>OJMP01002539.1_pt1 | contig 9591 bp, 9 predicted proteins | sample 1597311 | NCBI WGS metagenome assembly OJMP01 (sample SAMEA2452134, study PRJEB22498) | human gut metagenome | biome: human feces; feature: human gut; material: feces | place: Australia | collected 2012 | reverse complement strand
CAAAATTTATCTCACTTTCTCAAAGTCTACCAGCGTGTAGAAATTTATAATTTGATTTTTTCTACACGCTGAGAGATTGCTGTTAATTCAGCAATCTCTTTTTGCTTAATATTTTAATTATTACCGTGGCAATAACCGCACCGAGTGATATTCCTAGCCCCGTTAAAACCGTACTTTTTGCATAGTTTAAAAATTTATCGTTGTCTGATGTTATTGCGTAAAGCATTGTGTAATATATTGAACTGCCTGGCAGCAGGGGAATGGTTGACGGCATTAAAATAACTGTTGCCGGTAACTTTTTCAGCCGTGAAATCAGTTCGCAGTAAAAAACCAAGCACATCATTGCAGTGCAGCAGGCAATCAATTCACCGAAGTAAGCGTTTAATATCCTTTCAATGCTTGCTGTTATTATTGAACCTAAAAAGGTTAGGCTCAGGCAATTTTTCGGTACTTTCATTCCAACGGCAAAAAATACAGAACCCACAGTGCAAAATATTATTTCTTTAATTATATTTTGCCAAATATCCATAAAGCACCTGCCACACCGAAGGCGATAGATAATGCTGACATAATAGCGTTAAACAGCTCACTCATACCTGCAAGTAAATCTGAATTCATCATATCTCTTGTTGCGTTTACTACTGTAAGCCCGGGTACAAGAAGCATAATTGTTCCTATTATTATTTTATCTTGGTGTATTTCAATTCCCAAATATTCAGGTATAAAAGAAAGTACACTTGCCGCAAAGGAACTGACCAAGTTTTTTGAAAATAAGTTTAATTCTATTTTATTAAATTGTGCAATGCTTATTATTACAGCAATAATTCCGGAAAATACAGCGTCAATTAACATTCCGCCGAAAAAAAGCGAAAAGAAGAATGCAGCAAAAAAGTTACTTATTGTTTCTGCCGCTTTTGATTCATATGCGGTGTAATTTTTTATGGCTGCGCTTTCATTTGCAAGACTTCGTGATAGGCTGTTTATTCTTGCAAGCATTGCTAAATCAATTTCATCCTTGTATATTCGCCTGACGGCAGTTTTTTCGCCCTTTTGTGCAACAATCAGGCTTGTTGTTGCAAATACATTGCAGTCGTAATTATTCAGCCTGCGTACCGTTTCTTCGGCTCGGCTGACTTCTCCTCCGCATTCAATTGTTTGCCGGGCTAAATCAACCGATAACTCAAAGTTGTTCATCAAATCACCAATTATATTTTTACCTATAATAAATAAAAAATGTGGAATCAATAAGATTCCACATTTTGCCAATGTTAGTTTTATCAATACCAGTTCCAAGTGATTTTTGAAGCATAAAAAGTCATTTCTATGCTTGCATACTCTTTGTATTTTTTATACTTTCCTTTTGCGTCATAAAAGCCTGAAGAAAGTTTAATTTCTAATTCGTATCCATTAGTCAGGCAAGTGTAAAAAGAAATATAATTTGCAATTTTTGAAATTTCTATAAGCTTTTCAATCGGAATTACAAGTGCTTTGTATTTTCCGCTTTTACCTATACATTCTGCAAGAGAAATTTCAGTATCTTCACAGTTATCCAAACTGATTTTCATTTCACATTTTTTGAAGTTTTTAAATTTTTCATATACACTTTTGTCGGTATAATCATTTTCAAAAATTTCAATATCGAAAGTAAAAATCAATTCGCCGTTTTCGTATTTTAAATCACTTAATATCTGGTCGTGCAACACACCGTAAGGTATGTTTGCATTTGATAATTCAAATTCTGTTTTCATACAGTTCTCCTTCAATATGCAAATATATAAATAATAAATGTTTGTATAAATAAAATAACTACCCAAGCAGTCAGTAGATATTTGCTTGCTTTGTCAATTGTTTTTGAAAAACGGTTTTGATTTTTCTTTTGCTTTTTGCCTTGCAATATAATAAGCGCTTGCGGTATCAAATATATAAGGCTTATTAAAAGATATTTCCCTATATATAACAGTATATCGTTAATTCCGCCTTTCGAACCGTCAAGACTGTAATCAATTATTCTTAAAAAGAAAATCAGACTTTGAATAAGCACAAAAATTATAAAGCATATAATATTTATTGCCATAAGTACTTTCTTGCTACTCATAGAATATTTCTCCCGTAACTACTTAAATAGTATTACAAATTTATTATACTATTGTAACGATGACATTTCAATAATTATGTTCTTAAAAGAAAAAACAGAGCCAAATCAATTAAGATTTGGCTCTATATCAATGTCTTTGTACAGCATATTTGATACAATGTGACCACCTATATTTATTGCTGATTTAGCCTATTGATTCTTTCTTTAAAATAGTTTTGTAATTCTTCGTCTTCGCAATAAATATAACATCCTTGAGATATTAACAAACGGAAGTTGTTTAAAGTTTTCTAAATATTTCGATACTTTTATAATGTCATATTGTGAATACAGCCATTGCAAGCCATGTCAATCCTGTTATCAGCCATATGCCCCACATATCTTATTCATTGATGTACCAAATATCCATTTCTTCTTTAGAAGGTTCATTAAAACTATCTAATAGTTTCTTTTTTAGTCCATCATCAAAATAAAAACTATATTCTCCCTGACCAGAGACAATTAATTCATTTCTTTTTTTAATTAAATCTTGCCATTTTTCTTGAGTAACATCTACATAATGCCACTCAACAGGGATATTATATTTTTTATAATAGTTAGTTAAATTAATTCTTTCCTTTTTAGACCAAAAACCCCAATCTAAAATTACATTTGCTCCAGCTCTAACAATATCAATTGCTTTTTTCATTAAATACTCATTAACTCGTTTTGCAAAATCATCATATCGTTCACCTTGTTCATTATCCATCAAGTAAAATGTTACTTCATCTGTAGATAATATAACCGCATTTTCTCTTTCTTTAATTTTATTCGCATAAAATGTTTTTCCACTACAAATTTTTCCACACAGAGCGATAATCTTTGGCATAAATTTAAAATCTCCCTAAATCCTTATTTAACTTACTATTCAAGATTTATACATTAAACTAATTTTATAGTCAACGATAATGCCAATGATAAATGTGACCATTACAATTCTATCAGTTTATCGTTGTTAAAATAATAAATGTTTTCTTTTTTATATCCGTAATTTGAATTAAGAGGGGCTATGTGAGGCTCAAAAGTGAAATATTTTATGTCACTAAGCTTTTTCTTATTGCCTTTTTCAATATAAATTCTACGATTTTTATTTTTTGCTATTGAATGCCCCAAATTGCCGTTAAAATCAAGATTTATATATCCGCATTTTTTGATAAAATCATTCATATAATAATATAATTCTTCAAATGTAGTATTGCTTGTGGCGAAATTAAACAGTTCATTATGTAACTTTTCCTCTGTCAGTATGCCAATTTTCCACTCGTTATTTTGTATTTGACTAAATTTATCTACAATCTTGCCGTTTTCTATAATTATTGTTCTTGCATAATCGCCCCAAATATTTTTGATTTGTGGACTTAAATCAATGGTGATTATATCATCGTTTTTAATAATATAATTAGAAGTTATATATTCCTTCCCTGATACAGACTTGGCTGTTTCGTCACCTGCAAATATAAATGCACCAACATTGTAATACCAAAAAGAATCTGCGCCAAGTTCAAGCATTTTGTTTTCGCACATTTTTCTCAATTCAACTAAGCTCAAACCCGGTTTGATTATTTCTTTTACGTAATCAATAGTACTCTTGGCAATTGATTGTACTTTGAAATATAATTCTTGTTCCTTATATGATTTTTTATCAATGATTATACTAAACATTTTTTACCTCAAAATATTATTTTCAAATATACAATACAAGGTGGTTGTGCTGTTATGAATCAAATGTGATAGAACTTATTTCCTTTATCTTTTTGTTTAACGAATCAACAACATGCAAATCTATTACCTTAGAAATACTATCTTTTTCATCAATTTGATTATTTATTTTCTCAGCCAAAATTTTTAAATTTTCAGTGGTTTCTTTAAAATGATGTCATTTTTTACATTTTATCACAAATTAAATCAATAGTAAATATGTGAATAAAAACAAACATTAGTAAGAAAGTGTATGTTTAGCAAGGAAAACAAATCACTTTTCGGTAGGGAATATATACAAAACGATTATGTTTTTAAATGGGATAATGGGCAACCGTATAACCCCGATTACATAACAAGTAAATTTGCTAAAACGCTCAAAAAATACAACTTAAAGAAAATACGCTTTCACGATTTGCGACATAGTTGTGCAAGCTTGTTAAACGCACAAGGTTACACATTAAAAGATATACAAGAATGGCTCGGACACGCAGACATACAAACTACTGCTAACACTTATGCACACCTTGATATAGGCAGAAAGAAAAATATCACAAATTGCCTTTCAAGTGTTATTGAAAAATAAAAATTTGAAAAGTGTTAGAAAAAGTGTTAGAAAACAGAAAAAAATAAGAGCCAAATCAATTAAGATTTGGCTCTATATCAATGGTTGCGGGAGTAAGACTCGAACTTACGACCTTCGGGTTATGAGCCCGACGAGCTACCAACTGCTCCACCCCGCGATATTAAATATGCCCGAGTTTCTCTCGGTGCTATATATTATAGCAGAAAATATGCATATGTCAATACCTTATTTATATTATTCTCAAAAAATGTTAATTATTCATAATTTTACAGGATAGTATTGATTTCACCGAGTGATTTTAGTTTGGCAAAAAGGAGCTTATCTGTATCATCATCGCCATGCCACAAATCAGGAATCATAATTACATTCATATCGGCATTTTTTGCAGATAAAATACCGTTTTTTGAATCCTCGATTGCTATGCAGTTTGCGGGATTTTCACCAAGTTCTTCACAAGCTTTTAAATAAATATCAGGCGCAGGTTTTGAATTTTTAATCATATCACCGCATATTACTTTATCAAAATAGGCGGTGATGTTTTTTTCGTTAAGGTGATGAAATACGCTGTCACTGCTCGTTGAAGACGCCACTGCAAGCTTATATCCTTTATTTTTTAGATAATTGAGCGTTTCGTGAAGAAACGGCTTTTCGGGTACACCGAATTCATCAAAATATTTATACGAAAACTCTCTGCCTTTTTGTTTAAAAAGCCTTGCGTCAAAATCAACACCGAACTCATTTTGCAAAACTTTAATTGCAGATTCGGCAGTCATACCTAAAGTTTTGTAAACCATATATCCGGCTTTTCCTATTCCCATTTCTTCGCCTACGGTATCCCATGCTTTCATACATACGCTTTCTGTATCAAACATTACACCGTCCATATCAAAAACTACTGCATTAAATTTCATATTATTTAAAACACTCTCTTAAAAAATCTGTTCGTCTTCCTATACTTTTGATTACGATTTTGCTTTTGCCTGCCATATCAAAGCCATGCATGGTTGCAGTGGTGTTATATAACTCTACCTCTACATTTGAAGCTTTAAGCTTATTTGCGTATGCAATGCCCTCATCACGAAGTGAGTCAAAGTCAGCAAACTTACAAACTTAAAATCTTTATCAATTGAGTATTTTTTCATAATGTTACTTTTTATTACCACAATTCATATTGCAATTTGCACAATCACCGTGGCAGGTGTTTTTGTGCCTTGCTGAATATATTATAGCAAAAATCAGTAATATTACAATTATTATCAATAAAATTATACTTTGAATATTCATTATATAAGACCTATAAGTGCAAAAATTCCGTGAGTAATGAATGCCATAATCCAAGCTATTGCACATTGAAATACAACTACACCGCATGCCCATTTTCTGCCGAGTTCACGCTTAACGGACGCAATTGCGGCAACGCAAGGTGTGTATAAAAGGCAAAATACCAAAAGTGAAACTGCACCAAGCTGTGAAATTAAGCTTGTAACAGATACGCCCGAACCAAGTAAAACAGATAGGGTAGACACAACGCTTTCTTTTGCCATAAATCCTGTTATAAGTGCTGTTGATATGCGCCAATCCCCAAAACCGAGCGGTTTAAATATCGGTGCAATAAAACCTGCAATTGTGGCAAGGATACTTTCTTGCGAGTTGGTGACAATGTTAAATTTAATGTCAAATGTTTGCAAAAACCATATAATTATTGTTGCAACAAATATTACCGTAAAGGCTCTTTGCAAGAAGTCTTTTGCTTTATCCCAAAGAAGCTGGCATACACTTTTTGAACTTGGCATTCTGTAATTAGGCAACTCCATAACAAAAGGTACAGGTTCGCCCTTAAAAATGCTAAGCTTCATAACCATAGCCATAAAAACAGCGGTAACTATACCCAAAGCGTATAGCAATATCATTACAAGCGCACTTTTGCCCGGAAAAAATGCCGAAGCAAAAAATGCGTAAATCGGAAGCTTGGCAGAACAACTCATAAACGGAGTTAAAAGTATCGTCATTTTGCGGTCACGCTCACTTGATAAGGTTCTGCTTGCCATAACTCCCGGTACGGTACAGCCAAAACCTATAAGCATAGGTACAATGCTTCTGCCTGATAATCCGACTTTTCTTAAAAGTTTATCCATAACAAATGCAACCCTTGCCATATATCCGCTGTCTTCAAGCAGGGAGAGAAAGAAGAAAAGAGTTACAATTATAGGCAAAAAGTTTAATACACTGCCGACTCCGTTAAATATACCGTTAATTATGAGTGAATGTAAAACCTCGTTTATATTTGCTTTTGTAAGCAGAATATCAACCAAATCTGTAAGCTTGCTTATGCCTAAATTAAGCAAGTCGGATAAACCTTTTCCTATTACGCTGAAAGTAAGCCAAAATACAAGACCCATAATTGCAATGAATGACGGTATAGCTGTATATTTGCCTGTTAATATTTTATCTATTTTAACACTTCTTGCGTGTTCCTTGCTTTCGTGAGGCTTTATTACTGTTTGCACGCATATTTTGTTTATGAAATTAAATCTCATATCGGCAATTGCCGCGGATCTGTCAAGTCCACGCTCTTGCTCCATTTGCATAATGATAAATTCTATCATTTCTTTTTCATTTGTGCTTAATTTCAGCGCGTTTTCAACAAGCGCGTCACCCTCAATAAGTTTAAGTGCCGCAAATCTAAGCGGTATTTCAGCCATTTGCGCATGGTCTTCAATCAAGTGCATTATTGCATGTATGCACCTGTGTACAGCGGTTTCTTTGCTGTTTCCTTTTGAATTGCAAAAATCCTGCCTGCCGGGACATTCCCTGTATTTTGCAATATGTAATGCATGGTCAGTCAGTTCTTCTATACCTTCGTTTTTCGCCGCCGATATCGGAATTACGGGAACACCGAGTAATTGCTCCATTTCGTTAACAAGAATACTGCCGCCGTTTTTGCGAACTTCATCCATCATATTGAGCGCAACCACCATCGGAATGTCAAGCTCCATAAGTTGCATGGTTAAGTAAAGATTTCGCTCAATATTTGATGCGTCAACAATGTTGATAATTCCTTTCGGCTTTTCTTTTAGCAAAAATTCCCTTGTTACAATTTCTTCACTGCTGTATGGTGACATTGAATAAATACCCGGTAAATCGGTTATCAATGTGTCAGAATGATTTTTTATAACACCGTCTTTTCTGTCAACAGTTACACCGGGGAAATTACCTACATGCTGATTTGAACCTGTTAACCTATTGAAAAGAGTGGTTTTACCGCAGTTTTGATTACCTGCCAGCGCAAAAGTTAAAGTTGTTCCTTCGGGCAGGGGATTTTCATCTGCTTTGGTGTGGAATTTTCCGCCTTCACCTAAACCGGGGTGTGAAATATCCTTTTTTCTTTTATCATTGGATTTATTGCTTTTTGCGGTATATGGAGTGTTGATTAAAATTTTTTCTGCGTCGGCAAGCCTTAAAGTTAACTCGTATCCGTGAATTTTGAGTTCAACAGGGTCACCCATAGGCGCGTATTTAACCATTGTGATTTCAGCACCCGGAATTAACCCCATATCAAGAAAATGCTGCCTGAGCGCACCTTCACCGCCGACTTCTGTTATCTTTGCTGATTTACCGATTTCTAAATCTTTTATACTAATGCTCATTTAGTTGCTCCTTGAAAAGCTTGTTTATATATTATACAAAAGTAATACACAATAAATAACTTGTTAATAAATAGTTTAGCAAACTAACTTTTTTTGTCAATAGTATTATTATATTTTTTTGATAAAAAAAGCCCCTTCCTTTCGGAAGAGGCTTTCGCTGTAAATAAATTTAATTATTTAACTTTTACTGACTTCTTTGCAGTCCAAGCACTGTAAACAGTCTTCTTACCATTCATCTTGTAAGCACGAACTCTTACATAGTACTTCTTGCCGCTCTTAAGTCCCTTAACTGTCTTGTTAAGGCCCTTCTTTGTAGCAACCTTTACTGCTTTAGTAGTCTTCTTTTTGAACTTTTTAGATGTTGAGTACTGAACCTGATAGCCCTTAATTTGAGCTTGCTTCTTTGTCTTAACAACGATTGTGTTCTTCTTAGTTGACTTAAGTGAAGAAATCTTGAATGTCTTCTTCTTAAGTGACTTAACAACTGTGTTGCCGCATGCAGGGCAAACATATGTTGCCTTGCCTTTAGCAAAGAGTGTAGCTTTAACTGTTGTTACAGCATAAGGATGGTTACCTGTTGCGCAGTTTGCAGGGTCATAAGCAGCAAATCCGTTATCAGCAGCATACTTTGTAGCAAGTGATGTTGCCGGTGCAACTACGAAGAAACCGTCAACAGCAGCAAAAGTAGTATCTCTTGGGTTTGGTGTTGCTTCGTTAAGAACTTCTTTATAACCAAGTGCTTGGTAATCAATCTCTGTGTTAACATTAGCTACCTGAACTGAAGTGTAACCTGTGTCATAAAAAGCCTGTGCGCCGACAGATTCAACATTGTTGCCAAGTACAAGTCTGCCTGAAAGTGCATGGTCATGTGCAAATGCATAATCATCGATTTCCTTTAATGTTGATGGGAGAGAAATTGATGTAAGTGCATACATATCATTCATTTCACCTACTGTTTCAACACCTTCAGGAATTGCAACAGCAGTAATTCTCTTTGCAAGTTCGCGGTTAGCGTTAAGTTCTACTGCCTTTACAGCGTAGCCGTTAATTTTTGCAGGTACTGCAACTGTTGTTGCCGTGCCTAAATATTTGGTGATTTTAGCACCGATACCTGTTGTTAAATATCTTGTTGTATAATTAGGCTCTTTATTAGTGCTGTAATACCAAACATAAGTAACTTTTTCGTTAATTGATGTGTAATCAAATGCATATTCGCTTTTAGCAATTGTTAATGTAGAAACAGTTGCACTTGCTGCTGATGATGCATCTGAAAGATTTAAATAGTATGTATCACCTGCAATAAGCTTATATGTGTTTTGTGCCGGTGTATATACATCTTCGTTGTTTACTCCGTATACTAAACCTTCTGAATCAGGTGTTGTATTAACTGATTCAATAGAAAATCTTGTCGAAGATGCATGACCGCTGAAATTATCTTCGTTATATCCAGAGTCAAGATAATTAGCAATATCCACTTGTTATTACAGCGTAGCTTTTGTCTTAGTTCATAGAGTGCCGTAAAGTGCCTA
>OJMP01002537.1_pt1 | contig 9606 bp, 10 predicted proteins | sample 1597311 | NCBI WGS metagenome assembly OJMP01 (sample SAMEA2452134, study PRJEB22498) | human gut metagenome | biome: human feces; feature: human gut; material: feces | place: Australia | collected 2012 | reverse complement strand
ATTCCTCCCCGGAGGTCGAACAGCTTTTCAAAAGGAATACTGATGCCGCCTCCCAATAGTTTATTTACAATAATTTCGTTGAATCTCGCTGCCACAATACCAACTTTCATTCCCTCTGGTGCTACTACTTTTCCTTCTACTAAATTAATCTGTCTCATTTTTTTCTCCTTTTATTGATTGTTTTTCAGACATTTATTTCCCGGAAAATATGTCCCATCTTTTCCTGCTTTGTCTTCATATATTTCAATAATACGACCGAGACGCTTTTCGGCGCCATCGTTAATTGAAAATTCAACAATTTCATCAAAGGCTGCATCTTTAACGCCTTCAAGGGCTATCAAAGGTCCGTTGATTTCGCTTAATCCTAAATATTCAATTGCCATAAATAGCACCTCCTTAAGCGTTTTCTTCCATAACTTTATTATAGAAGTTGTCAATTGCTAATTTATAATCGTCAAACATACTTAGCTTATTGTTAGGAACATCATATTTAATTGAAATTATTTTTTCAAAAATATTATGCTTTTTAAGAACAGACATAGGCATGCCCATTGAGATAAGTTTGCCTGCTTTTTCCTGTAAATACAAAATAGTCTGCATCATAAGAAGCTGTTTCTTTAAAGGAACGCAGGTATCCTCACTGTGGAATGCGTTCTGCTGTAAAAATCCCAGACGAATAACTCTGGCTATTTCAAGGGTTAATTTCTGGTCGTCAGGCAAAACATCGCTACCGATAAGTTTTACGATTTCCATTAATGAACTTTCCTGATTTAAAATGGCAAGAATCTGAGTTCTGCATGAAATAAAATCAGGACCTACGTTAGTGTTGTACCAGTTGGCAAGTTCATCTACGTATTCACTGTAACTTGTAAGCCAGTGAATGGCAGGAAAATGTCTTGCATAAGCTAATGATTTATCAAGTCCCCAGAAGCAACGGACGAAACGTTTAGTATTCTGAGTAACCGGTTCAGAAAAGTCACCACCCTGAGGTGAAACTGCACCGATAATTGATATGGAACCTTCTGTACCATTTAAATTCTCCATATATCCGGCTCTTTCGTAAAAAGCTGAAAGTCTGCTGGCAAGATAAGCCGGGAAGCCTTCTTCCGCAGGCATTTCTTCCAGACGACCGGATAATTCACGAAGAGCTTCAGCCCATCTTGAAGTGGAATCTGCCATAATGGCTACGTGATAGCCCATATCTCTATAATATTCTGCCAAAGTAATACCTGTGTAAATACTTGCCTCACGGGCTGCAACAGGCATATTACTTGTGTTGGCAATAAGTGTTGTTCTATCCATAAGAGGATTGCCTGATTTTGGGTCAATAAGTTCTGAAAATTCATCCAAAACCTGTGTCATTTCATTTCCACGTTCACCACAGCCAATATAAATAATAATGTCAGCGTCTGCCCATTTTGCAATCTGGTGCTGGTTCATTGTTTTTCCTGTACCAAATCCACCGGGAATTGCAGCAGTACCGCCTTTTGCAAGAGGAAAGAGAGTATCCATAATTCTCTGACCTGTAACCAAAGGCTGTGTGGCTCCAAATCTTTTAGTAATTGGACGTGGTTGTCGGATTGGCCATTTCTGTGTTAATGAAAGGTTCATAGTTGAACCGTCATCCTTCTTGATTGTTACGATTGTATCGTTAATGGTATATTCGCCATCAGGAGCAGTCTTAATTACAGTACCTGACACTGTAGGCGGAACCATGGATTTATGCATTATGGCTCTTGTTTCCTGAGTTTCGGCAATAATTGTACCGCCTGAGATGTAATCACCTTCAGAAACGGTAATATGCACATTCCATTTCTTATTAATATCAAGTGAATTAACATTTACACCTCTTGAAATAAAAGCACCTGACTGCTTTTGTATCTCACTTAAAGGTCTTTCTATACCATCAAATATATTATTTAAAATTCCAGGGGCTAAAGTTACAAATATGGCACTATCTGTACCATAAACAAGTTCCCCCGGTTTAAGTCCACTAGTTTCTTCATAAACCTGTATGGTAGTCATTTCGGAAGTAAGGCTAATTACTTCACCAACTAACCTTTCAGAACTAACATAAACCATTTCACCCATTTTAAAGTCTGTCTTTCCTTTAATATAGATAACAGGTCCGTTAATTCCATAAATCTTACCTGTTTTTTCCAATTTAGTGCCTCCTACAATGTTATTGCAAATAAATCCTGTTGGTCAGCAAGTCGTGTTTTAAAAGAATTGTCAATAAGAATGTTTTTTTCAGGAACAATGGTACGTGTTCCACCTAAAAATTCTTTATTGTAAATTTCAATATTTCCTCCAGTCTTGCTTTTTAATTCATCAAGCAAAGATGAATCATTAGGATCAATGTATATAGTAATATCTATATCAGAATATTCGCTCATTATATTTTTTATCTGATTTTCAAGATACACTAAGTAATCGTTAGTTTTTCTATATTCAAGTAATTTTTCACGAACTCTATCAAAAACTTCAATTTTAATAGCTGATTGTTTTTGAGTAAGTTCTTTTTTGATTTTCATTTGTTCGGAAGAAAGTTTCTTCTTAGAGTTAGCTCTAACCTGATTCATTAGAGCTTTCTTTGATTCTTCAGCCAATTGAGATGCAGTTTCCTTGTGAAGTTCTAAGTCATCGTCCAAGGACTGCTTGTAACTACTGAGAGATTCAGCACTTTTTGAACTGGCGCTTTCAAGAGAAAGGCTTCTAAAGTGGTCCATTTTTTCTTCTATAGTCATAAGTCTCACATCCTTTCTATATTTTTATGCCAATTGCTTCATTAATGTAATTAGTAATGAAATTTGGTTGACGTCCTGAACCGTGGCGGTCAGGAATCTCTACAAGAAGAGGTTGCTTCCTGTTAAGTTTAATATCATCTACAAGTTCAGGAATTTCAAAACTTAGCTTTTCAGTTAAAAGTAAAATTCCTAAATCCTTGTCTTCAAGAATTTTTTCAACTGCCTGTTTTGCTTCGCGACGACCATGAACAACTTCACCTTCCACACCTGCAAGTCGCATGCCGGTAAGAGTATCAATATTGTCGCTTATTAAATACATTTTCATAATAAAATCCTGCTTAAAATAGATTATGCAACGTGTGTTAAAATAAGGAATGCAACTATGAATCCCCAAAGAGCAATACCTTCTGCAAGAGCTACGAAAATAAGTGCTTTACCGAAAACGCTTGAGTCTTCACTTAATGCACCAAGAGCAGCACTGGCAGAACTTGCAACGGCATAACCACTACCAATACATGAAAGACCTATTGCAAGACCTGCAGCAATAAGACCTAAACCACTTGAAATTGTTGCAGTATCAGCAACAGCAGCATTAGCTGTACTTGTAAAGATAAATACAGTTCCTAAAAGGAAAACACCAAAGAATGCTACAACATTTCCAATAATTGTTCTCTTAAAACGACCTTTAGTCTGTTCACCTACAAAATATCCGATAACAGGTAAAATAATTGTAAGTAATAAAGCAACTGTAAATAAAATACTAATAAACATAATAAAATCCTCCTCGTTTTTAAAAAATTAAAGTTTATTTTTTATATTTTTTTCTATAAGGTACAAATTCACGTCCTGATCCTTCATAGAAACGGCCAAACATTTCGTAATATTCAAGACGAAGAACCTGAATTCCAACAACTAAACCTTCCATTGCCATTACGATAATATTTCCAATAATGACAACAACAATATTGGCTGAACCACCATTTTCAGCACCTGCAAGTGTCATGACAACCTGCATCATAGCTGCATGGCTTATGGCAAAAACACCAATACGCAGGAAAGAAAGAGCGTTGGATAAATAAGTTATTAAATAGTCAAATAATTCAAAAAATGCAGTTGCGGCAAAAATACCTTTTGAATCTTCTATTAAAGGCTGCTTCTTTGAAACAAGGTTTTTAAGTGGTTCCTCAAGGAAAATAAGAATAAGAGGAACACCAAACATTATTACCGCCAAAATAGTTCCCGGAAGTGGTTTGCCTGTCATATATAAAATAATAACGGCAATAATACTTGCGTAAAATACAAGTCCGGTAACGGCGTTTGGTCCAAAAAGAGCCTTGCCTAAATTCTTTTGCTTAATGGCATTGGCAATATTTATAATCATTGTAGAAATAATTACAAAAGAGCCAAATAAAAATGCTGCAACCAAAACAATATTAATACTGCCAAGGAAAGGCAAGGTAATCATTGAATTAAGAGGACTTATAAACGACTCAAATTCAAATCCAAAGAAGCTTCCGAATAAAGCACCGAAAATACAGGAAAAAACTCCTGCGGCACAAATTATTCCGGCAAGATCCATTTTTTTAGTTTTGTAAACAATAAGACCACCAATAAGTAAGCATAAGCCCTGACCTAAATCTCCAAACATAATACCAAATATGAAAGCATAGGTAATTGTAAGGAATAAAGTAGGGTCAATTTCGTTATATGCAGGTAAACCGTACATTTTTACAAATAACTCAAAAGGTCTTATAAAACGGTTATTTTTAAGCTTTGTAGGCGGTATGGATTTATGGTCGTCAACATCATCGCTAACAATACAAACAACGTTAGGATCGTCATCTGTCTCCTTAAGAAGTTTCTTGGCTTCCTTAGTAGTCATCCAACCACATAAAACCTGAAATGTTACACCGGAATCCCTTGTTACGGCAGCTAACTTTCGAACATCAAAATTACTGAAAGCAATCTCAATTCTTCTGCAGGCTGAAACAAGTTTGTCACGGTTAGTTTCTACAACTGTGGAAATTTCAGCGTTTTTGGATTTTATTTTTTCGTCTAACTCAGCTTTGTTCTTTGCAATGTTTAAACATTCATCGTTAGGAAATCCCTTGTATTGTTTTGGAATAGGAATTTCATCAAAATGAATATTTCTAAAATCCTTTGCAACTTCATTAAATTTATCTATTGGTGCAAAAAATACACCGTACACATATTCTGACTCCACAAGACAAGTTAAAAATATTTCATCCATGTCAGGATCTAAGTAAGATTCAAACTTATCGAATTCCGACCTTGGAATTTTTCCGAATCTGTACTTAAAAAATTCCATGTCATAAATTCCTTTTAATGAATAATTTAACGTTTTAAAAGGAGCAAGAACTGCATAATCCTGATTTAAGGCATCCATCTGCTTTTCAAGATTAGCTACTTCAGTACGAATATCGTCGATTTGCTCGTCAATTTTGTCGATAAATTTCTGAGCCTTGTTTACGTTAATCTTGGAAATGGTAGCCTTCTCAGGATTCTTTACAAGTAACATTAATTCACGGCTTTTGGTTAACATAGCCTTAAAAGGATTCTCTTCCGTAAAAGTAGTAAACTGTTCCGCAGAACTTAGTTCTGAAAGAGCATTTTCAAGGTGAATGTCGTGTTTACTAAGATAATGATCAACAAGATAATCAATCTCAGTTTTAGGCCCTGCTAATGTTACGAAACTCATTTTTTCAATCATTACAGAACACCTCTCTTTTGATTAATATATTGGGAGATGGCTTCCGGTTTGTATCCGTATCGAATACATTCAAGTGCTGTTACAACGCGGGCAACTTCCATATTTTTCAAATGGAAGTAGGCATTAATAGCAGCCAGTGAATATGGAGCATCTTTAAAATCCTTCATATTAATAGCATCTAAAATATCACTAAATTGAGCCTCCATATTCTTGGTAGAATCGAAACCATAAGTCTTGCCATAATAGCTGTTGCTTATTATTTCATATAGGACTGTGTTGTTTTCGGCTTCAACCATGCGCTTAATTTCGTTTTTGTCCAGATAATAATTAACAGGAATCAGAAATGAATAAATCTGTGCGTCAGATAAAACATAATAATTCTTGCATCGATAAATCCATAACATATTAAGCAAATCAATGTGAGGTCCAAAAGACTTCTTAAAATACGGTCGTTCTCCTTTTGGAACAAAATAATCCGGATGATTCCAAATATATGAAAAGAAGAACAAATCCAGGTTCATTTCAAAATCAAATAAAACGGGATTGTCTAATTTAAGAACTTCTCTTAAAGGTTTCTCGTATAAAGTACCTGAAAGATTGTCAACGAACTCTTCAATGGTATTAGACAATACCAGCTTATCAATATTAATCTTTGTGTGTCGCTTAAAGTGCTTGTCAGTTAAAACAGGATTAGCATTAGAACGGCTATCCATAATATTTCTCATACATGCTTTCAAAATAGAAATCTCATATTTCATAAAGTAGTATTCCAAATATTTCTTCTGACTATTTCCTGCAAAATGATATATCTTAGAAAAATCACTATAAGTTGAGAATGTCATTCTGCTTTCAACTTCACCACGGTGTGCAAGTGCCGGGTCCATACTGGCAAGTACTTCTCCGTATGCAGGGGTGGTCTGTAGAAAACTAATTAATTCTGCAACGGTTGTAAAGTGAGTGATTTCTTCATATTGCTCAGGAGAAAGTAATTTATTCTTCATGGCTCTAATCTTTGTAGTCATGCCACTGTAAGCAACCAGATTGCCTTTCAGCATAAAATCACTCCTTTATTATTTCATTAAATATATCATCAACCCATTTAGCAGAGTTTTCATTATAAATACGATTAAGCTGTTCAATGTCATTGTCACAGTCTATACGGCATTGTTTTAAAGCATTCTCGTTTTCGGCATCTAATGCTAGTTGGAATTGACTTACTTCGTAATCGTTCTTTTTCTGAAGATCTTCATCAAAAGCTCTCTTCTGTTGCTTAATCATCTCAGCATATTGAGCTTTCTCATCCTGAGTCTTTTGTAAAATTTTAGCAGAAGCAGAATCAATTTCGGCTAGTTGCTTAATAATGCTGTTAATGTCCTGACTCATACAAACCTCCTTGTTATTATTATATTATTACAGTGTCAAAGGGTATTATTCCATCTGTGCCTGAACAATGGGGATAACGACCTTGGAACACACATATTTTAAAAAGCAAAAAATCCCCGATAAAAAATATCGAGGAACAAAAGAAAAACGAATCTTTGAGGAACTTATAAGAACCTCAAAATACTTATGAATTCACTTTAGCACTTTTGAGAAAAATTGCAACAAAAACTTGAAAAAAACTCCATTAAAAAGTAAAATTTTAAATGATTAAAAAAAAGCCAGAACAAATAAAAAATTACCATTAAAAAAGGAGACGCAAATAATGAGATTACGAAATGTGCCGGGCTCAAGAGAAGCCATTGCAGACAGCCCGTTAGCAATAAACGAACCAAAGAAATTAAAGGGAAAATGGAACGAAGAATTTGGAAACAACAACCCTATTAGAATTGAAATCGGAATGGGAAAAGGCAAGTTTATAACACAGCTTGCAATGGAAAATCCTGATATCAACTATGTAGGAATAGAAAAATATTCAAGTGTATTAATCAGAGCTATTGAAAAGTGTGAAGACATAGAAATAAAAAACTTACGTTTCATTAGAATGGAAGCAGAATACATTCAGGATGTTTTTGAAAAAGACGAAGTAGACAGAATATACTTAAACTTCTCCGATCCATGGCCTAAGGACAGACATGCCAAGAGAAGACTTACATCAAAGCAGTTCTTTGAAAGATATGATGGCATACTAAAGAAAGATGGAATTGTAGAATTTAAAACAGACAACGACCTTCTATTCCAGTTCTCATTAGAACAGGTACCGGAAGCAGGCTGGAACTTAGATAAATTCACATGGGACCTTCATAATGATGAAGAAATGGTAAAAGGAAATGTAATGACAGAATATGAAAGTAAATTCTCAGCAATGGGAAATCCAATTCATAAGCTGATAGCATCAAGATAAAATGAAAGATACCCTGCCAAAACAGGGTATCTTTATAAGATATAATTATTTACTTTCTTCTTTTTCTTTCATTTCTTCCTTTGCCTCACGAACTTTTTCATTCTTTACAATAGGCATGTCAATATTCTTAGCTTCCAGTCGTTCGTTAACCCAATCTTCAAGCAAACCTGCAATAACGGCTACGCATGGAACACCAAGAAGCATTCCCGGTATGCCGGCAATCCAGCCACCAAGTGTAATGGCAAAGATAATCCACAAAGGTCGGAGCCCTGTAGAGTTGCCTAGAATCTTAGGTCCGATAAGGTTACCGTCAAGCTGTTGAATGATAATAATCAAAATAGCAAAAATAAGAGCGCTGTTCAAAGAATAAATGCACAAAAGCAAAATACTTGGAATACCGCCAAGGAACGGACCGAAGTAAGGAATCATATTAGTAATTCCCACAACAATTCCAACCAGCAAAGCACAGTTAGAAAATCCAGGAACGCCAAAGAGACTAATAATCATCATACTTACAAAAGTCAGCGCACCAATAATCAAAGAGTCAATCATCTTTCCGTCAAAGAAATTACTGAAAATATGAATTGAACGCTTGATAACAGCGCAAATTTTGTTAGCACGCTCTTCGTCAAAAATAGCATAAATAGTACGTTTAATTCCACGAGACTGCATTTTCTTATCAATCAAAAGATAAATAGAAACGATAATGGCAACGATGAAATTAAAAACAAACTTAATAATACTAACACCGGTTACAACAATAGTAGTAGTTAATTTTGAAATAAACTCACCTAAAAATTCCTGAATGGTAGAATCGGCATTACTAATAGATTTAATCAGATAATCCAACTGAAGTTCAGGATGTTTAGCTGCAATAGTATTAATATAACTAATAAGGGCATCTCCCCATTCAGGAAGCTTGTCCAGCAACTGAGTCAGGCTATCGATAATTTCGGGAACAATATAAATAATACCCACAACCAAAAAAACAATAACCAAAACATAAGAAAAGGTAATGGCAAGCAAATGAGCCAAAACATTGTTCTTCACATAAAGCCACTTTTCGAAAACGGTATGATGCAGCCAACTAACCAAAGGGTTAATAAGAAAGGCAATCAAAATACCAATCAAAAAAGGTGACATAGTAGCAAGCAGATTATTAATAACTGAGAGAGTAGAGTCCCAGAAAAAAACTGCTCTGGCAATAATACAAATAACAAGTACAGTCAAAATAGTATAAATAGAAATAGTAAAATACCTGCTATCTGCTTTAAACTGATTCTTCTTCTGCATAAATAAGAACCCCCTAAAATAAAAGTCATAAAGATAGTATAATTATAAAACAAAGTATAAACAAGGGTAAATATGCAAATAATAAAAATAAAAAAATCAAAACTGAAAAAAGCGTATTATAATAAGAAAAGAGTCATAATAAAAGCAAAAAAGATAAAATAAAAAAACGTCGGGAACCCTTATAAAATGGGGGAAAAATACCATACAAAAATAAATATTACAAAAAATTAAAAAAAAATGCTTCATTGTAAAATGAAATGCGACAAGAGTTATTAAACTCTATCGCATTTCTTTTTTTATACCATAAAACGAGAAAATGCGTTGAGGTTTAACAACCTTGACGCATTTTTTAAGTTGTTCTGAAAGGAGGGTAAGGCAATGCGTAAAGGAGATAAGCGATTAAAGTACGAAGATAGAAAAGAAATTGAAAAAATGAAGAATGACGGCGTAAGGGTCGTGGTCATTGCCGAAAAAATCGGAGTACACCGAGC
>OJMP01002535.1_pt1 | contig 9607 bp, 6 predicted proteins | sample 1597311 | NCBI WGS metagenome assembly OJMP01 (sample SAMEA2452134, study PRJEB22498) | human gut metagenome | biome: human feces; feature: human gut; material: feces | place: Australia | collected 2012 | reverse complement strand
ATTATGTAGCTATTGCCATAACTATTATTGGAACTATCGCGGCTATTGTATACCCGATGGATGATATCACTAATTTCCTCTATCTGATCGGATCTGTTTTTGCTCCGATGATTGCTATTCAGATTGCAGACTTCTACATTTTAAAGAGAAAATCTTCTGATGAACTGTTTAAGTGGCGCAATCTGTTTATCTGGCTGATTGGTTTTATCCTGTACCGTATTCTTATGCGTATAGATATCGTGTGCGGAAATACACTGCCTGATATGCTGATTACAATCGCACTTTGCCTTATTGCTGCAAAAATAGTAAAAGAAAAAAATTAAAATTTTAGGGAGGCAATTATGAATCGAAATTATAATGCACTCATTTTAAAATCAGTTAAAATCACTGCCGGCGCAATTTTAGCCATTCTTTTTGCCTCCTTTCTAAACTTAAAGTACAGCGCTACAGCTGGCATTATCACAATTTTAAGCATTCAAAATACAAAAAAGGAAACCATACAGACTGCACTTGCAAGAGGCGAAGCCTTTTGCTGTGCACTGTTAGTTTCCTTTTTATGTTACAATTTTTTCGGCTATACAACGACAGCTTTTGGCATCTATCTATTAATATTCACAACACTTTGCCTCGCAATGAAGTGGTCATCAGCAATCGCCATGGATTCTGTTCTCATTACACATTTTTTAGCCGAAAAAACAATGAATATTCCAATGATTGCAAATGAGATCAGTCTGTTTTTAATCGGTGCTGGAATTGGAGTCATTCTTAATCTTAGTCTTCGTCCAAAGGAAAATGAATGGAAAGATAAAATAGCCAAAGCAGATGAGTCCATTCGTGCCATTATCCAAAGAATGGCAGAACGTATCAGAACACTAGATCGTACAAATTACGATGGTTCTTGCTTTCTTTTGCTTGACAAACAGTTAAGTACTGCAAAAAGTCTTGCACTCACAAACATGGATAACACACTTGGCACGCCGTCATGCGCAGAACTTGACTATGTACAAATGCGCGAATTTCAAAGTCAGGTGCTTCGCCAAATATATAACAGCATTCAGATGATCGCATATCTTCCAGACCAGGCTCCAATCATAGCTGATTTTTTTGAAAGAATCAGTAAAGAATATGCAAAAACAAATGATGTGAAATCACTTCTTGATACACTTCATGAATTGATTCTTTCCATGAAAAATGAAAAACTCCCCACAAAACGTGAGGAGTTTGAAAGCCGAGCTGTTCTTTTCTATATTTTAAAGCAGCTTGAAGAATTTCTTATTTTAAAACGAAATTTTGTAGAGCGCTGGCACTAATTTTTACCATCTTGAATCAGCCATAACCGTTTTGCAGCCGTCTTTGCTTCGCTTCTTCGGCTTACATCAAGCTTTGTCAAAATATGGCTCACATGTGTTTTAACAGTTGGAAGCTTTATATCCATAATTTGCCCAATCTGTGCATTGCTTTTGTCTGCACAGATAAGACGAAGAATCTGAAGCTCTGTTGCTGTAAGTTCATTTTCCATTGACAGATGCGGCTGCAAAAAATCAGGACAAAATGATGCCTCTACTCTTACATCTTTTATCAGTCGCGCAAACCATTCATCATCATTTTTATATTCTGTCTGTTCAAGCAGTGAAAGCACTGCGGCTCCATATACACTTATAGTTCGTATAAAACCAAACTCCTGCGCCGTATCAAGCGCTGAATTTAATTTTTCCTTCCAAAGTGAATCCTTTTTTCTGTACAATGCAATCGCCTCTAGCACATTAATATGAATCCCATCTATATATCTTGAACACTCCCTACAATATGACTCCAATGGTGCGAGTGTCAAAAGTGCTGAATCTGGCATTCCGAGTGCAAGCTCTGCCATCGCCTGTGTAAGATATTGATAACGCTTTAAAACATTTAAATGAAGGGGATCTTTTGGTGCCTTCTCCCGATACCACACCTGTACACGCTCGAGATCATCCATATGAAGCCAAATATGGCAGAGTACTGCATCTATGTTATGGAAGAAACGCGTATGACCATTTTCCTCAAAACGCTCTCGAATCATCTGTACTGTCCGAAGCGCATCCTCTGCACGTCCTAATGCAATCTGGCTGCGCGCCAATAAACCAACAATTGCAAACTCAATATCCGGCGTTCCCTTTTTTTGTACCTCTCCAAGCTGAGAAACAAGCAAAAGAATACGCCCAGAAATATCCTCGCCCTTTTCAAATTTACTCTCTGCAATTGCACAGTCTGCCAGACCTACTCCGTCCTTTCCCAAAACAGCCTCTACTGGAATGCGCATTGTCTGATAAAGAAGATCATCTATTTTGCTCCACGGTGAAAAATCCTTACCTCCATTCATAATACTTGGAAGCGTGCTTGTCACTGAAAATGGCGGAAGTTTCACTTCTCTATTAGTAATCAATCTAAATACAGATGGAATAATCTGAATCATTTTGTCAGTTTTTCTCTGAGGAAGTGAAATATCCAGCCATGCAATTCGACTTTTGATCTGACGAAGCACAGCATCCTGCTTTTTACACTTTGCTGCAAATTGTTCCAGCTCATGATACCAGCGCTCCGAATTCTCATAATCTGTATTCAGCGCGCAAAGCATACTCATTCCCTGCATGAGTGACGGTGATTCTAAGATTTCTGACTCAGGCAAACTGCGGTAATATTTTTCCATCTCACTGTAATGTCCCATTCCAGGATGACTCTCTCCGTTTCGAATCAAAATTTCCGACACCTTTGAGTGATCTTTTCCTCTGCTATAACAATCAAGCGCCTTTTCATAATCTCCCTTCAACTCGTAATACATGCCGCCTCTCACAAGCACTGCATTTTTCTTTTGCGAACTATATTTGCGCTCAAGCTCCCATAAAAGAAAATCACGAAATTGCGGCCAAAAACGAAATTGACGAATCCCATCATAAAGAAGCATTGTTGTATTTTTCTGAATCCAGTCTAACAGTTCGCCCGTATTCGGATCACCGCTGACCATTCTCGCTAGCTCATAATCAAAATTATCAAATGACGCCAATTCAAGCAGGAGACGGCGTATTGGCAAATCAAAGCGATGGTAAATTGCTGCCTCAAAATATGATATACTTCCTTTATAATGTCTGAATTATATACACGCTGACCATCTGCATGATTGATACATTGAAGTGTAGCAGCAACACCTAAAGGATATCCTATTGACTCTTTAAGCATTTCATTAATTTCACTATCTGTCAGCTTAATATTATATCCCAAAAACAGCTGCCTAATATCATCTCTGTTAAACAAAAGGTCTCTCACACCAATAACCATCATATCACCAGTATACTGAAATGCCCTAAGCACACCTGGCACAGAACCGCGCGACAGCAACACGAACTTTTTCTGCGGATTATCACGAATTAATTCATTTAATTTTTGTAGATCCTCATTCTCCTGAAATTGCTGAAGATCATCAATCATCACAATATCGCAATTTAATTTGATCTCTGGCAGTATTCCATCTGTCTCCAAGCCACTTATTAATTCAATTTTTTTTCCGCGCAGAAGTTCAAAAGCCACCGTGGTTTTTCCAAATCCACATGGTGCACCAAAGTACAAAATGCGTCCATGATCCATAAACTCATCAAATTTAGTTTTTATTGTCTTTTTTATAATCACATATCTATCCACAGAATCCTCCTCTCTTTTTAGTTAATAGTTACGGTTTTTATAGCCAACTTTAATTTAAATTATATCGTTTTTATAAAAAAAGTAAATCATCCTAAAGTATTAAAAATGACAAAAAGGCTGATCCACTTTCGCGAATCAGCCTCCTGGGTGTGTGTCAAATATGGGAAACCAGCGTAATTAATCTGCAAGCTCAGTAGAAATTTCCTCGGAAGGCTCCTCATAAGATGCAATGCTGGTGTAGTACAGCGAAGCAACATTTTTCACAACATCGCGAAGTGATACAAAGCTTTCAGGTGATGTAAACTCAGCAAATTCTCCATCAGTAATGGAAGCAATACCAAGCTGAACACCAATTGCATCCTCACCTTCTGCTGTTGCCGAAAGATCAAGCAGTACTGCAGATACGCCATCTGCGGAATCAATAGAAAGTGTACCCTCAAAAGCAGCATACTCTAATGCTGATGAAAGAAGCTCAGCAAATGAAATATCAGAAGACTCATCTGATCCCATAGAAAACTCTTCCTCAACACCAGCAAGTAACGCATCTACCAGTTCAGAAACAAGTGCAACACTATCTTCCTCTGAAAGCTCAGGATCTGCTTCTCTAAATCCCTCTGCTGCTGCCAGTATGTAATCAGAAACAAATTCAAGTCCTTCTATGTCTTCTTCTGCGGATTCACCATCTGTTCCTTCTACAGATGCCATTGCCTCATCAATACTCTGAGCGATTGTAAGAAGAGTATCATTGTTGATTGCGATCTGGACACCAGTATCAGTTTCAACAGTCTCTAAATCTGCCAGATTATCAGTAATTGCTGTCAAAATTGTATCAAGTTGACCATCATCTGATGCTGTCGGAGCAGGTATTTCAATCCAAGACTCTGTAATTCCTACCATAGAAAGCAGCTCAGTCATACTGTCATCTGCTGTAAGCTCACTATATATGTTTACAATCTCTTCTACATTTAAATAAACATCCTCACCACATACACGAAGCACATCATCAAAACCATAAACAACAGGTTCTTCTGTGCCCATCATTGATGCTGGGAGAGTCACTGATACAGAAAAAGAGCTGTCTCCACTTTCATTATAAACAGCTGTGATATCAGCACTCAGCGTTTCTCCATCCTGTGTAAGAGAAAATGAAATCATATCGCCATAAGTTACAGGTGTCTGTGCTGCCTCGTCTGCAAAGATTACACCTGCCGGGCTCATCGCAAGGATACCACTCATCATCGCTGCTAACGTTCTTCTCATCTTCATAAAGAAATCCTCCAATCAAATTAACTAGTACTAGTTATTTTTTGTTTTTACTGTACTTTTCATTATAGAGAACTTCTAAAAAATGTAAATCATACCAAAGTATGATATCACATTTTTTCCAAAAACGCATATTGACTCATATACAATTCCTTATAATAGCCATCCTTTGCCATCAGCTCATCATGCGTACCCTTCTCCAAGATATTTCCCTGATCAATATACATGATACAGCTTGAACTTTTAATAGTTGACAGACGATGGGCAATGATAAAGGAAGTTCTGCCCTTTAATAATTCCTGAAGACCCTGCTGTAAAAGTAACTCTGTCTCTGTATCTATGCTTGATGTTGCCTCATCGAGAATCAAAATCTTAGGATCGGCAAGCAGCGCTCTCGCGAAGGAAATAAGCTGTCTTTGTCCTGCCGACAGACGGCTTCCGCGCTCATTTACCTGAGTCTGGTAGCCATTTTCCATACTCATAATAAAGTCATGCGCACAAACTGTCTTCGCTGCTCTGATTACATCTTCATCGCTTGCTTCCCTGTTTCCATAGCGGATGTTATCCATTATTGTTCCTGAGAAAATAAAGCTGTCCTGCATCATAACGCCCATCTGTTTTCTCAGTGATTTGATCGTCACACTGTTAATATCAATTCCATCAATTAAAATCTTTCCAGAATCGATATTGTAGAATCGACTGATCAGATTTACAATTGTTGATTTTCCTGCTCCTGTCGGACCTACGATTGCAAAACTGTCTCCTACGTTTGCCTTAAAATTTACATCATTTAAGATACGCACACCTGGCTCATAAGAAAATACAACATGAGAAAACTCTACCTCACCCTTAATCGGAGGCATTTCCACGGCGCCAGGAGCGTCCTTTACATTAACTGGCTCATCAATAGTCTCAAAAATACGCTCCAGATATGAGATTGCTGTCAAGAGTGAATTATAAAAGGAAGCCAGCGTATTGATCGGATTCCAGAACTGGCTGATATAAATTGTAAGTGCCGTCAGAGCACCGACACTAATTATATCATTTCCGCCCATAATCCAGTGAATACCAACCCAATATACAGCTGCCGTCGCAAGGATTGATATAAACTGAACAGTCGGTCCAATCATAAAGTTATACTTGATAACGCTCATCCATGCCTTTCGATAGCTTCCGCTTAAATTATTGAATATGCCAAGATTCTTATCTTCTCTTACAAATGCCTGTGTAACACGCACACCATTGATGCTCTCTGCAATATAGGCATTCAAATTTGATTGCTTATTGCTTGCAAGCTGCCATCCGCGGCGCTGCTTTTTCTTTACAAAAAGCACGATTGCAAGAAGAATAGGAAGACCGCACATACAAATTAAAGTAAGCGGTACGCTATAATAAAACATAAAACCTAAGATAAAAAACAGTGAGCAGCAGTCTGTTATTGTATTTACAATACCATTTGACAGAAGATCACTTATGTTGTTTACATAGTTGACAATACGCACCTGAATCTTTCCATGTGGACGGCTGTCATAATAAGAAAACGGCAGCTCCTCCAGATGAATAAACAATTCTCTTCTTAACTCATGAATTATGCCCTGACCAATCTGAGATGTCCACTTAATCTTTATGCGAAGAATATAAGCTGTTGCCAGAATTATCAAAGCTGCAAGTGCCGCCATCAAAAGGATTCCCTTTTTGTCATGATTTGGAATGTAAATATCCATTACGCGCTGCATAAGCACAGGAATAACCATGCCAAGTGCAGATGAAAACAGCATCAGCATTATTGTCATAATCAGCTTTTTTCTATAATGGCCTACATAACTAAATAATCGCTTAATCTGCTTCATGTCAAATTTAGTTTCGAGTGTCTCATCCACGTCATATTTATTTCGTGCCATTATGCCTCACCCCTTCCCTTTTCTGCGCGAACCTTCTTAAAGCGGTCAAACTCACCATATTGATGATGAAATACAGTTGAATAATAGCCCTTTTTAGCAAGCAGCTGTTCATGTGTTCCTCTCTCGACAAGGCGGCCATTATCAAGTACAAGAATCTGATCCGCATGTATAATAGAAGATATACGATGAGCAATGATAAATACAGTGCGCTCATCCGAGATTTTCTTTAATTCATTCTGAATCATGCTCTCCGTTTCCATATCAATTGCAGAGGTTGTATCATCAAGAATAATTATTGACGGATCCTTTAAAATTGCGCGTGCAAGCGAAATTCGCTGTTTCTGTCCGCCTGACAGACCAACGCCGCGCTCACCAATAATTGTATCATATCCTTCTGGCATCTCCCTGATAAATTCATCAGCATTTGCAATCTTTGCAGCTGCCTGCACCTGCTCAAACGTACAGTCTGGATTTCCATAAGCGATATTTCCCTCAATTGTATCTGAGAACAAAAAGACATCCTGCATCGCAATTCCGATATTTCCGCGAAGCGTCTGGAGATTCAAATTTCTAACATCAATATCATCAACAAGCACGCGTCCCTGATTAACATCATAAAAACGGCAAATCAAATTGACAAGTGATGACTTTCCAGAACCAGTCGCACCAATGATACCAACGGTCTGGCCTGGCTCTACATGAAAGCTGATATCCTTTAACACAGTATCATCATTTGTATAATAATTTACATGATCAAAGGTAACACTGCCCTTTAGCTTTCTTTTTTCTACAACATGCTCTGGCTGCTTGATATCTGGCTCAGTTGTATAAACCTTATAGATTTTTTCAATTGCGGTAAGAAAGCGCTGCAAATCATTGATGATCCATCCTGCCTGACGAAGCGGACTGTTAAGCATCCATAAATAACCGTTAACAGTTACCATGTTTCCTATAGTCATCTCTCCGTCAATTACCATAAAACCACCCATGATCATAAGGATAATAGTCAGACACTGAGAAAGAATCTCAAACATCGGAATATATTTCATCCAGATCGATGCGGCATTTAACTGTGCATCACGATATCCATCATTCTCGCGGTCGAACTTTTCAAGCTCATAATCTTCCTTTGCAAATGCCTTTACAACACGGTTTCCTGCGATTGTCTCCTGTGCAAATGCATTCAAACTAGAGAAACAGTCACGCACCCTGTCAAAGGCCGGCTTAATATGACGTCTCTGGCTCAATGTCACTGCCAATGTAAACGGAAGTACAATCAGCATACAAAGTGCCATTTTAACATTAACAGAAAAGATCATCACAAGTGCCATCAAAAATACAAGGATATTCTCAAAGCTAAAATAGATAACATGAGAAACCATGTGACGCACTGCATCCATATCTCCTGTCTGTCTGGACATAAGGTCTCCTGTGCGGTTTTTGTTGAAGAAGTTAAAATCTTCCTTCATCAGCTTACGATATGCTTCTTCCCTCATGTCGTAGACAAGTCCCTGACTGGATGACTCAAAACACATTAAAAATGTGAAGCGCAGTAGCGATCGAACAAGCGTCACTCCAATCATAATAAGCAGCAAAATACCAAGCTTTTCATAATGCTGCCCCTCAATAACTTCATCCACAATCATACCAGAAATCTGTGGGTTGATCAAAACAAGCAGTGCTGTGATAAACACTAAGATCAAGCCTACGATCATTCTTACGCGGTATTTTTTTAAAAAAGATAAAAACCAGCGTATGTATCCCATATTTCTCTCCTCCTTTTTGTAGTTTTTACAGTTCGCGCGTCATGCTAGATCTGGACAAATTTCATGCTTGCATAGAAATTTGACAGATCAGCAGGACCAAACAATAGCAAAAACCACTGGAGATCATTCCCCAATGGTTTTTATACAAATTTATGGCTTTTATGCGTTCTTGTAGCGATTGTACTCGTCTACGCAAAGAATCTTTCTTGCCAGTTCGACTTCTTCCTTGGTTGGAGTCGGTACACCTTCAAGACCATACTTGATTCCAAGCTCTTTCCATTTGAATACTCCGAGTGTATGGTATGGAAGTACATCGATACGATATACATTATTTAAGGTGCTGATGAACTCATGAAGTTTTGTCAGTGACTCTTCGTCGCTGTTGATGCCTGGTACAAGCACGTGACGGATCCAGATTGGCTTATTGATATCGGAAAGATATCTTGCCATGTCAAGGATATTCTCGTTTGTCTTGCCAGTCAACGCCTTGTGCTTTTCTGGATCAATATGCTTTAAATCAAAGAGAAGCACATCGGTATTTGTCATCAGTTGCTCTAACTGTCCGAAGAATGGCTCTTCTCTCGTAAATGGCTCTCCTGCGGTGTCGATACATGTATTGATCTTTAACTTCTTTGCCTTTGCAAACAGATCGTTCATGAACTCCATCTGTAAAAGTGGCTCTCCTCCACTTACAGTGATGCCGCCCTTGTCGCCCCAATAATTTCTATAACGAACTGCCTTTTCTAAAATTTCGTCAGCTGTTAAAAGCTGTACGTCTTTCTTTGCCCATGTATCTGGATTGTGGCAATATTTACAGCGCAAATTGCAGCCATTTAAAAATACGAGATAACGAACTCCTGGTCCGTCTGCAGAACCAAAAGATTCCAAAGAATGAACAATGCCTTGAATCATAATTTTTTTCCTTTCTTGTTTTGTGAACTTCATGTCTTCACGTTTACTATTATTTTGTAGTAAAACAGGCGGGAGTGCCAAAGCACCCTCCGCCTG
>OJMP01002534.1_pt1 | contig 9616 bp, 20 predicted proteins | sample 1597311 | NCBI WGS metagenome assembly OJMP01 (sample SAMEA2452134, study PRJEB22498) | human gut metagenome | biome: human feces; feature: human gut; material: feces | place: Australia | collected 2012 | reverse complement strand
TATCGCCAACGGCGATGATGGTATCCGGGTCACGGTCTTTCGGCAGCTCAAAGAAGTAGTTCAGCTCGTCCTTGTTGAACAGTAGACCCTTCGCTTCAAAAGGCTGTTGCTGAAACTCGCTCTCAAACTGCTCCGCACTCAGCAGCTCCCGCTGCTCTCGGAAGTAGGCGGTGGTAAAGACCTTCTTGCCCTCCCGCTCGTATTCATAATTGCTCTCGTCCGTCACGAGATCGAGAGCGGGTATCTCAATCGCTCTCCAAGCCCAACCCTCCCGCTGTGCGTGTTCCTGCACACGACCGATGGGGTCATACAGGGAATAGCGAGTGCCGGTAAAGACCATCGGCGTACCTTCAATGGCACGACCCATAATATCACCGGAGATCACTTCCCACTTGTCATCAAGCCGCTGGCGGTTCTTTGCTTCCTCACGACCTTCCACGCAGTCATCGAGGTAGAGGACATTGGTGGCTTCGGACAAGCCCACCTGTCGAGCGTCAATGGAACGACACATGATGGTAGGGAAACGGGACTTGCTTTTCAGGTTCACCGTCTTCGTGTCGGCGTTGGTCTGTACCAGCCGTGCGTCTGGGAATACATCGTAGAACAGATACTCGTTGGGGACTGTCAGGTATTCCAGACAACCATTGTAAAAGCTCTTTACAAGGTCATCGCCTGTCCCTTCCATCAGGGTCGAGCGGTCAGGGAACTTCCCAGAGAGCATATTCACAAAATTGATGCCCGTTTGAGACTTTCCCGCTCGTTTCGGCATGGAGATTGTTAAAAGGCGCAGTTTCCCGTCCAGAACATCTTGAAACCCCTGCACCATCGGTCTGAGATAGTGCTTCCGAGGGGCATAGAACCGCTTTTCTGGCTTGCGGTCGAGTTCGATATAGGTCATGAAGGAGTCAAAGTCATGAGGTGCTTCAAAGAGAAGACACCGCCGCCACTGTTCATAGAACTTCGCCCCGCCGCCACGGACTACCTGATCTGCGGAGAGTGCCAGCAGCTCCTTGTTCACCTTATGCGCCGCCGAGAAATCCTCGGTTTCCCACTCTCGGCACAGAGAAAAGAGGTCGCTGTACGCCCCATTATCTCCCGGTCGGCGGTCGATCACGGCTCGAATAGAGCCGGAAAGTTTTTCATAATTCATGTGCATTTCCTTTCCAACAAAAAAAACGAGCTACCCGTGTATTTTTACACAGATAGCCCGTTATGGCTGTCACTCCTGCCATTGCAGGAGCCTTATTCGTTTGTTTTCTCCATCGGCGGGCATTTTTATCTTCAAGCCGGTTATACATGACGGTTCGACCTTCCGAACCGGCTTTATCCTGAATCCACACAACCAGATGAACATATCCATCATCGTCCATATTAATCAGGTATTGACCGTAGGCGTAGTTCTCTGTCTTGTACTGCCTGCCCTCACGCCATTCGCCGCAGTAAACAGGCTTATACTCAATATCCTTACCGACATACTCCGTGAAAATCGTCTGAATCTGCTCCCATTCAGCGTCCGAAAGCTCGGTAGAGAGTTCTGCTGCTGAGGTATCGGGGTTTTCGGAAAGGGTGTTGTCCGTTTCTGGCTCATAGACCGCCGACATGATGCTGAGAAACACGATCACAGCAGCGACCCAAATCCAGCGTCTTTTCTTCTTCGGCTTCATATTCACCCGGCCTTTCTTACCCGGTCATACCATGTAGAACGGCTGATACCAAGCTCCCGGCAACAGTCCGCTACGGTAATAAGACCGTCTTTTTGTTTTTGAGCGAGTTTTTCAAACTGCTCGTTATCAATTTCTTTTAATTTACGACCTTCCCGCCAACCGGGGTCATGTTCTCGCTTCATGGCCTTACCCATACTGGTTCTTTCAACGATCATGTCCCGCTCGTATTCGGCAAAAGCAAGCATAACTGTGACCATGACTTTTCCCATCGGCGTATTGTCCGCAACGCCCATGTTGAGAATGTTGACCTTGATACCTCGTTCCACCAAGTCACGAACCAACATGGCTCCTTCGGGAGCAGTACGGGCAAAGCGATCGAGCTTGCACACCACCAATTCGTCACCGGGTTCCAGTTTGGAGAGAACTTCGTTAAACTTTGGCCTGTCGATCTTCGTACCAGTGTAAGTGTCCAGTAGGATATGCTCTTGGTCGATACCCTGAGCCAGCAACTTTTCAAGCTGATCTTCGAGTGACATACCGTAGAGCCGTTGTCCTTTGGAACTGACTCGTCCATATCCCCATCTCATAACTCTTTCTCCCCGTCCAAAACATACCCGTCATCACCGTCAAGAGGTTCAATGACGATTTGAGCGTCCAGAGCTTCCAGCCAACGAATAAGCGTGTCAACTTGCATGGTCATTCCACTATTACGGGAAAGAGGACGAGCAACACTCCCTTGATTGGTGTAGCCGATCTTATTGGCTAAGTCATCTTGGGTCAATCCCTGCTTCGTAGACAGCAGATAGACGATTTCTTTTACTGTCATGTCGTTCTCCTTTCCGTAATAGCTTACAAGCTATTAGAGTGTATAAACTCCCCATATACGTGCGTACTAAGAGAAAGTTATATAACTCAATAGCTTGTGAGCTATATCTATCTTCGCTCGTTAAAACAATATAGGTTTACCTTTTTGCTTCTTATAGCAATCTGAGTGGTATTTGTCGAGATATTTATGGAACATAGGCATATCTCCCTCCCAAATCTGACTCAATTCCCTTTTGATTTCCGGCGAGAAATCAGGTTTAACTTTGCCGTTAAACTCTCTGACCCATATCTTTCGGGTTTCTTCAATCCGTTTTTCTCTCGTTTCTTGCAAAACTTGACGTTTGATAGCCGATTTATCAATGCAGTCAAGATAGGTGTTGTCCTCACGCTGTTTGTCAGTCAGAACTTCAATCAACTTCTCTTTTGTCAGCAGGGAGTAGAAGCCCTGTTTACGAATGGACGGAAGAACTTCGTGCGTAACCCATCTGCGGAAAGGTACAGCCTTTTCAGACTTCGATGTAAGGATAACATGATACAATCCCGGCTCATTTACAAACCAAGGGTCACGACCCGGCAAACGTAACTTGAAGTTACGTTTCTCGTCATCGTCAAGCCTCTGGGCAACTCGTCTTGGATTGCTTAATTCGAGAATTTTGCAGACATCGACCAATGCGAACCAGATTTCGTTTTCTTCGGTAATACTACGAACCTCTGTGTCGTTAAATGCAAGTATCATCGTGTCAGCCAACTTCATAACCTCCTTCTGGCAGACGGGTCTTTCGAGGAACCGCTACAATTTTGTAATCAAGCATTTTGAGCATTTCGTTGAATTTTTTAACGGTCATGTTGTTAGTCTTTTTGGGGTTGAGTCTGTCCCAAAGGGCAGCTTGTGTCAAATTGAGTTTAGCTGCCATTTCAGCGTTGCTTACCCCTTGTGTTCGCATGAGATTGTTTACAATTTCTTTGGAAGTCATAATTATCACCTCTGAAAGTATGATAGCATTAAAGTTTTAACTTGTCAAGATATTTCTTGAGTATTACCTTTTTATTTTTTGCGGGTATTTTTCAGCTCACCCCGCCCTCGCTGCCGCTGGCATATCCCCCGCCCCCGTCACCCATTCACGCCGCCTCGATCAGACCGAAAAAGCGCAAAAACAACCGCCCCGGAATGGCACCGGGGCGGCTTTCACTTATTCAATTTCAATATTTCAATCAGGATTTGCACCGGCAGCAAAAGCAACAAAAGAATTAAATACACGCTTTCACCGCCTTTTAACCCACGCACACCCAAACAAAAGCGGGATTATATTTCCGGCCTTTATAGGGCTTTACCGTGATATTACAAAAGCAATTTGCAACCCCTTGCGCCCATGTTTCATAACGTATAAACGCTTGTACCGTATCCGGGGATACAAGATAGCAGCTTGCGCCGCCGTGCTTTTTCCTTGCGTATACCATGCCTTACACCCCCGTTAAAATACCGTATCGACAACGGTTAGAATTGTTACCCACAGATCAATATATTGTGTGCTGTATCCGGTATAATCGCCCTTGTCAAACTCTGTTTTGCCCGTAATAACATAACCGACTTGTTTTGCGCCCCCGTCTGATAGATCAACGAACATTTCAGACTTGTTTTTTATAGCATTTTTGGAAATGTTGATACAATGCTTTTCTTCCACCCGTTCCCGGTAAATTTCAAGCGCATTTTCCACGCTATCCGCATCTATACGCATATCCGAAACAATACCGCCGTCAATGTACCACTTTTTATTGTTGTATTCTTTCATTGTTGCCGTTGTTTTGAAAATATAATTCATAATTAAACCCCCATTCTAATACATTCATCAAGGGGAACCCTATGCCCGTATACCCGGAAAAAAGCTGCCCCTTTCCGGGTATACTGTATCTTGCACCGGTGGAACGCTTTACCGCCGCCCCACGCCCCGGAAACATAGTAAATATAATCGTCAATGCCGTATTCAATGCCTTTGATTTCAAGGCCATTCAAGCCGCTATAATAGGCGATACTTTTCCGGCTTTCGCAATATTCCCGTTTATTCATGATTGTAAACCCCCTTTATAAAATCCCTTGCAAGGCTTTTCAGGCTTTCCCGCTGTTGTTCATAGGAAAGGCTATAATCATAGCGGATTTTTTCGGCTTGCGTTTCGTACCGTTCCCGCAATTCATAGGACGGGCGAATATTTCCGAATGGGGCATAACCTGTTACAATAGCAACCCCGCCGCCCATATCGTAAATATCAGCGGCCCACCCCTCACGGCGTACCGTGTACGCTACGGGGATTTCATAATTCAAAAGGTTTTGTAAACCGCAATAGGGAACGCAAATAATTTTATTGTAATTTGCCCGGATTTCCTTTTGTGTTGTCTTGAATTTCATTTATTACACCCCTTTCACTAATTCATGTTGTTAGCTGCACGGCGGTTATACATAGCTTTCAAACTTTCGGCGGGGGTCATATCCGCCGCTTTCGGCTTTTCCGTTTCTATCGGCTGCATATCCCACCACGATTTCCCGCCGCCGTTCATATCATAGAATGAAAGAAAACTATTTACATGGCGCATTGTAGTAGCGGAATAGCCGCCCCACATACGAACGAACCGCCCCGCCGCCGTGATACGGCAAACAAAAGTATTATAGGACTGTAAAACTTTTTCGCCGTTTTCCGTTTCAATAACTTTTGCCTTTCCGTAAAAACTTTTTGCCCGGTCATAACCGCAAACAGGTAAATCAAAAATCTTTTTCATAATGTAGACCCCTTTCTTATTCCCGCACAAGCTGTTTTTCCAATGTGATTTCAAAATCTCCGCCCCGGCTTTCAATTTCACAAATCTTACAATCTTTAATAGCGTCAAAGAGAACGGAACCGGGAACGGCAGAAAGAGAACTTCCGAAATCATTCAAATAAATGCGCCCCGCTGCTACTTCTGAAAACTGTTTAACTGTCATTGTAAAAACCCCTTTCAATTTCAAGTTTTAACTTGATGATTGAAGTATATCAAGTTTTAACTTGAATGTCAATAGGATTTCTAAAAACAATTCAAGTTTTTTCTTTACGCCCCCCACCGTATGAAAACTCAAAAGAAAATGAACTATACATTATAAAGAGCGAAAAACGCCGCCAAAATCAGGCCGGAACACCGGCAGCGCCCACGCCGCCCCGGTGGAATCCGCCGCCGATCAGCCGGGGAAAGGGAAAGCCGCCGACCTCGTGGGGAGATCGGCAGCTCTGTCAAAGTCGCAAAGTCGTTTGGGCGAAAGTCGCAAAGTCGCTCGGCATAGTCGTAAGCCATAGTCGCAAAAGTCGTGAAAGTCGCTCAGTCTTCCGGGTCATAGTCGCTGGACGCACCGACCACATCTTCCAGATACTTCTTCTCCAAGTCCTCGGCGGGAACCTGATCTCCGAGTTGCTGGTTGGGTGTCAACACAACCTCCTGCTTGTCCGCATAGCCCATGTTGTTCTTCATCAGGAAGATACCGGCAACCGGATTGATCTTCCCGTTCTGCATATAACTTTCCATCTGAGCGTTCAAAAGTTGATACGCCTTTTTAATTAAGTTACGGCTTTCGGCGGGTAGCGTCTTACTATCCACTCCATTTGCCCATGCCCATATCGTCTTTCTGTCCACTCCAAAAGCCAATGCCATACCAGCAACAGAGGGTTTCATATCGTCCTGAGCGCACAGAGCAAAGTACATTCCCATACGCTCTTTGACCTGTTCAGGCTCTCTCACATTCACATCAGGCCAGTCCAGCATGACCATCGAATGTTCCAGATATTTTCTATTGTCACCCGGCTCTGTATGGACGCTCATGGCTTCCTTACGATCAGGCCGAGTTCGCTTTTTCACAATTTCATCTGCCATAGTCGTTTTCTCCTTTCAAAGTCGCCAAGGTGATAAAGGTGAGTAATCGGGTGCATTTCCCTATAACTATTTCTATATACGCGCGTATAAGAGAGAGTTATAGGCATTTATGCCCGATTACTCACCTAACTCACCTAAAATACGAAAAACAATTTTTCAAAACACGCCAATTTGAAAAAAGTCTTTGCAAAAACACTCACCTTTATCACCTTTATCACCTAACTACCAGTTGGCGTTGATAACCACCTTGTTCTCGTGCATGAGTGCCGTTGCTACAACACTCTCCACTCCATCCCAGTTGTAGACTTCTTTCTTCACGGCGTAGTCTGCAAGTTGCCTTGCCTGCTCGTTGTCAAGAACCATGTCCAAGCAGTTCCAATCTTTTTCTTCGGTACGCTTGCCGTAAGGAACACAATACCCGATATTTTCCAAGAACTCATACCACGCACGACCGCCGCTGTCGGTGCTGGCAACATCTACCGTATTAACGACCTCACCACAATGAGGGCAGCGAACATCTTTGCGTTCCATGACCGTAATATCAAGACCCATTTTCCAACACCTCCTGCGCCATCTTCACCAGCTCGACCAAATCATAGAACCGCCGAGGGTCTAACCCGGTCTGCCGCTTCACCTTGTCCAAGTGATAGAGAACGGTATTTCTGTGTGCGAAAATAGCACGAGCAACATCGGTGACATTCATGTTGTGGTTTGCCATCGCTATGACAATGTGAGCGTCTTCCTTATCCATGGTCGATCTCCTTTCGCAGCTCGTCATAGAGTTCCGAAAAGCGGCGGTTCCAGTGGCGCAGTCGCCAGAGGAATAGACAGCCTACAACAATCCATTCAACGGCGGCAATAGTTGTTAGAATGTCACTCATGTCCTATGCTCCTTCCTCGCAAAGCGATTGAGCAACACACTCACGGTGAGCTGACCAATCCTGTTCACATAGGGGCAGTTGAAGCGGTCAGGGTGAGGAACGCTGTTGCCGAGGTCGATGACCAGATCACGGGTGTTGTAGGAAATGTCCTTCGTGATAGTCGGCGTGGCGTAGATCACCACATCACGGTTCATTGTGGCCTGCAATAGACTCTTGGTTTTGGAGTGCGCCACCGTCACAGTTGCGTTACCGAGGGTGAGGTACTTTGCCAAATTTTGAACAGCATGACCCCGGCCTACAATGGTAATGTCCTTAGCATGAACCAAGTCCAATGCCAGCAGGAGCGCCAAAGTTGCTTGAGACACCGATGACATTCCCTGTGAGTAGGAGTGGTCAATGTCAACCTCGGCGGTGAGCTTAATGTCAGACGGGACAGTTTCTCTGTCCACTACCACGGCCTTGTACGGAGGGCAGGGGTATTGAGTGAGGTCGCAGTCAATACCCAACAGGTCAGCCTTGCGCTTGACCGCTTTCAGAAATACGCTCTCATAGGAACCCAGCAACAGCAGTTTGCCGGTAGGGTGAAAACGGGTGGTTTCCTCGTCCAAGGTGGCAGAAAGCGTTTTGATTTGCTCCATTACATCATTCATAGTGCTTCTCCTTTCTTTCAAAGTCATGGAGGGAGATCATCTTTTCACGGGTAAGTTTGTCAACCACTCGACCGATCTCAGAGTAGCCGCAGACCGCCGCCAGCCGTTCAAGGTTGCCCTTGGTCTGTGCTGTGACCACGATGGAAATGCGGCGGAGGTTCTTTTTCTCAGTCTTCATCGCTTTCCTCCGTGAACACGGTTCCCTCGAACCCTTCCGCTCTGCCGAGAAGTCTCCACAGACCTTCTTCCTGTTCGCCGCAACAGGGACAGGATTTTGCGGCGATTTTTCCGAGTTTCTGAGGAAAGTTCTCGTCTTCCTCGACATACAGAAGGTGTTCGCACTTACGACACATGAAGACGGTGAACATTTCGTTACCGCATACACACTTTTTACTCATGTTTATCCTCCATTCGGTCGCAATCGTCAGAGATTGCACAGTCTTCACAGCCCTTATAATAGAAGCAGTTCCGGCAACTGGAAATGACAGGCATACACCGCTCAGCGTATTCTTCACAGTTGGCAACAGGGCAAGTGCCATCAACGCAGGCAACGCCTACATAATCGGGGCAGTATTCAGGCTTCATCATCGCTGTCCCCTTCCGTCAAAGCTCTTGCGAGATCGTCAATCATCTGGTGCATGACTCTATCGCCAACATCATCTTCGTTCTGACACCAGAAGGAGAATTTCAGGTGTAGCAGCTCATGTACCAGCGTCTTTTCAAAATCGAACGGCACAATGCGGTCGCCGTAGCAGGCAGGGTTGATGATCTCAATACGAGCGGTCTTAATTGCTTCTGACCACTCGGTACAGCCTGTGGTATTACGCACCATCATTTCTTCCGGGTGAAGGTGGGTCAACAGCTTTATTCGCCACTCCTGCAAGCAGAGTTTTCGCTTCCACTTTTCCAGCAGGGCGAGTTCTTCATTGGTGGCAATCATACTGTCACCTCCTGTTCACGAGGGAGTTTTATGGTGTTACCATCTTTCAGATCGTCAGTGCTGAGTTGATAGGACACCAACTGCATACCGTGAGCCGTGACCTCTACACCATTGAAGAACCCTGCAATAATGCCATCGGGAATATCAAGAGTAATTTTCATCACGGACGCTCCTTTACAATGCGGATTTTTCTTAGCCGCTTGCCGCACCGCTTACAGACTTCATAATTGCTCTGCCAGCGGTGAGAACCATTACGGCACTTGACCTGAATATGAACATACGGGTCTGCTGTGTGGATACCGAAGCGGCAGAGGATAGAATTGCATGAACGGTTCATTAGGACGCTCCTTTCAGTCTGAGGTTCTTGTAGACGGGGTAGCCCTGATACACAACCTTGCCGCCGTGCCACTCAGGGTGCGTTTCCATGTCAGCGTTGAACCGCTTGGCGGAACAGGCAAAGTACCCGTTGGACTTGCACCAAATCTTGTAAGCGTCAAACAGAGACTTCGAGCGGGTGTTGACTCCCTCGACCTGCTCACAGCGTTCTTCGAGGAATTGCAAGCACAGATCGTTGTCACGCTCGTACTGGTTGACCACCTTCCGCATGGCGGGGGACATTTTCAGACCGAACCGCTTGTACTTGAAGTATCCGGCGACCAGCCAAGCGAAAATGCCCTGCATAGCTTCCTGTGTCTGAAACTCATTTTTCAGGTTCTTGTCCTGCTCCGCTTCGGTGAAGTGGCGGTTAAACTCAATGACCCGTACAC
>OJMP01002526.1_pt1 | contig 9671 bp, 9 predicted proteins | sample 1597311 | NCBI WGS metagenome assembly OJMP01 (sample SAMEA2452134, study PRJEB22498) | human gut metagenome | biome: human feces; feature: human gut; material: feces | place: Australia | collected 2012 | reverse complement strand
TGCATCCTGAAGTGCGTAGGAACGGATATCCATCCCCTCCGGAAATGTCGGATTCTGCGGAACAAAAGCAATCTTCAGACCATTCTGACGAACAACCTGCCCCTCATCCGGCACTTCCTCTCCCGCAACCACCTTCAAAAGAGTTGACTTTCCGGTTCCGTTAATTCCAACGATCCCGATCTTATCCCCCTGCTGAACACCAAACGATGCATCATCAAAAATCACTTTCTCCCCATATATTTTAGAAATATGTTCTATATTAATTAAGTTCATTCTTTTCCCTGCTTTCTGTTTTTCTGCATTTTTATCAATCACATCGCCCTTCCAGTATAACAGATATTTCAGACACTGAAAATCTTAAAAATTTTTAAATTCATATTTGAAAGGGTTGAGAAAACACGGAAAACGGTATAACATAGTGAGATACATGCAATGACATGGTTTCAAATGGAAAGTGAGGTAAATGATATGAGCCCGAAGAATGATTTCTCAGACATTTTCGATGATGATTTTGAAGTTACATATGAAGAAGATCCGGAAATCAATTTTCATACTTCTGAAGATACAAAACAAATAAACAGACCTAATTCTAACACGGAGACGATCGTTATGAACGCAGACGATTACCGCGATAACTTTAACGATTCCGATGACAGCCAGTTCGAAGAAGTACTTCCTGAATATGACGATGATTATGAAGATGATGATGCAGATTATGAGGATGATTATAACACTTACAACAGAAGATCAAATCGCAACAATCCTTATAATGATTCATATAATAATCCATATAATGATCGCGACTACGACAGACGCTCCTCCGGCAGGAAACGTTCCGGTGGCGGAGTAAAACTTGCCGCACCGATCAAAAAAGGCGGAAAGGCATTATCAAGGCTCACAAGCACATTGCTTCAGCAGCTTTCTATTGTGTTAATCCTGGCCACAACAGCATTTGTACTCTACAACTTCTACCGTGCAAGCACACCGTACGGAGATATCCAGGAGGCAATCCAGACGCAGAAGATTTCCCAGACTCTGGCCGCTTACTTATGTGTAGCTGCCCTCTTCCTGTTCTTCGAATTCATCTCCCTTCTCTGGTCAATGACACGCGTCCGCGTACGTGACGGAGTCTCCAGCTGGAGAGAAGATACCGGAAGAGGCCTGTGGTCTTTTATCCTTGTATTCGCGGTTTCCTATGCTGCGTTCCTCTTCAGTCCGTTGCTCCCTGATTCACCGGAAGTGATCTACGGAGTGAAAGGAGCTCTTGATGTATACGGTTCCCTCCACAATGTATTGTTTGGACTGTGTGCAGCCGGAGTCATCTCCTGCCTGATCAGAAAATACAAAAGTTCCAATTAGAATACAATATTCCCTTTACAAAAAGTTCACCCGGCAATGAAATCAATTACGAAATCATTGCGGGGTGCACTTTTAAAATTTACAGGTCAGTCTCAAAAAATGCCATGCATTAATCCAAAATGATCAGCGCCATAAATACAAGATCTGTATCCCCTGTATTCGTCAGTCCGTGTCCCATTCCATCCGGTGTAAATGTCACATCCCCTGCTTTCACCGGGCGGATACGTCCATTGTCATCATAATTTCCTTCCCCGCGAAGGATATAATATGTCTCACTCTCGTTGTGATGCTCATGATATCCAAGAGAACATCCCGGCTCCAGTGTAACTTCTGCATACATCTTGCACTTTCCGTTTAATTCTTTCTCTTCCAGAATGTGCTTGATGATAACGTGTCCCTTTCCACCAGCCATGTTTTCTTTTCTCTCAACTCTTAATTCTCTCATTTTAAAACCTCCTAAAACATTTCTATTATAAAGCGTATTTACTGTTCACTACAATACTTCTTTTATCTGACATTTATTTCATATAGATCAATTCATACTCTCTTGTCCCAAGACCGATCTTCTCTGCATGTGCCAGACAAGTCTTGTACTCTGAATTCGGTGTTGTATTCTCAAAATGATCATGATGATCGCAGAAATTCTCTTCTTCCATACGATCTGCAAGCTGGCTGTGCGGCAACGGTGTTGCGCTAAGACAGACATCTGCACACGCCTGATCCAGTGCCAGCGGATCAAAAGAGGCAAACATACCGATATTCGGAAGGATCGGTGCATCATTCTCCGGATGACAGTCACAGTTCGGTGATACGTCAACGATCAGTGAAATATGAAAGTTCGGTCTTCCATCCACAACCGCCTTTGTATACTCTGCCATCTTGCAGTTCAATACCTTTGTCGCCGCACTGTCCATAAATGAAATGGCATCAAAGTTACATGCCCCAATACATCTTCCACAACCAACACAATGTTCAAGATCAATAGACATCTTTCTTGCATCAGCATCATAAATCAGGCCGTCATTCGCACACTCTCTCAGACAGCTCTTACATCCTCTGCAGGCTTCCTGATCGATCGTCGGCTTACCAACAGAATGCTGATCCTTCTTACCGGCTCTGGAACCACATCCCATTCCGATATTCTTGATCGTACCACCGAAACCTGTCGTCTCATGCCCTTTAAAATGCGTCAGACTGATAAATACATCCGCATCCATCACGGCACGTCCGATCTTCGCTTTCTCTATGTACTCTCCTCCCTGTACCGGAACTTCAATATCATCCGTTCCCTTCAGGCCATCTCCGATAATCACCGGACATCCGACACTCAACGGTGTAAATCCATTCTCCCATGCACAGTAAAGATGCTCCAGTGCGTTCTTTCTACTGCCCGGATATAGTGTATTACAATCTGTAAGAAATGGCTTTCCCCCAAGCTCCTTCACGACATCAACAACCGCCTTGGCATAATTCGGACGAAGATAACTGATATTCCCCATCTCTCCAAAATGCATCTTAATCGCCACAAATTTATTCTCCATGTCAATCTCACTGATTCCTGCTTTCTTCATCAGACGTTTCAGCTTCGTTGGAAGACCTTCGCCAAGCTTCGCCCGGAAATCAGTATAATACACCCTTGCTTTTTCCATGATGTAAACCTCCTGTTGTAAATTCTGACAGCTTAACCCTGCATTCTTATCATACACTATAAATCTGACTCTTCCAATCATTTTTAGAAAAATAATAAAGTGGACATCCCTTTGACGATACGGTATACTCAAATTATCAATTCCGAACTCAGCAGCAGTTCGATCACTCTGAAGGAGATGTAATGATACAATGAATCATCTGGCTGTTACCTCAATACTCACTGTTGTAGCACATATCATCTGGTTTGCTTCTATGACAGAACGAAAATATCCGATCAAAAAAACGGTTCTGCTCTATGGACTTTACGCTATATTCTTCACTGTATGGGCCATACTTGCATATTCCCTGCTTGGCAAAGACTCTCCGTATGTGATTCCATTTTCATTTGTCGGAACCATCCTGCCAGCAATTCTACTTTTCCTATATACTTCATCTGATAGTTTCAGCAAAAAAATATTTTTGATCGTTACTTATGCAAATTTGTTCTGCATCATCATTTGCCTTTCTATTTTAATCTGTGATGGATTATTTCCGGATTTATCCATTGTAAAACAGATGTATATACGAAGCTTGGTACGAATACTGTTGAATGTTCCTGCAGTCCTGCTGTATCTGTGGTTTGCGCGTCCTTATATGCGTACAGTGCCCGGAGACAGAAAACGAACCTGGTACTCTATTTCCCTCGTGTCCTTTCTGTTTTTAACCGTGTTTGCAACGCTTATCAACTTCCTCATGCGTGATGGTCATACCGTCGAACAGATGATCCTGTTTATCACAACCATGATGATTTATTGTGCAGTACTGTGGATTGTATTTGGCACGATCCAACACATGAATGCCGAAGTGAAGATGGAACTGATCACTCAAAATGTACAATACCTGCAAGGACAGCTTGCCATGGCCAAAGAACATGCATCAACCGCCAAAGCCATGCGTCATGATTTTCGACATCACATGCAAAATATTGACCTGCTTCTGAAACAACAGAAGCCACAAGAAGCGATACATTATATAGAAGAATTTATCCAAAGCCTGGATGCGGCAAGTCAGATTGATTTTTGCCCACATATTACAGCCAACGCCATTTTAAACAACTTTTATAATCAAGCACAGAAAGAAGGAATTACGATCTCTATAACTGCCGACACACCGGAGCATATAACAATTGCAGATATGGATTTTGTTGCGATCCTTTCAAATCTTCTGGAAAATGCAGTAAACGGATGTATCGAATGCGGTTCCCGGGATGAGATCACAGTAAATCTCCGTATGAAAAAGGAGAAACTTGTGATCGTGTGCAGTAACCCTTGTAAAACGGACCTTGTGAGCGAAAATGATATCATCAAGTCAAAAGGAACCGGGATAGAAAGCATCCTGATGGCTATTGATAAATACGATGGAAATATCCGTTATCAGATGGAAGACGGTATTCTGACAGCATGCGTCATCCTTAACTGCTGATCTTTGCAGAAAATCAGATCACTATTTCACGCAGAAAAAACATGGTTTCACGAAAGGAACACATTTTTTCTGCATTTTTCTTTTATACTTACACATAATAAAACATTCTTTGGATCGTTACTCATTGTGACCCAAATTTATGAAGAAAGGATCTGATTTAAATGATGAACTCAAATGTACAGGCTGCTATGCCAAAATTCGCCGGATTATCCCATGTATGTATTTTCGTGGATGATATGATGGAGGCGGTTGACTATTACCAGAAACTGTTGGGCGTTGTACCGGATCATTATCTGTCCCACTGGAGAAACGAAGGTTTCTTTAAAGCCGGCGGATTTGTCAAAGAAGCTGCCGACGGCGATGTCTCTATCGCTTTTGTAAATGTACCGGGCACAAAACTGACACTGGAACTCATGCAGTACCATTCACCGGAAGGACGAAAAGAACCTATCTTCTTCGCTGCCAACGATGTCAGTGGCGCACGTCATGTAGCACTGAAAATCACGAACATCGACGAAGCATTTTTATATATTAAATCCATGCCGGACACACGTCTGATCAATGAGACTGACGATTATCAAGTATTCCAGATCAGCGAGACCTATCCAGATGAGGTTCATTTCTTCGATCAGGATATGAAGGAAATGGATGAAAGGAAACATCAGACAGCTAAAATCCTCAGTGAAGTGCGCTATTTCTACTTTATTGACAAATACGGTCTCCAATGGGAATTCGAGCAGGGACATACTGATATTGGTGATTAAGTGAAAAAATGAAACAGGAGTCGGTTTGCGTTACCCGTTGTCGTACGCAGCGACTCCTGTTTTTTGTTTATTTTATTATTTTTTCTTTACCAGGCAACGCTTTTTATAAATTCCGTTCTATTCCATTTTTTAGAACTATCCTCAAACCACTTAGAAACTTCTGTCTCGAAAAATTGTTTGTACCTGCGAAAATGCTTTCCTTTGCAATTTTCAGACAGCCAGTAATAACAGCAAGTTTTTTGAAGCGAACGCATTACTTCGATCTTCCCCGCTCGTACATACCGAATGTCACCAAACTTCTTTTTTTCTTCTGCATTCAGCGCAGGGCTTTCCATCAGATATTCATGCTTCTTAAAAAGCTCTCTGACTTCATAATTGTTTAATGTAAACCAAACTCTTTCAATAGTTTTCTCTGATATTCTTTGTCAGCCGCCGCTTTTGTAATGTCTTCTGTACGTCCAAGTTTTGACAGTTCGAGAATTAATTGATTGATTTCTGCTCTTCCTTCTTCTATCCCAATCTTACGTCCATTCTCAATTCCTCGTCTTTCTGCGGTTAACATTCCTATATTGTAATCTCTAATCGCTCTTTGTCTTGTCTCGTATTCTAACCTCTTCTTTTCATCTGCGCTTAATTTATCCAATACGTCATATGCTTCTTCCAATTCAGAATTTTTCTTTGCCATTTCTTCAAAATCCTTTCTGGTTTTTCCTCCAAGAAAGCGCATCCACTGCAACAGGCTTGTCTCATTTTTCTCTTCCGGCGGAAGTTTTGACAATTCTAAGATATGCATTTCCATAAGATCTGTATACTCTTTTCCTGTCTTCGTATCACAAAATGCAATTCTCCGATAGCACTCTTTATCATCTCGAAAATGATCATATGCAAGAATACTCACATGGATACACTTCTTCAACTGGTCGTATCCCTCGCCTTCTTTTATTTCACTTGTATACATCTTACTCAGATAATAAACAGAACGATTTGCCCAGCAATCAAATGCTTCTACCTGCATCTCAAAATCAATTTGTTCCCCATCCTTCAGTTTCACCCGGACATCTAATATTCCATACTTATCCTCTTTCGATTCTTTTCTTAGAATCGTAGGCATAAGTTCTGTGTTCTCTACCTCACTGGATGGAACGTTTAATAGTGCTGCAATAATATTCTTGCGGATATTATCATTCTGCATTAATTCCTTGAAACAGAAATCTACTGTTGGAAGCATGATAAAGTCTTCCTGCTTCTCTTTCAATGTTTTGCATTGTGATATTTCTTTCTTGGTTGATACACTTTTCCTGGTTTTTCTCATAGAATTCTCCTCTCTTCTGTACGATGAATCATCGTTTGAAGAAAAGGATAATAAAACTACTTTCATCTTAACATAAGATTACTTTCTATGGAAGTGCTTGGATAGCAGAAGAATCGAAGATCCGTAAAATCTCAGAATCAAATTTATTAGAACTTCTTAATCACATAATCTTTCAAACGATATTCATCTTTTTCGGTTGTCATCGGATTATCTGCTCAAGATACTGAGCTTAATGAATAATTACCGATTTGGTTAATAGATCTTTTTGCAGTCCACCAGAATGTGGACTGCATGGTATTAGATTAACATGAGAATCCTAAGATTGCAAGCTAATTTGAAGTTAGCATTTAATGCTTCTTATTCTGAATATAATCAGTTAATATTTCAAACTGCCTGGCATCTATATTTGTTTTCCCATTACATTTAATTTTAATTTGTATTTCAGAGTCTCAATGTACTCGCTATTGAGCGTTTACCCAGGATGTCATATAATGTGATTTTTTCTAACATAGATCCCATATTTTCTTCCTCTGTACTCTATTTTTTTTATATACGCAAAAAGACAAAGCCTCCTGTTCCTTAGGAAACTTTGTCTTTCACACCACATCTCTATTATATCATCTTTTTCATACAGAGCAATCTTATTTTTTACTATCTCCGCCTTTTATTTTTTCCACTTTTTCTTCCCACTCCGACATATTCCGAATCATACGATCTGTATATTGTAGGCAGCGTTTATTGTCCTGTTCCTCTATTTGTCTCATGCGTCGAATATATCTTTCCAGCTTATCCTCTGTTTTCTCTTTTTCATATGTCCAGTCATTCTGTAGCTTATCATAGTCCAGAAATTCTATCGTTCTTTGACGAAGCTTATCTTTCAATGACAGCGTCTTACATGCTGCTGCCAGACCGATACATAAAAAGGTAAATAAAAGAGCGATCACTCTGCTGTCTACAGATAAATCTTTGCAACTAATACTCACATATCCAAGCATATTCAAAGAGAAAAAGAATCCGGCAATTCCACCTGTTATGATTTCTGCCATATTAATCCATTTCAGCTCATTTTCATACTTTTCTCTTTTATTGTTTGCCTCGTCAGTTCGCTCCTTCAAATCATCAAGAAACATCTGTGCTCTCTCCCAATTCATTTGTTTTCCCACACTCTGTTTTCCTGCATTCAACACATCGTATTTAATCTGTACATACCGCTCCCGGAGATACAATCTCAACCGCTCTTTCCACCGGCAGTACTGCGCTATCTCTTTCGGATACTTGCTCTCTTCTTCATTCCGGATCGCATTCCAGACAATCTTTATATTTGCTATCTCCTTCGGTGCGATCAGCTTGTCCCTGCATTTTTCAAGCTCCTCTTTTTCCTCTTCTGTCAGATCTTGCACTACTATCGTTGAGCCTTTCAGCATAACATGAACCTTCCCATATGGTGGGTTCCCGTGAATGTCTCTTAACTGTTCCTCTTCCGAAGTTAATAGCAGCAGTTCTGTATCCAGATAGAGAAACGGTGGATACAGGACTTCATTCTCATCCGGATACATGCTCTGATCTCCAAGGACATCATTCATATCTACGTGTTCCAAGGTATCTAATGCCTCAACATCCATTAATACAAGACCATCTTTCTTCTGAAAATAATTGCTACTTCCATCTGCTAGCGGCTTGCGGTCTGCGACAAAGGACGTAGACAAGAAGGAATCATTCATTCCATCCTGCATACACAGATACGTATGTTTTCTGTCATCTCTATAAGTCAACAGTTTGTCATTTTTCTGTGTATGATATGTATATTTGCACATTGCAGAATACAAACGATTGTAGATCTCCAATAGTTCGTCCATATGATTGAGAATCTTATCGCTTATTTTATCTCTTTTCTCAATCTGTAGTCTGGCTTTCTCATTTTCAATTCCAGGAAAAAGAAGCATATTGATTGTCTCGTAACCATTGTCTATGCTATAGAAATCTTCCAGCACGCTCTCTGAAGGATCCAGTTCGATATGATCTGATGCACCCTGATAGAATAAAAGACTCTGGAATTCTTTTTTATTGATAAATGGATATTTGTATGAATTGCCCATCTCTACCTCTCCTTCTGTATCTCTTACGTTATTATCTCTTGCTTTCTTTCCTCTTTTTTCTTTCTTCTTACTTCATCTCGAACTCTCTGTCCCATCTGACAGATTATATTTATAAATCTCCTCCAGATACTCCCGGTACGCTTCATAGATCTCTTTCTTCGAATACTTCCGCTCTTCTGACTGATGGTCTGTCACCCACTGGATTAACATCGCATAAGCCTCATCTGATACAACCATGTCATAAAATTCCTGCCATGAGACCTTGCGTCCCATATTAGTACACTTTATTACCTGATCTGCATTGACCGGAGAGATGATCCAGCGCCGACTTTCATCTATGTTCTGTGTATCAATATCATAAGGCAGATGCTTCACTTGAAGCTTCTGTAAAAATACTACATCATGTACTTCATAGCAATACCGCCCGTTAATCAGACTTTTGTTCCATGAATTCACATAGAACTCCACTTCACTAAATTCAGATTGCTTCTCCTTCTTTGGTGTCAGCCACGCATACAATGTCGGATTCTCACCAAATCCACGAATTACAAAATAATCAATCTGCACCTTTTTTGTGCCGATAATCATACGGAAAACTTCCATGAAACAGATTTGTGAAGTATCCGTCATCTTCTCAGAAGATCTTACAAATCTATTTTTATTTGCAAGTGTGATTTGCTCGATCAATACTTCCATTTTTTTGTTCAGCTCCTGGATTTCGCCTGACAGCTTGTCATTCTGATCCTGAAGTTGCAGAAATAAATTTACGATGAAAGACTTATCCAATGTATTCAGTTGTTCTTCAGTGAATTTAAATGCCATTGCTTTGAACTCCTTTTCTTTCTAGCAGTATTTTAGCAGAAATCAGGAGTTTTGGCGAATCCACTTGTTTTTGTTATTCGTCATTTTGACGGTGAATAACAATCATAAATATCTCAATTTTCTGAGGTATTTATGACTGTTATCCACAACCATTGCATCAAATGTATCTTTAATAACAAGAATCGTTTCCATAAGATTCTGGTTGTG
>OJMP01002518.1_pt1 | contig 9686 bp, 7 predicted proteins | sample 1597311 | NCBI WGS metagenome assembly OJMP01 (sample SAMEA2452134, study PRJEB22498) | human gut metagenome | biome: human feces; feature: human gut; material: feces | place: Australia | collected 2012 | reverse complement strand
ATTTTGAGCCTGATTCTTGACGAGATAGTGAATGTGTGGGTGCTAGTAAAGGCATTTTCAAAAGGAAAAAATGATTGCTTTGTGGAAAACAAATAAGTAATTTAATATAAAAAGTGTTATAAAAACAAAGAACAGGAGGAAATAATCATGGCTGTAGTATACGCATTTTTAGCAGATGGACTGGAAGAAGTGGAATGTCTGGCGACGGCGGACGTGCTGATCCGCGCGGGTGTGAAGGTAAAATTGGTTTCGATTACGGGTAAAAAAGAGGTGAAGGGCGCACATGGATTTGGCATTCATGCAGACACCCTGCTGCATGAGATTGATCCGATGAAAGCGGATCTTCTGTTTCTTCCGGGCGGTATGCCGGGAACGAAAAATCTGATGGCGTGCAAACCGCTCTGCGATGCACTGGTGCAGGCAGATGCTGCTGGAAAGCGCCTGGCAGCGATCTGTGCGGCTCCGAGCATTCTGGGGCAGCTGGGGCTTTTGAAGGACAAGAAGGCAACCTGCTATCCGGGCTTTGAGGATGCCCTGACCGGTGCGAAGCTGCCGGGTGCGGGCGTTGTGACGGACGGCAATATCACAACGGCGCGTGGACTTGGATATGCGCTGGATCTGGGAATTGAGCTGGCATCGCTCTTAGTCGATCGCCCGGTAGCATTACAGGTCAAAGATTCAATTCAGTATGACCAGGTGTAGTTTCAACTAAAAAACACACAGAAAATACATCAAAAATGGCATAAAACCCACCTAAAACCACTCATAAACCCGCAAAAAGTGAACGCAAAATTATATTTTCCGCTAGTATTTAGCACGCAAATATGCTATAATGCTATCTTGAAGTGTAACGCCCGGTAGAATGGCGGTTCACATATAGAAGCAAGGAGGACCCCTTAAAATGAGTTTACAGGTAGAAAAATTAGAGAAGAACATGGCAAAGCTGACCATCGAAGTTCCGGCTGAAGAGTTTGATGCAGCAATCAAAAATGCGTACAACAAGAACAAAAACAAATTCAGCATCCCGGGATTCCGTAAAGGTAAAGCACCGTTAGCTATGCTGGAGAAGATGTATGGCGCTGGCATTTTCTATGAGGATGCAGCAAACGAAGTGATCGACGCATCTTATCCGAAGGCAGCAGAGGAGAGCAAGGAAGAGATCGTTTCCACTCCGGAGATCAAAGTGACTCAGATCGAAAAAGGTAAGGCATTCATCTACGAGGCAACCGTAGCTCTGAAACCGGAAGTAACTCTGGGCGAGTACAAAGGCGTAGAAGTTAAGAAGGCAGAAGCTGTTGTGACAGACGAGGATGTAGAGAACGAGCTGACTGCAGCACGTAAGAAAAACGGCAGACTGATCGACGTAGAAGACGGCACAATCGAGGACGGCGACAACACTATCATCGACTTCACCGGCTACATTGATGACAAGACATTTGACGGCGGCGCTGGTACAGATTATCCGCTGGTAATCGGTTCCCATTCCTTCATCGAGGGCTTTGAGGATCAGTTAATCGGCAAGAAAAAAGGCGAGACCTGTGACGTAAACGTTACTTTCCCGGCTGAGTACCATGCAGATGAGCTGGCTGGCAAACCGGCTAAGTTCGTTGTAACCATCAAAGAAGTTAAGAGAAACGAGCTTCCGGAGCTGAACGATGAGTTCGCAAGCGAAGTATCTGATTTCGATACTCTGGATGAGTACAAAGCAGACATCCGCAAGAAACTGCAGGAGAAGAAAGAGCAGGACGCTAAAGTAGAGAACGAGAACAACGTAATCGAAAAAGTAGTTGAGAACGCTCAGATGGAACTGCCGCAGCCGATGGTTGACACTCAGGCAAGAGAGATGGTAGAGAACTACGCTCGCCGTCTGCAGAGCCAGGGCTTAAACATCAACGATTACATGAAATATACCGGCATGACACCGGAGAAGCTGATGGAGCAGATGCGTCCGGAAGCAGAGAAGAGAATCAAGACCAGACTGGTTCTTGAGAAAGTAGTTGAAGTTGAGAACGTAGAAGTTTCCGATGAGAAGCTTGACGAGCAGATCAACGAGATCGCAGCATCCTACAAACTGGAAGGCGCTAAGCTGAAAGAAATGATGGGTGAGCGCGAGAAAGAGCAGATCCGTGAGGACCTGAAAGTTCAGGCAGCGATCGATTTACTGGTAGAGCAGGCAAAGCTTGCTTAATTAAACCGATAAAAGCGAATACTGAAATACGGCAGAATTCTATGATGTCCTAAGGCATCATAGAATTTTTGCCATAAACATTCATTCTCAATTATAGGAGGAAGAATCATGAGTTTAGTACCTTATGTCCTTGAATCCACCAGCCGCGGCGAGCGGACGTATGACATCTACTCCCGTCTGCTTAAAGATCGTATCATTTTCCTGGGAGAGGAAGTAAATGATGTGACAGCCAGCCTGGTTGTAGCACAGCTTCTGTTCCTGGAGGCAGAGGATCCGAATAAGGATATCAGCTTATATATCAACAGCCCGGGCGGTTCTGTTACCGCAGGTATGGCGATCTATGACACGATGAATTATATCAAATGTGATGTATCTACCATCTGTCTGGGTATGGCAGCCAGCATGGGCGCATTCCTGCTTTCTGGTGGAAAGAAAGGAAAGAGATTTGCCCTTCCGAACGCTGAAATCATGATTCATCAGCCATCCGGTGGTGCACAGGGACAGGCAACAGAGATTCAGATTGCAGCAGAACATATTCTTCGTACAAAGAAGAAATTGAATGAGATCCTGGCAGCAAATACAGGAAAGCCGCTGGAAGTGATCCAGCAGGATACAGAGCGTGACAATTTCATGTCTGCAGAAGAGGCGAAAGAGTACGGTCTGATCGACGAAGTAATAGTAAACCATTAATTGGTTATTGAGGTGACAGAATATGGCAGGAAAAAAGACTGAGGATATCGTAAGATGCTCGTTTTGTAATAAGACACAGTCCCAGGTTCGTAAGATGATCGCAGGACCGAACGGAACCTATATCTGTGATGACTGTGTTGCTATTTGTACCGAGATTATTGAGGAAGAATTAGATTTTAATGACAGAGCTGCACTTGACGATATTAATCTCCTGACACCGGAAGAGATGAAAGCTTTTCTGGACGAATATGTGATTGGACAGGATGAGGCGAAGAAAGTTCTTTCTGTTGCAGTTTACAATCATTATAAGAGAATTCTGGCAGAACAGGATCTTGGAGTAGAACTTCAGAAGAGTAATATCCTGATGCTTGGACCAACAGGATGTGGTAAGACACTTCTGGCACAGACACTTGCGAAAGTGCTGAATGTTCCATTTGCAATCGCAGATGCTACAGCACTGACAGAGGCCGGATATGTAGGAGAGGACGTTGAAAATATTCTCCTTAAGGTGATTCAGGCAGCAGACGGAGACATCGAGCGTGCAGAACACGGAATCATTTACATTGATGAGATTGATAAGATCACAAGAAAATCAGAAAATCCATCCATCACACGAGATGTTTCCGGAGAAGGTGTTCAGCAGGCACTTTTGAAAATCATCGAAGGAACAGTTGCGTCTGTTCCACCGCAGGGCGGAAGAAAGCATCCACATCAGGAATTGATCCAGATTGATACAACGAACATCTTGTTTATTTGTGGTGGTGCTTTTGAAGGAATCGATAAGATCATTGAGACAAGAATTGATAGAAAATCAATCGGATTCAATGCAGAGATCGCATCAAAACATGAGTACGATATGGATGTACTTCTTCAGGAAGCACTTCCACAGGATCTTGTAAAGTTTGGTTTGATCCCTGAGCTGGTCGGAAGACTTCCGGTGACAGTATCATTGGATCTTCTGGATAAGGATGCATTGATACGCATTCTTACAGAGCCAAAAAGTGCGATCGTAAAACAGTATCAGAAGCTTCTGGAGTTGGATGGCGTGAAGCTTGAATTTGATAAAGATGCTCTGTTAGAAATAGCAGAGACAACATTGAAGCGTAAGACAGGTGCGAGAGGTCTCCGTGCGATCATGGAGAATATCATGATGGATACGATGTTTACAGTACCGTCAGATAAGACAATCAAGGAATGTCGCATTACGAAGGAAGCGGTTCTTGGAGTGGAAGAACCGAAGTATACTCGTGATAGTGAGGATAGAAAATCATTCCTGACATCTGAGAGCAAATAGTAACTGGATACAGGAATCCTGCAAACAGTTGCGGAGTATAAAACGAGGCGGGAGTGATGGGATATCCATCCTACCCGCCTTTTCTAACGAGGAGGAATTGAATTGGACAACGAGACAAGAAGTCTTCCTATGGTTGCCTTAAGAGGATTAACAATCATGCCGGAGATGATCGTTCATTTTGATGTGAGCAGAGAACGCTCCATCGCTGCAATTCAACAGGCAATGGTTGAAGAGCAGGAGATATTTCTGGTTGCCCAGAAATCAATAGAGACAGAGAACCCCGGACAGGACGATGTCTATGAGACTGGAACAGTTGCATCTGTGAAGCAGCTGATCAAGCTGTCAAAGAAAGTCGTAAGGGTTCTCGTGGAAGGAAAGAACCGTGCGGTTCTTAAGAAAATTGAAGAGACAGATCCTTATCTTCGTGCAGAAGTAGAAGTTCTGGAAGAACAGGAGATCACGATTCCGGATGATCTGAATGCGGAAGCAATGATGCGCGGATTGAAGGAAATTATTACAGAATATGCAGCAAAGAATGGAAAGATTTCCAAAGAATCTGTTGCAGAAATTCTTGATATTACTGATTTAAAACGTCTGGTAAATGAAGTGGCTGCGAATATTCCATTGAAGTACAAGGATCAACAGGAACTTCTGGAAGAGCTGGATTTCTGGAGTAGATATGAGAAATTATCATTGAAGCTTGTGAATGAGATGCAGATCATGGAGATCAAAGAAGAACTCCAAAGGAAAGTAAAAAATAAAGTAGATAAGCATCAAAAAGAATATCTTTTAAGAGAACAGCTGAAGGTGATTCGCGAGGAATTAGGTGAAGATACTACATTTTCAGATGCAGATGAGTTCGAAGAAGCATGTAGCAAATTAGATGCACCGGAAGAAGTAAAAGAAAAGCTCCATAAGGAAATTGGACGGTTTAAGAACACGATCGGTTCTCAGGCAGAAAATGGAGTAATCCGTACTTATATTGAGACAATCCTGGAGATGCCGTGGAATAAACGTGCCGAAGATAATACAGATATTAACTATGCGAAAGAAGTTTTAGAGGCAGATCATTATGGATTGGAACAGGTGAAAGAAAGAATCCTGGAATTCCTGGCTGTCAGAACACTGACACAGAAGGGGGAAAGTCCTATCCTTTGTCTGGTGGGACCTCCGGGAACAGGTAAAACTTCTATTGCCAAGTCCCTAGCACGTTCTCTTAAGAAACCGTTTGTGCGCATTTCTTTAGGAGGAGTACGTGACGAGGCTGAGATTCGTGGTCATCGTAAGACGTATGTTGGAGCGATGCCAGGAAGAATTGCAAATGGAATTCGCACAGCAGGTGTGAAGAATCCGGTACTCCTTCTGGATGAGATTGACAAAGTAAGTACAGACTATAAAGGGGATACGTTCTCTGCACTTTTGGAAGTACTGGACAGTGAGCAGAACAGTAAGTTCCGCGATCATTATCTGGAAGTGCCACTGGATCTGTCAGAGGTTACATTTATCACAACAGCGAATACCTTACAGACGATTCCAAGACCACTCCTGGACAGAATGGAGATCATCGAGATCTCAAGTTATACAGAAAACGAGAAACTTCATATTGCAATAGAACATCTGATTCCAAAGCAGCTGGAAAAGCATGGGATTACAGACGAACAGCTCAGCTTTAGCAAGAAAGCAATTTGGAAAATCGCACATAACTATACGAAAGAAGCAGGTGTTCGTCAGTTAGAACGTGAAATCGGAAATATTTGCCGTAAGGCGGCGAAAGAGCTTCTTACAACCGAGAAAGAGAAGATTACTGTGACAGATAGAAATCTTCATAAATTCCTTGGAAAAGAGAAATATTCTTATCAGATGGCAAATGCAGCACCGGAGGTCGGTATCGTACGTGGACTTGCATGGACAAGCGTCGGAGGAGATACGCTTCAGATTGAGGTAAATGTAATGCCGGGCAAGGGAGAAATCATGCTGACAGGACAGCTTGGAGATGTAATGAAAGAGTCCGCCCGTGCCGGAATCAGTTATATTCGATCTGTAAGCAAAAAATATGCAATCGCAGAAGATTTCTTCGAGAAGCATGATATTCATGTGCACATTCCGGAAGGTGCAGTTCCGAAAGACGGACCATCAGCCGGAATCACAATGGCAACAGCAATGCTTTCTGCTGTGACAGGCAAGAAAGTTCGCGCAGATCTCGCAATGACAGGAGAAATCACCTTGAGAGGTCGTGTGCTTCCGATTGGAGGATTGAAAGAAAAACTTCTTGCTGCTAAAAATGCAGGAATACAGACCGTGCTTATTCCAAAAGAGAACACAGCAGATGTGGAAGAACTTTCTTCTGAAATTACAAAAGGATTGGAAATCATTCCGGTCGAGACAATGGAAGAAGTCTTAAAGAAAGCACTGACAAGATAAAAAGATTGCTTCTGACAGCAGATTGCAATAAAATAGAATGAAAGGAGGAGTAAACGACATGGTCATTAAAAATATAAATCTGGAAACAGTTTGTGGAATCACAAGCGTTCTTCCGGAAAACGATAAGCCTGAGATCGCATTTGCGGGAAAATCAAATGTAGGAAAATCATCACTGATTAATGCACTGATGAACCGTAAGTCTTATGCAAGAATTTCAGCAACACCGGGAAAGACACAGACAATCAATTTCTATACGATTAATGAGGAAATGTATCTGGTCGATCTCCCAGGGTATGGATACGCAAAGGTTTCTGAGCAGGAAAAGATTCAGTGGGGAAAACTGATCGAGCGTTATCTGCATACATCAAAACAGCTTAAGGCAGTATTCCTTTTGATCGATATCCGTCATGATCCATCTGCGAATGATAAAATGATGTATCAGTGGATCCTGGATCAGGGATATCAGCCAATCATTATCGCAACAAAGCTTGATAAGATTAAACGCAGTCAGGTACAGAAGCATATTAAAATGCTGAAGACAGGTCTGCAGCTTGTTCCTGGAACAAAAGTAATTCCATTCTCATCCCAGACAAAACAGGGAAGAGATGAGATTTGGGAATTGATTGAGACAGAATATCTCGGATATGGAAATGACGAGGGGGCAGAGGATGACAAATAAGCGCCCATACTGGCAAGTTGCCGTAAGCTTGCTTTTCAGCATAGCAGCAACAGTTGGATTTATACTGATCGGATGGAAATTACTTGGATTTCTCATGCCGTTTGTGGTTGGATGGATCATTGCATCCATCGCCACACCGGTTGTTAACTGGTTAGAAAAACGTTTGAAGATCAGAAAAAAATTAGGCTCCGCATTGATTATTATCGGAGTCCTGGCGTTGATGGGGACGCTGGGCTACTTTGCTGTCAGTTGGCTGGTTTCAGAAGTCAGCAGTCTGATCAAAGACTTCCCGGAAATGTATGTGCAGCTCGAAAAAGGACTCCATCAAATTGGAATTTCTATGTCCGGAATTTTTAGCAAACTGCCGGATGGAATCCAGAATGGATGGACGACAACTGTTGCGAATTTGGATGACACGATGGGAAATCTGATGTCAAAAATCAGTGAGCCAACGGTAAGTGCCGCAGGAAATATCGCAAAGCGTGTGCCAAGTTATCTGGTATCAACAATCGTTGCGGTTATGTCTTCTTATTTCTTTATCTCAGAGCGAGAAGAAGTTGTGACATGGGTCAAACAGATTGCGCCAAAGTCAGTAACTGAACGAATGATCATGGTGATAGATAACCTGAAATATGCGGTTGGTGGATATTTCAAGGCACAGTTTAAGATCATGGGAATTGTATTTTTGATTTTGGCTGTAGGACTTGGATTTTTGAGAGTCCATTACTTTGTATTGTCTGCATTTTTGATCGCATTTCTAGATTTCTTACCATTTTTTGGAACAGGAACTGCGATGATTCCATGGGCTATATATGCAGTCTTTATGGGAGATTATAAACGTGCGATTATGCTTGTTGTGATCTATGCAATTACGCAAATCGTCAGACAGCTGATCCAGCCGAAGCTTGTCGGAGACAGTGTCGGATTGAATCCGCTGGTTACACTGCTTTTGATTTATATTGGATATCGAATTGGTGGCGTGATCTGGATGATCCTTGCCGTTCCGGTTGGTATGGTCATTATAAATATGTGTCAGGCCGGTGCTTTTGATTATATTTTTGATGATATAAAGACGCTGATTGTCGGAATCTTGAAATTAAGAGACGAAGAGTAGTGTAGTTAAGAAACAAGAAAGTAATTGAAAGGAGAAAAATATATGAGCAATTATGATGTAATTATTATCGGTGCAGGACCTGGGGGAATCTTTGCAGCTTATGAGCTGGCAGAGAAAGCACCGGAATTGAAGGTGGCGGTATTTGAAGCCGGCAATCCACTGGAGAAGAGAAAATGCCCAATCGATGGAAAGAAGATTAAGAGCTGTGTGAACTGCAAGACATGCGCGATTATGAGTGGATTCGGTGGAGCAGGAGCATTTTCAGATGGAAAATACAATATCACAAATAATTTTGGTGGAACATTGTATGAGTATATCGGTAAAGAGACAGCAATTGAGCTGATGAATTACGTAGATGAGATCAATGTGAAATTTGGTGGTGAGGGTACAAAAATGTATTCCACATCAGGAACACATATTAAGAAACTCTGTATGCAGAATAAGCTGAATCTTTTGGATGCATCTGTTCGTCATCTTGGAACAGATATCAACTATGTCGTTCTTGAGAATCTCTATGCAAAGTTGAAAGATACTGTAGAGTTCCGTTTTAACTGTCATGTAGATGATGTGGAAGCGATTGACGGCGGATATCGCGTGATTACAAAAGATGGTGTAGATGAATGTAAGAAATGTATCGTTTCTGTGGGAAGAAGCGGAAGTAAATGGATGGAAAAAGTATGTGAAAATCTCGATATCACAACAAAATCCAACCGTGTAGATATCGGAGTCCGTGTGGAACTTCCAGCAGTTATTTTCTCGCATCTCACAGATGAACTGTATGAAAGCAAGATTGTCTACAGAACAGAGAAGTTTGAAGATAAAGTCAGAACATTCTGTATGAATCCGAATGGAATCGTTGTAAATGAGAATACAAACGGAATCGTTACAGTAAACGGACATAGCTATGAAGATCCGGCGAAGCAGACAGAGAATACAAACTTTGCGCTTCTTGTGGAGAAACATTTTTCAGAGCCGTTCAAAGACAGTAATGGATATGGTGAAAGTATTGCACGCCTGTCTAATATGCTTGGAGGTGGCGTTCTTGTACAGCGCTTTGGTGATCTGATCCGAGGAAGAAGAAGTACACCGGCACGTATTGCAGAGAGTTTTCTGACACCGACACTTTCCGCAGAACCGGGAGATTTGAGCCTTGTATTGCCGAAACGTATTCTTGATGGAATCATTGAGATGATCTACGCTTTGGATAAGATCGCACCTGGAACAGCAAATGATGATACACTGCTCTATGGTGTAGAAGTTAAGTTCTACAATATGGAAGTTGAACTTAATGACAATCTTG
>OJMP01002511.1_pt1 | contig 9706 bp, 8 predicted proteins | sample 1597311 | NCBI WGS metagenome assembly OJMP01 (sample SAMEA2452134, study PRJEB22498) | human gut metagenome | biome: human feces; feature: human gut; material: feces | place: Australia | collected 2012 | reverse complement strand
TGGCTACCTTAACCCACCGTCTAAAGCCAGTGGGATTGCGGTAGCCTTATTTCAAGTCAAACACATGCAGAATCTGATGCAATCAGCACAAAAAAATCCCGCAAACCATATCGCTATGGTATGCGGGGTATGTTTAAATGCTATTTTGCGTAATCAACCGCTCGGCTTTCACGGATCACGCTGACTTTAATCTGTCCAGGATATTCCAGCTCTGCCTCGATCTGTTTTGCAACATCTCTTGCCAGAAGAACCATATCAGCATCGCTGACCTGTTCCGGAACTACCATGATACGAATCTCTCGTCCTGCCTGGATAGCAAACGATTTGTCTACTCCCTTGAAGGAGTTGGTAATATCTTCTAACTGTTTCAAACGATTTGTGTAAGTCTCAAGTGTCTCTCTTCTCGCACCCGGTCTTGCTGCTGAAATCGTATCAGCTGCCTGAACGATGCATGCGATCAGACTCTCAGGTTCTACATCTCCGTGATGTGCTTCCACCGCATTGATGACAAGCGGAGATTCTTTGTATTTCTTACAAAGATCTGCACCAATCTGGATATGGGAACCTTCAACCTCATGGTCGATGGATTTTCCGATATCATGCAGAAGTCCGGCACGTTTTGCCATGCGGACATCCACACCGATCTCACCTGCCAGAAGTCCGGAAAGCTGTGCCACCTCGATGGAATGTTTCAGTGCATTCTGTCCATAACTGGTACGGAACTTCATACGTCCAAGGAGACGCACCAGCTCCGGATGGATGCCGTGCACACCAACTTCAAGTGTTGCTGCTTCACCTTCCTCACGGATCATGTTCTCTACTTCTTTCTGTGCTTTCTCAACCATCTCCTCGATCCTTGCCGGATGAATCCTGCCATCTACGATCAGTTTTTCGAGGGCGATACGAGCCACCTCACGGCGGATCGGATCAAAGCCGGATAAGATCACTGCTTCCGGAGTATCATCGATGATCAGATCCACACCCGTCATGGTTTCCAGTGTACGGATGTTTCTGCCTTCTCGTCCGATGATCCTTCCTTTCATTTCGTCATTCGGAAGCTGTACTACAGAGATCGTAGTCTCTGCAACATGATCTGCCGCACATTTCTGAATGGCATTGACCACATATTCTTTGGCTTTCTTGCCGGCTTCCTCTTTTGCTCTGCTCTCAAGCTCTTTATAAAGCTTGGCAGTGTCATGTTTTACTTCATCTTCAACCGTTTTTAAAAGATATTCTTTCGCCTGCTCGGAGGTCAATCCTGAAATTCTTTCAAGTTCCTGTACTCTCTGTTCTGTCAGCTTTTCCACTTCATTGCTTCTCTTTTTGATTTCCTCTTCCTTTGCCGCTAAGCCTGTCTCTCTTCTTTCGATTGCGTCCGCTTTTTTGTCCACTGCTTCTTCTTTGGACAGTACACGTTTTTCGTAACGCTGCAGCTCTGCTCTACGTTCCTTTGTTTCCCTTTCCAGTTCATTCTTGGTTTTCAAGGATTCCTCTTTCACTTCGAGCAGTGCTTCCCGTTTCTTTGTCTCTGCAACCTTTAAGGCGTCATCTACAATCTGTCTTGCCTTCTCGTCGGCATTGCCGATCTTTGTCTCTACCACTTTCTTGCGGTAAGAGATCGCTACGACAGCTGTAACAGGGACGGCGATGATGAGAGTCACCAGAACAGCAATAGCAATTACTACTGGGCCCACAGGAGCACCTCCTTATAGAATTTTCAAGTAACGGACGGATTTAAAGCATCTGTAACTGCTTTATCTTCACAGCTGCAATGTTTCTTTAAATGCCTTTTGTTACTCGCATTGTACAAGTACAACATATTAATTTTACATTGCTTTGTGCATATTGTCAAGTAATTGTGAAGTGCTTTATCCTATTTTGCATCAACAATTCGCTTCTGCATTTACCGGACGATTTTCAGTTTCGCAAGTGCCCGGTAAATGCCCGTCGTGATCGTTGTCCGAGGTGTGCTCTTTATAGTTTCAGAAATTTTTCCAGAAATTCTGCGGCTCCGTCGTGGTCATTATCCGCAGCCACAAAATCTGCCTGCTGTTTTACCGGATCTTTTGCATTTTCCATCGCAACGGAAATCCCTGCTTCTTTGAACATCTCCACATCGTTTTCGTTATCCCCGATCGCAATGATCTGCTCTTTTGGAATCGCAAGACGTTCTTTTAAAATGGCAAGTCCTCTGCCTTTATTTATCCCTTCCGCTGTAAATTCCGCATTTCCGGCTACTGAGGTTGTCGTGTAGATTCCTTTTACTTTCTGCCATTTTTCCCGGATTTTCTTTGAAAGTAAAACATCCTCAAAAAAGATATTGATCTTTTCTGCTTTTTTCAGGATTTCACTCTGGTCTTCTAATCTTTTCACATACGCGTGGTTTGAAAGCATATATTCTGCAAAATTCCCTTCGATTTCTGCCGTAAGGAAATATTCTCTGTCGAGACTGTCCGCATAGACTTTTCCATCTGAGATAACTTCTGCATAATAACGTGATTCTTTCCCTGCTTTTTCCTGATGCACCCGGTACATTTCCCGCACATCCTTTAAGATCTGTTCTGCCGATCCTTCCGGAAGACATTTTTTATATAATGCACATGTCTTTTTCCAGTCCCAGACAACGGATCCGTTTCCAAGAACCGCATACGAAATTCCCGAAAGATTTTTGATTTTTTCCGGAAGAAGCGGCAATGCCCTTCCCGTAGCGGGAAGGACATGGTGCCCCTGATCCAGACATTTTTGTAGAACAGCACAGGTTCGCTCTGAGATCTGTCCCCTGCTGTTCAAAAGTGTGCCGTCCATATCGACGGCGATCCAATATCTGTCTGTCATAGATTTTGTTCCTTTTCCGCCTGTAATCTAAGATGAAATCGTTTCGTTTTTCGTATATCTTATGTTTTCATCTCTTTACAAGCTGTGTTTCACTGAATTTTCATCATAAATGCTTCGTATGGGCGAAGTGCTTCTGTTAAATCTTTTCGCTCTGCATAGTTTGCGATCTTGACTTCCTGCACTCCTTTCGCATAGGACTTCAAAATTTCTGCCGGAATCGTCTCCTCTGAGAGATTTGCTGCCACCAGCCAACATTCATCTGCTGTTTTGCGAAGATAGGCAAAAATGTGTTCCTCTTCAGCAAGGATCAGCTCGTAGCTGCCTTCTGTCAGAAGTGGTTCCTGATGACGCATCTCGATCAGTTTTTTATAATAATAGAAAATGGAGTCTTTGTCTGCAAGTGCTTCTTTGACATTGATTTCCCTGTAACGGTCAGACAGTGCAAACCATGGCTTTCCGGTTGTAAATCCTGCATTTTCACTGTCATCCCACTGCATCGGGGTTCTGGCATTGTCACGGCTCTTGTTCCAGACTGCCTTTTTGAACTCTTCTTCGGAAATGCTTTTTCCATTTTCCACCAGTTCTTTGTATGCATTTCGCACTTCGATATCTTCATACTCATCAAGCGGAAAATGGACATTTGTCATACCGATTTCCTCACCCTGGTACACATACGGTGTTCCCTGCATTCCATGAAGAACGGTTGCATACGCTTTCGCACATTCCCTGCGGTAAGTGGTATCATTTCCCCAGCGGGAAATAATCCTCGGCTGATCATGATTTTCAAAATACAGAGCATTCCATCCTTGGCCGCTGAGTTTGTCCTGCCAGTTGGACATGACACGTTTCAGTTCTCTCAGGTCAAATGGTTTTAATGCCCACTTGCGGTTGACCGATCCCGGAATGCGGTCGATGTTCATATGCTCAAATGTAAAGATCATATTCAGCTCTTTTCGCTTCGGATCGGTGAAAAGTCTTGCCACTTCCGGTGTGGAACCAGGTGCCTCACCGACAGTCATGCAGTTGTATTTTGAGAGGACTTCCTGATTCATCTCCTGGATAAATTCATGAAGTCTTGGCCCGTTGCTGTGATATTTTCCGGTATAATACTTTCTTCCCGGCTCTGTTTCTTCGTAGTCCGGGAAATTCTGGTCTTTTGAAATGGAAGCGATCACGTCCATACGCCAGCCGTCTGCCCCTTTTTCCATCCAGAATTTCATCAGATCATAAACTTCCTTTCGGACAGTCTCGTTTTCCCAGTTCAGATCCGGCTGTTTTTTGCTGTAGAAATGCAGGTAATACTGTCCGCGTTCTTCACAGTACTCCCAGGCACTTCCGCAGAAACTCGAACCCCAGTTGTTCGGCTCGCTGCCGTCTGCTTTTGGATCTTTCCATATATAATAATCGCTGTATTTGTTATCTTTTGACTTGCGGCTCTCCACAAACCAGGCATGTTCGTCCGAAGTATGGTTTACCACCAGATCCAACACAACTTTGATTTTTCTTTCGTGTGCCTGTCGGATCAGCTCTTCCATATCTTCGTTTGTTCCGAATTTTTCGTAGATGCTGCGATAATCACGGATATCGTATCCGTTGTCATCCTGTGGAGAATCAAATACCGGGCTTAACCAGATCACATCGATTCCCAGTTCTTTCAGATAATCCAGCTTTTCGATGACTCCGCGAAGATCGCCGAAGCCATCTCCGTTCGAGTCCTTAAAGCTTCTTGGATAAATCTGATATACAACAGAATTTTTCCACCAGTCTCTCATTTTTCTTTACTCCTTCTCTTTCCCTTATGCAATTCCAAGTAACGACAATACAATGCCAAGAACGATGACACCGATGATCAGTACGGTGATGCTGACGTTCTTCTTTTTCAGAAGGTAATAGCACAAAAGAGTCAGTCCCAGCGGAACGATTCCAATGAAAATCTGATCCAGCATAGACTGCAGATTCAGAATGGATTCTCCTTGCATACTCAGTTCAAAAGTAGAATTAAAATTTACCATGCTCGCTGTCATACCGCCAACCATGATCAGACCTACGGTACTTGCAGCTTTTGTAAGAATATTCATCAGACCGCTTGCATAAACTTTCTGGATATATTCGGAACCCAGTTTGTATCCCAGAAAGGTTCCATAATATTTCACAAGAAGGGACGGAATGTTAAACAGCAGTAAGAATACGATCGGTGCCAGAATATTTCCGGTCATACCAAGTCCAACTGCGATACCGGCTGCAATCACGCGAAGAACGCCCCAGAAAATGGAATCTCCGATACCTGCCAGTGGTCCCATCAGACTGGATTTTACTGCGTTGATGGAATTTGCATCAAAATCTTTCTGCTCGCTGTTCTTTTTCTCCATGGAAGCAACCAGCCCCATGATAAAGGTCGAGCAGGTGATCGTGGTATTGAAGTAAGACATACTTCTTACCAGTGCTTCTTTTTTGCCTTCTTCATCATTTTTGTAGAATTTATTGATAAACGGCATCAGTGCGTAACAGAAGCCGGACGCACCCTGTTTTGCCGGGCTTACGGCTGCATATAAGGTAAAGGAACGCCAGAATGCCTTTTTTAACATTTTCCGTTCATCTGCCGGAATGGATTTTGTCAGATTACTCATGAGAAAAATTCCTCCTCTTCTTCATCAAATTCACTGGACTGGTTACCTGCCGGTGCAGCCACACGCTGCATAGACAGCTGATTGATCTTGTAGTCGTTCATGCCAATCGAGATGGCAACGATCACACCGATCACTGCGATTGCGATCAGCGGAAGGTTCATGTATGCAGAAAGGACAAATCCAAGGAAATAGAACATACAGATTTTCTTGTCCCACAGCATTTTCATCAGCATTGCCATGCCGACTGCCGGAAGAAGTCCGCCGCAGACAGTCAGTCCGTTCATAACCACATCCGGGATTGCATCCATCAGAGTACTGACTGCATCGGAACCGAACAGGATTCCAAGGAATGCAACCAGGGAATACAGTATCCAGTTGACCGCCCACAGTCCATAGTGCAGAAAAACGATCTGTTTTTCTTTTCCTTCTGCTGCCAGCTGGTCAAATTTCTTTGCAAACATACCAACCAGAAATATGTACAGGAATGTTTTGATCTGAAGTCCCAAAATACCGATCGGCAAAGCCAGTGTCAGGGCAACTTCACTTCCCTTACCCAGCATGATTGCAAATGCCGTACCGACTGCTGTTGCAATTCCAGGTTCTGCCGCTGAAGCACCGCCGATATTTACAACTCCCATAAACACGGCTTCCAGTGAAGCACCGATCATAACGCCGGTTTTTACATCTCCCAGGAACAGACCAACCAAAGGTCCGATGACGATCGGTCGGTTTAACATCGTAAAACCAATCAATTCTGCACCGCCGACACAGATAAATACGGCCAGTGCCACTAAAAATGCATTTAACATAATCTCTTTCTCCTTTTCAATGATTTTAGGATCAAACGTCATCAACTACGATACCTACAGATTGTTCCGTGCTTTGCACTCTCACAATCCCTTGGTATCTTTTAACTTGTCCAGCACATCTTTGACAAGTTTCTGCTCATCATTCGGAACCTGCTGCATGCAGGTCTTTGGATCGATTGCCACCAGTTCTCTTAAGTTCTGCACTTCTTCGTCTGTCAGCATGATGGTCGGGGAAAGCAGCTGTTTTTCAGATACATCGATTCCGTCGAATCTTCCGGTGTTTCCGATGTTCAGAAATTCAATCTCACCTACCTGTCTGCGGATCTTCAGTGCATCCTTGACGGTTCTTGTCAGAACGAGGATCCTCATTTTTGATGCACGCGGATCATTCAGAACACGGATGGCTTCATCTACCGGTTTGATCAGTGCCTTGATGCCTCCCGGAACTGCCATTTTCAGTGCCATTTTCTGCGTATCATCGTTTGCCGCATCATCATTTGCCACCACGATCCCCTGTACACGCAACTGTTTGGTCCAGGTCATCGCCACCTGTCCGTGGATCAGACGGTCATCTACACGCAGTGCGGAAATCTTTGCTGTTGAATTTTCATAGTTTGCAGGCTGTGCGGCTTTTTTCTCCTGAACCGCAGCCGCTTTCTTCTGACTCTGTGCCGCTGCATCTGCTTCCTTTTTCGGTTTTGCATGCATCTGCACCATCTGAAGTTCTCCTCTTGCTTCCTCAATGTAAGTTTCGATCTCTTCTTCGCTCACATCATCATCCGCAAGCATGACCTGCATCAGTACCGGGAGATTTGTTCCGGTCACCAGTGTGACGTTGTCCTGCTTTGCGTACTCCATCAGCTTCTGGTTTACGCTTCCTCCCATCAGGTCGGTAAACACGATGATGCGGTCTTCTTTATGCTTCTCAAAAAATTCTTTAAACTGCTCTTCCACATTGTCTTCCGGTGTTACATAAGCATCAATCGTCGTGATCTCTGCCAGCTGACCGACGATCAGCTCGGCCGTGTAACGGATTCCGGAGGCCATTTTTCCATGTGTGGCAATCAAAATCTGTTTCATGTGATCCTCCTTTGAAGTGTCTGTTCTGCGTCATATTTCGTTAGGTTATGTACATAACTTCTATGTACACACTATAGCATTTGTCGTTTTGTCTGTAAATAGGTTATGTAGATAACCGTCTTTTTGTATAAGTTCAGATGGGGGATTTTTGTGCATTTTGATAGATTATGAAAGGATTTATTGAAAAAGGGAAGGTTCGTATAATAAAAACGCCCTGATTTTGGAAAACAAATGCTCTGACACGCTGCGTTTCCTGTTCGGTGTCCTCTGGCAAGCCAGGAACCTTTGTCAATGTGCAAAATGAACAATTCCCCAGTAGGTACTATCTGATGTACCGCTGCCAATGTGAGGTAGCGAGAGCGTGCCTTCGGGGAATTCGTTCATTTGCACATTTTCATTTTTTTGTGTGGATGTCATTTTTCTTTATCACGCAAAATCAAACAATATTGCTGAATCTTGCTTTTCAGTCTCTCTCCACCGACTTCCTTTTCACCAGTGTCACGGACAGTTCTACTTCCCGCTGCGGATATTCTTCGCCTTCTTCGATCCATTTCAGAAGGATTTCCACTGCTTTCTGTGCTTTTTTCTGCACGTCCTGCTTTATGGTGGTAAGTCTCGGTGTGGAGTACTGTGCATAGCTGATATCGTCATAGCCTGCCACGCCGATCTGCTGCGGCACGGCTACTTTTTTGTCAGCACAGAAGCGGATCGCTTCCAGTGCATACATATCGGAGAGGAAAAACAGTGCCGTTCCCGGCAATCTTCTCTGTACCAGCCAGTCATAACTTGCTTTTCGTTTTTCATAGTTCATGCCAAGTGCCACAAACTGCAGTTTCTGACCTTCTGCCGCACACTCCTGCATGGCTCTCTGTGCACCGACATAACGCAGATGATCGACACCGTTGTCTCTTCCGGCACAGACTTTGATGTGCTCATATCCGCATTCCAGCAGATATTTCACCATCTGATAGCCGCCAATCTCGTCATCCAGACCGATATTGACCAGATGGCTGTCTTTGGCTGCGTTTCCGTAGGCATCGATCGACACGATCGGTTTTTTGATCAGCTGATAAATCTTTTCACAGTTGTGTCGGCTGAAGGAGATGGCGATCACGCCGTCCACATCCCAGCCTGCCACCATCTGAAAAATCTCTTCGATGTCTTTTGTGGAATACAGCATCAGGTAATAGCCCTGTTTCTGCACATATTCTTCGATAAATCCGATGATCTTCCCGTAAAATGGATCTCCGAGAATGGAATCTTTGAATTCTTTATGATAGTTAATGACAACTGCGATCAGCTGAGACTTCTCGTTATTCAGCACTCGCAGTCCTCTTTTCTGCACGTAACCAACTTCTTTGATCAGTGCTTCGATCTTCTGGATCGTTGCAGGTGATACTTTTTTTGTTTTCCCGTGAATGACGTTGGAAACGGTTGTGGTACTGACGCCTGCCTTTTCTGCTATTTCTTTGATTGTTGCCAAAAATATTCTCCTAATTATTCAAGCCCCCGCAGAACCTTGCGTACCGCAGCATAGGGAAATCCTTTTCTCATAAAGAACGCATAGTATTTCTGCTGTTCTTCCGCTGTTGGATTCTCCAGGTTCATGCGTTTCTTTTTCGCAAGTGCGAGGATCGTCTCTTCTTCGCTGTTTCCTTCTGCCTGTTCGTACGCCGCTTCAATATCTTCTGAAGAAACGCCTTTTGCTTTTAACTCCTGTACGATCTGGCGTTTGCTCTTTGTCTGGCTGCGGCTCTCGATATAGTATCCGGCATAACGTACATCATCGATATAGTGGAAGCTTCGCACATACTCGATAGCGATATCTTCGATCTCTTTCGGGTATCCTCCCTGACGGAGCTTTGTTCTCAGCTGCCATTCTGTCTTATCTGCACTTTTTAAGATATTCATGCAACGCAGCCTGGCCCGTTTGGGCAGGATCTCCTGCATGATCTCTGCATATGCCTGCTCTGAAAGGGATTCCCCTTCACGGATTCCCATCCGGTAAGCCTCATTCCGGTACAGAACAAAAGCTTTTTCTCCGTCTAAAAAGACCTGCACTCTCGTCTTGCCGACCGGCTCTAATGCAGTGACGATCATGCTTCATCCCCGCTGCCGTCCGGATCTGCTGCCGGAGTTTCTTCTTTTACGGCATCCTTTTTCGCAGTACTGCTCTTTGTTGCTTTTTTGTCTTCTTTTTCATCATCTGCGGCTGCCGCACCGTCAAATCCATACTTTTCACGCACCAGTTTTTCGATCTCTGCCATCGTCTCCGGATTGTTCTTCAGGTAAATCTTGGCATTCTCACGGCCCTGTCCGATCTTCTCTCCATGATAGGAATACCACGCTCCGCTT
>OJMP01002504.1_pt1 | contig 9721 bp, 9 predicted proteins | sample 1597311 | NCBI WGS metagenome assembly OJMP01 (sample SAMEA2452134, study PRJEB22498) | human gut metagenome | biome: human feces; feature: human gut; material: feces | place: Australia | collected 2012 | reverse complement strand
CCTCTCTGCCCAAGGATACGCACCATCGCATAAGCAATACCTGCGCAGATCCCGCCGCACAGTCCGATCAGTGACGGTACCAGTGCCATATTCGTAAATGTCGGTTTGATTACAAATAAGCTTCCGATGAATGCACCCGCAACCGCCAGTGCCTGTGCCGGACTCATCTTTTCTTTCAGCAATAAAAACGAAAAGATAATTACAAAAAACGGCGACATCTTATTCAGCATCGACGCATCCGACAGCACCAGATGATCCACCGCATAGAAATTACACAAGATTCCCACCGTACCGAATGTCGCACGCAGAATCATATATTTCAGATTTCCTTTTTCGATTTTGAATCCATCCTTGCTTCTTATGATCATGATCAGCGCAATAAAAAAAGCTACCAGATTTCTGAAAAAACTCTTCTGTACCGAAGGCAGATCACCGGATAACCTTACGAACGCATTCATAAATGCAAATGATAACGCCGATAATGTAATAAAAAATATTCCTTTGTATCTGGAATTCATAAACTTACACTTCCTTATGATTTATTTCTTTATATCTTATGTTATGTCATTTATCTTACCACGAAAACTTTTGCATGTGAACACATCCGACTGTTGGACTTGATTTTGTGCAACCAATACACTTCTTTTACATTGTCGCATTCCCCCATAAAAGCTTCCCTCTGTTGATAGAATTTCAACTACAGATATGCTAAAATATTTTTGGATAACGAAAGGAGAAATGCAACATGAGACCCCTTGAGACATTTATCGAACAACGCAAAGAACGCTTCGTCAGAAACAGTCTGATGTCTGACGAATTTCTGGATTTTGTTAATAAAAATATGAAACCAATAGAGAAACAGATGTCCTATTATCAATGTGCCATCATGGAAGTAGAGACAAAATTCAAAGTATTAAACGAACAGTATTCCCTGGAATATGACCGCAATCCGATTGAAGATATCAAATCCCGTGTCAAATCCATGGAAAGCCTGATCAAAAAGATCCGTAAAAAGGATATACCGCTCACCCTTTCTTCTATTGAAGAAAATATCCATGATATTGCCGGTGTCCGTGTCATCTGTTCTTTTCTGGATGATATCTATATGCTTGCGGACTGCCTGCTTTCCCAGGACGACATCACACTTCTTGAGAAGAAAGACTACATCAAGAATCCAAAACCGGGCGGATACCGCAGTCTTCATCTGATCGTCAGTGTACCAATCTTTTTACAGGACGGAAAACGTAACATGACTGTAGAAGTACAGCTGCGTACGATTGCGATGGATTTTTGGGCAAGTCTGGAACATAAACTGCGTTACAAGAAAGATATCCCGGCTGACAAAGCAAAATATCTGGAGGATGAAATGCTTGCGTGCGCACAGATCAGTGCCGACCTGGATATGCGTATGCAGAATGTCCGTGATGTGATTGCTGAGAATACAACACCAGATGAGCGGCCTTTATTATTAAAAGAATTGTCATAAAAAGACATATTGAAAAATACACTAAAAAAAAGCACTGTGAAATCCGGTAATATTTCACAGTGCTTTGCCACTACGATATTCTAAAGTGCCCGACAATATCCGTTCTCTCCTGCAGGATATCTTCTTCATAATTCTTCTGATACGGATCATTATGATGAATCACATATGGTACACCTTCCACATTCCGTCTGTCAGAAATCACCCCGATATGATTCTTGAACACTACAATATCGCCGCCCTGCCATTGTTCAATGTCATTTACATCCGTGGTCAGGCTGATCGCTGTATGTTCAAAATATATTTTCAGGTTCTTTACTCTTCGGAAATCAATATTTTTATCCGGCTCATCGATATCATAATCCTTCGAATTCTTTCTGATATCTTTGTCTACCAGTTCCCGCAGGTCATATCCGCTTTTCTTAAGCGCATATCCGACAACATCTGTACAGACACCATATCTGTCATCCGGATAACCGGTCTGATAATATCTGCTCTTGTAAACCGGCCGCTTCTTCACATAAACCAATGCATTCTTCAAAATATCGGTCTGATCATCCGTACCGTCACCATCTTTATCCACACTGCTATGATACGGCGTAATCTCTGTGCCGTTGTATTCATTCTTTGGCCGGTCTGTCTTCGTCAGTCCTACCACATCACGTTCTGCCAAAAATCCGCCAAGGGTCAGCCAGATGATAATAGCGATCGGAACTAAGATTCGGAATTTCATCTTTCTTGTCTTATGATGAAATACAATCATTCCTGCAAACGCACCAAATGCACCGCCGACAAACGCAATCCCTATCAACACTGCCTCTTTGATCCGCCACTGATGATGCATTGCTTTCGCTTTATCCGTTCCATATAAAATAAATGCAACAATATTTACTACAACGAGATAATAGGATATCGGTGTCGCCGCCGTAAGTAATTTTGCCATCTTCCGCTCCCCTCCTTCGCATCTCCATTGTATCTTACCTTTGCTTAGCTTTCAATCAGAAAACGGGTATAATTGTAAACTTCTGAGAAATCAATCTCACATTGTCCACCCCATATATATACTGGTACTTTAGAATCAAAGCCATAGATCACCGGATAATTTTCTTCATCAAAAATATATACGAATACACGTCTTCCTTCTATATCTACCATCCAATATTCTTTTACTCCTGCATTCGCATATTTCTGAAGCTTTATAACCATATCTCTTCTTCTCGTAGACTTTGATAATACTTCTAATATAAAATCCGGCGCACCATATATCCGATTCTTATATAGTTTGTCCCGGTCACATACAATCATCACATCCGGCTCCACGATCGTCTTATTATCACAGTCAAGCTGTACATCCAACGGAGCTATTAATGGTATGCAATTTCCTTTATTTTTGGAAATAAATTCAAGAAACCTTGCGTAAATATATCCTCCCACCATCTGATGTAATGTTTCCGGTGACGCCATATCATAGAGCACACCATCAATCAGTTCTGCTCTTTGCTCATCTGGAAGAGCGTAATAATCTTCTACCGTATACTCTCCTTGCCGCTTCACTGTATATGCTGCACTTGCATCCTTTACAACAGATGCATAATACCGTTCCCGTTCCATCGGCAAAAAAATTTTTTCCAAAGCTTTCAATGTATCATAACGAGGTGAAGTTGTCGCACCTCCAAAAATCTTCTGCACGGTTCCAAGTGGTACCCCGGAAAGCTCCGCAATCTGTTCATTGGTGTATCCTTTTTCCTTTTTCTTTTCTTTCATTTCTTGAATATTCATGGCGCACACTCCTTTATAACAAGCCTGGTTATACACCTTTTTTAGAAGTAATACTTATTTCTTAGTATATATACTATCATATATTCCATTTATATTCAATCATTTTCAATCCATTTTAAATCCATTTTAAATCCATTTCATCAATCCACATCCAATATCCGGAAATGATTCCGCTTCACTTCGATCAGCCCGTCCTTCTGCATTTTCCCCAGTTCATTCGACATTGCCGACCGGTCTACTCCCAGATAATCTGCAAGCTGCTGCCTGTTATACGGAATATCGAACTCTTCCTTTTCACGCTCCATTGCCTGATAAGACAGATAAGACAATAGTCTGCCACGGATCGTCTTCGATGAAGTGTGAAAGATGCGTCTGGACAGATTCAGGTTCTTCTGCGCCGATATCGCAAGCAGGTTCTGCACCAGATTCTGATGAAACTCACACGCATTCGGACACACTTTTAAGATCTTTCTCACATCCAGAAATAACACTTCGCAGTCAGACATCGCAATTACATTGACCATCAGCTTCTCATCCAGTGCACAGGCATACGTCTCTGCGAAAATCTGACCTTCTTTTACATAATCCAGGACACTTCTGTTTCCCCAGATATCATCGTTTTCAATCAGGGCATTTCCTTTTAACATAACACCGATCGATGAGACAATATCCCCCGCATGAAAGATGATCTCATCTTTCTGGTATTTCTTCTTCTTCGCACTTAAGCAATTCAGCATAGAAGATACTTCTTCTTCCGTTGCCCCTGCGAAGATCTCTGTCTTTGTTAATGCTTTTAAATTCACGCTTTCCATTTTTGTTTCCTCTCTACATCATCGTCTGATACAGAAGCACCATAAGCGGCATCGTTATGATCGATAACAATGTCGTCATAACATTGATCGCACTGGCATATTTCGAATCATTTCCATACACCTGACACATCTGCGTGATCGTTGAAGCAGACGGTGTGATCACCGCAAGGAATACGATCAACAGTAATTTTTTTCCATCCGGATGTATGTTCACAAGCCCGCTTATTTTTAAAATTGCCAATGATATCACCGGTATCACGACCAGTCTCAGAAATGAAATAAAATACACTTTTACATTTTCAAATATATTCCTAAGATTCATCTCTGCGATCAGCATTCCCGTTACGATCATACTCGCCGGACCGATCATACTGCCCACAGAACTCAATGCCTGATCTACGATTTCCGGCAGTCTGATCTTTGTAAAGAATAATACAACTCCTGCAAATACCGAAATCATATTTACATTAAAGACAATCTTTTTCCAGTCCCACTTTCCTTCCCGGCTGATCGTATTCTTGCCATGTGTCCACAGAAATACCAGTTGGACACTCATGAACACACAACCATATAATACCCATTCTTTTCCCAGAATAAAAGTCACCAGCGGTACGATCAAATTACCCGAATTTGAATAATAGATGGATGTCGCCTCTACTTCATTTAGTTTCAATACCTTTCCGGCACCCCATACTGCTGCCAGTAATATAACCTGTAATAATACCGACGCTGCAAATACCAGCAAAAGTTCCTTCACCTTTTCACTTGTATAATCCACCTGAAATGCATTGATGATCACACACGGAATAACTAAATATAATACAATTTTAGAAATGACTTTGCTGTCTTCTCCCTTTAACAATCCTGTCTTTACAATAATATATCCCATCAGGATCATAAGAAACAGTTCTGCGATCTGTTCCATTAAAAGTATACTGATTTCCATAATAATCTCTCTTTCCTTTTACAGTCCTACCGAAAATCATATACACTTTCCCGATGATTGTCAATCTCGCAAAAACCTGACATCCTTCTATTAATCATACTTATATTGACATGTTATTTATCATTCATATATTGATTCCTTCTATCTATAAGGCTATAATAGTGTTTATAAAAATATAAAACAGGCTGTATAAAATACAGGGAGGAACTTAAGATGAAATACAAGAATATTATTTTTGATTTTGGAAATGTAATCGGAAAATTTAAAGGAGACTATATTCTGGGGAAATTTGCTTCTACACCGGAAGATTATGATATTCTTGCTGATGCCATCTTTAAAAACTGGGTAGCTTTAGATGCCGGAACTATTGACTATGACCAGAATGCCGAAGATACGATTGCAGGACTTCCGGACCATCTGAAAGATACTGCCCGTGATTTCTTCGAGAACTGGTTCCAGTATGTCGACCCGCTTCCGGAGACATGGAAATTCATCAAAGAATTAAAAGCCCGCGGGGTTCCGATCTACCTGCTTTCCAATGCCTCCACCCGTTTTGCGGAACGCGCACTGGAAGATCATCCGATCCTGAAAGAATTCGACGGCATCGTGTTCTCTGCTCCGCTTAAAATGGCAAAACCGGGGCACGATATCTATTATCATCTGTTCAATGAATTTAACCTTCTGCCGAGAGAATGCTTCTTTATCGATGACACGGTGGAAAATGTCATTGCAAGTAAAGAACTTGGAATGGAAAGCATCTTATTTACTGGAGATATCGATGCTGTTAAGAGAGCAATTGAATTTTAACCTGCTGCATAGCGATCTACAGAACCTGCCACCGACAGCTTCTTCCGAATGCATGGCAATTAAAAATCCACCTGTCATACAACGACATGATCACTAGCTGAACTAGCTGATCTATCTTGTATAATAGGTGGATCTCTTATATTTATGAAAGTGCTTTTTCCTTAATGAACGCTTCGAGTTCATCCTTAGTATCAAATTACGAATCAATGCACTCATTTCCGGCTTCATTCTTCCTCACCATCTGCCCGATCACATAGCAGACAGCCGCAACCACCATTCCATTGATGGATGCAATGCCCCAGGATACCACGTTTGCAACGATTGCACCGATCACAACACCGGCAACGGCGAACCAGTTGACTGTCTCCAGATTCTCATCCGTTTTCTCGTAATCTTTTTGATTCATAAAATAAGAGATTACCAGGATGATACCAACCGGTGGAAGTGTACAGTTCAGTACATTTAACCAGTTACAGAAATTATAATAAAGCCATACAGACAACAGTGTTCCAACGATTCCTGCGATCAGTACCATCGGCTTTTTCTTCTGATTGAAGATATTCGCAAGACCGAGTCCTGATGAATACAATGCGTTGTCATTCGTTGTCCAGATGTTCAGCCCCAGTACCAGGATTGCAAGGTAGAACAGGTTCAGACGGATCATGACTTCAAAGATGTCATTTCCGCCAACGAAGATATATGCAATCGCTCCGAAGAAGAACATCAGGGAATTTCCGATAAAGAACGCTACAACTGTTGCGATCGTTCCTGACTTCGCATCTTTGGCAAATCTCGCAAAGTTCGGTGTCGCAGTTCCACCTGATACGAATGAACCAACCACCATTCCGGCTCCTCCGATCGTTCCGCTTGATTTGGCAAACTGGTCGATGATCGTTCCATCGCCTCTCTGCACTGCAAGGATCATAGCGACTGTACCAAGAACCGCTACCAACGGAACCGCAATATAGCTGATCAGTGTCAATGAATCGATTCCAAAATATGCCGAAGCCGTCATACATCCACCTGCTACGATAACAAGTCCCCACATAGCGACTTTGCTGCCGCCAAGCAATTCATTCGCGACCGGAATTGCGAACATCGCAACTCCTACTCCGAACCAACCGATCTGTGTAAAGCTGATCATTGCCGAAGAAATATAAGATCCTTTCTCTCCAAATGCACGCTTCGCCAGAAGATCCATACTAAGTCCTGTCTTTGCGCCTACATATCCAAGAAGTCCTGTATACAGTCCCAGGATCATTCCGCCAAGGATCAGTGACTTGATAAATCCATAGAAATCAAGTCCTTCCGCAAGCTGTTGTCCGACCCACATACTTGCCGAGAAAAATGTGAATCCCAACATGATCATGAACATGGTCAGAAATCCTTTTCTTCCCTCTGCCGGTACGGCACACTGTGCGTAATCGATGTCTGTTACCTTCTCTGTTGTATTTTCTTTTTTCATTTTTATCTCCCGATTCTTTTCTCATTCCATTGTCAACTTAATGCATCTGATGCCCACACTTATTCCTGTAAAGCATAGCTCCCGTAAAACGTTATTTACCAGATATATCTTTTACAAAATATATTTTCTCAATGCATCTGTAAATTCACCGATCCGCTGCTCTGCAAGTTCTTTTAATGTAATATTCTTCATGCTTTCTACATAGCCCTGTTCCTGACGGTACAGCCATTTGGTATCGGCCGGGCGGATCTTCTCATAATGATTATAATGAATCCAGTCTTCGTAGCTTACCGGAAGTTCATATCCAAGCTTTTCTTCCAGAAGTTTTGCGAAATCAATCCGATCGGCACGGTCTCTGATGCCTTCCCAGAATTCCAGCACTTCTTCTACATGCTCATGGATCTCGTAACGTCTTGCACCACCATCGTAAATGATGCATTTTTCAAATAACGGACTACACATAGAAAGTGTCTCTCTTCTGAATTCCGGTGCAACGATTCCACCCTTCCAGTAGAAATCAACATCCGGCAGATTGATTCCGGATACACCTTTGTCCTGATAAGTACTGAAGATTCCTTCGTAATAGACCGTAATGAATCCTTCGAACTCAGGCCAGAACTCACGGATCTCTTCGGTCAGCTTCTCAAGGATCTCAATCCCCTTCGTTCCACCGATCGTAAAGATGATGATGTTGCGAAGCTTTGTTCCGTGGTCTCTGTAAAAATCTGTCACGTAACGCAGACAGTGGATCAGTGTCTCCCCGCTTGCAATAATATCTCCGATCATCAGAGTGCTGTCAGGAACCATCGTAAGCTTGCTGTATTTGATCTCCAGTCCTGCAATCTCATCTTCCTCAAACACACGCTCACTGGATAAGAAGCTGATGTCATGCACACGGATATGCTCTCTGTAACAGCTTTCCTCCAGTGGATAATTCAGTGCCCCTCTTAAGATAGAAAGAATATTGGCTGTTGTAACTTTCTTCTGTTCTTTCAGATAGTACAGCATCTGTGAAGTAGATGGAATCAGGCAGTCATATACCTCGTATCCTACAACTTCCGGTACATTCAGAAGCTTTCTCGATTCTGCTTCCGACACAATGTAATACTCATTCAGATAGTCGCCCCCGTCCAGACGGTAGCAGGCAACACCCTGTTCATTAAACTCTGGTACTAATACTACTTCATTCCAATCTTTCATACTATTCTTCCTTTGTTCCTTCCTTTTTCTGAATCTTTTTTATTCCAAAAATGCCGGCATATTTCAGCCGTAAAAATGTTCCTAGAACATCTTAACTGTAATGCCTGTTCCCGTCAAGAAAAACCACCTGTTATTTCCTGCCAGATGCCATGTTTTTAAAAAAAATACTTGATTTTAAGACAGTTATTATGTATAATCCATATTCGGACAAAAACATAAGATGATTTTGGTTTAATTGGAAACGACACAAGTGTATGCTTGATTAACGAACAACACAAGTGTCTTTTTTGTACCCATTTTTAAATATTTACATAAAAAGGAGAACAAAAATTATGCCAAAAAATCTATTTCAAAACGTTATTTTTACATTAATGATGTCATTTCTGATGGTATACGTCATGATCTGCTACAATATTTGCCTGAATGTGGGAGGAATGAGCAACGAAGTATTCCTGATGGCTTTCGGCGAACTGAAAATCATGTGGCCGGTTGCCTTCGTTCTGGAATTTGCTTTCGTTGACAAACTTGCACATATGCTTGCCTTCCGTATCGTTACACCACAGGACAGACCAATCTTCATCACTCTTGCAATCTCTTCCATGATCGTATGCATCATGTGTCCTTGCATGAGTCTTGTTGCAACGATTCTGTTCAAGAACGCAGGAAGTAATGTGATCGCTACCTGGTGTCAGACAACATTCATGAACTTCCCAGTTGCTTTCTTCTGGCAGATCTTCTACTGCGGACCATTCATCCGTCTGATCTTCAGAAAGATGTTTCCTGAGAAAGAAAACGTTGCCGCTTCCGCTGTAACCGAATAATTGATACAAAAAACCGAGCCTGTTTCTATACAGTGCCCGGTTTTTCTTTCTTCTTATTCTGTTCTTCCTGTCTATACAAAAAGCAATGCTATATTCAACCCTGTTACAATCACAGCAATCACCAGAAGCAAAAAATTCAAACGTCTGCTGTTCACATATTTTCCCATTACCTTTTTCGAAGCCGTCAGATATATCTGTGTAAATATTGTAACTGGAAGCTGGACGGCAAGCAGCATCTGGGAATATACCAGACCTTCGAATGGCTGTCTGATAAACAGGATGATCACCGCCGCCGGAATCATCGTCAGCAGTACTCCTCTTTTTGTTTCCTTTGTCTTAATATCATATGGCTGGTTAAAGATTCCGGAAAATATCGTTCCACCGGCCATTCCTGCAGTGATACTGGAT
>OJMP01002477.1_pt1 | contig 9858 bp, 9 predicted proteins | sample 1597311 | NCBI WGS metagenome assembly OJMP01 (sample SAMEA2452134, study PRJEB22498) | human gut metagenome | biome: human feces; feature: human gut; material: feces | place: Australia | collected 2012 | reverse complement strand
GGAAATAGGTTATCACGAAGGGGCAGGCAACCATACAAAGTATGGAGTGTATACAGGTACGGACGGAATGTCCTGGTGCCATGCGTTTGTTTCGTGGTGTGCAAATGAATGTGGTTTTATCGAGAGCAATATCATACCAAAGACAGCCGCCTGTGAGACAGGACGGCAATGGTTTATCCATAAGCAGCAGTATCAAAAGGCTGGAAGTTATACCCCACAGGCAGGAGATATTATCTATTTTGATAAAGGCGGGGTGGGAGAATCCCATCACGTTGGTATTGTTGAATATGTCGAAAATGGAATCGTACATACAATAGAGGGCAACAAAAATAGTCAGGTCATGCGTGGACATTATGAGCTTACCTATAAAGGCATCATGGGATACGGTACTCCGGATTATCCAGACGAAGGACTCACTTCCTCGACAGCATCAGAGATCTTATCAAAAGCACAGGAGCTTGGTAAAATGATGGTGGAGGAAAAATGGGTGTATTCCAATACTGACCTGAAAGGTTCACTTGCGGCAGCAGAACAGTCTGCTAAGAGGACAAACTGTGCCCACGGTGTCTGTCTTGTGCTTCAGGAAGTTGGACTTCTGAAAAAAGGACAGATATTTTTCGGAAATAAATCGGGAGAATTAAGCTGTAATGGAACGGTAAGGAAACAGATTGAAAAAGGATTCGACATCATAAAGACGGGAGGAAAAAAATCAAAAGACCTTGACCTGAAACCGGGAGACATTTGTCTTTTCAAGGGGCATACAAATATTTATGCTGGAAAGGATGAGAACGGAAAAACATTCTGGTATGACTTTGGTCGTGACCAGACAAAAGAAAAAAAGCCGGGCAGCGTTTTTGTAAAATCTGTCCGTAAAGGTGAGATTAACTGGGCAGTGATCACTGTGATCCTACGGGTAAAAGACCAGGACAGTTATGGCTCAGGAAAAACCATCAATATACCAGCACCATACGGAAACAGTTTTACTTATATGGGATGGTCGCTCATTACATCAACAGGAAGTAATCAATATAAGCTGCGTGTCAAAACAGGAGAACATTATGATGCAAATGGTTTCGGAAAGATCGGAGACCGATATGTCATAGCCTGTACTCCGACATTTGGAAAGATTGGAGATGAGATAGATTTTGTATTAGCAAATGGCAGAGTCATACATGGAGTTATGGGTGATGAAAAAAATATGTCCGATGCAGGATGTAATCAATGGGGGCATGATAATGGACATAGCGTAGTTGAGTTTGTTGTAAACAGATCTATGTGGTACCACACTGGAAAAACTGTTACAAGATTTCATCCAGAATGGGCAAAAAGCCGGGTTGTTAAAGCAGTCAATCTTGGAAAAAATCATTTGAGATAATAATGAGAATGTGCCGAAATTCGGTACAGGAAAGGAGCAGGATGAAGAAAAAAATAATTTTATTCCTATTAGCTGTCTTTTTATTTTTTGCTTTACTTGTCGCAGCTTTGTGTTTCTTTTCTGCTAAAGAGAATCAAGACAGCAAAAAAGATACAACCGAGCAGCAGGACACAGCAGAGAATATCACCGAACAGCCAGCAGAAGAAAGAGAACAATTTCATTTTACAAATCTGGAATATATCTATTATATAAATTCTGATAATGAAGCAGATTTTGAAAATCAGGCTGCAGAGTATGTTGAGAAGAATTATAAAGATGTACATCGTGTTAATGCCCTTGCAAAATTTGATGATAATCTTTCAAGTAATGAAGGAACAGCAACATTTTATCTCCAGTTAGATGATGAAGACCATTCTATCGTCCTTGTCTCGTATGACAAAAAGAAAAAGATATTTTCATTTTCTCCATATAAAAAACAGATCAAAAACATTGAAATCTATGGAGGAATGTCACAGGAAAAAAATACGATGCAAGATGATGAAGAAGAGTATAACGAAATTGGGACTGAACCAATCAATCTTGGAGAACCCAATATCGTAGATCAGGATGATTCATTAGGTGCGGTAGCCGATGAAAAAGAATTGTCACAGGAATTACTAAAATTTTTGGAGAAGGAAGGTGAAGAACGGAGAAATTTTTATGTAGTATCCGTTGAAAGTACAGGAGAAAAAGATTATAAAGCTGTACTGGATTTCAGTACAAAAAGAAGTGACGGGAAAAATATCACAGTAACTTTTGAGGATGGTACTTATACATTTTCTTTGAAATAACACAGAGAAAAAAGAGAAAAGTGGTGAAATTTAGAAGGAAGATCTGGCGGTATCTTTTTTAAAATAAGTATGCGGCACAGATGCAAAACTTGTATACGAGACTGTGGAGAAATGGTTAAATTCCTGTGAGCATTATTGACATAAGATTTTTGGCAGATGCCGTTGTCTGTTGAAAGGGGGTTTTAGGGGGTTTCTCCCTTAACAAGATAGTATTTTGTGTGTACAAAATGCGTATCTTGCAATAAGCCTATCGGCTTATTCGTACCATTTTTGGTATGAATACCAGAATTGGTATATGGATAATACCAAAAATGGTACATATAAATCATAAGATCGCTTATAGATAACATAAAAAATTATGGAGGAATAAATGGCAAGGCAGAAACATTTCCGTCTTCCAGACGATGTTCTGGAGAGGATAAATAACAGAGATAAAGAAATGTATCCTACAGAAAATGTATATATCACAGAAGCTGTACGGAATTTTTTTAAAAAAGAAGAAACAGAAAATGTGATGGAGGAATTAGAGAATATACAGGATAAACTGGATCGAATCGAAAAAAAGCTTGAGGAAGATGCAGGTAAAAAATATAGTTCTTTTTCAAGTGATGCAGAGAAAAAAGAACTTTATGGAAAACCAGATTTCCTGAAATACTAACATAAGGGATGGATACGATGGATTGGATAAAGCAAATCATAGAATGTAAAAAAGGAAATTGGGAGTCACCCGGTTCTCTGGGGCAAAAGATTAAAAAAATCCGAATGCTGCGTAGGTATACACAAAAAGAATTAGGTGTGATGTGCGGCTTTTCTCTTTCTTCCGCAGATGTAAGGATTGCACAGTATGAAAAAAATAAAAAAATCCCAAGAGAAAAAATCTTGAAGGCTATGTGTAATGCTTTAGGAGTTGGTGAAGGTGCTTTGGTTCATGCGGATATGCTTTCCTATCAGGAAATGTTTTACGCATTATTTGATATGGAAGATTTTCATGGATTGCACCCAGTTAAGAAAGAGGACGGATACTATTTAAGATTTGGCAGCGATAGTATCATCAATGATTTTCTTGAAGAATGGTATAAGATGTATCAAAAATATCCAAGACCAAGAGGAGATGATGAAGAAGAAAAATATACACTCTGCCGTTATGAATATCCAAATGAGATCGCAGTGGTATCACAGTATGAATTATTAAAAAGGAAAGCACTGCAGGCAGAGATAGAAAATTTACAACTCAAAATAAATGACCTTGAGAATGAAAATAAAGAAGGAGATTGATGAGATGGATTGGAAGAAACAGATTGAAAAATTGGAGGACGAACTTCAAAAATTAACGGAAAAAGAAAACAGAATCGCAGAAAGAAAAAAAGAGGTGGGAGAAAAACTGAGAAAAGTCAGAGAACAAAAAGAAAATGAAGAAAATAAACAGCTTGCAGATATTGTTACGGAATATCTTGGGCCAATGGATCCTAAAAAAATAGAAGATCTAAAAGTTGTTCTGGATATGTATATGTCCGATCAGGACGAGGAAAGAGCGACCGAAAAAAATAGACAGGAAGGTGAGGAAAGATAAGAAAAAGGAGAATCGACATCCGGCTGAGTGAAAAAGAATATCAGTTACTTCTATCTAAGGCTGGAAACGATCTTGAGACAAAAACTAAAAAGGGAGACAAAGCAAACACTTCTGCATATATACGGAAGTGTATTTTTTTGCAGGAAGATTGTCCTGTCCGATTGGAAAAAGAGTTAAAGAATCTTTCCTACCAAGTGCGTAAAATAGGAGTCAACATCAATCAGGTCGTTGCAAAAATTAATGCAGGTTATGGCAATCAGATTGATATTTATAATCTTGAAAAAGCATTAGAGCAGATAAAGCATGAGATGAAAACGCTTAATGAGAAGGTAGAGGATTATGGCGATCACTAAACTATCAAATATTGGAATGCCAAAGGGAGGCGGGGCTGCACATTTAAAAAATTGTATTTCTTACATCATGAACCCAGATAAAACAGAAGGGATGGTCGGGGGAAATGCGGGAACGACTCCGCAGGAAGTGTATCAGGTAATGATCGATACAAAACAGGAATGGGAAAAGGAAGGAGGAAGACAGGGATACCATTTTGTGATCTCTTTTCCGCCAGGAGAAGCAACAAAAGAAGAAGCCTATGCGGTGATAAATGATTTTTGTGAAGAATATCTGGGAGAAGATTATGACTATGTTTTTTCTATCCATACGGATCAGAAACATATGCATGGACATATTGTCTTTAATTCTGTGAACCGGATGAGTGGATATAAATACCGTTATGAAAAGAAAGACTGGGAAAAATATATTCAGCCTCTCACAGACCGCATCTGTGAAAAATACGGCCTGCCGCCTTTGGTTTATGACAAAAACAATAAGATAGGAAAATCTTATGCCGCACATTATGCGGAGAAAGAAGGTAGGCCATCATCCGAAAAAATTATTAAGGCAGATATAGATTTTGTGATCGCTTCATCAAAAGATTGGGATGATTTCATAAGGCAAATGGAAGGGCTTGGCTATAAGATCCGTCAGAAAAAATATGTGACATATATCCCGCCTGGTTTTGAACGGGGACGGAGAGATTCCCGGCTTGGGCCAGGATACCGGGCAGAGGAGATCAAGGAAAGGATAAAAAATAAAGGACAGGAACAGGGGGTAGAAAAGATCCTGTCCCATGAACTGTCAAAAGTTTATGAAAGAGAGATCTTCCAGTATACCAAAACAACGCTCACAGTATTTCAGATAGGACATTATCTTGAAGAAAAAAATCCATATGCAGTAGCATGGAAAGAGGTGAGGAGAAATGCGGTCCATATTGATCAACTCTATGAAGAGTGTAAATATATCTTAGAGCATGAGATTAAAACAGAAAAAGATCTGCTGGAAAAACAAAAGATATTGATAAAGAAAGAAGCAGAGCTTTTCAATCAGCGAAGGACTCTTTTTTCCGTTGAAGATAAAAAAATATTCCAGCAGTACCGGGTATTAAAAAAACGATTGGCCGATACTCCCGATTGGGATGACCAGTTTGAAATATATCAGGAAGAACTAAATGATTTTTTAAAAGAGATGCCGGAAGGGATGCTCAGTGCAGAGAAGGAAAAAAGACAGATCAATGCGATGCTGCGTGAGGTGCGGCATGAGAAACGGATCGTAAACCGGATGATTGAAGAAGAAAAAAGCTTGAATAAAGAAGAAAAGATTACAAAGAAAAAAGGACGTACTGAAATTCAGCACAGGAGGTGAAAAAAATAAATGGGATCAAAAGAAGAAAAACATATTGTTATAGAATTTCAAAAAAAGATACTGCAGGAAGCCGGATGCAGTGCGGAGGTGATAGCTTTCTTAGATGAAATAGAAGATGAAGTGTTTTGTGAATATTACTGCTTCTGTTTTTTAGACGGAATGCCGATAGAAGAAGTGCGGAGAATAGACAGTGTCCCTGTACAGAACTGGAAAGATAAGATCAAACGTATCAGAGAAGAACGGACGGGTTATCTTGAAAGATTATTTGTGCCAGATGCACAGGTGACACAGCAGATCTCTAAGTTACATGAAAAAGCGGGCAGAGTATTTAAGGAAACAGAAGAATTAAGGGATACAATAAATACAACATTAAAGCAGACATTAAAGATTCAGGAAGAAGCTCTTGTGCAGCAAAAAGAATCATATCAGAGTACCTTAGCTTCCAAAGCAGAGCTGCTAAAAGACCGGGAAGATAAGATACAGAGCCTGTTAAGCGAGATAGAACAAAACAAGGCAGTATGGGAGAATGAGAAAAAAGATCTTCTTTTGAAGTTAGAGGAGAAGAAAACTGCGGTTAAAGAAGAGGAGAAAAAAGAAGCCGCCTTTATAGAGGAAGCTCCGGTAAACAATATAGAGAGAAAAAAGAAACGCTGGCGTTTTTTCTGTAAAGAAAACAAGAAGAGGGGGATTCAAGATAACAATAATGAATTTATAGAGACTTATCTGGCAGAAGATACCTTTAATGATGCACAAAAAGAATTCCTGATCCAATGTCTGGAAGAGGGGGATAGTGTACAGGAGATGAAAACCTATGCATCTGCCAGCCTTACTCCGGCAATGATGCAGCGATTACGTCAGGTAAGGAAGAAAAGGAGAGAACGACCATGAGAAAAAAAGAACAGACAGGCATTAACTTAAGTGAAGAAGAGATCCTGCATGGAAAAGAGGATGCTTATGGGATCTATCAGATCGACTGGAAGGGAGAAGGAAGGGAGTATGCCTTCCTTTCCTATGATTCCATCAGGGCAAAAGGAAAGCTGCCGCAAAGGAAAGATTACCAGCTTGTTTATAGTGGAATCTTAGAGCCAGATGAGAACATGGACAGCCTATATGTAAAATTTAATATCGCACACCCACAGGATTTCACAGGACATTCCCTTTCCATTAGCGATATTATTCTTTTAAAGAAAAATGGAAAAATAAATGTTTCTTATGTAGATATGATAGGGTTTGTCCCATTATCAGATTTTTATAAAGAGCCGGCACTAAGAGTAGGAAGGCAGATAACTGAAGCAACACAGGGATTTACAGCCGAGGGACACTTCGGGACATGGCATTCGATACAAATGCAGGAATTTCATCATGAGAGATTTTACCAGATGCGGCATGATGAATTTGGGGAACAGGTTGCAGATATTATCGTAAATGAACAGGGACAGGTTATTGCCGAAGATCTATGGCATGGCTTTAGTCCTGAAGCAATGAAATTAATTGGAGAATATTTACTAAACAGATCGCTTCATGAAAAAAAAGAAGCAGCCTATGTTATATCAGGAGACAGCGGATATTTTATGATCCATGAAACGGATGGAGGATATGATTATACGTTTTATAATGAGGATTATCAGGAATTAGATGGAGGAATCTATGATGATCCAGAGGTATCGTTAGCAGAAGCCGTAGAGGATATTTTAGATGATGCAGGCATATCCATTAGCAACATAGAAGAAACAGATTATGAGCAGGTAGAACAGAGTATTGAGGAAAGTGAGGAGAAAGAGTTATTGGGGTATGCGGTACAAGAAGCAAAAAGAAAATTAAAAGGAGGGGATATTCGGCTCACTTCTGAAGTATATTACAAAGAAAAATCGTTGGAAGGAAGGAGCCGGGCGGATATTGAAGAGACCGTCTTATCCCAGGCACAGATCATAGTAGATGAACTGGGTCTGCATAATGAAGTAGAGCTGATCGGTGCGAGGGTGTATGGTTCACGAAGCAGAGAAGGCTTATACCGCCCAGATTCAGATGTGGATGTTGCCCTTAGTTATCAGGGACCGATCAGCGAAGATAGTTTTTTTAACTATCTGAAAGAAGATATGTTATATGTTAAAGAGATTCCGATAGACATTAATCCTATATCAAAAACGAAATCGGGAACTTTGCCTGAATATCTGGAAAGGGCAGAGTATTATCTGGATGAAAAGGAAATTGAACAGTTTGCAGAACAGATAGATACTTTCGGACGTTTACGGGGAGATTGGTATGTAGATGAAACGATGGAGCCGGAGAAAGCAGTGGATGCGATCACAGATGACATCCTGCAGAAAAAAACGGGCTATCTGAATGATTATCTTAAAAAAACTATAGAAATATCAGGAGATCAGGAGGATGTAAAACAGGCAAAAGACCTGCTGATCCAAATGGAAAAGCTTGAGAGATTATCTATTTTTGATAAGGAACCTGAACCAATACCAGAAGTTGATTTTTATGTTGCAGAATGTTCAGAATTTCCATCATTGGGTGAATATCATGAGGGTTTAACCATTGATGAAGCGATCGCTGTTTATGAAAAAATACCAGGAGACAGAAAAAACGGTATAAAAGCGATCGGTATCAACCTGCATTTTCCAGAAGGGCATATGTATTCTGATAAATGTGACCTGCTCGCCGGAGGGCACATCTGTAAGGAGATGTTAGATGCAGTACCGTTTTATAAAGAAAACAGACAGGTCAGGAAAGCAGTAAGATATTTAGAAAAACATTTTGAGAAAAAAGAGAACCTTTCTTTCATAAAACAAAAAGAAGCAGAATGGACGCAAAGGTTATAAAGGGGTGGATGAAAGATGGCGATAACATTACCAACAGCAGAGGAGATGCTTGAGAAAACTATTAGAAAAGTATCTTCATCACCTGATGAATGGCTACGGTTCTTAAATACGGCTTCTCGTGTCTATCAATATGATTTTTCAGACCAGCTTATGATTTATGCACAGCGTCCTGGAGCAATAGGATGTACAAGTTTTCAAACGTGGAAAAAGACAAATCATTATGTAAAGCAGGGAACAAAAGGAATCGCTCTTATCCAGACTGTAAATGGCAGAAAGAGATTAAGATATGTGTATGATTATAAAGATACTGGAATTATAAAGGGAGTTCCGATAACAGAGGTAAGGCAGCCATATTTATGGCAGATAACGGAAGAAGATAAGAATGAGTTATCCAATTATCTGAAAAAGAAATACAACGTGGAAGGAGAGCAAACAGACCTTGCTACAATGCTGAAAAAAATAGTAGAAGAGGTTGTAGAGGACACTACAACAGAAGAAGTATCCAAATTGATTCAAAATAAACAGGATTCTTATTTGGAAGAGTTGGATGAAGATACCATACGATTAGAATATAGAGAGTTATTTATATCTACAACATGGTATATGCTTTTAAATAGGTGCGGCATAAATCCTGCGGATTATGTATATCTTGGAGAATTTCGGGCAATCACTGATTTTAATAATGCTAATGTATTGTTCCGTTTAGGTTCTCCGGTGAGTGAATATGGTGCTTCTATTTTGAAAGATATAGGACTTTATCTCTGGCAGAAAAATTTTCAAAAAAACCGGGCAGAATCTATTGTGCAGGGGATTCCAAAAGAATATAATAAAAATAGAAATATACCAGAACAAAAGGAGGCAGATAAAGATGAAGTTAACATACACGAAAGCCGAGGACGGACTGCTGTATCCGAATCTGGGATTGAAAGAGTCGACAAAGGGATACATCGGGAAATACGGACTGATGAGGGAAAGATACCTGAAAGAACACGACAGATCGACATATCAGATCCTTCTGATGAAAGATTACGAGGGACATCTGATCGAGATCCAGAAGCAGGCAGAAGAGAGGATGGACGAACTGGTGCCAGAGCTGATGAAGGCGGCAGGGGTAACGGAGGAACTGAAAGCAGCCGACCAGATGAAATGGGTCGGACTGGTAAACAACTGCAAACAGCAGGCGGAGGAAATAGTGAAACAGGAGATTATATTCAATTAAGCTTATTTCCACAAAATGAACAAGAACAAGCTGATTATGGAACAGCAGCAGGTGATACACCGGCTGCTGTTTTTGCGTTCCCGGAAACTTATATCGACGAAGCTTTACGGACAGGCGGGAATGATGACCATTCTTTAGAATATGTGCTACTCGACCTGATGCAGAAAAAACCAGGAGAACTGCTTAGAAAAGACCTGAAAGAGACATGGAAAGGCGGAAAGGGTCTTTTCATGCCAGACGGAGTAAAAGTCAGTGTATGGTACAGTGAGGAAGGAATTTCTTTTCGCCGGGGGAATGGTGCAAGAAGGAATCCAGAAAAGATATTATCGTGGGAC
>OJMP01002463.1_pt1 | contig 9924 bp, 9 predicted proteins | sample 1597311 | NCBI WGS metagenome assembly OJMP01 (sample SAMEA2452134, study PRJEB22498) | human gut metagenome | biome: human feces; feature: human gut; material: feces | place: Australia | collected 2012 | reverse complement strand
ACAACCGCAGAGCCTACAACCGCAACAGATGTGCAAGGCGGATTATTGAGATAGTTTATAATATGGGGAGGTTTGATTGAATTGGAAAAAGAGCTTATAAAGCTGAAAGGTACGGCTGACGGGGTGAAGATATATCTTGACAGTGAATGTGAATTTTCTAAGTTGATGAACTCCCTGTATGAAAAAATAAGACAGTTCAGAAAGTTTTTCGGCGGCGGACGTTGTAATATATATGTTGTCGGCAGAGAACTTTCAACGAGTGATAAAATGCGTCTTGACGCGGTTATTACGGCTATGTTGCCGGAATGTGAGATAAATTACGGTGAAAGAAAAGTGATAAAAGCCGAAGATTCGTTTGAAGAAACTCTTGAACTGCCTAAGGAACTTCTTCAGGAAAACACTGAAGAAATACATAATGAGAGTGAAGAAGTCCGTGAAATCGCTGAGGAAGAAACGGAGCTTGAGGAGATAAAGGAAGTCGTAACGACTAATTTTAAAAGCAGTCGTGCGAGGTTTTACGAAGGCGTTGTTAAAGCAGGCAAAACAGTTTTTGCGGACGGACACCTTACCCTTTTCGGTGACGTTGAAGAGGGTGGAATGATAACGGCGGTCGGTAACGTTATCGTTATCGGAAGTATAAAAGGCAGCGTTGAGGCAGGGTGTATGGGTAATGACAATGCCTATATATTTGCACTTGACTTTAAGCCGACAGATGTAAGAATTTCAAAAACTCACTGCAATTTTGATGAATTTGATACGCCGAATACCGAAAATCCTAAAAAGGCATATTTAATAAATAATCAAATTTGTGTAGATGATTTTTTGGTAAAAATATAGACAAAGAGAAAAAAATGTGATATAATTACACAGAAAAGAGTTTTGGGTAATTTTACTACGCATAAATTCATATTGAAAGGATAAGGAAAATGGGAAAAATCATCATAGTTGCATCCGGAAAAGGCGGTACGGGAAAGACAACTGTAACCGCAAATATAGGTGCGGCATTGGCTATGAGGGGTAATCTTGTTGCACTTGTCGATATGGATATGGGTTGTCGAAACCTGGATATTACACTCGGGCTTGAAAGCAGTATCGTTTACGATATATTTGACGTAATCGAAGAAAACTGTGACTTAGACGAGGCTTTGATTAAGGATACAAGATATGAAAACTTGTATTTTATACCCGCTCCGCAAACACGTGACACTTCGTCTGTCGAAGATGAGGCGGTAAAGGGGATATGGGAAAAACTTTCTTCAAGGTTTGATTATTGCCTTGTAGACGCTCCGGCAGGAATTGACGGCGGTTTTTTATATGCGGCTATGGGTGCGGACAGTGCCATATTGGTTACAATGCCCGAAGTTACGGCACTTCGTGACGGTGACAGAGCAATATCCGTGCTTGAAGATATGGGTATAGAAGACGTCAAGGTTGTCATTAATCGCGTAAGATCGGATATGATTGACAAGGGAATAATGATGAATATGGACGATTGCGTAGATATGTTGGGTGTACCTGTGCTTGGAATTGTTCCCGATGACGAGGAACTTATGGTTGCCGCTCTTAAAGGCACTTTGGCGGTTTCGGCTGAAAATTCAAGGGCAGGACAAGCATTTTTAAATATTGCCGCAAGACTTATGGGCGAAGAAGTGCCTATTATGGAATTTGATGAAAAGGAAAGCTTTTTTGATAAGGTTAAAAAGCTTTTCGGAAAATAGAGTGAATGAGGAGGTATTTTTGTGAACATCGCTTTAATAGCACATGATAAGAAAAAAGAATTAATGGTACAGTTTTGTATTGCTTACTCGGGTATTCTGTCAAAACATTCTCTGTATGCAACCGGCACAACAGGTAAGATGATTATTGAAAATACCGGTCTTAATGTATATAGATTTTTGTCAGGACCGCAGGGCGGCGATCAGCAAATCGGTGCGAGAATTGCATATAATGAAATTGACTTGGTGCTTTTCTTCCGTGATCCGCTTAATGCCGAAGGGTATGAGCCTGACGTATTTTCGCTTCTGAGACTTTGCGATATGCACAATATTCCGATTGCAACGAACTGTGCAACGGCAGAAGTGCTTATTCACGGTCTTGAACGCGGTGACCTTGATTGGCGTGATATTGTCAATCCAAAAAACTAAAAAAGCTGATATTGAAAAAAGGTGATTTTTGCAAATCACCTTTTTTTTATCAAAAATACACCGTTTAAAAGTTACATCAAAGTAACGTATTTTCGATATGTGAAAATAATACTCTGCTTTTGACTTTATGTCAAGTCTTTTTTTTACTTTAAAGGGAGTAAACTGTCTATAAAACGAAAAAAGATATAATTTAATGGAGTATGCCGTATTTTAGCGAAATATATATGCAATAAAATGGCACTATGCCTATAAAAATTACTGTTTTACGGTTGAAATATTACTCGGAATATTGTATAATGATAGAATAGGCAGAGGTTTACAACATTTAGAAACCTAAGAGAGGAATTAAAGAATGAATAATAAAGTTTCCGTCGTAAAATGTGACAGATATTCCGAAGTGCAAAATGCCGTAGAAAATGCGGTGTCTTTAATCGGTGGGATTGGGAAGTTTGTGAAAAAGGGTGATAATGTTGTTATAAAGCCCAACCTTGTTTCCAAGAAAAAGCCTGAGGAGGCGGTTACGACAAATCCCGAATTTCTTCACGCGGTTATAGTGATGGTCGAAAAAGCCGGCGGAAATGTGACGATTGCCGAAAGTCCCGGCGGTCCGTATAATACTGCGGCTTTAAAGGGCGTTTATTCAGTCTGCGGAGTGGATAAGGCTATCGAGGGAACAAATGCAAAATTGAATTTTGATACAAGTTTTACGGAAGTGCATTTCCATGAGGGAAAGACTGTAAAGAAAATTCCGATAATAAATCCGATTTTGAATGCAGATGTTATAATTTCACTGCCGAAACTGAAAACTCACGCAATGACGAGTTATACAGGTGCCGTTAAAAATCTTTTCGGCACAATTCCCGGAACATATAAAGCGGAACTGCATTTCAGATTGAATGAGAGAAAGTCATTCTGTTCAATGCTTGTGGATTTGCACGAATGTGTTAAACCGACATTGTCTATTATGGACGCTGTTTGGGGTATGGAGGGCAACGGCCCGACGGCAGGTCAGAACAGACATATAGGACTTGTTATGGCATCAGAAAATGCACACGCACTTGATTTGGCGTCATGCTATTTGATTGATTACGCGCCGAATGAAGTTGATACGGTGCGTGAGGCGATTGAACGCGGACTGTGTGACAGTGCGGAAAAAATTGATATAGCGGGCGAAGATATTAAACCGCTTGTTATGAAGGATTATTTAAAGCCCGAAAGTCATTTTAATTTGATTAAATTGATTTCACTTCCGGACGCACTTAATGCACGACTTATAAACGCACTTGCGTCAAAGCCTGCAATGGATTACGATATATGCGTAGGTTGCGGAGAATGTGCGAGATGTTGTCCGCCGAAAGCGATTGATATGTCATCGGGTAAACCTGTTATTGACACGAAGAGATGTATAAAATGTTTTTGCTGTCAAGAACTTTGCCCCAAAAAAGCGGTAAAGATAAAACGACCGCTGTTAAACAGATTTATGATTAAATTTCTAAAGTAAAGGATATGATTTTTTGTTTAATGTAGTTCTTGTTGAACCGAGAATACCGCAGAATACAGGCAACATTGCCCGTACTTGTGCGGCGACAGGATGTAGACTTCATATTGTACGTCCGACGGCTTTTCAGATTACCGATAAAAATTTGAAAAGAGCGGGTTTGGATTATTGGCATTTGCTGAATGTATGCTATTACGATAATTTGGCGGACTTTTTTGAAAAAACAGAGGGTGCAAGATATTTTTATGCAACAACAAAAGCACCTCATACATATGTTGAGGCTGAATTTAAGGATAACGATTATATATTGTTTGGTCGTGAGGATGCAGGACTTCCCGAAGAACTTTTGTACGAACACGAAGAACGTTGTATAAGAATACCTATGATAGAAGAGGCGAGAAGTCTTAATCTTTCAAATTCCGTTGCGATTGTTGTATACGAGGCACTTCGTCAGCAAGGGTTTGATAATTTAAAGGATTTAGGACAGCTGACTCAATTCCATTGGTAATTAGACTTGATTAAATTGCCCACAGCACCATTTTTTGCTCAGGGCGGTAACCGTACAGCACCGTGAGCTGCAAAACGGAACTGTGAACAATTTTCTCTGCGTCTAAAGCCTTTAATCAAGATAATAAAAAACAATTTTAAATTTTATTTATACCGAATTTATATGAGAGGAGCAAATATGGCAGATATAAAAATAATAGTGGATTCCGGTTCGGACATTCCGCAGGATATAGCCGACAAATATAATATAGGCGTTATATCATTTTTAAGTATTTTCGGCACTGAACAATATGTTCAGAGAACTGAAATAACAAATGAGCAATTTTTTGATAAACTTGAGGAGTACGACGGTATTCCGACTACTTCACAGACACCGTTCGGTGATATGCTTGACTACTTTAAACAGCAGTGTGAGGAGCATGAGAGCGTAATATATTTTGCACTTTCATCAGCTGCAAGCGGTCAGTACCAAACAGCAAATCTTGTTAAGAGTGAGATTGAAGAAGAAAATCCGAATGCGGATTTTCACATTGTCGATACGCAGAAGTTTTCTCTGTACATTGCACAAACCGCCGTTCATGCGGCGCAAATGGCTAAGGACGGCAAAAGCGTTGACGAGATTATAACGGAATGTGAAAAGTACATAAAAACATGGAGATGTTACCTTTTGGTTGATACGTTAAAATATCTTGAAAAGGGCGGCAGACTTTCAAAAGCAGCCGCATTTGTCGGCACAATGCTTGACATCAAGCCAATACTTACAATAGAACACGGACTTGTTGAAAGTTTAGACAAGCTGAGAGGTAAGAAAAAGCTGCTTGATAAATTGATTGCAAAAATTCAAGATGATTCTGATTTTGACGCGGAAAATCCTAAGTTCTTAATCGTTCAGTCGGACGAGGATAAGGGACAGGAGGTTTGTGAAAAACTTCGCGATGAATACGGCGAAGATTGTATAGAAATGTATGGTGAATTCGGTCCGCTTATCGGTACTCACGTCGGACGTGGGGCAATAGCAATATTGGTGAAAATCGTGACTGAATAAACTTTAAACATAAAGATAAAATGAAAGGAAGATAAAAAATGAAGTATGTAGTAATACTTGGCGACGGTATGGCAGATTATCCCGTTGACGCATTTGACGGTAAAACAATTTTAGAGGTGGCTGATAAGCCTACAATCGACTATATGGCACAGCATGGCGAGATGGGTATGGTTAAGACTGTTCAGGACGGTATGAAACCGGGCAGTGACGTAGCTAATCTATCTGTTATGGGTTATGATACAAAGAAATGTTACAGCGGCCGTTCACCGCTTGAGGCGGCGTCAATCGGCGTTCCGCTAAAGGACAATGACGTTACATTCAGATGTAACCTTGTAACTCTTTCTGACGAAGAAAATTACGAGGATAAGACAATGCTTGATTACAGTGCAGGCGAAATCACAACAGAAGAGGCTGCCGAGCTTATCAAGGCTGTTGCAAAAGAGCTTGATACTGATATGATTAAGTTCTATCCGGGTATCAGCTACCGTCATCTTACAGTTTGGGAGGGCGGTTCGACTAATGTTGAATTAACACCTCCTCACGATATTTCAGACAAGAAGATAACAGACCATCTTCCAAAGGGTGACGGTGCGGATACACTTCTTGAAATGATGAAAAAAAGTGAAAAGATTTTAAGAGAACACCCTGTAAACAAAAAGCGTGTTGCAGAGGGCAAAAATCCTGCAACATCAATATGGGTATGGGGCGAGGGTACAAAACCTCAGCTTGATAACTTTGAAGAAAAGTTCGGTCTAAAGGGCAGTGTTATTTCCGCTGTTGACCTTATCAAAGGTATTGCAAAATGTGCCGGAATGAATTCGATTGACGTTGAAGGTGCAACAGGTAACTGTGACACAAACTGGGAAGGTAAGGCACAAGCCGCACTTGACGCAATTTTAAACGGCAGTGACTTCGTTTATGTACATATGGAGGCACCTGACGAAATGGGACACCAAGGTGCGCCTGAAAAGAAGAAATTTGCTGTTGAAACAATAGATAAAAAGGTTGTCAAGTTCCTAAAGGACGAGCTTGAAAAGAGAGGCATTGATTACAGAATGATGATTCTTCCCGACCATCCGACTCCGATTAAGCTAAAGACGCACGTTTCTGACCCTGTTCCGTACATCATCTATGATAGCACCAATGAAACGGATAAAAATGCTAATCTTACATATACTGAAGAAAACGGTAAAAAGACAGGTATTTATATCGAAGAAGGATATACTTTGATGAATAGATTTCTTGGAAAATAATGATACATTCTCGTGATTTACGAAGGGAATGATTTTATGAAACTGAAAAAAAATTGGGTAAAAATTGTACTGTTTGTATTGGGTGTTGTGATATTGGCTGTGGCGGCATATATATGTCTGCCTAAAATATTGCAACTGTTAGGTTTTCTTGTTAGGTTGTTTTTGCCGTTTTTGCTCGGCTATCTGTTCTCAATGGCGGTAAATCCGCTTGCGGATACATTGCAGAAACGGCTGAAAATACCGCGAGGACTGTCGGCGGTGCTTGTAATAGTACTGATAGTCGGAATTTTTGGTGGTGTTCTCACATTTGCAATATGGAAAATTGTTGATGAGGGACGAATGTTATATACGCAGTTTCCGACTATTTACGAAAACATTCAAAACAGTACAAAGGCACTGGGCGAAAAATGGTCAGTTGTGTATATGAATTTGCCGAGCAACATTCAACAGGCGATTACTTCGGCAGGTGAGACGGTTTCAAGCAAAGCCGCTGAATTTATCAATATGAAGTCAACGCCTATGGTTGATTATGCGGGCAATTTTGCAAAGGCTTTGCCGAGCGTATTTATAGGTATAGTCGTGTTTATCTTGTCATCGTATTTTATGGTTTCGGAAAACAAAACAGTTATGTCGACTGTGCAGGGCGTGTTCAGTCCTAAATTTGTTGACAGGCTGAACCTTATAAAGACGGAATTGAAAAAGTATCTCGGCGGTTATATTAAAGCGCAGGGAATACTTATGTGTATCGCGTTTGCGATTATGTTTATCGGACTGAGTATACTTGATATTGAGTATGCACTTCTTATTGCGTTAGGTATTGCGTTTTTGGATGCATTGCCATTCTTCGGCAGCGGTCTTGTTTTGTGGCCGTGGTCGCTTATTTCGTTTTTGAACGGCAATATTAAACTCGGAGTCGGTCTGATTGTTATATATGCCGCAGTTGCGCTTATGCGACACTTTACCGAGCCGAAACTTGTAAGCTCAAGAATAGGTATGAATCCGATATTGACGCTTATGTCTATGTATATCGGTTACAGAACACTTAGTATTGGCGGTATGATTTTAGGCCCGATAATACTTATGCTGATAATCAGTTTTTATAAAGCGGGTGTGTTTGACGCACCGATAAGACTTTTAAAGAGAATAGGCAGATTTATAAAAGAACAGTGCCTATTGTTCAAAGATTTTGTTATTAATTTAATGGGGAGTGACTGGAATGAGTAAAGAAAAGTTTTATATTACTACTGCCATTGCGTACACTTCAAAGAAACCTCATATAGGTAATACATATGAGATAGTTCTTACGGACGCAATAGCACGTTTTAACAGATTTATAGGAAAGGATGTATTTTTCCTTACAGGTACTGACGAACACGGTCAGAAGATACAGGAAATCGCTGAAAATGAGGGTATAACACCGAAACAGCACGTTGATAAGATTGCGGGACAAATTAAGGATATTGCCGATATGCTTAATATCAGCTATGATAAGTTTATCCGTACAACCGACGATTATCACGTTAAGGCTGTTCAGCAGATTTTCAAAAAGCTTTATGATCAAGGTGATATTTATAAGAGTGAATATGAAGGTTGGTACTGTACACCTTGTGAATCATTCTGGACTGAAACACAGCTTGTAGACGGTAAGTGTCCTGATTGCGGCAGAGAAGTTAAAAAGGCTAAGGAAGAAGCCTATTTCTTCAAAATGAGTAAGTATCAGAACAAGCTTATGGAATACATCGAGTCACACCCGGAATTTATTCAGCCGGAATCACGTAAAAATGAGATGGTTAATAACTTCCTAAAGCCGGGATTGCAGGATTTGTGCGTGTCAAGAACGAGCTTTACATGGGGTATTCCTGTTGAGTTTGACCCCGGACATATCGTGTATGTGTGGATTGACGCACTTTCAAACTATATTACGGCGCTTGGTTATACACCGGAAGAAAAGGGCGAATTGTATAATAAGTATTGGCCTGCAGATGTGCATATTATCGGTAAGGACATTCTTCGTTTCCATACAATTTATTGGCCGATTATGCTTATGGCATTGGGCGAACCGCTTCCGAAACAGGTGTTCGGACATCCTTGGATGCTTGTCGGTGATGAAAAGATGAGTAAGTCAAGAGGTAACGTAATTTATGCGGAGGACCTTGTAAAGCATTTCGGTGTTGACGCGGTAAGATATTATTCACTTCACGAAATGCCTTTCGCACAAGACGGTACAATCACTTATGAAGTGTTTATCAGCCGATTTAACAGTGACCTTGCAAATACACTTGGCAATCTTGTAAACAGAACTGTTGCAATGATTAATAAGTATTTTGACGGTGAAATTCAGAGCGGTGACGTACACGGTGATTTTGATGATGATTTGAAAGCTGTTGCAACAGGTGCGATTGATAATATTATTAAGAAGATGAATACTCTTCACGTTGCGGATAGTATGGACGAAATCTGGAAAGTTGTTGACAGAGCGAATAAGTATATTGACGAAACAACTCCATGGGTGCTTGCAAAGAATGAAGATGATAAGCCAAGATTGGGTACAGTGCTTTATAATCTTGTTGAAACAATCAGAATTATTGCGGCATTGTTAAGCTCATATATGCCTGAAACATCAAAGAAAATCGCCGAACAAATCGGTGCAGATGATTTGAGTTTTGAAAGTACAAAGACATTCGGTGAAACAAAGGCGGGTACAAAAGTAGGCGAGGCTGTTCCGCTGTTCCAAAGAATTGACGCAGAAAAGAAACTTGCCGAACTTGAAGAAGAATTCGGTCAGCCGGAAGAAGAAAAGATTGAAATTGCACCGTATAAAGATTATATCGAGTTTGAAGAATTTGAAAAACTTGATATTCGTGTCGGTAAGGTACTTGAATGCGAAAAAGTGCCAAAGTCATCAAAACTTCTTAGATTTACATTGCAAGTCGGAAGTGAAACAAGACAAATTCTTTCAGGTATAGCAAAGTTCCATAAGCCTGAAGAATTAATCGGTAAAAATGTATTGTTCGTTGCAAACTTGAAACCGAGAAAGATGATGGGACTTGAATCTTGCGGTATGATTTTGTCAGCTGAATTTGAAGATAAACTTACTGTTTTGACTACTCTTAATGATATTCAAAGCGGTGCTGAAATCGTATAATTGATAAGGTAAAAGCCGTCAAAGTAATACTTTGACGGCTTTTTGTGTGAAACGACATCACGCTTGGCGTGCTTCGTAGGGGCGACCATTGGTCGCCATTAAATGTGCCACCCCTCAGTCGACTGCGTCGCCAGCTCCCCTCGATGGGAGCCTTATGAGGCGAGGTGTCACAGAGTGGTGGCAAGAAAAGCATAAAAAATATTGGTGTTGTAGGGGTGACCAGTGGTCGCCCTTAAAATGAAACAGATAGTGCCACCCCACAGTCAACGTTGTTGACAGCTCCCCATGATAGGAGCCAAACAAGCCTCTCCTTGAGGAGAGGTGTCACGAAG
>OJMP01002455.1_pt1 | contig 9983 bp, 10 predicted proteins | sample 1597311 | NCBI WGS metagenome assembly OJMP01 (sample SAMEA2452134, study PRJEB22498) | human gut metagenome | biome: human feces; feature: human gut; material: feces | place: Australia | collected 2012 | reverse complement strand
GGGACGATAGATGTGGAGGTAGTGGAAACAGATTCTGTAGGATATGTATTAAAGATCCGTGTGGGAGATAATACCATCAGCGGGGAAGAATTCCGAAATAAATATAACCTGGCATCCAGCTGTTTTACCCTGCAGCGTTATAACGGCAAATTGCGGGTGACAACAAGAGGAACCGGACATGGGATCGGAATGAGCCAGTATACGGCAAATGAGATGGCGAAGAAGAAAAAAAGCTATAAAAATATTTTAAAATATTTTTTTAATGGAACGGAGATAAAAGAAGTGACAGAAATCGTAAAAGGTGTATAACTATATCACAATCTGGCAAAAATATGGTCAGAGGTGGTGATGAAATGAATAAAAATCAGAAACCGTCAATGTCAAAACGGCGTGCTACCGTAGCAGCAGTATTATGTTTTGTGGCAGCGATTGCAATAGCAGGAACATATACATTTAATGATTACAGAAAAACGCAGAAAAATGAATTGGCGAAGGCGGGAGAAAAGGCGAAACAAGACAGCGAAGCGGCAAAAGAAACCGGAACATCCAAGATTAAAAACGAAGATATGACAAGTGATACGGATGAAAGTGACAGTAACGGAACCGGGAAAGACGGAACAACAACGGGCTCTGGGACAACAGATTCCGGGACAACAGATTCCGGGACAACCGGAACTTCAGAATCAGAAGGAACCGGAACATCCGGATCATCAGGTCAGACCGGAACCCAGGCAACGGCAGGAAAAAGTCACAATATCAACTTTACGGAAGACAGTTACATCCTGTGGCCGGTGAACGGAGCTGTGATCATGAGCTACAGCATGGATAAGACAGTATATTTCCAGACGCTGGATCAGTACAAGTATAATCCGGCTGTGATCATCGAAGGCGCAGAAGGCGACCAGGTACTCTGCGGTGCGCCCGGAATCGTCAAGTCGATCGATGTCAGTGCACAGACCGGAACAACGGTTAACGTAGATATCGGAAATGGATATGAGCTGTTATATGGACAGTTGAAAGAAGTCCCGGTGAAAGTTGGGGATTATGTGGAAGCAAAGAGTGTGCTTGGTTATGTGAGTCAGCCGACAAAGTATTACAGCAAAGAAGGCTGTAATGTGTATTTTGAGATGCGAAAAGACGGACAGCCGGTGAATCCGGTGGAGTATACGGCGGATCAGGATTAACAGAAAGGGACCGGAGATTCTTAAGAAATTTTCCGGTCTTTTTTAGCGTTCTGCCGATATCAAAGTATGCGGAAAAATCTATGAACAGGGGATAAAATTGACTTTCCGTGGGATAATGGATAAAATAAAGTGGATTATTACAGGAAAAATCGGACCGATTGTGGATAAGTGGGGACAACTACATGAATTATACATACATCGTAAAGTGTGCGGACAGCACGTTATACACAGGGTGGACAAATGATCTGGATAAGCGGATAAAAGCACATAACAGTGGAAAAGGCGCAAAGTATACAAAGACCAGAAGACCAGTGAAGCTTGTGTATTATGAAGAGCATGAGACAAAAAATGAGGCAATGAGCCGGGAATATGCGATCAAGCATTTGACCAGGAAAGAAAAAGAGATATTGATCAAGGGTAATGGAAACTTATGCGGAAGCTGGATGGTAAAGGGAGATATGATTAAAGCCGGTGAATTTGAGAAGATTAAGAAACTTACACGGGAAGCAAAAGAACTGGCAGAATAAATGAAAAAAGAGCTCGCATCAAGTCGGGAGAGATATTATTTAATATCCCGTGTGTGATGCGGGCTCTTTTTTATCGCCATGTGTTCGAAAGAAGCTGCTAAAGTATGCAAGAGATGTTGCCGGCAGCAAGTTCTCTGTATACCGGAAATATAAGGATAAATGGATATTACTTAAAGTACAAATGCATACATCACTACGAAGTGGCAGGCACTTCCGGCCATTACAAACAGATGAAAGATCTCATGGCTTCCGAAATATTTGTGCTTATTGTTAAAGATTGGAAGCTTCAAAGCATAGATCACGCCGCCAACAGTGTAGATGATACCGCCGGCCAGCAGCCATCCGAAAGCTGCCGGGCTTAAGGAATTCAGTAACTGTGTAAATGCCAGGACACAGGTCCAGCCCATGCCGATATAGAGCACGGAAGAAACCCATTTCGGACAGAATACCCAGAATGCTTTGATCAGGATTCCGGCAATGGCAAATGCCCATACGATTGCCAGAAGGATGAGTCCGGTTCTGCCGCCAAGTACCAGCAGACAGATCGGAGTGTAACTTCCGGCAATGAGTACGCTGATCATCATGTGGTCGATTTTTTTAAGGATTGTATTTACTTTTCTGGATTTATCGAATGTATGGTAAGTTGTGCTTGCGGCGTACAGTAAGATCAGGCTTGCCGCATATACAGCAATTGCGATAATGTAAATTTTACTCGGTTCGCGCGCCGCTTTTAAAAGCAATGGAATTGCTGCGAAGATTGCCATCAACATTCCGATAAAATGTGTGATCGCGCTTCCCGGATCTTTAATGTGTTCTTTTAACTGCTCTGCCATAATCATGCACCTCCTGAATGTCGAAAATATGACATGTAGTTTTTAATACTACGTTTGCTATATGTGTATATTATACCCGAAACTGAAAAAAATCAAGTAGAAAAACAAAAATATTTTTAAAATCAAAGTATTATATAAACTGGCCTGTGCGAAAATAGAACAACTGGCTGTATGGACACATCCACTTTCGTGATAATATATTATGCGGTATTAAATTATGGCAGATGAGAGATTCATTTGTTATACACACGATGGAAGTGTGCAGGAAGGGAGAGTACAATGAGTACAAATATAACAGCAGGCAGGAGAATGAATGATAATAAAGTAAAGAACCTTGTGATCACGGCATTCTTTACCGCAATTACATTTCTTGGAATTCAGTCGTTTAGGATTCCACTTCCGGCAGCAGTCGGAACACCATTTCTCCATTTTGGACATATATTTGTCGTAATGGGACTGTTACTTCAGGGTGGCAAGAGAGGAGCTGTATCAGGGACACTTGGACTTACAATCTTTGATATGCTGAATGGTTACATGCAGGATGCGCCGAAGACATTTGTGGAGACAGCAGTAAAATGTCTGATCGTCGGAGCACTTTTCATGATGCTTAAGAAGAAAGCAGACGGAGACAAGAAGAAAGAATACGGAGCAGCAGTTGTCTGCGCATTTATCTATGGATGTATCAACGTAATCATGGAATTTACTATGAGCACGATCGCAATGATGATGGTAGGAAGTGGATTTGCAGCAGCTGCAGTGGCAGCATTCACATCACTTCCGGCGACTGTGATCAATGCAGTATTTATGGTGATCGCAATTGCGATTCTGTATCAGCCGGTGAAAAAGATCTATGTGCGCATGGCATAGAAGGGGATATCACAGACTTTTTCCTTTGGAAATTGGCAGATACTTATGAAGTATGGTGATATAAAAAGGCAGATATACCTTAAGTGGTGTATCTGCCTTTTGCGATTCTGAATCATTATTTCATCCGGAAGATATCGGAATAAAAATTCTTGTTATATCAGATCGTTCTTATCCAAAATATCTCTTAAGAAGTCCTTCGAATGCTCTTCCGTGACGTGCCTCATCTCTTGCCATCTCATGAACTGTGTCATGGATTGCATCCAGGTTAGCAGCTTTTGCACGTTTTGCAAGGTCGAACTTACCAGCTGTAGCGCCGTTCTCAGCGTCTACACGCATCTCAAGGTTCTTCTTTGTGCTGTCTGTAACAACTTCGCCAAGAAGTTCTGCGAATTTAGCAGCGTGCTCAGCTTCTTCCCATGCAGCTTTTTCATAGTATAATCCAACTTCAGGATATCCTTCTCTGTGAGCAACTCTTGCCATTGCAAGATACATTCCAACCTCTGAACATTCTCCTTCGAAGTTAGCTCTTAAGTCAGCTAAGATGTCTTCGCTTACACCTTTTGCCACACCTACAACGTGCTCAGCAGCCCATTCTCTTTCACCTGTCTGCTCTTTGAACTTGTCAGCGCCTACGCCACATACTGGACATTTCTCCGGTGCAACTTCTCCTTCATAAACATATCCGCATACTGTACATACAAATTTTTTCATAGTGTTGTTCTCCTTTTCTTTTATAATAATTTTTTTGTTATTGATTGATAAGAGAGTAGTTATAATCTCTTAAGTTGCACTAAATTAATATTAGTAATTGTTACTGATATTAATTTAGCATAATCTTATGTGTTTGTCAATTAGTTTTTGATAAATTTTATTATTTATTCTCGTTTAATTTTTTGGCACATTCGCCACAGAGACCGTGGAAAAGTGTAGTGTGTGATTCGATGATTCCATCGAAACATTTATTCGCATCTTCATTAATCTTCTGGATATAGGAATCATCCATTTCCAGATCGAATACATTTCCGCAATTGGTGCATACTACATGATAATGAGGTTCGCAGCGTCCATCAAAACGATCGCCGCCATCCGGTGTCGGAATCCGAAGCGCTTCTCCGATATCTGCAAGCAGGTTCAGGTTGCGGTATACGGTTCCGAGGCTGATATTAGGAAATTCTTCTTTAATATGAAGATATACGGTATCAGCAGTCGGATGAGAAGTCGTGTGCATCAGGTAATCTTTTATGGAGGCCCTTTGCTTACTATATTTTAAACCGGCCATAAATCCTCCTTTCAATAATGATAATAATTACTATAATTGATATATCTTTAGTATAATTCGGATGATATATTTTGTCAATATAAAAGAATGAATGTAATAAAATGTAACAAATAATAAATATAAATCGAATATTAAATGTATTATAATCAAAGAAAACCTTGACAAAACGTGTTGCAATGTTATAATAACAAACGTAACATATGTAACAATTCTGTAACAATTACAAAAGATAAGAAAACATAAAGGAGGGAGTTTATGGATTCTATTCTTAAAAAAGGATTGTTCCTGGTTACTGTGACAGGAGCCATAACGGCGTTTCCGATTATGGCGCAGGCTGCAGATATAGATGATACGCAGGATATGCCGACAGCAGGAATTGAGCAGGTACTTGGAGAATGTTACACGTCAGAGAAGACAATTTCGGTAAAGGATTACCTTGTACCGACACAAAAGGGAGAGTATTTAGATATGGCATTCGCCAATGTACAGTCATTTCTTTATATAAGAAGTGAACCGACGACAGAAAGCGAATGGGTCGGAAAATTATATCCGGATTACGCGGCAAAAATCATAGGCCCGGTAGGAGAATGGACGAAAGTGCAGTCGGGTAATGTCACCGGATATGTATATTCCGAGTATATAACAGTAGGAAATGAAGCACAGAAAAAAGCAGAAGAACTTGTGCAGAAGAAGGATACGGAAAATGCTAAGGAAGCATTTACGTATGCAGAATCAAAAGAAGAAGAGGCCGCAAGGCTTCAAAAAGAGGCAGAACAAAAAGCCGAGGAGGAGAAAAAGGCAGCAGAAGAAGCGGCCAAACAACAGGAAGAACAACAGATGCAGGCGGCACAGACCGGACAGGCTATTGTAGATTATGCATGCCAGTTTATCGGTAATCCGTATGTATGGGGAGGTACAAGCCTGACAAACGGAGCGGATTGTTCGGGATTCGTACAGTCGGTATTTGCACACTTTGGAATTTCTCTTCCGCGTACGACGTGGGATATGGAGAATGTAGGAACTGCGGTAAGTTACGATCAGGCTGTTGCGGGAGACATTATTCTATATGACGGACATGTTGGAATTTATATGGGAAATGGGCAGATCGTAAATGCAATTAACAGTGCAAAAGGGATAGGAATTTTGCCGGCAACATATACGAATATTGTTACGGTGAGACGACTAGTATAACAGAAACGGACGGGAGATTTTAAAATATTTTTGCGAATCTTTCGTCCCTTTTTTGTTATCCACACTATCCACATAAATTTAGAGTTATCCACAATGTACAAAATCCACAAAAATCGACACTTTTCATCGAACGTACAAAATCTTAAAAAATATGGTGGAAAAAGTTATCCACACAAAAAAACAGGAAAAATGTAGAAAAATGGGGATTTCCACAAAGTTATCCACGTTATCCACACCCAAAGTGGGAAAAACGGGGGATTACTCGGGGATAGAAAAAGAACGAACGTTTTGTAGACTTGTTATAAAAATGACGTTTTGTCGAAAAAAAAAGGAATTCGTATTGACTTTTAAGTAGTCAAATATTAGGAATAAATTTGCAGAAAATGTTTACACAATGGTAAAAAGCTACTATAATGGAAACACTGAAATAAAAAGGAGGCGATAAGATGGCACAGATTACAAAAGACATGACATTTGGTGAGCTGCTTTCCAAATACTATTCTACATGTCCAAAGCTTGTTGACGATCTGATGGAAGCAGGAATGGGTTGCATCGGATGCCCACATTCTCAGATGGAATCTATCGAAGAAGGCGCTATGGGACATGGAATCGATCCAGACCTTTTAGTTGCAAAGTTAAATGCAACACTGGAAGCAAGCCAGGCATAATATAAAATGAGTATAAAAAAGCTCTACGGGGAATTATCCCGTAGAGCCTTTTTAGTATACCAGAGTATGCAGATTAAATATTCGCAAGCTGCTGAACCGCATTCCCGGAAAGGAATGTCTCACAGTGCTCTTCTAAAAATGCAAATGTTGCACCGGATGCACTTTCTAATGCACCGTATTCGGATAACATATTACAGATACGGTTAAAATCTGCGGTGGAATGGTCTGACTGTGCAAGTGCCAGCAGATACATCTCTTCCTGATCATCTTTGTATAATGTATTGGAACCGTGGTACATCGGAGCCAGCAGATGAGCGGCCTTCAGTACATTCTCCATTACAGGGAAAGAAAAGAGCCGGATATTGTTACCGGAATCCTTCTTATCTGTATTATCATCTGAAGTCTCAGAAGCTGCTTTTGCAGTCTGTGCTGCCTGTGCTTCAAAAGATTCCTGAACCTTTCCGAGCAGATCAAGTAAACCTTCTGCTCCTTCCAGCTTGCCTGGAGTATTCTTCTTCTTGGCGTCAGCTATGGAAGAAGGTGCAAATTTTGAAAATCTAGTATCGAGTTCTTCTGGGTCCTCGACTTTCGTAATTATCAGCACGATCGAATCTGCAGAAGGGATAGCCTCGATCATAAGAGGAATATCTTCTGCTTCAAAACCAAATTCGAAGGCTGCCTGTTGCATCATATCGCGGAAAAGTGATTTGGCTTTCTCGGTTCCGTATGCCAGTTCACTGAGCTGTAACTGACGGTCAGCAAGATCGGCACGTGTCAGAGTACAACGGATCTGGTTGTCACTGATTTTTTCAATCTTCATAATCATCACTTCCTTCTAAAATAGTATATCATACAAAATGTTGGATGTTCAATAAATTTAATATAAACAAAGTGGAATATAAAAATAAAAAAGACTTGATTCTTCAAAATGAATCGGATATAATGGCCCTACTGGAAGATAGTTTTCCCTGATAACTGTGTTATTAGAACATCAGGAAAAGAATTTCCTGAATTTTATTTCAATTCCACATTCCGGGTGGAATGAATCTATCAATGACAAATCAGATTAATTACAGCCGTTTCAGGCAGATATTTCACGTTAACAATTTATTTTTACAATTACATAATTGCCGGAACTGTTTTCCAGTTATATTTATCAGTTGCTGCATAGAAGGACAGTATTGTATCACAAGCATCTCCCTGACCGTAAAATATGCGTGACAACCACGGTTATCATCCGGTAAAGAGGAGGAAGCAGTATGGGGGAGAAAGAAGAGATGAAAGAGATGTTTCAGGAACTGACTGGTTTTGAAAAGAAAAATATAAGCCTCAGGATCAATGGGGTACCGGCCAGTCCTATGCAGATCGTACAGGCGCATACAATGTGTGAACACCAGTCCTATATGAGGGATTATGTGCTGAATGACAAAGGCGATGTGAAAGAAGTGTGGTTCCAGAATATAACAATTTAATGGAAGAAAATGTGTAAATACCCCGCAGATCAGAACGAAAGTTTTGATGAAAATGTCGAAATATAATGACGTGTATCTAACGTTTTGCTATAATGTCTTCTGTAGGAGGTGCAGCATGGAAGACAGAGGAAGAAATAGCCGCACATATAATAACAGAAAAAAAACAAGTGCAAGACCATCCGGAAGACCGGCTTCGCAGAGCAGAAACAGAAGGACATCCGGACAGACGCCTGGAAGAAGACCGACAGGTAGGAGAAGTTCTGCGGACAGAGCGCGCATGAGAAGAAGACGACAGAGAAACCGCATGATCCAGCTTGTCCTGTTAATAATATTAGTAATTGCAGCAATAGCAGGGATTGTTATATGGAAACGATACAGCCCGTCAAAAGAGCAATATGATATGAAGAAATATTATGGAATTGAAAAAGACGGACAGCTTGGAGTCACTGTAGATAACAAGGTCGTAGAGGCCAAGGGTAAATTGTCGGACGGAAAGGCTTATGTTGCGTATGATGTCGTAAGAGATTACATTAACAGCCGTTTTTACTGGGATTCGAATGAGAATGTACTGTTGTATATGCTTCCGAAGGATATGATATCGGTAGATGTGGGCAGTAAGGATTATTCGGTATCCAGAGAGAAAAAGAGCGAAGATTACGTCATTTTAAAAACAGAAGGAAACACAGCATATATCGCGTTGGATTTTGTCCAGCAGTACACCAATATTGATTATGAAGTGTCAAGTAATCCGGATCATGTAATGATCAGAACCAAATGGGGCAAAACGGATGTGGCAACTGTAAAGAAGAATACACAGGTGCGTTATCAGGGTGGAGTAAAGAGCCCTGTACTGGCAGAACTCAAGAAAAAAGATGAAGTAACAATCATCGAAAGTGAAGAAAACTGGAAGAAGATCCGCACAAAAGAAGGTGTGATCGGATATGTTAAGAACAATACTCTGAAGAATGAAGAGAAGAAGAACATTACAAGAAAATTCGATGAGCAGAACTATTCAAGCATTTCAAAGGATTACACCATTAATATGGCATGGCATAATGTAACAAATCAGGATGCTAATAAGGGAGTGGCACAGAAGATCGCACAGACCAAAGGTCTTACGATACTGGCACCGACATGGGTGCATGTGGCAGATACCAGCGGCAATATTACATCTATTGCATCATCTGATTATGTAAGTTATGCACATCAGCAGAATATCGAAGTGTGGATGACCGTCAGAGACTTTGACGGAGGAATCAGTTCAGAACAGGAATCTTACGAATTGCTTAGTTATACATCAAGACGTGAAACGCTGATCACACAGCTGATCGCTGAAGCGCTGCGTGTTGGGGTAGACGGTATTAATGTAGATTTCGAGAAGATATCTGATAAATGCGGAGAACATTATATAGAATTCATTCGTGAATTATCGGTGAAGTGCAGACAGAATGGTCTGGTATTATCGGTGGACAATTATGTTCCGAAGAGTTTTAATACGCAGTATGACCGTAAGGAGCAGGGAATTGTAGCAGATTATGTAGTGATCATGGGCTATGATGAATATTATGCGGGTTCCCCTGAGGCAGGACCGGTATCCTCATATAATTATGTAAAAGAAGGTATTGAGGAGACATTAAAAGAAGTTCCGGCTAAAAAAGTTATCAGTGGAATTCCGTTCTTTACACGTCTGTGGAAAGAAACACCGAAGACAGAAGAAGAGCTGGCAAGTGAAAAGGGAACAGATGCGGCAGAGTATTCTGTCAATGTAGAAAGTGTGGCATATGGTATGGATAATGCCCAGGCGCAGATTAAGCAGGCTGGGGTTGAGACGACATGGGACAAGAAGGCCGGACAGAATTATGCAACATGGGAAGCAGACGGAGCAAAATACGAGATCTGGCTGGAAGATGCCAAATCTATCGAACCAAAACTTAAGCTCATGCAGAAGTATAAGCTTGCAGG
>OJMP01002453.1_pt1 | contig 9996 bp, 7 predicted proteins | sample 1597311 | NCBI WGS metagenome assembly OJMP01 (sample SAMEA2452134, study PRJEB22498) | human gut metagenome | biome: human feces; feature: human gut; material: feces | place: Australia | collected 2012 | reverse complement strand
CCCTAGCCCTACCGCCTTGACCCTCACAGCCCGAGCCGGGGATGCTGTCTGGTCTGCCTCTGCAGGAGGGGAGCTGATTCTTGGCTGGCGGAAATCTGCGTTGTTTTTCAAAAGTCCGCTGTCTGAGCGGCAGCAGGCCGCGAGTTCGGACTTTTGAAAAACGCTTTTAGCAGATTTCCGGCGTCCTAGAAGCCAGCCCCCGACGAAGCCGCAGACCAGACAGCATCCCCTTCCGCGGCGTCCCTCCGCACAAAAAAGGAGACACCCCCACTTCAGTGTCTCCCCTCCGGAATCGTATACTCATTCCTTATATATATTTCCGTAAAAATCTTCGCCCTCTCCGGCGCTTCCCCATTAAACAGCAGCCGGAACAAAATCATCACCGGCTCATACCCCTGTATCCTAGCATCCTGCCCGATCAGGAAATGAATAAATCCTTCCCTCATCAGCTCATAATTCCGCCCCATAAAATCATTGGCAACCATCTTCACCTGACCAGCTTTCCCCGCTCCGGCGATTGCCTCACACACCCCCTCCTCACCATGAGAAGTAAGATATATCCCGTCAAGATCCGGAACCTCCTTAAATATCCCTTCCGTAATTTCCCTGGCCCTGCCATTCTCCTCAAAGCAATACTCCGGCCCAATGATCTCAATCCCAGGATACTTCCGCGCAATTTCCTCACGGAATCCAATCACCCTGCTGCTCAGAGAAGTATTGGTACTATAGCCGGAAATCACAGCAACCTTTCCTTTTCCACCGGTCAGCTCCCCCATAAGCCCCGCAGCCGCACGGCCACACTGCACACCGTTCTGCCCTACAAAGCAAAGCCGTTTCGTATCCTCCACATCCGAAGTAAACGTCACCACCGGGATCCGAAATTCCTCCACAAACCGGTCAATTTCCCTTTTCACACGTTCCTCATCCAAAGGAACCATGGCAATACCACTAACCTCTTCCATCCGCATCTTCTCCATGGCGAGAATAACATCCTCCGCATTCTGATGCTCGATCTTATGGACCAGGACCGTACCACCAAGATTATCCACCTCAGCGCACGCCTCCTGGATTCCCTTCAGAACTTCTTTCATAAAAGGTGTTTCCGCACCCTGCAGGATCACGCCGATCTTAATATTATTTCTGCTCATGGATAGAGCACGGCCCAGTTGATTCGGCTTATACCCCATCTCATCAGCGATGGCACGGATCCTCTCAGCAACCTCCGGACGGATCCTGCCCCTGTTATTTAACGCTCTGTCAACAGTACCTCTGGAAACACCGGCAGCTTCCGCGATCTGCCTTATAGTAACTCCCATACTAAGCACCTCTTTCTATGATAATCCGGATTCTTTTCTGTATTCCGCAGGACTTAAGCCCGTAAACTTCTTAAATATCTTGGAAAAATAATGATAATCTCCAAACCCGGAACGCAACGCCACATCCTTAACTTTACAGTTCGTCTCTGAAAGAAGCTTCTTTGCACAGTCGATCCGAAGCTCCTGCACATAATTGGAAAAACCGATCTTCATCTCCTGTTTGAAAAGATAACTGAGATAAGCAGGATTCACCTCCGCCGCATCTGCTGCATCCTGAAGGCTGATCGGCGCTTCATAATGTTCCCGGATAAACTCCAGAGCTTTTTTCACAGCAGCAGAGGTCCCCTCCGGAACAGCATCCTCTTCCCCTACAAAAAGCTGTGAAATACAGGCACTGCCCTTTTCCCTGAATTTCTCAAAGCTTTCGATATCTCCATACCAGATGGGCTCTTTCTCAATTCCGGCTGTCTGATTCAATTTCTTAAGCCACTGTACCAGAAGTCTTCCGTCGGTATAACGATCCTGACAGTCAGCGAGAACCTGTGTCCAAAGCTCCTCCGCTTTCTTTCGGTCTTTCCCTGCCTTCAGCCTGGAAATCTGCCCTTCCAGCTTCTCAGCACTTTCCGGTAAAACACTGTCCGCTTTCTTCCGTCCTTCAAAATAAAGGATCTCTTTTTTCTCATAAAAATGCAGCTTCATCATTTCTCTGGCCTGCTGATAAGCCTGGCGGATCCCATCCTCTCCCATGCAGACACTGCTGACACTGATACCAAAATCACAAAGATCCTCCTGACAGTGCCGGTAGCAAATCGCTACTGCCTCAGTCAGTCTCTGCTGCATAGCCGATGTCCTGCAGTCTCCGGAAAGATCAAGAAAACAGCAAAAAATCCCTGCGCCAAGATAGACCACTTCCGTAAATTCACTTTCTGTCCCAAGAAGCTCCTCCGTACGTTCCAGCAGTCTGTGGCGGAAATGATGGGAATACTGTTCCACTTCCAGCGGCGTCCATTGTCTTTCCCTCTCTGCCCAGTTCTCCATAAACATACAGATCACAGCACTGTTAAAATATTTCCCGGCGATTCCGGCTTCCACACGCTTTTCCTCACGTGCCTGATTTTTCAGCATCCCCGAGATCAGTCCGTTAAAAAAATAATACTTCAGAGCGTGACTTCCCAGATGGATCAGCTTTCTCGTCCGTGCCTGTTCCTGACTTTTTTCTCTGCGCTTCTCGATCAGCCGGGCTGATTTTTCCAGAGTATCATAAAGACTATCCTCGTCCAAACTGTTCTTTAATACATATTCATCCGCCCCAAGGCGCATGGCCTCTTTTACATATTCAAAATCATCATGACAGCTGAGCACGATAATATAGATATCCCTGTTTTCCTCACGGATCTTTCTGATCAGCTCAATTCCGTCCATCACAGGCATGGTAAGATCCGTCACAAGAACATCGATTTTTTCTTTCTGAAGGAATCCATAAGCTTCCTCCCCGTCTTCTGCATCATCCACGATCTCATATCCTGCTTTTTCCCAGGAATCCAGGGTTTTGAGATAGCTCCTTACAAGAAAATCATCATCTGCCACCAGTGTTCTGTACATTAATTTTTTCTCCCTTCTTCAGGCATATCATAGATCGCAGGCAGAAATACCGTGACCTCTGTACCGTTTCCACTGCTTACGTATTCCATTCCTCCCTGTGTCCCGTAATAAAGCTCCAGGCGTTCTTTTACATTTGGAATCCCCACTGCGGAAAGTCCGTTTGTTTTTTTTGCATGACTGTTAAAAAGATCTCGGATCTGCTCTTTTGTCATTCCTCTGCCGTTATCCTTTACTATGAGGATCAGCTTTCCTTCACTTACGTTTCCGCTGATCCAGATTTTTCCTGTTTGCCGTTTGATGTCGATCCCGTGAAGAAGAGCATTCTCCACAAGCGGCTGAAGGATCAGTCTTGGAATATAGCACCGGTATGCTTCCTCAGAGATCTCATATTTCACCTGAAAGCTTCCCTGATAGCGAAAATCCTGCAGATGGATATAATTTTTCAGTATATGGATCTCATCGGCAACAGAAAGGAAGCTTCCCTTTTTGTTGATACTGGCCTGCAGAAGCTCCACGAAATCTCCAATAAGCCCCGCCAGCTCTTTTTCCCCTTTCAGAAATGCCGCAAATTTGATGGAGTTCAATGTATTATACATAAAATGCGGTGTGATCTGATACTGCAGTGCTTCCAGCTCTGCATCTTTTTTCTGCTGTTCCTCTTCAATCACCTGGGCGATCAGAGCTTCGATATAATCCAGCATGTGGTTGAATTCTTTTCCGAGGGTTCCGATCTCATCAGCAGTAGTCACTTCTGTACGGAGGCTCAGATCTCCCTCACCAACCTTCTCAACCGTGCCAGTCATAGATCTGAGCGGTCCGCAGACTACTCTGGAGAGCCACAGTGCCAGCAGCACAGCTGCCACAAAAACTGCACCAAATATTCCGATCAGAAAGAGCCGCATCCGGGAAAGTCCGCTTAAAACTTCTTTTTTCGGTACCTCCAGATATAAGCCGCAGTCTGAAAAGCTACCTCTGCTGAAAAAAGAGATCACACCGTTTTTTTCTGCATAGCCTTCCATTTTGGGAACATTCTGGTCTGTAATCTCTGGAAATGTTTTTCCAATGTCACTGTAGTCTCCGGATGTCACGATTTCATCATTTCTGTCTACCAGAACTATTCTGGTGATCTTTTCGTCATTGACAGCTTCCAGATATTCGTAATAAATTGCCCGTTCCCTGATGTCTGCGACAACATACCCCAGAATCTCTCCGTTATCATCCTCTACCTTCTGGATCACAGAAAGAAAGCTGCCGCCTTCATGGATCGGAGATTCCACAAGAACCGGAAAGGAATCCAGTTCCTGTATTTTTTCCAATTCCTCGATATGTTCTCCTGAAATCCCCTGCTTGTTTACCGGAAATTCCTCAGAAGTCACAGCCATTTTTTTGTCTGGAAAGACAAAGTAAAGGGAGTTGATATCTTTATATTCCCGACTGTGTTCCCGGAGAAGTCCAGCCATATTTTCCAGGCTGTTTTCATTTCCTGTACAGCTGTAGTCCTTCGCATTATTCCGTATATCTGTATCCCAGGCAGTTCTCGTATTCACATAATAAATCTCTTTCAGGGATTCGTCCAGATCTTTTATAGTCTGCTGCATCCGTCCATACAGGATACCTGAATAATTTTCTTCAATCATCCCTGCTGCCCGAAAATAAAATACCCCCGTAAGAGAACAGGCAGTAAACATGGTTACTGTCAGGATCGCCAGTAATATCTTTGCCCGGATACTTTTTAACATAGAACTCCTCCCTTCTGTAAAGCGGATATATGCCTCTCTATGCTATATGCCCATAAACGCAGGAAACAGCAGGAGTATCCTACCCCTGCCTGATTTCCTGTTTGCGGTTGAATATATGTTTTACAATAAAATATTTATAACTGTCCGTGTGCCTCGCGCTCGGTAAGCTCCTGCATGATCGCCGGATACATTTTGTCAAGCTTATATCCGAAAAGCGTTACAATGATCACTGCTGCAATGAGGATCGGTCCAAATTTATAAAGAGAAACGATCATCTCCAGTGCTGTTTCCGGCTGTGCAGTTATTCCTGCAGATGAGCTTACATATCCGGAACTGCTTAAAAGACCTGTGATCACTGCGGAGGCAAGACCTGCGCCAACTTTTGTTCCGATGGAACCGCCTGCAAAGATCAGACTTTCCTGACGGATATGGTTTTTCCACTGTCCGAACTCTACTACATCACCAACCATACTGAATACAACTGCGTTCAGTGGAGCAAGTCCGATGGCACGTGTGACACAGCTCATAACCATGAAGCCGAAGCTGTATGGATTCAGGAAAAACAGAATCTGGCCGCCAAGTGCAACAAATCCGCCGACAAATGCGATATTTCTTTTTCCGAATTTCTTGATCAACGGTGAGCAGATGAAGATTCCCACTACCAGAACCAGGGTTTCTGTAAGGAACAGTGCGCTGTACATCCATGTATCATTGTTGAAAATATATTTACAGTAGTACGGAAGAATGGTTCCTGTGATCGTAAAGGATACACTCTGTACTGTCCACAGAAGCATTACTGCCCAGAAATACTGATTTGCAAAAAGTGCCTTCAGCATTGTCGGAATCGGAAGCTTCTCATCTTTCTTTCTTGCTTCGATCTGAACCTTTTCCTCACATCTGAAGAAGCAGAGAAGCAGAAGTGCAAGTGCAAGCACTGCCCATACACTCATAACCTTGATCCATGCAGCCTGATCATTTCCAAGAAGCTTTACAAGCGGCAGTGTACAGGTTGCTGCAACGATCTTTCCGATAGGTGACAGTCCCATTCTCAATACACTGAGTTTATCTCTCTCTGATGATTCGCGGATCATCATTGAAGAAAGGCTTCCATATGGAAGATTGATCGCTGTATAGCATATGGTCGTACAGAAGTTATAGGTTACAAAGAGATACAGAAACTGAAGCATCCCTGTTGTACGCGGCACTGTGAAAAGCAGTACTGCTGACAGCGCAAATGGAATGCTCATCCACAGAAGCCAGGGTCTTGATTTTCCCCATTTGGAATTGGTCCTCTCTACAATGACACCCATGACCAGATCGGAAAATCCATCAAAGCATCTGGAAAGTAACATTACCAGTCCTACTGTTGCTGCGCTTATCCCTACATAATCTGTGTAAAACAGCGTCAGCAGTGTTCCGATCATTCCGAACACGATATTGCATCCTACATCTCCTCCAGCATAACACAGCCCTGTTGATACCGAAAGTTTTTTCTTCTCCATCTTATTATCCCGCCCTTTCATTTCTTTTCGTTTTTTTATTTTCGCTTTCCTTTTGATGATTCTATTTTATCGAAAATACGGGATTATCATAGTATGAGAAATTTTAGTTTTTTCGGTATTATTTTTACCTGACTGTTAAATCTGTACCAAAGTTTTTCTGGTTCTGATATCTCTACATCCTTCTTTTGTCCTATTTTTATGTTTTGTGTTTTATTTTTGGATACCAGCCTGACTTTTTACCGAATCAGTCAATGCCTCTGCCGGATTGTAAAAAATAATAAGCAGCGGATGGAAACCTGCTTGTATCAGGGATGAGAATGTCCGTCATCCTTCATATATGTATCAATATTTTCTTCGGTAAGCACCTGGGAATCCAGAATCTCATTTTCTCCTGTTCCCTCTCCCTCCAGATCCTTCACAATATACCGGATGGTTTCATAACCGATCTGATAACCGGACTGCGCGCCAAGCGCCACGATACGCCCATCCTGAACCGCTTTCAAGGCATCTTCCTGAGCATCTACGGAAACAATAGAAATCTCCCGTCCTTCAGTTGCCTCTGAAAGTCCCAGGGCCGTCACTGCACTTGTGGTCATGATTCCGTTAAGATCCGGATACTTCACTAGGATCTCATCCACATCCTTCTGGGAAACCCGCATATTGCTGTATCCGTTCCGAACCATTTCAATGATGATCCCAGGCTCTTTTTCCATATATTTTTCAAATCCGGCAACACGCATCCGGTGTCCAGCCTGCTTAAAATCACCGGCGATCACGCCAATCTTTCCTTTATGATCCAGAGCCTTTGCAAGCTGCTCGCCCAGCTCATAGCCTAGTTTTTCATTGTCAATTCCAATATAAGGGATTTCTGAATCCTCTATGGGAGTATCACAGGCATATACAGAAATCCCCTTTTCTCTTGCGAAATTTAAATAATCTTCGCATTCATAGGAATCTATAGGAGAAACTGCCATCGCCTGGATATCGGTTTTCAGAAGATCCCGGATCATATTTTTCTGAACCTCTTCTTCTGTTTCGGAATCCGGGGACAGAATCACCACATCTGCATGATATTTTTCTGCCGCATCTTCCATTCCGTCGCAGACAGACAACCAATATTCACTGCTTTTAGATTTTGTAACAACACCGATCGTTACCTGCTCTTCTTCTGTTTTCCTTGCAGAAGACCCGCATCCGGAAAGGCTGCAAATTCCTATGACTGCCACCAGAATACAGATATACTTTTTTCTCATGAAGGATATGCCTCCTTTTCTTTTGCAGCTATATTTGCCACGGGAAAAAAGACTCCGGAGCCTTTTTCTCCGGTCCGGAGTCTTTTCCTATCTGGCAATGCAGGGTTTACATTTACATTTTACCAGAGTTTTCTGTAGATTTCTTTTACTTCCTCTTCTGTTACATCACGCATGGTATTCTGAGGACTTCCACTGTCCATGGCATCATGTGCCATTTTGTCGATGACGTTGAAGAACTCTTCTTTATTGATACCGAACTGCTCCAGAGTCGGAGTATCCAGTTCATTTACAAGTGACTCTACTGCTTTCAGGAATTTCTCAGCTGCTTCCTGATCAGAATCAGTTGCATCCGCCACACCAATATCACGTCCCAACGCTCCGAATCTGTCGTATGCTCCGGAAAGCGCAAAGGTAAGGCACTCCTTCAGAAGCATGGCATTGGAAAGTCCGTGTGCTACATGGAACAGTGCTCCGATCGGACGGCTCATTCCATGGATAATGGTAACAGATGCATTGTTAAATGCGATTCCTGCCTCAAGAGCAGCGACAGACATCTGTACACGAGCTTCTTCATTCTTTCCGTCTTTATATGCAACCGGAAGATATTTAAAGATCCTCTTTACTGCAGATACTGCAAAAGTATCGGAAAGTGTCTGTGCTTTTCTGGATGTATAAGCTTCCACACAGTGGCAAAGTGCATCAAGACCTGTTGCTGCTGTGATCTTTGGAGGTGCAGTCATAGTAAACTGCGGGTCGATAATGGCAAGATCCGGCATGAGAACTTTGCCTTTAAGAAGCATCTTGATGTCTTTTTTGGTATCCGTGATAATCGTGAACTGTGTTGCCTCAGATCCCGTTCCTGCTGTGGTAGGGATCGCCGCCATCTTTACATCGATCACTTTTCCCATGTAGTCGGAAATGCTTCCACCGTTTACTACCAGTGAGCCGATGGCTTTCATAGAGTCAATGGGACTTCCGCCTCCCAGAGCTACCAGGAAGTCACAGTTCTCATCTTTATAAATCTGTAAGCCTTTTTCGATCATGGTATCTGTTGGCTCACCACAGATGTCAGAATAAATGCTGTATTCAATGCCCTGATTTGTCAGCGCCTTCTCAACTTTTGCACAGTTTCCCAGGTCGATCATTACTTTATCGGTTACGATCAGAGCTTTTTTACCAAGGAGTTTCAGTGCTCCTTCTGCCATGTCCAGTGCTCCGGAACCGGAAATAATTTCTCCAGGTACAATAAATTCTCTTGCCATTGTCAAAATCTCCCTTCAGTCAGTACAATTTTTTTCATAATAGCAGCAGGTCTACTGCTGTCCGCTCCTCACAAACAACAGCATTTTCCTCTTCCTGCTGCCTGTTATTTACGATCCAGTATCAGTATCTCCGAATCCTTAAAACTCGGCGTCATGAAGCCAGGTATATCTCTCATCCTCGCAGCGGTCTGTCTGCAGCCACGGATTTCCGTCAATGTGGCGGATCATCCAGCATGTATACATCTGATATCCAGGTGCAACTGCCTGCGGATGAAGCTCTCCTCCTGGAATTGCGGAAAAGCTCTCGTCTGTACTCTTAAATACCTGATCACCGACAAAGCTTGCTCCAAACCCTTCCGGATGATCAAATTTGAAAAAGTATGTCTCAGGCTGCGGATGTCTGTGCGGCAGGTATCCGGACCAGTTTCCTCTGTCATTGAGAACCTCACCAAGAACCATATTGGACTCCGGTGAAATGTCATGATCGAAGATGGTGTTTACTCTTCTCTTCGCAACATTTCCGAACTTGCCTACGCAGGAATATCCCCACGGAGCATCTTCCGGTTTGTAGAGTTTTGCACCGAAATCTTTCTCGTTCTTTGTGCACTGAACAAGGATCTGTGACTCTGCATTTGCTACGACTGTAATCTCAGTTCCTGTGCATCCGTGAACACACCATGGTCCCTCTGTGAACACGTCTTTTCTGGTTGCTGCAGCTTCGTTTCCGTTCCATTTATAGGTAATGTTTCCGGAGAGGAGGAGAACTGCTGTCTCCTCACCCTCTCTTAAAAATGTTCTTGTCTCTCCTGCTTTCATACGGTAAACACGGATGTCCATCATCATGGCCTTGTACTCATTATCGTATGTTGTAAGAATCTTTTCGCCTTTTTCGTCATATTCCGGATAACCAAATACTTTACTCATTTTCTTACCTCCCAAATTAGTACAGTCTTGCCTCTTCACGGCCTTTCATAACTCCCTCGCAGGCCTTTCTTACGCTTTCTTTCTCAGATGTTGTTGCAATTCCTACATCCCACCAGGACTCATATCCGTCTGTCATGGTCTTCGGGATAACTTTGAGATCAAAGAGGCATGCGATCTCCTGCTTTTTGGCATCTTCCAGAGCGTCTACCAATTCCTGGATGGTGCGGCAGGTATAGGTCTTCAGACCATAGCCTTCGCCGATCTTTGCATAATCTACAGGGATCAGATCTCCGGTCGGTTTCTTGCCGTCTGTATAACGGAACTCTGTTGCAAGGCTTCCGATTCCGTGGTTCATCTCAAGGTTGTTGATGCAGCCAAATCCGCAGTTATCGAATACC
>OJMP01002438.1_pt1 | contig 10055 bp, 7 predicted proteins | sample 1597311 | NCBI WGS metagenome assembly OJMP01 (sample SAMEA2452134, study PRJEB22498) | human gut metagenome | biome: human feces; feature: human gut; material: feces | place: Australia | collected 2012 | reverse complement strand
GGAATCACACCTACGTAGACACAGTTGGCTCCTACGGAGCAGGCTCCTGCCATCAACGCATTCGCCAGCATATCTCCGGAAATTCTGGTATCACAACCCACCATGATCGTGGGTTTGTGCTCATTTTCCTTCGTAAGTACATAGGCTCCTGCCTGCCCCAGTTGCATGGCAAGCAACGGAGTCAGTTCCTCGTTGGCAATTCCTCGTACACCATCTGTTCCAAACATTCTAGCCATGATAAAAAACCTCTCATTCTATCTTTTAATTATTTGTATCCTGATTCTTCAGTCGGATGTGGATATTGACATCATTTTCTACCATGATATCCTCCGACAGGTTAAACGTCACAGGGATCGTGTAATTTCCCGGTGTCAGTTCTTCTACATTGTTGTCATTCATCCATTTCTCCAGATCCAGTACTCCCGTCACCGTATCATCCCGCAGAATACTGATATCTCTGTCCAGGCCGGATACCGTGATATCATAAGTCTCCGCCTCTGTAGTGATCTCTGCCTCCATTCCCTCCGGCACACCGCCGCCAGTCTGATGATCGCGGGCGGCACGGATGTGGCCACGGTAGCGGGCATCCTCGGCCACAGCCAGCCCTCCACCACGCTGGACATTTATACCCATGCGTTCGATAAGAACAAGCAGACCGCCAGTGCAAAGCTGCAAGAAAGGTTGGATATATAACATCCCTCAGTTGGAAACCGTATAGCTCAATAATAGCCAAATCAATTTTTTCATTTCGTAACTTTTAAGATATAAAACCGTCTCAAGCAGTAAATCACCTAACGCATAAGGACAACATTACAAACTGCCGTTCAAGCAGCATTGGAAAGCCACTGACTCCGGATTATTTAGGGTCAGTGGCATTTTCGTTGAAAACAAGGCTATATTCTGATACAATCTATTTATAAAAGGAACTTCTCATAATTGCATCTTATTGGAAGTTGAAAGGAGGGTCACTATGAGTGAACTTATGACGAAACATGAGATGACTGAGGAAGACATCAAGTTACAGTATATTACTCCAGCGATTGAGCGCGCTGGCTGGAATAAGCTTAAGCAAATTAAAATGGAGTACAATTTCACAGATGGTCGCGTTATTGTCCGTGGAAATGTCACAGCCAGGGGCAAGAAAAAACGCACAGACTATCTGCTCTACTATAAGCCCAATATTCCGCTGGCTATCATCGAAGCAAAGGACAACAAACACAGCGTCGGTGCCGGAATGCAGCAGGCTATTGAGTACGCAGAAGTACTGGACATTCCATTTGTGTACAGTTCAAATGGTGACGGCTTCTTAGAACACGATATGAAATCCGGCAAAGAGCGTGAATTGACGCTGGAACAATTTCCCTCGCCACAAGATCTCTGGCGGCGGCACATCGGCGATAAACACTTCACGCCGGAACAGGAGGAGCTCATCACCGAGCCATACTATTTCCAGCCGGGGGACAAAACACCTCGCTACTATCAGCGTATCGCCATCAACCGCACTATTGATGCCATTGCCCGTGGGCAAAACCGCATTTTGCTTGTTATGGCAACAGGTACGGGCAAAACCTACACGGCGTTCCAGATCATCCATCGCCTTTGGAAATCCGGCCGTAAGAAAAAGATACTGTTCTTGGCTGACCGCAATATTCTGGTCGATCAGACCATGCAGCAGGATTTCAAACCGTTTTCCAAGGTCATGACTAAAATTGAGGGGAAAAAGCTGGATAGTTCCTATGAACTGTATCTATCCCTATATCAACAATTGGCCGGGGATGAAAACGAAGAACCGTTCCGTGCATTTAAGTCCGATTTCTTTGACCTGATTGTCATTGATGAGTGTCACCGTGGCAGCGCAAAGGAGGATTCTCGATGGAGACGGATTTTAGAATACTTCTCTTCTGCTACCCAGATTGGTATGACTGCCACCCCGAAGGAAACCAAAGAAGTGTCGAACATCTCCTATTTCGGAGAGCCTATTTATACATACAGCCTCAAACAAGGCATTGATGATGGCTTCCTTGCTCCGTATAAGGTGCTGCGTGTGGGTCTGGACCGCGATCTGGAAGGATGGCGGCCGACAGCAGGCCAGCATGATATTTACGGCTTTGAAATCGATGACCGGGAGTACAACATCAAGGATTTTGATAAGAACCTGATTATTGATGAGCGTACCATCGCTGTAGCAAAGCGTATCACCAAGTTTTTGAAGGACACCGACAGGTTTGCCAAAACCATCGTATTCTGCGTGGATATTGACCATGCAGAGCGTATGCGGCAGGCGCTGGTAAATGAAAACGCAAACTTGGTTGCTGAAAACTCCAAGTATGTTATGCGTATAACAGGCGATAACGCAGAGGGCAAGGCGCAACTGGATTATTTTATTGCCGAGGATAGCCCCTACCCCGTAATTGTTACCACCTCCAAACTGATGACAACCGGCGTTGACTGCAAAACGTGCAAGCTGATTGTGCTGGACAACAACATCAATTCCATGACCGAGTTTAAGCAGATCATCGGTCGAGGCACTCGTTTGAAACCTGACTACGGCAAAGAGTATTTTACCATCATGGATTTCCGAAATGCCTGCCGCCTGTTTGCCGACCCGGAATTCGATGGTGACCCGATTGTTGTTATTGATGATGGTGGCAATAACCCGGAGGTTCCCAATGACAATCCCCCAGTGACAGATGATCCCCCATATAACGGAAACGGGGGCGGTGACGAACCGTCTGAGCCTCACCACAAATTCCGTGTCCGGGGGGTCGAAGTGACCATTTTGAATGAGCGCGTCCAGTATTATGACAAGGACGGAAAGCTCATCACAGAAAGTGTTACGGACTATTCAAAGAAAAATATCCTGGGCGAGTATGCTACGCTGGATTCGTTCCTCCGGGCATGGAATTCCGAGGAAAAGAAACAGGCCATTATTGATGAACTACAGGAGCGTGGGGTTCTGCTGGAAGCGCTGCGTGAGGCATCGGGCAATAAGGACATAGATGATTTTGACCTTATTTGCCACATTGCGTATGACAAAGCACCTCTGACAAAGGCTGAACGAGCCAACAATGTCCGTAAACGTGGCTACCTGTACAAGTATTCTGGGCTTGCCCAGGAAGTCCTGAGCGCCTTGCTGGACAAGTACATGAATGAGGGAATCCAGGATATTGAGAATATCGAAATCCTGTCGAATGACCCGTTCCGTCAGTTCGGCACCCCCATGAAGATAGCAAAACTATTCGGCGGCAAAGCTGGGTACAAAAAAGCAGTCAAGGAACTGCAAGACGAAATCTATGTCGCATAATTTGAAGGAGAAAAAGCAATATGAGTCTAAATAACTTGGTCAAACGGTTGCAGGACATCATGCGAAATGATGCCGGTATCAACGGCGATGCTCAGCGTATCGAGCAGATGGTCTGGATTCTGTTTCTCAAGGTATATGATGCCAAGGAGGAAATCTGGGAATTTTACAATGATGACTACAAGTCTATAATCCCGGAGGAACTGCGCTGGCGTAACTGGGCGGTGGACAACAAAGATGGCAAGGCGCTGACTGGTGATGCCCTGCTGGAGTTTGTAAACCTGAAACTGTTCCCAACCCTAAAGAGCATCGAAATTGATGAAAATACTCCCATGAGCCAGATTATTGTCAGAACGGCTTTTGAGGATAATAACAACTACATGAAGGATGGCATCCTGCTCCGTCAGGTCATCAATGTCATTGACGAGATCGATTTTGAGGAGTATGAGGACCGCCATGCCTTCGGTGAGATCTATGAAACAATTCTCCGCAGCCTGCAAAGTGCTGGTAACTCTGGCGAATTCTATACGCCCCGTGCTGTTACCGACTTTATGGTGCAGATGATTAAGCCGAAACTGGGCGAGTCCATTGCGGACTTTGCCTGCGGTACCGGCGGCTTTCTTACCTCTGCGCTGAAGGTGCTGGACACCCAGGTGCAGAGCGTTGAAGACAGAACAGTTTACAGCAACTCCATTTATGGTATTGAAAAGAAGGCACTTCCGTTTTTGCTCTGTGCCACCAATATGCTCCTACACGATATCGACAACCCCCAGATTATTCACGGCAACTCCTTGGAGAAAAATGTCCGTGACTACAAGGAGTCCGACCGTTTTGATGTCATTCTGATGAATCCTCCTTATGGCGGCAACGAAAAGGAAGGCGTAAAGCAGAATTTCCCGGCAGATCTCCGCAGCAGTGAAACCGCTGACCTTTTCATGGATGTCATTATGTACCGTCTGAAAAAGGGCGGGCGGTGTGCTATCATCCTCCCGGATGGTTTCCTATTCGGCACCGATAATGCCAAAATGGCAATCAAGCAGAAGTTGATGTCTGAGTTCAACCTGCATACCATAATCCGTATGCCGCACAGCGTTTTTGCGCCCTACACATCAATTACGACCAACATTCTCTTCTTCGATCATACTGGGCCGACAAAGGAAACCTGGTTCTACCGTTTGGATATGCCGGAGGGTTATAAAAACTTCTCTAAGACTAAGCCCATGAAGGTGGAGCATTTTGCCCCTGCTGTGGAGTGGTGGGATAATCGGCAGGAAATCACCGTGGATGGCTTCGATAAGGCTAAAAAATACACGGTTGAGGAAATCGCCGCTCGTAGCTATAACATCGACCTTTGTGGCTATCCCCATGAAGAGGAGGAAATTCTGCCTCCCAAGGAACTCATTCAACAGTATCAGGAAAAGCGGGCAAGTCTGAATGCTGACATCGACCGCATCCTGGCTCAGATCACTGAAATTCTCGGCATCGATATTACAACAGAGGGGGAGAAAGAATGACCGCACAGCAGTTGAAAAATTCTATTCTGCAAATGGCTGTGCAGGGCAAACTTGTACCCCAGGACCCGAATGATGAACCCGCCAGCGTCCTGCTGGAGCGCATCCGTGCAGAGAAAGAAAAACTAATCAAAGAGAAAAAAATCAAGAAAGAAAAGAACCCGTCCGTCATTTTCAGAGGTGCCGATAATACTCCTTATGAGAAAATCGGCGATGAAGTGCGGTCGCTGGCGGATTTAGCGCCTTTTGAGATACCTTCATCTTGGGAATGGTGCCGTGTAGGAGACCTTTTCTCGAATATGTCTGGGCTTGCATACAAAAAGGACGCTCTCGCCATAAAGGCAGACAAAATGGTGAGAGTGCTGCGTGGCGGGAATATCGGTGAAGAGCAGTTTTATTTTAAGGGCGATGATGTTTTCATCTCAAGCGAGCTTGTAAAGCCGGAACTGTATTTGAGAAAAAACTATATGATTTCACCCGCAGTTAGTAGCCTGGACCACATCGGCAAAATCGCACTCATAGACAAAGATTATTCTGACACGGTTGTTGGTGGCTTTGTGCTTATGCTCATACCACACTTTAACGATGATGTCGTATCGCAGTATCTACTCTACGCTTTTGCTGCTAAACACCATCGTGATAACTGCCGAAACATTACGCACAAATCCGGCCAAGCGTTTTATAACCTCTCTCGTGAGCAGATGATGAACTTGCCAGTCCCAATTCCGCCACGTGAGGAAATGGAACGGATTATTGCGATGCTGAAACAAGTGCTTCCCAAGGTTGCAGATTACGCTGTTGTGGACACAGCAATCCAAAATCTCAACAGCAGTTTCCCGGAAGCCCTCAAAAAGTCGATTTTGCAAGAGGCAGTCCAAGGCAAGCTGGTACCCCAAGACCCGTCTGACGAGCCTGCAGAGGCTCTGCTGGAGCGTATCCGGGAGGAAAAACAGCGGCTCATCAAAGAAGGAAAAATCAAAAAGGACAAGCACGAATCCGTCATTTTCAGACGGGATAATTCTCATTATGAGAAGTTAGATGGTGTGGAGCGCTGTATCGACGATGAACTGCCGTTTGAGATACCAGAAAACTGGTGCTGGTGCAAAATTGGCACAATCTTTACTCTTCAAGCTGGGAAAAATATTCAAGCCGCAGAAATCCACGCGACGCCCTTTGCCAACTCCTATCCGTGCTACGGAGGAAATGGAATTCGGGGTTATGTAGCCAGCTCAAATCGCACCGGTGACTATCCGATTATCGGCAGACAAGGTGCACTGTGCGGAAATATTAACAGAGCAATCGGTGAATTCTATGCCACAGAGCACGCCGTCTGCGTCGAAACATATTCGCAAATAAGTGTTGCCTGGGCCTGCCTGTTTCTCACCGCACTAAACCTCAATCAATATGCCACTGCAACAGCGCAGCCAGGATTGGCGGTTGCAAATATTAATGAGGTGTACATCCCGTTGCCACCACTCTCTGAGCAGCACCGCATCGTTCAGCGGATTGAAGAATTGCTTCCGCTGGTCAAGGGGCTGTAAAAGGAACACGGTATAATATTATAGTGAAAGGAGGTCTTTCACTATGATAGAAGAATTCGAAAGACACTTGAGAGGCACAAACCTCTCAGAAAACACGATATCCTCGTACCTTTTTGCCATTCGGCAATACAGCTCACAGTACGACGGTATCACAAAAAAGAACCTGCGGGCGTATAAGGTGTGGTTGATTGAGAACTACAAGCCCAAAACCGTTAATTTACGTCTGAGGGCAATCAACTGCTACTTGGAGAGCATCGACAAAGAGAGCTGGAAAATGCCGTTTGTGCGAGTGCAGCAGAAGGCCTTCCTGGAAAATGTCATCAGTGAGGCAGACTATGAGTACTTCAAAACCTGCCTCAAGCGGGATGACGAGCTATTCTGGTATTTTGTAATACGCTTTCTGGCCGCAACCGGCGCACGGGTCAGTGAGCTCATACAGATCAAGGTGGAACACATCAAGCTGGGGCATTTGGACTTATATTCGAAGGGCGGCAAGCTCCGACGAATATACATACCCAAGGCTCTGCAAAATGAAGCCCTTTCTTGGCTGAACGATAAGCACCAAGAAAGTGGCTTCATTTTTTTGAACAAATACGGGGACCGAATCACCACCAGAGGCATCTCTGGGCAGTTAAAAAAGCTGGCAGTCCGGTACGGTATCGATCCGGTGGTAGTATACCCACACTCCTTCCGTCACCGCTTCGCAAAGAGCTTCTTGGAGCGCTGCAACGACATCGCATTCCTCGCTGACCTTATGGGGCATGAAAGTATTGAAACCACCCGCATTTATCTCCGCAAAACATCAACCGAGCAACGGGCTATCGTCGATGAGGTCATAGACTGGTAAAAAGAAACCAGGCATACGCACGGCTATGGCGTATGCCTGGTTGTTACATTTTATCTATTATGGCAAATGCACGGACAAGATTTGCAACAATCCGTAATTGCTCATTCGCCGGAGGAAGTGGAAGTAGCATCTTTGCGAGTGTCTGCCCATTACAGTTCGGCTGTGCAGTTGCGGTCGTCCCGCTCTTTAACTGTTGCCAATATAGCGGAGACTCCATAAAAAACTTCAAGTATTGCGGGCAAAGAAGCGAACTATAGCGAGTACGAATCAAGTATCCAGCATAAATGGATTCACACGGTACTTCGCTAACAAGAAACGATTTTCCTACCGTTCCGCCGGTTCGTGCAAACAGAATATCATTGGGTTGAAGCAGATATGTAGGAATATCAGAATCTTCGATATCACAAAACGGGACAGAACTCCATGCAACAGTATTTTCGTGGATATCGCTTATACGAACCATTCTGATGCGCCCTTCCTGCTTTGCTGGTGCATTGTACCCGTATTGGATGGATTCTGCGATTGATCCCAACCGCACCCATGCCCACGATTCCGGTATCTCAAAGGGCAGTTCGTCGTCGATACAGCGCTCCACGCCGTCCAACTTCTCATAATGAGAATTATCCCGTCTGAAAATGACGGATTCGTGCTTGTCTTTCTTGATTTTTCCTTCCTTGATGAGCCGCTGTTTTTCCGCCCGGATTCGTTCCAGCAGAGCCTCTGCAGGCTCGTCGGATGGGTCTTGCGGTACCAGCTTGCCCTTGACTGCCTCTTGCAGTATCGATTTCTTGAGGCGTTCTGGAAAGGTGGTATTATACAAGTCAAGTTCAGTTTTGCACTTGGAGTACGCATCGATAATTGGAAATATGCGTCCAAGCATAACAACAATTCGCCTTTGCTCCTCCAAAGGTGGTACGGGCATTAATGTGGACACTATTTTTTCCTTGGAAATATTTGGCTGTGCGCCGCCTTCACCTTGTTTTATAAACAACGGTTTTTGTGCCATCAGGAAATAAAACAAATACTTGTTATCCAAACCGCCGAGAGGAAAACACGCGCAGCAGGCTTGGTTGGTCGTGGCGGCGATGCTCAATATTCCGAGTTTTCCAATAGTTGCTCCGTACATAGCAATCAGGACAGAGCCAGCAGGATTGAGGCGAACCGATGTTTTCTCAAGAGCTAATTCCGTAATAGTTTCTGGAATAGCATCAATATACGAATCAGTAAGGTCACCCGTTTTTAGCCAAGGTATGTTCCCACCATAGTATTCCGGGTGAGTCCGGCTTGGGGTAGCGCCAGCCCCCCAATCACCGATATTGCCCAACCGTACCCACTCCCATGAATCGGGGATGTCGAACGGTACCTCATCTGCCAGCGACCGCACTTCATCGCCGATTTTCTCATAAGGAGTATTATCGGCACCTTTGAGATACCAACACCGCCATGACATGACATCAAATCGGCAGAATGTATCCGAACAGCAAAAATTTCCCTATCAAAAGACAGGGAAATTTTTGGTACGCCCGACTGGATTCGAACCAGCGGCCTTTAGAGTCGGAGTCTAACGCTCTATCCAACTGAGCTACGGGCGCATATTTGATTGTGGGTTTTTGTGATAGTAGTCAAATAGTAGTCAACAACTAACTATTTTTTCTCTGCCGTTCCCGCAAACGCATGGGCGGCAAGGCTTTGCGCCATATCTCAACTGGAGACGCCTGAAATGTCGGAGTCTAACGCTCTATCCAACTGAGCTACGGGCGCATATTTGATTGTTCCGGCAAGAGATATTCCACTCACATGTCGCTCGATAGTATAACAGATTTTTTCGGTCATGTAAAGCCTTTCTTAGCAAAAAATTTTTATCCCGGCAAAGATTGTTAAAAAATTTGACAAGTCCGGCATTTTATTTTAAAATAGTGATAACATATTTTTTCAAAGCAGGTGGATCAAATTATGAAAAAAGAAAATATCTCGGACGCCGTCATTCGCCGGCTTCCCCGGTATTACCGGCAGTTGACCGATCTTTATCACCGCGGCATTGTCCGCACTTCCTCCCACTCTCTGGGGCAGGAAATGAATATTACCGCTTCTCAGATCCGTCAGGATTTCAGTTGTTTCGGTGAGTTTGGCCAGCAGGGATATGGATACAACGTTGAAGAACTCCGTTCCGAGATCGGTCACATTCTGGGTGTGGACAACGATCACCATCTCATCATGATCGGCGTCGGCAACCTGGGCCGCGCATTGCTGAACAACTTCCCCTTTGAAAACACCGGCTTCACCGTGGACGCCTCCTTTGACGTCTCTCCCGATGTGATCGATACACAGATCAACGGCATCCCCGTTTATTCGACCGATGAGTTGGAGTCCTACATCAAGCGCCACGCCGTGGACGTTGTTGTTCTGACCATTCCTCAGGCTGTTGCACAGGCTACCGCCAACCGGTTGATCGACCTTGGCATCCGGGGCTTCTGGAACTTCACCAATGTGGAACTGTCCAGCCCCAATCCGGATGTTCAGTTTGAAAACATTCACTTTGCCGACAGCCTTTTGACCCTGAGTTACCGCATCGCCAATCACTGAGAAAGGAACTCCCCATGAAAAAGCTGGTCCTGTTCCTATCCGTATGCGCGCTTCTGACCTCTGCCGTCTGGGTTGGCGCCGCTGGGGACGCGGGAGATCCGCTGGCATCTCTTTCTTACTTGAACGGCGAATTTTCCCAACGTGCAGAGAAAAAAATCGATCAGGCATTGGAGCAGTCGGACAAAGAGTTGGCCGAACGTCTGAAAAACGGTGAGGTAGGCGAGGCAGCTGCCGCCTGGCAGGAGACCCTCCTCAAGGAGGGTGACACGCTT
>OJMP01002424.1_pt1 | contig 10092 bp, 9 predicted proteins | sample 1597311 | NCBI WGS metagenome assembly OJMP01 (sample SAMEA2452134, study PRJEB22498) | human gut metagenome | biome: human feces; feature: human gut; material: feces | place: Australia | collected 2012 | reverse complement strand
CCGGACCATATTTCCCATCATATTTTTTCCCAGACTTTTCATTGACTAATATCATACCATTAATCTTATCATCTAAGATCACTCCTTGAAATGGTCTAACACCATGCTGCAAAAGAAATGAGTACCATGTTTGTATGGTAACATTATGCGGAACACACCCATTAAGTTCTACAAATTTTTTACGAATTTCCAGTTCATTAGCAATAGTATATGTTGTTATTAACACACTGTCCGATTGTTGCATCGCCTGTCTAACCAAATATGTAGTTTTACCAGATCCTGCTGCCGCAATTATCAATCTATTTACCATCTGATAGCCTCCAAAATATATTCTGGTATTTCTATCTGTTCAGTAGACTCAAAGATTTTCAATCCACATTCCGTTTTATTATGCTTCATAAACTTTCTCAAATCATCCTCATCCGTATAGTCAGTTCCAAAAATACGATTTAACTTATCTAAACCATTAGCTTTCAAAAGTTTGGGTTCTAAAGTGTTATAATTATAATCATTATTGCCAATCTTAAGCGTTCCTGTGTCCACAACATCATCAACACATATCTTTATATAATCTTTCTGATTTGCACCCATATAATTTTCATACTTTTTGTTGATAGCTGCCATATCTCCATCGTTATCTGTAACAACCGCAATTTTTGTCCGAATACAATCTGCAAGCTCAAGAAAGCGTAAAAATGATACCCCGACGGAAATAACTTCTATACCATCCTCTATCGGCAATCTCCCATCATTAAGTTGCATATATGCTTTTTGAATCACCAGCTCGTCCGAATCTCCTTCACACAAAATAGCTTTCTTACATAAAATCATTCGCAACGTATCATACCCAGCCACCTTCTTAAAGAAATTATATGTATCTCCCGATAGTTCAGAAAATTTTATTATCTTTAAATTCTCAAGCAGCATCACTTTTCTCAATCCTAACTTATTTGCAACAAAACTACTATGTGTTGAAATAAGTATCTGCTTTTCTGCATATTGCTCCGAAATACACTTAATCAATTGATTCAATCTTGTATGTGACAGATGATTTTCTGGTTCTTCTAACAAAATGATACTTGCATTTTGTGAGGTACGTTTTGCTAATGCCAGTTCCGTCTTAACAACACATTGCTCTCCCTTTCCCACATAATGAAATGGTATTTCATCCAATTGTGTAACAAGGCTATTCTCCCATGCATTCTTAGTAACCAGTTCTACTGATAATGCTATTTTTTTATCTGTCAAACTTGCATCCTGATTTATTTTATTGTTAATGGCTTCTATTGAAGGATCATTAATAAATGTATCCCTCATTTTTCTATGTGCCTGTGCAATAGATGTTATATCTTCCGGTTCCAATGACCCCTTTATAATTCTTGACAAATACAGATCATTTCCACTTTTATATCTATATTCAGATGAATCAATCAAACTTGATTTATAAGGTATACTACGTGTTGTGATTGCATCTCTGGCAAAGGTTGTCCATGTAATATCATAATATTCAATTGGTAAGCTTTTAACATTTCTCTGTTGCACTAATGCCTCATATTCATCTGCATATTTGTCATTAAATGCAATTTTGAAGCAAAATCCTTCCGCACTGTTATCTCTATCTGAATTTGCATCCCCATTCATCAAAGGATTTTCATCCCCACCAAAAAAGATTTCTATTGTTATGTATGGAAGTGCTATAGGTGCAGTGCCTAACGAAACAATATACTCATCTACTGCCTCTTTATTAAAAATATACTGTGAAATTTCATTCCAAATACTCTTCCCGCTAATAATTCCGGTTAGTGCCAGATTTATAGCTTCTAGTATTGTAGATTTTCCCGCTTCATTATCTCCTACGACAATATTTAAACCTTCTTCAAGAGTAATTTCAAAATCTCTATAGCATTTAAAATTATGAATTTTGACTTTTCTAATAAACATTCTATGCCTCCTCATATTGCCCATATGTAATTCTGCCAAAAAATATCTTTTCCCATCATGATTACCCATTTTATCACGCTAGCATATAAATCCACTCCATCTATATTTTTCTTCTACTCTTCAAATTCCATACTATCAAAAATTGTCTCTTCCACAACCTTAACACACTCATCCGTATGTTTCTTTATATCTTCACCCCAAAACCGGATTACAGTCCAGCCCTCAAAGTCCAATTTTTTATTTATCTCATCATCCCGCTCTATGTTACGGGAAATTTTATTAATCCAAAACTCACTGTTGTTGCTCTTTTCCAGTCTCTTCTTTAAAGTATCCCAATCTTTCCCATGAAAGAATTCTCCATCACAGAAAATTGCAATCTTATACTTTGTCAGTGCAATATCCGGGCTGCCCGGCAATTTTTTATAATTCTTACGATACCGGTATCCTTTGCTCCATAAAGCCTTTCTCAATATAACTTCTATTTTGGTATCCTTTCCATGAATATTTTTCATATTCTTATGCCGCTGTTCTTTTGTTAAAACATCCGCCACAAAATCACCTCAACAATCAGTTTTCAATCAATTTTGCCAATTTTTCTATCTCTTTCATTTCCTGTCTGACATTTATGCTCATAAGCGTCTTTACATCAAGAAGAACACCTTGAATTTTATGATATTCTTCAGTATTATCTTTCCAGTTACTTACCGCTTGACCAACTTTGAGCATATTTGCATTATTCGGATATTTACTTTTTAATGAATCAAAAGGCATAAGAAAAGCATTATATACTTTCATATTTTCTCCATGCTTTTTCTTAAATTTATCCTCATTTGCTATATATTCACCATATGTAATCTGCTTATTTATTGATGTGGATTCTGGCAGATCCCAGGTCTTTCCTGTTACCCCATATTTATAATATTTTGCATCAAGTACATATACATCTGTTCCATACAACATAACCGTATCTGGTTCAAGTGAAGCATTATCATATTTACTTCCATTAACATACCATGTTGTTTTAGGAAAATAATCTGCTTTATTCTCAATGCCAAATACCTTATCAATCATTTTCTCCCATATATATTCAAAACGATATGTTCCATATCTGTAGTTTTTATCAGAATCTTTATCTCCTTCAAAATCAATAATTGCAAGCATATGACGGAATAGCATCCTGTTTTTATCATTAAAAGTATTGGCAATTTTATCTTTAAGAACAGAACGGAATAACCTTTCCTGTTTAACAATTACTGGTTTCTTCGGCATCATTTCCGTATAGAGCCAGCCTATCCGTTCAAAGCTTTCATATACACAATACTCATGTATTAATGTAATCAGTTCATTCTCTTTTACACTATTCTTCTTTGTAACGAAATCAAGATAAAACACGTCCATATCCTGTACATATGGTTTCTGGGTCTTTATTGTCCTGTTCCAATTGATCTTTCCCGATTTAGCAACTTTATATAAAACTTCCTGCTCCTTATAATAACCTCGTACAAAAAAATCCTTTATAAGATACATATATGACTGCAATGGAAATTCTACTTCATCAAAAGCATTACCTTGCTTAAGAATTTCTGACTCTTTTCGTTCTGTGTTAGCTGAAAGTGTTGTAAGTAAGAGCATTATATCCTTGCGAAGCTCATTGTCATCTTCAGATATATGATATCCAAGCGGAAAATTGATACTTATGTCACCATCATTACATCTTAACCCTACAAATGTATCCATTTCACGATTAGAATTCACTCTGCATTTACTTCGAATATCAACTTTCCTCAAAAAATCACCACCTAGTTTTCATTATTATCTGTATTCTTTTGTTGCATTTTTGAAAGCATTTTCTCATAAACGCTCATTCTCAATACCGCTGCCAGTTTATCTGATGTTGCAGTCTCATATGTAATAACCACATCTTCAAGAGACTTACAATTTTCATTAAATATAGCTGTCTTGTCCATTTTAAAGGCATCATCCCATAAATATTTAAGTACCTTTTCAGAAAATCTGCCTGCCTCCAGCTCTTTCTTTCTGGCAAAATATGTTCCAAGCCGCTTATCCTCAGAGCTTGCCATATCAACATTGATATCAATGACCATATCATTGATTACTGTAGCAAATGCTCCCCAGCTTACTTTTGTACCCGCAATTATATCTTTTGAATGTTCAGACTTATCAAAATTATTCTCTGTCTCATATTCCACCTACGCTGAAAAGCAGTGTCCAATGTAAATACATTCTGATCTGCTGTATTCATCGTAGCCAGAACATACATATTTGATGGTATTCTTACCTGATGTTTTTCATCCCCGTAGACTTCTTTTCCAACCTCATAATTTGAAATTCCATATTCACTTTCGCCCACTTCTTCAAGAGGAAAATCCTCTTCATCTTTTCTGTCAAGCAACTGGAATACTTCTCCGAATATTGCAGGAGCATTACCTCTGTTTAATTCTTCTATGACAAGATAATAGTAGTTACCAGGATCATTTTGTGCATTCTTGAGCAACTTAGTAAATGGTCCAGGAGTAAATACATATTTCAGCTTATCGTTACCATCCTTATCTTTTTCCACTCTCGGCAATATTTGTCCCACAAAATCTGAATATGTATAATCCGGATGAAAAACCACTCTCTCCATGCATTTTTCATCATCACAATATTTTGTCTTTATTTCATGACTTTTTCCAGCACCTGGAACGCCATAAAGAAGAATATTTTCTGCTCCTGTTTTACGCTTAACAGATTCTTTATTTTCTTCCAGTACATTATCACCCTCAGAAATAGAGATTCCGTATGTATTTTTATTGAGACACCTATATATATTCAAAGCCTTCTGTAATTCTGTGGAGTATGACTCATTCAATCCTGCTGCTTTGATAATATCTGGTGCCTTGAATTCATTTTCGATTATATTTTTGCCATATTTTATTCCAAAAATATGTATAGATGCTACCTGCATTTTATCTTCTGCATTGCCATACATTTCTTTAAGAATAGTCCCCAATTCATCAACTGTGAATTTCTTGTTTTCTATTTCTGCATTTTTAATTTCAATAAGTTCCTTTATATCTACTTTTGTATTTGTCGGCAGCTTATAAAATTTATTATTAAGTGCTGAAATATTAAACTCTCCACGAGTTTCATCATTGGCTTTAATGCCTATACAATCATAAACCAGCTTTTCTTTATGCTTCAGAATCACCAGATAATCTCCTGTATGCAATAATCTTCTGAAGCTGACAAATGCCGGATCATCTATTGTAGTCAATGACAGCTGTACCTGATCTGCCTGCTCTTTTCTTCTACTTCTCACTATACTCGCACGCACACATCTGCTTTTTTCATCACCAAAGCTGATACCGCTCTCTTCACCATCTGCAAGATACAGGACATTATCCTTGTAAATATAAAGAGGTATCTGTGTTATAAAATATTTTTTTAACTGCTCATCCCTGTCATTATAATCGCACTTAAAATAGCCATCTGCCATAAGATAAGGGAACATATTCATCTGTTCTCCTGATATTGCTATATGGGTCTGATTTGTTGTTCTGCCTTCATCCAATGTGTTAGATGCTTCCAGTCTTTTTACCATTATTCCATCATATTCATTTGCTGAACTCTCCGGAACTATGTTCTTTATTATCTCTATTGCCTCTGTAAACTCCATCAGTCATTACCACCTTTCATATAGCTTTTTATCACATGTGCTATCGCTCTTCCCAGAAGTGGAGGAACAGAATTTCCTATCTGCATATAAGTCTTCGTATATGCACCTCTGAAAAAATAATCATCAGGATAAGACTGCACCCTTGCTGCCTCCCTTGGTGTGAGTCCTCTTGCCTGTGTTGGATGAATATACATATTACAATCGAACTTCATATGTGCGGTTATTGTTTTGCAAACCTTGTCATTTTCAAGTTTAAAATATTTATCTTTAAAAATACTATTTCTTCTGGCATATGGCATAATATCTGCAATTTTTGGATCATCTGAGCGGTCTCCCGGCTCCATGCGGCCATAAATTTCTATATCACGATCATTATTATATCTCGCTTTATGATTTGATACTACATTAACCACCTTATCCTGATTAATATATGAAATATAATCATTGGTTTCTGTAATATTATTTTTTTCTATTTTGTATCCGCTCTCTATTGAACCACTTTCTGTAGAATTTTTTACTCTTGAAGCCTCCAGTTCCCTAAGTGCAAATAGCGCGTCTCCAAGATTATGTTCTGGTATATTTTCACTTAGTGCAAATATTTCATTAAAAATTTGTTCGTTATCTACTCCCATGCAATTTCCTATATATATAAGTCTTTCCCTGTTCTGTGGAACCCCAAAATTCTTGGCATTTAATATATGGCATTCTACCGAATATCCGATGGCACGAAAATCTTCTTTTACCTGTTCAGCTACAGATAACATTCCTTTAACATTTTCCATAACAAAAAATTTAGGGTGTACTTTTTTTACAACTTCAACATAGCTCTTATACAGATGATTTCTAGGATCATCTATCAATCTCTGTCTGTTAGCCATACTAAATCCCTGACATGGTGGTCCACCAACAACAATATCAACGTTCCTGCCTGCCAGTAGCTCATCAAGATTTTTTACCACATCTTTTATATCACCTAGCACTATGTGATCTCTTGGTGTCTCCGGATGATTGTGAGCATATGTGTCCACACAACAGTCCTGTATATCATTTGCCAGACTTGTCACAAATCCTTCCTGTGTAAAACCTAATGACAAGCCACCAGCCCCGCAAAACAGATCTAACATCTTTAACGAATCATCACTTACATTTTTTCTGGCATTTTCAATATATGTATTACAATATTTACTTACAGGACACTCATAGCATTCCTGTTCTTTTTCATTGCATATAAAAGCCAGTCTTCTAAATGCTTCCATAAGTTCCGAATCATTATCCACATCAGTCTTATATAGATCTGCCCTGTCATTAAGGAATTTCTCTGTTACAGGCTTTGTAACTCTTTTTAGGCAGACATCTACATGATTATTCTCCTTATCGCCCAATCCAGCCTTTATAAAAGATATAAATTCACCTTTATCATTTTTGTATTCCATATCAGTCTTTCCACTCTCCAAGATTTATTAATGTTGCCTTTACCGATTGGGCAACAGCTTTTGATACATTAACTGTAACTGCATTTCCAAACTGTTTATATGCCTGACTGTCAGATACCGGGATTACGAATGAATCCTGAAATCCCTGCAATCTTGCACACTCACGCGGAGTAAGTCTTCTTACCCTTCCATTCTGGGTTACATAGTTATCCTGGCATGCTCTGTGCATCTTCGCCATAGTTGCACACAAAGGTCTTGCAATCTTCAGATCTATTTCCGATTTTGCCTTATATCCACCAGTTCCATCTGATAATATTGTAGGCAATATTCTATCTGACAGGAAATATTTATCATCAACTTCTGGTTCCAGTAAATCCTGCAATGTTTTATTAAGTTTTTTCTTTTCTGGAAATTCAAATCTTGCATTCTGATTATCAAAACATACAATATATGTTCTGTTTCGTGTCTGAGGTACTCCATAATCAGCTGAATTTAATATGTCACAGAACACATTATATCCAAGCACATCATGTAATATTCTGTATATTTCTTTATATGTTTCTCCATTATTATGTGTTCTCAAGGATCTTACATTTTCAAGAATAATTGCCTTCGGTTTCTTTCCTTTTTTTATTTTATCATCCACAATCTCTGCTATTCTGAAAAACAATGTTCCTCTTGCATCTTCAAACCCTTTTTGCTGCCCCATCATACTAAACGGCTGGCACGGAAAACCACCTATCAGTATATCGCAGTCTGGTATCTCCTCTAATGGAATTTCATTTATATCTCCAAGAACAATATGTTCTCCAAAATTAGCCTTATATGTCTGCACAGCATATTTATCAAAATCATTTGCCCATATTATATCATAGCCTGTATCTACAAACCCTTTATCAAGTCCACCAAGCCCACTGAAGAATGAAACTACTTTCATTTATTTTTCCTCCTCAAGCTTATTATTTTTTATGTAATCTCTGATCCACAATCCAATTTCCACAGAGGCAGTTTTCCCTTCATTACGCAATAATGTCATAAATTCATCTTTTACTGCCGGTTCAATTGAAATTTCTATTTTTGCAGTTTTTATTCTACCTGCCGGTCTTCCACAATTACTTTTCTTTTTATTAGTCATTGCATTCTCCTCCGTTTAATAAACATATTATATAATGTTTTTATCAGGGTGTAAATACATTCTTTATTAAAATTTATATATACACTTTCTTTTCTGCTTGATATAATAAATATAAATCTACAGAAGGGAATACAATTACATGTACAGACAAATCATTGATACATTAAACCAATTTCTAAATTACATACATATCCCTGGCACACCACTTAATCCAGATGCTTTTCAAGGAATATTGGTAAAGAAACTTTCAAACCAGAATATTATAAAAGATAAGCGAAGAATTAATGCCGGGGATACTTCTTCAACGGTAAACCAGACACATATTGATGTTACTGGTAAACAAGGCATGTTATTTTTCTTTGAAGAACTGAATAATGCAACAACCTCCGTACAAAGCATTGATATTGATATATACGATAACAATTTCAGATACCTTCATGAAATCGACCAGCCCTCTGCCAGGATGGATTTAAACGGAAACACTTACTATGTACGTTCCAATATCAATCTGCCACAATACTTAACAGATTTCAATTTTGCTCTTCACAGTTCTGCATATAAAAAATATGGTCATACTGGTGACCAGGTACAAATAAACATCCCAGATTCTGAAGAGGCTTTTACCCAGCTTCAGAGATTTGCATTCCAGGATGATGCTCTTGTTATGCTAAGATATGATTACTTGAGATATGTTGCTATTCTCATTCCGTGTGAATTATGTAACAACCTGTACTCTATTACAAACACACATGGTACCCATAATGTAAATTATGTAGCAATGAATCCTTCATATAACCCAGTATTAGCACATCAGATCCAGTATAATATTATTTCAAATGATGTAAGTTGCGATGATGTTGAAGCCATGACTTTGCAACGCACTCTAAATAATAACCCATGTGCCGGTACAGATGTTGAAAAGATTGTAAAAACCCGTGTTTCGCAAGGCTCTTTCCGCAGACTGTTACTTCTTGAACGCCATCACTGTAATCTTTGCGATATTTCCACCACATCTGTATTACGCGCAAGCCATATTAAAGAATGGGCTGAATCCTCCAAAGAAGAACGTATAGATGCAAACAATGGTTTGCTTTTATGCGCTAATCACGATGCCCTATTCGACAGACATCTAATATCTTTTGAACCTGATACAGGAAATATCTGCATTTCAGCATCAATTGACGATGATCAGCGAAATGCCTTAAATCTTTCTAAATCCGCCAGAATTTCTATGAATGATCGAATGAAGGCATACATGCAGATACACTACAAAAAATTTATTGAAAAAGAAAATCAGTAATTTTCCAATTGCGAGATGTACCTACATACATCTCGCAATGTTTTATCTCCGCATATCCCATATCTTGTCTTTTGCTTTTTCTGTATTAGTATCTCTACTAACTCTCTCATCATAAATCCTCTGAAACTCCTCATAAAGCTCATCTCCATCCTTTTTTATCCCCAGCCTTTTCATTACATCCGAGAACAACCTTATACTTCCACTCACATCAGCTATATCGAATCCGAATACATCTGCCTTAACTGAATCACTGATATTTTCATAACCGCCAAGCTCTGATATTCTCCTGACAATCCAACCAACTTTGTCCACAGGCTCAGTTTCTTTAGTTTCCACAAATTCACTTTTACCTGTTACATCAGTTGTACTTTCGTCCATTCTTGCCACATTCACATCAGACGAATTATGAACCTCTGGTATTCCTATACCCTCTAAACCAGTCTGTTGTTTTCTCGCACTATCTGTTTGCTCTTTCTGTCTGCCTATTTCATTCTGATTATTATTAGGATTCATTACCTCAACATTTGCATCAGGCTTAACAACTGCTGCCGCCACTTTCTCAACCTCAGTATTCTCTTCCATCCTCGGTATCTCAACATCCCTG
>OJMP01002421.1_pt1 | contig 10107 bp, 15 predicted proteins | sample 1597311 | NCBI WGS metagenome assembly OJMP01 (sample SAMEA2452134, study PRJEB22498) | human gut metagenome | biome: human feces; feature: human gut; material: feces | place: Australia | collected 2012 | reverse complement strand
GCTGCATAGTTGAAGTTGACCGAATAATACACACAGGTGTCTGCGGCCGTGAGTGTGATTCCCAGTCCTGCAGTATCGATCTGTGCGAGGAATACCATCGTTTCCGGGTTCGTCTGGAAGTCCTTGACGATGTCGCCCCTGTCCTCCAGTTTCACATCTCCATAGATTTCTCCGTAGCGGAGTTTCTTCTTTTTCAGCATCTGCCCGATGATGTCTATCTCCGGTCTGAAACGTGCGAAGATTACCAGTTTCTTTCCTGCGTCCACCACATAATCGTCCACGATTTCTTCCAGTGCGTTCAGTTTGCCCTTGCTGACCAGTTCCGGCTTTTCCTCGCCGTCTGCCACTAAAAATCCGCCAGTGAATTGCTGAAGGCGAAGCAGCTTTGTCAGCACGGTCGTTGCGCTGATCTGCCCACCGCTTTCCAGTTCTGCGAAACTCTCACGCTTGATGCGGTCGTAGATGTTCTTTTCCTTTGCTGACATCGTTATGTATCTCTGCAGGAATGTCTGCTCCGGCAGGTCGAGTGCTTCGTCCTTGGTCACTCGGTATGCGATGGAGTGCTCTTTCTGGATTAACTGGTCGAGGTCTTTGTATCCCACGATCTGGTGTCTGTTAAATCCGCCCATGATGGCATATCTGTTTCGGAACTGATAGAAGTTCGTTCCGAAGATTGTCGGGTCAAGGAAGCGGTACTGGCTATACAGGTCGATTGCATTATTCTGTACCGGAGTTCCGGACAGGATAAGTTTGTACTTTGCCTGGTCGCCCAGTTTGTGCATTGCCTTGGACTGCTCTGCATCGTGGCTCTTGATTCTCTGGCTCTCATCGCAGATGATCATGTCTGCGTTCCATTCATACAGTGCGTCAAAGATGCCTTCTCTCCATGTGGATTCGTAATTGATAACGGCTACCTTTAATGCCTTGAACGGGAAGTTGTCGAGATCGTTTAACAGCTTCAGCCTGCGGTTCTTGTCTCCGAGCAGTACCTTGATGTTTGCCTTGAAGTCTGCAAATTCTGCGAAGTCCTTGGGCCATACGGAGCAGACGGAGGTTGGTGCTACCACCAGTACCTTTTCCACCTTACCCATCTGGTAAGCCGTGCCTGCTATCATGATTGCTGTTAGCGTCTTTCCGCATCCCATTTCAAAGAGCAGACCGAAGCCTTTATGCGTTTCTGCCATTGGTTTTTACCTCCTTCCTGTGATTTTCTTTTGCTTTCCGGTGCTCCAAGTTTCGCACCATCCTGTTCCAACCTGTTTCCTGCTGCTTGGTTGCTGCGGGGTTGCGACAGGATATGTAATCTTTGCTATTGCTGCTCATCTGTATCCTCCTCGCTTAGTATCATGGCGATGCCTTCCATCACGAACATTGCACACGGAAGTGCTATGCCGTTGCCCCACATCTTGTATTTGGCTGAGTCGCTCTCCGGGTCTTTCAGCCACTTGCGGATCTGGTTGTCTGTCTTTTCCTTTTTGCTCTCGCCCATGGCTTCCATCTGTGTTCGGAACACCTCTCGCCAGTGATCGATATCTTCCTGCGTTGGTTCTGGTATCCCCAGTTCCTCTGCCCAGTTATCCGGGAAGCCTTGCAGTCTGCAACACTCCAACGGTGTGAGCCTGCGGATGATGTACTCCCAGAGAATGAGGTCGGTGCTATCCTTATAATCCCTGCGCTTCAGACAGGAGGCTTTCTCCGATTCCGCGTATTCCCCGAATGCCTGTTGTGCGAAGCAGGCTACTCCGTGTCTGTCTGCGGCCGTGAGCGTGTTCGCAGGTGCTCCCGGTTCTCCGATGCCGAGTCCATTGGCAGAGCCGTCATTGTTTCTGGTATCTCCGCCGCCCTTGTATCGGGTCGCCTTGTCTGCTATCGGGATTGGATCGAATAAGGTCTGCGTATTGTGTGTACTGAGCGTTGCACTCTTATCTGTCTGCATCAATGCTCCCTTACCTCCTCCCTCGCATCCGCTTCTGATCTGCAATGTGATTGGCTGAGGATGAGTGGCACATTGCCCCCCCCCAGTGCCCATGCGACTGGTCAGCGTTGGTACGTTACTGTCCTCTGCTATCGTCACTCTGCAGTCCTGTGGGTGGTTTTCTAATACGATAGGTACATTGTTACCACCGGTCCCCATCTTAGTTGTGAGCGTTGGCGATACCTCGCTTCTGTCTGCTACTCTGCGCCTGTCGCTGATGTCATAGCACTCGACATCAGCTGCGCCTGTCTTATGAGTGCCTGTCTTAATATCTCCGGCAGTTCTTTGCCACGCTTCTCGGCTCTCCGCAAAATTCCCAGACAAGCCTTCACGGACAAATAGTATTTCCGGTGCGGTGTCTCCTCCAAAATCTGCGACAAGGTAGATACGCTTTCTTCTTTGGGGCACTCCCCAATATTGAGCGTCAAGTGTTCGCCAAGCGACTGAATACCCATCGCCCATGATTGCGCCTTGCCCCCCCCACTTGTTTTTCGGAGGTCTAGGAATTGAAACATTTCCTTCTGAGATTTGGCAGATTTCTTCGAGGACACATCGGAAGTCCTCTCCTTTGTTGCTCGAATATGCTCCGGGCACGTTCTCCCAGACCATGTATCTCGGTCTGATCTGCTTTCCTGTTCTGCCTGCTGCTCTGTCACTTTCTCTCATCTCCTTTATGATCCGTATCTGCTCACGGAACAGATTGCTTCGTGAACCGTCCAGACCCTCACGCTTTCCGGCTATGCTCATGTCCTGGCATGGAGAGCCGCCTGCGATGATGGTCACTGGCTCTAAGTCTGCGCCGTTTAATTTATTGATGTCTCCGAGGTGTTTCATTTCTGGGAAGTTCTTTGTGGTTACAAGTATCGGGAATGGCTCTATCTCGCTTGCCCATATTGGTCTGATTCCGAATATCGATCCTGCCAGTTCAAAACCACCGCTCCCGGAGAACAAAGACCCCATTGTTATTTCCTGCTTCATCTGCTCCACCCCAGTTTCTTTCCGCACCAGTGGCAGTGCGTATGATTTCGGGAGGTTCTCTTTCCGCAGGCAGGGCAGCAGTAAAAGTCCATACCTCTCTTTATTACTGGTGCTTCTGTCTCGTATTTTTCGACCATCCGCTTGTGCTCATCCGCCATGCTCTGGTAGTCGTACACGATGTCCATCGCCTGCGTGAGTGCTTCCTCTATACTTTCTGCCATCCCCACATCTTTCGGATCTCCCTCAGTTATCTTCTGCGAGTATTCTGTCTGCGCTTCCTTCAGAAGTGGGATGATCTCCGTTTCCTTAATATGTATCACTTCTCCGCCTCCTTTGGTTTCGGTGGGTCTACCAGTCCGAATGTCATGAGTGCCATGTTATATCCTCGCACCTGGTGCGTGAATGGCGACACCTTGACTGGCGGTGGGATGAGTGGCTCTGGCTTCGGGTTCATGCGTTCCCGGTCGACTGCTGCCATTACTTCGTTCAGCTTCTTTCGCTCTGCTTCGATGGACGGTGGCAAGTTTACCAGTCCTGCCAGTCTGTTCAGCAGTTCGATGTCAGCCGGTCCGCTTAGTGTCTGCGTCTGCCTGCTCCACTTCATCTTTCCCCAACTCTTTATGATTGTGAACTGGACATTGTCTGCTTCTCTTATGAGTATCTGTCCGTCCTTCATTGCCATTTTCATTGTTGGTTACTTCCTTCCTGTTAGTCCGTGTTTTCTTCGTATTCGTCTCTGGATATTACTCTTACCTTTTCAACTGGGACGTGGCAGAACTGCGCCATGCCTTCCTTCTGGCTCTCTGCGTATTTCGTGAAATCAGCCTTCTGTAATCCGCTGAGTGAAATATCTACAATCGTTGCTGCGTATCCGACTGTGCCTTCTCCGCCATATATCTCTGCGTCCTTTACCTCGAAGTAAATTCCGAGCGACATTGTTATATTGTCCATGCTTGCTTCCCCTTCCTGCGACCGTTCATTTACTCTTCCGTGTAGAATGTGTGGTTGCCGTGTGTGAATAATTTTTTCAGTGTGGTGTTGTGCCATGTGGTTTCATCCGTGGTTCTCTCGAAGTATGTCGCTCCCCGGCTCTCATCCCAGTGCTCTACCTGCACCATTTCCAGTGCCCGGTAGCAGTCTGCGTCCGGTTCTACCCTGTCGTATCTTCCATTTTCGTATGCTGCGAACTGGGTATCCTCTGTAATCACTCCCTCGATGGTGTCCGGGAAGTCATCGCTCCATACTCGGTTCAGCACTACCAATATGACCAGTGCCTTGCCCTCGGTGTCCTCGCCCTCTGCTTCCGCCATGGCGATTTTCGCTAATCTGTAGGAGTCATCTGCATCCCAGTCCAGACTGCTGATTGCTGCAGTCGTTGTCGGTACTGGTGTCTCAGTGCTCTGAAGGATTGCGTTGTAGTAGGATTGTTCCTCTGCCTGCTCTGCTGCCTTGTATGCGTCACGCTCTTTGCACATCTGTTCATATTCTTCCTGCGTCAGCCATGTGCCCGAGCCTTCCACCTGCACCATGCCTATGTGGTTTTCCTCTATGTACTCGCTCCAGTCCGGCATTGGTTCGTTTGCCCATGCGATAAACAATCCAACAAACATTCCCGCTCCCACTATTACCGCTACTGCATCCACTGCTATGCGCTTCAGCTTTCTTTTCAGAATTCGCTTCTGTCTCCTACTGAGTTTCAAATCGTCATGCACCTCCTGCTTACTTCTCGACTGCTTCCAGTCTTTTTTCCTTCCTGTTGTAGAGAATCATCTCTTTCTCATCCTCTGAATGAAGCATATAGTCATCTGGGTTCATTCCCTTCTTGACCAGTATCTCTTTCTGATTCCTTGTCAGTTTCTTTGGCTGTTTCTTTGGCTGTTTCATATGCTCTCTCCTTTATACTTACTTGACTTTTACCAGTACCTCATTATGCTCTCTAGGCTTCTTGGGTCTGGCATGGAACAGGTTCTCCAAGGCTTTGAAGAGTAACTGTTCCGTTCATGCTCCCTGAGTATTCTTTGGGGTAGCTGTACTAGTCGCCTGCAGTGCGGTCTTTTTCATTCCCCGCTACCGAGTGTTAAATCGCACCCACGCATCCATGCTCTCGGTATTCTCTCTCTGCGTGTTTCTCATCTGCCTCCGAACCGTTGTTGTTTTACTTGGGTCTGCGTTCCCTACCCCAATTACGACAGCTATTCATGCAGGCTCATGTCCTGCTGCCGGAGCGATTTACTGCGGCGGCTCGCTCCTACCTATCGGTTTTTATTCTGGTCGATGCTTGCCAGTGTGTTTCTTCGGTATTCAGTTTTTAGGTATGATGCATACGCATCGTTCTGTTTTCTTGGTATCTGTTGCCTGCACTGGGCAGGTGTAGTTGATCTTGCCATTGTCAGTGCTGCTTCGGAGCATTCCGCTTTCGTACAGGTGCTTCCTTGCGTATCTGGCACTCACTCCCTTTGTACTGCAGAAGTGATTAAACTCTGGAACTCTGATGCGGTATTCTCCGTCCTCCAGTTCCTTATCCTTGGTCAGCTCTGTCACAAAGGCATCTGTGTCAATCAGTGCGGTCTGCTTGTTCAGTGCTCTCCATTCTGCCAGTTCATCAAGTCCGTTGATGTCAACCTGTGCCTTGCTGAACACATCCAGTATCATGGGAATTCTTTCATCCGGGGCCGCTGCCAGTATCTTTGCTATCTGTATGGCAGTCTTGATATCCAGTTCTTCCATTCCACTTGCTCCTCTCTGTTAGATGGAATGCTGTGCGACCTCTGCCTTGTACGGTTCTCCACCTCTGGCGAGTTCACGGTACATGGTAGCCGAGTGGACACCGATTGCCATCGCCATCTCATCTACTGTTTTGCCCTGTGCGTTCAGTGCTTCGATTTTCTTTCTGTCCTCGAATCCGATGCGCTTGTACGCTTTTCTCGGTCGCTTATTGGTTGCCATTGCTCTCCACCTCCTCTGTTTTTAGGCAAAAAAATAAATGCGCCAGAGTGATTATTCACTCTAACGCATTTATCAATTTCTTATAAAAATTAAAAATGCGAAGTGAGTTATATCACTCATTTCGCATTTATCTTATTACTTCACGCATGAAAAGTCAAGCAATAAATGCAAAACTTTACTTGCGAAACATTATTTCATCATTTTGCACAACTCTGTTTGCGTTTTGTTGGTAAATTTGCACAGACTGTCCCTCTTTTCGTTTTTCTCTCTGCTTATTCTACTCTTTTTATGCCAGTCTTGCCAGTTCTTTCTGGAACAGCTCGCTGGAGGTTTTCCATCCGAACATCTCCCTTGGGTAGTCGTTGATCCAGTCCTCTACCCTCTGGATATCGTCCTCTGTCCGGTCATCGAAGTTCTCTCCCTTCGGTATCTTCCTTCGCACCAGTCGGTTCTGGTTTTCGTTGCTGCCACGCTCAAAGGAGCAGTATGGGTGGCAGTAGAACACGGTCACTCTCTTTTCGGACTCATCTGCCGCCGACTGCTGCATTCCCTCCCAGTCAGCGAACTCCGAGCCATTGTCCACGGTTATGGTCTTGAACGCCTGCCCGAATCGCTCTCCCCATTCCGCTTCTAACTGATCCAGTCGCTTGCAGACCTGCTCAGTCGTGTGCTCATATAAAAGGTATATGAGTTCGTTCCTGGTCTTTCTCTCTGTCAGTACCAGAAGGCTGTGTTTGCTTTCCCCTCTTTTACCTACCACTGTGTCCATCTCCCAGTGTCCGAATTCCTCTCTGGTGTCGATGTCCTCTGGCCGCTTCTCTATGCTTGTGCCTGCGTTGGCTCTCGCCTGCCTGCGGACTTTCTTATTCTTCTTTTTCCGTCTGCCTTTTACTGGGAGTTCCTTATTTGTGATTGTGAGGAATATCCCCTTGTCGATGTAACTGTAAAGGGTCGGCTTGCTGATCTCTGTTTCAAACTCCAACCCCTTGGCTTTAATTTCTCCGAGGACTGCTCCGGGCGAGTATCCGTCCTCTGCTATCTTTGTTTCTATGTACTCTGCCAGTCTGTGGTCCTTGCCTATCTTAAGGTCTGGACCCTTATCTCGCAGGTTCTGTTGGTACTTATCCTCTGCGATGTCTGGGGAGTAGCGATCTTCTACCGTCAAGTCGGAATTGGTGTGTTGGTATCTGCCCCTCTGCAACTCACGGTATATGGTGCTGACATGGACTCCTATCTGATCTGCTATCTCCTGCTTGCCATGTCCTGCTTTCAGCAGTGCTTCTATTTTTAATCTATCGGCTCTGGATAATTGTTTGAATCTACGCATGGTAGCCACCTCCCTGTCTCTTTCTACTATTATCGGTGTTAAAGTTATAAATTTCAATAACAAAACACTTATAAATAAGGATAAGATACCAACAAAGAAGTGGTGCTTTTAGGGTTATATTTTTGTTGAATTTATGGGTTATAAAAGACTTGAATACCTCCGCAACCCAAGGTAATATACAGACAACCTAAAGGAAAGCAAATAAAAAGCGGAGGTAGTCAATATGTATAGAAAAACATTTTTTTCCCTTAAAAGAGCAAATGCTTTTGCTGAAACAGTTAGCGGTAGAGTCTGGAGCGATCGCGATGGCTTCGGTCAGAATATTTACATCGTAGAGTGGTAATAAGGAGGCATCGAGTATGTATGAGATTCTTTCTCCGGACGGAGCGGTGCTCTTTGAAATCAATTACTCCGAATGGTCAGTTCGGAAGTGGATCGTTGAGCGATATAACAAGGTGGACGGTCGTTGGATACGCTCCTCTTGGTATCGCAGATTTAGCTCTCTGGATGAGTGCCGTGCTGCTGTAGACAAGGTTATAAAAAGCCTTAAAATACCAACAAAAACCGAGCCTTGATTGGCTCGGAAGTTTGTGCAGATTATGTGTTATAAATAACTTGAACTTACCGCCCTTCCAAGGTAATATACAGACAACCTAAAGGAAAGGAGGTGCATCCGATGAATTTGGATGATTTGGTTTCTAAAATAAATAAGCTGAGTAAAGTTGTTCGAGCCCTTACTCAGCTTGCATTGGAAATCGGAACGCTCGTAGCGGTTATCCGATTCATCATCTTATGATGATGGCTTGGGGGAGGGGTCCACCTCTCTCCCCTTGCTTCTCAAAATATACCACACGATTGGAGGTCTTGTCAATGAAACGGTTATGTGTTTCAGTTTCGGTTCTGGCTTTTCGGATAGCGGAGTTGCTTATCGTGGTTTCTGGTCTGCTTCTCCTGCTTTCCAGAATGTAGCCGGTCCGTCCGGGGCAGTGCATCTGCTCCGGCTCTAACCCACCGATGTCTGGTCCCAAGTCCAGAAGGCGGAAGCGTGAGGGGAGCGAAGGACAATGCCATGTCTGAGTGATGTCTGACAAGTTTGCCTGGTTTTTAATGTGAAAGCCTTAAAGGTAGGAGGAGTTATTGGTTTTGCCGATTGCCTATCGCAACTCGTTGATTTTGTTTCCTGCGTTGCAGAGAAAGGGTTAGGTGGTGTGTAGCCGAGCACGAGGTCTTATCTGGTGTACCGTAACACTGGACGCTCTCTCCAGTCGGGCGAGACCGATGGGCGACATGGCTTATTGTTCCTTTTTGAAAAACGGCGATAAATTTCCGGCGGTAAAACTCCGGCGATAAAATCTGAAAGGATCTGGTAAAATGATTTATATTGATAAGTGCCGCACCGACCTCGGTGTTACCGTGGACGAGTGGGCGGTTGATGATAGATGTCGGTTCTCTGATTCCGGCAAGGTCGGCATAGGGACTGGTGTTCGTGTGCTCGATATTACTGACAAGTTTGGCGATGTTCTGGTTCGCCTTGTGATTTCGGATTCCTGCTCTGACAATGTCAGCAGGTTCTCCTGCAGGGAGGTGTTGTCTCATGAATAAAGAATTGCTTGAGCCGATCATGCGTGCTCACGGAGATAAAAACAAGGACTTGGCTGCGGCCATTGGTATGTCCGTTCCGAACTTCTCCACCATCTGGAATGGTCGTGGCGAGTTTGCTCTGAAGTATATCCGTCTCATTGCCCGGAGATATTCTCTTACCCCGGAGCAGGTCTATAAAATCTTTATCTTTCCGCAGGGGTAATCATTGCCCCTGCTTTTTCTTTGGCTTCCAAATCTGCCCCATTTAGGCAATAAAAAAGACCCAGTGGGTGTTTGTTCCACTGGGTTGCTTTTCGTCTTATTCTGGCTGTCACGGTGCGCCACGCTCTGGGTTCTGCGTTGCGGTGTTCCCGACATTTATGCCGGTCACATCGTCCGGGTGCTTACCCCCTTTAGAACCCCCTCTGCGGCACATCATACCTCCACTCTTTTTATAAGTCAATCGCCAATTACAGAAGTTCATTGACCTTCTTCTGCACGGCTGCGTAGTCGTATCCGGCTGCCTTCAGCTTCTGCTTTCTGGTTTCGCCGTTGCCCCACTTACCTGCGATCACTTCCTTGGCTACCTCAGTAACGCTTTTCTGCGGTTTTACTCCAAGCTGTGCATTGACCTCTTTCTGGACTGCATCGTGGTCATATCCTGCTGCCTTGATGCGGTTCTTTCTGTCATCGCCATTTCCCCACTGTCCTGCAATGACTTCCTTGGCGATTTCTGCCACGCTCTTTTTCGGTGCGGAGGTTGCTCCTGCAAGGCGGTTCACTTCTGCCTGCACCGTTGCGTAGTCATATCCGGCAGCAGCCAGTCTATTCTTGCGGTCATCTCCGTTGCCCCAGTCTCCTGCGAGCACTTCCTTTGCCACCTCAGTGACGGATTTCTTCTCGCCCTGGTTCTCTTTGGTTTCCTCTCCGTAGTAGTAGTCCATATCTACCTTGCCATCGATGCCGCTTACTGTTCCGGAACTGGTGTACTGGTGGAATGCGCAGTCATAGTCCGGAGATCCTGTGTAATCTGCGAGCCAGTACACATACTTGGAGAGCACTTCGTCCGAATACATATTTCTGTGGTAGTCGATGTTGGAATAAACACCTGCCTTGTATCCGTGGCTTTCCACGTACTCACAGAATGCCTTTGTGAATGCGATGCACTCATTCTTTCCGAGGGTCACTCCCTTTGCCTTGGCTTTCTTTACGGTGTCGTACTCAAAATCGTAGAATACAATCACATCTTTTCCGAGACCTGCCTGCTCCATCTGCTTGATGCAGAATGCCGCCTCCTGCG
>OJMP01002411.1_pt1 | contig 10172 bp, 9 predicted proteins | sample 1597311 | NCBI WGS metagenome assembly OJMP01 (sample SAMEA2452134, study PRJEB22498) | human gut metagenome | biome: human feces; feature: human gut; material: feces | place: Australia | collected 2012 | reverse complement strand
GGTATCCCGCCAGATTTCAGATGCTCTGGTAACTCAGTTACCGAGTAGTTCACAATTATTTAATAGCCAGTTTATTGAATTTCTGCGGGCGGAGTATTAAGATGAGTCAAGAGACAAAAATCACGTATGACCCATCGCGTTTTCTGATATAGCCTCAGGCGGATCAGAGAGGTGTAAAAGAAAGAGAAAGATAAGGTCAAAAGAAAGGCCGGGTCAGAAGAAAGGGTATAGTATGAGACAGAAATTCGAAAAATTTATGCAGGGCAGATATGGAATCGACCATTTTTCCAGGTTTTTACTGGTGGGAGCACTGGTATGCATCCTGCTTTCCGGTCTGCTGCGGGCATCGGCACTGAACTATGTCAGCTGGATTCTGCTGATCTGGATGTATTACCGCATGTTTTCCAAAAATATCCGGAAACGATGCGAAGAAGAGCGTATGTATATGGACACAAAAGAGAAGGTTATCCGGTTCTGCAAAGGGGACAAAAGTGTGATCAGCGATTCCAAAACACACAAAATCTACCGCTGTCCGCATTGCAAACAGAAAATCCGTGTCCCGAGAGGGAAGGGAAAAATCGAGATCACCTGTCCTTCCTGCCGCAGTAAATTTATCAAACGGACCTGATTCTTGCAGTTTTTGCATGAATTTGCTAAAAATTGCAGGAAATATGCTTGTGCATCACAGAAAAAAGTATTATACTTAGAAACATATCAAAAATATTTTGTCAGACTGTTGTACCAGTATTTATGGATTGAAAAAGCAGCAGGTAAGGCGTCAGGAGGATAACATGGGAAAAAATATTGACTGGTCAAATCTTGGATTTGGCTATGTAAAAACAGACTATCGCTATGTATCAAATTTTAAAAACGGTGCCTGGGATGAGGGTACATTAAGTACCGATGACATGGTTACAATCAGTGAGTGTGCCTGTGTATTGCAGTATGCACAGACGGTATTCGAAGGTATGAAAGCATATACAACAGAAGACGGACACATCGTTGTATTCCGCCCGGACCTCAACGCAGAGCGTATGGAGAATTCCGCAAAAAGACTGGAAATGCCTGTATTCCCGAAAGATCGTTTCGTAGATGCAATCGTAAAACTGGTAGAAGCCAATGCAGATTATGTACCGCCATACGGATCAGGTGCTACTTTATATATCCGCCCGTACATGTTCGGAACAAATGCAGTTATCGGTGTAAAACCGGCTGATGAATACCAGTTCCGTGCATTTTGTACACCGGTCGGACCGTACTTCAAGGGCGGCGTAAAACCGATCACGATCCGTGTCAGCGATTTCGACCGTGCAGCACCAAGAGGAACCGGACATATCAAAGCAGGTCTGAACTATGCCATGAGCCTGCATGCGATCATGGATGCACACCGTCAGGGATTTGACGAGAACATGTATCTGGATCCGGCTACAAGAACCAAAGTAGAAGAGACAGGCGGAGCAAACTTCCTGTTCGTTACAAAAGACAACAAGGTCGTAACTCCGAAGTCAGACAGTATTCTGCCTTCTATCACACGCCGTTCTCTTGTTTATGTTGCAAAAGAATATCTGGGACTGGAAGTAGAAGAAAGAGAAGTTTACTTCGATGAAGTAAAAGATTTCGCAGAATGTGGACTTTGCGGAACAGCCGCTGTTATCTCACCGGTTGGAAAGATTGTAGATCACGGCAAAGAAATCTGCATGCCAAGCGGTATGACAGAGATGGGACCGGTTACCAAAAAACTGTATGAGACACTGACCGGTATCCAGATGGGTCGTCTGGAAGCACCGGAAGGATGGATTAAGGTAATCCGCTAACGGAAATTACATTTTGTTTACAAAAATCAGAAGATTTTAAGAACCGCTCTTTGTTATAGTAATAGCGAGGGGTGGTTCTTTTGGGTTGCCGCAGGCAGCACCGCGACAGGAGGACTGTATGAGAATTGTACTTGCATCCGCTTCGCCGAGAAGACGTGAGCTTTTAGAACAGGCCGGGATCGATTTTGAGATACTGATCGGCAGTACCAGAGAATGTATCACAAAAGAAGAACCGGGAGAGATCGTTGAAGAACTGTCACTTGCAAAAGCAAAGGGAGTTGCAGAAGCCGTGACAGGAGATGCTGTGATCATCGGGGCAGATACGATCGTTGCCAAAGGAAACAAAGTACTTGGGAAACCAAAAGATGCCGAAGATGCACATCAGATGCTTGCCATGCTTCAGGGAGAGAAGCATCAGGTTTATACGGGCGTGACACTGTTACAGAAAAAAGGGGATGAAAGGATCATCCGGTCATTCCATGAAAGGACCGATGTCTTTATGACATCGATGAGTGATCAGGAGATCGAAGCGTACATTGCCACCGGGGAGCCGTTTGACAAGGCAGGCAGTTATGGAATACAGGGACGTGCAGGAATTTTCGTAGAAAGAATTGAAGGAGATTATTATAACGTGGTCGGACTTCCGATTTCCAGACTCTGCCGGGAACTGAAGAGCCTGGAAGCGGAGGATGACCGGAAAGAATGAAAGCAGGGTAACTGCACCGATGGCGGGCAGTTATAAAATGTAGAAGTACGGGGGCAGAGAATTATGGCAAACCGCATTCTTGTGGTAGAGGATGATACGGCGATTTCAGAGCTGATCTGTATGAATCTGGAAGTGACCGGCTACGAAGTGGTTCCGGTTCTGGATGGCAATGAAGTTGAGGGAACACTGGAGAAAGAGGAGGATTTTGACCTGGCACTGCTGGATATTATGCTGCCGGGCAAAGACGGCTTTGAACTTCTCGGAGTTATGAAAGAACATGGCATACCGGTCATTTATATCACGGCTAAGGCAGATGTAAATTCCAAGATCAAGGGACTGAGATCGGGAGCAGAGGATTATATCGTCAAACCGTTTGAGGTTCTGGAGCTGCTGGTGCGTGTGGAGAAAGTGCTGGAGCGTACCGGAAAGCAAAAAGAGATCATACAGGTGAAAGATCTGGAGATCCATTTATCAGAGCATAAAGTGACCAGAAACGGGCAGACAGTCAGTCTGAAGCCGATGGAATATGATCTGCTGGTATTACTGGCAAAGAATAAAAATGTGGCATTTACCAGAGAACAGATGCTGAATGAAGTATGGGGCAGCAATTATCTGGGTGAGACAAGGACGATCGATGTACATATCGGACAGCTTCGCAGGAAACTGGATCTGTCGGATGTCATCAAGACCATTCCGAAGATCGGATATCGACTGGAGGAGTAGTATGAAGCTCTGGCAGAAAATATCTCTGCTCACGGCAGCGATTCTTTTGATCTCCATGGTAGTTTACGGTGGGATCACAGTGTATGAGACATCAAATTATAACATCAGGCAGACATCAAGTGCAGCGTCACGACAGGTGCGTGCGACCGCTTATGCACTGGGACAGAGTCTTGAAAATGCAGCTACGGAGGAGATGAGCGACACCGCAAGGAAAGCTTATCTCCAGTTTTTGCTGCGCAGATACAGCAGCAGAGATTATATGCTGCTTCAGGACTGGCAGCTTGCAGCGAATACCACGAATTTCGAGCTGACCGGAAACCGGCTTGAACAGTTTGATTCTTATGAGCCGGTGGCAGCTTTTCAGCAGAAAAACGGCAGACATCTGATGATCGTCGGACAGAAAATCCCGCTTTCAGACAGTAAAAATACATCGTATCAGCTTCTGCTGGTGCGGGATATTTCGGAAATTTATAACAATGTGCTGACGCAGATCGGCATGTTCCTGGTCATTTTGGGTGCAATCGTTGCGGTGGCGATCAATGCGGTGTTCTGGATGATACGAAGAATGTTAAAACCGCTGCGTGACTTAAGAGAGACAGCCGGTGCGATCAGCCAGGGACAGCTGGATCGCCGTGTACGTGTGCGTTCCAATGACGAGGTCGGGGCACTGAGCGTCTCTTTTAATCAGATGGCAGACCAGATAGAATGCCAGATGGAGGAGCTGGCACAGGTTTCTGAGCGAAGGAAACAGCTTCTTGGCAGTCTGGCACACGAGCTGAAAACGCCGATGACTTCCATCATCGGCTATTCGGATACGCTTCTGCATGTGAGGATCAACGAAGAACAGCAGAAAAAGGCACTGACGCACATCAACAATGAGTGTCGCCGTCTGGAGCGACTTTCCGGGAAGATGATGAATCTGCTGGAGCTTTACAACAACGAGACGATCCATATGGAGAAGCATCCGGTCAGCCAGCTGATCGGAAAAGTGGCGGAGCTTGAGAAGTATCATCTGAAAGAACAGGGGATCACACTGGAAACCAGGAGCGATGACACCGTTCTGCTCATGGACATGGATCTGATGGAGAGTCTTCTGGTGAATCTGATCGATAATGCCATGAAAGCTTCCAAAGAAGGTGATACCATTTATGTTGAAGCGGCCGGAACATGCATTCTGGTGGAAGACCACGGAAGAGGAATCCCGGCAGAAGAGATTCCGAAGATCACGGAGGCTTTTTATATGGTTGACAAATCCAGAAGCAAAAAAGCAGGTGGGATCGGGCTGGGGCTTGCACTTTGCACACAGATCGTGAAGCTTCATGGTGCAAAGATGGAGATCAAAAGCAAACCGGGCGTCGGTACGCAGATCCGGGTGATCTTTTCGGAAGAACAGTAAGGAGAAAAAATGAAAAGGGCAAAAAAAAGAATCTTACGAAGGATCGTATGGATCGGAATGATCCTGATGGCTGCAGGATTTCTGACCGGTTGTATGGAAACATCGGAAGATGACTGTATTGTAAAGGAAAAAGAGACAGAGACCGGAGAGCGTATCCGTTCTTATTCTTCCGGCACAGAGGCAGTGGAGAATGTCAGCGTAGCAGAACAGGTACAGGCAGCGAGTCCCTGTATGCTGAGTGTGGAAGAAGGTAAGATTCATGTGGATCTTCAGGCGAGTGTTTATCTCCCGCAGGGAAACAGCATGAAGATCTACAAGGCAAAGACACGCTATTTCACGCAGGAAGATATGAATGGCTGGATACATATCCTGACGCAGGGACAGCCGCTGAAAAACGACAAGGGAGATACGATTCCCTGGCGGGCACAGCAGGAGCTTAGCGGAATGGTGAAGATGACAGATCCGTATGCCTCCTGGGCGGCGGCAGGCAAGAAAGTGTATCAGTTTGAAATGCAGAATCTGCTGGAAGACGGCTACAAAGAATCCGGTGTTTCACTCAGAAGGGAAGAATGTGAATATGTACCGTGGAGCAGGGATGACAGCTGGCAAATTCTGCATACAAAAGTTGGAAGAAAACGGATGAGAAAAGAAGCAGATGCTCTGCTTCAGACTCTGGGACTTGCAGAAGAGTTTCATTTTATGCAGTCACGGGCGGTTTACTGTACGGAAGATTCTGTGAATGAAAATACCGGGGAAGAAACGGAAACAGGCGATACCGGAGCCTCGGAGCAGAAAATGGGCTGGAGGTTTTACTATACAAGGCAGGTGGACGAAGCACGGATCAACCAGAGCACAGACCACAGCCTGTCAGGGGATATCCTGTTCGGACTGGGCGGCAATCTGGATATGGCTTCCCCGGAAAACGAGGGAGAGGGATACGACGGAACAGGATCAGGGACGGAAAACTGGAAACCGAGTCGGGAAGCCGAAAGCTTTTATATTACCTTTGATGATGAAGGTCTTGCAGAAGTGACCTGGATCAACCCATGTATCGTAGAAGAAAATGAGGGCGGAGGAGTTTTTCTGCTTCCGTTTTCAGATATTCTGCAGGTCTTTCAGAAATCGATCACCAAACAGTATATTCTCGAGATGCTCTCCGGCAACGGTCTGGAGGTTTCCGCGACCATTCAGACGATCCGGCTTGGATACCGCAGGATTGAAACCGAAGACAAAGACGGAAAAAAGAAAAAAGAGCAGATCATCCCAGTCTGGGATTTTATCGGTACTTACAGCAGTCCGCAGACGGAACAGCTGCTGGCAGATGCGGATGATCTCTGGGTGCAGTGTTACCTGAGACAGGAACGGACAGACAGTCTGCTTACAATCAATGCAAACGACGGAACCATCGTAGACTGGGGAAATGAATTATAATTACGGTTCAGATTGCCTTGAGGGGAAAACTCTGTTATACTCTTACTATGATGCCAGGATTGTGGGAGTGCGACGCACGGAACAATCCGTAGGCATCATAGTTGGGGACTTTTGACACCAACATCCTTACTATCTAGGAAGTGAAAGAAGGAGAAATCGTATGCAAAAATATGGAGAAATCAAAGATCTTGTAAATGCTGTTCTGGAAAGTTATGATAAATATCCGGTCATTCAAAACATCGACTGCCGCAGCCGGATCAACAGTGAGAGTGTCAACGACCTTCTGGAAATGATTCGCAAGATCCTTTTTCCGGGCTATTTTGAGATAAAAAATCTTCGAAAAGATTCGATCGAATATCATGTCGGAGAACTTCTGGAAAACATAGAGTATAACCTGACCAAGCAGGTCATGATGGCACTGCCGCACAGCAGCAAGTACCGTGAGGCGGATAAAGAGACCTTGATGGAAAGTGCAAGAGAGATCACGCACCGTTTTCTGGAGAAGATCCCGAAGTTGCGTGATGTGCTGGCGACCGATGTCCAGGCAGGATACGAGGGCGATCCGGCTGCGTTTAACACCGATGAAGTCATCTTTTCTTATCCGGGTATGTATGCGATCACAGTCAACCGTATTGCACATGAACTCTATCTGCTCGGTGTGCCGCTGATCCCGCGTATGATGACCGAACATGCACACAGCCTGACTGGGATCGACATCCATCCGGGAGCATCGATCGGAGAATATTTTTTTATCGACCACGGTACCGGTGTTGTGGTCGGTGAGACCACGGTGATCGGAAAATATGTCAAGATTTATCAGGGTGTGACACTTGGTGCACTTTCCACCAGAGGAGGACAGAGCCTTCGCGGTGTGAAACGTCATCCGACCCTGGAAGACAACGTAACCGTATATTCCGGAGCATCGATCCTTGGCGGAGAGACCGTGATCGGCACCGGAGCGGTGATCGGAAGTAATGCATTTATTACATCTTCCGTACCGGCTCAGACGAGAGTCAGCATCAAAAATCCGGAACTGCAGTTTAAAGACCGCTCCAGAAAGGCATCTGAGCTTGGTCAAGAAGGATTCTTCAACCGCAAAGAAGAGGACTAAAGAAAAGGAGTAGTATCGTGAAGTTTTTTCATATAGCAGATACACACCTGGGAGCGATCCCGGATGCCGGTTTTGCGTGGAGTGAAGAACGCAGAAGCGAGATCTGGGAGAGCTTTCGCAGTGTTGTGGCAAAGGCAGATCGAGAGGAAGTGGATCTGCTGCTGATTGCAGGAGATCTGTTTCACAGACAGCCACTGATGCGCGAGCTCAAAGAAGTCAACTATCTGTTTTCCACGCTGAAAAAAACAAAAGTCGTGTTTATCATAGGAAACCATGATTACCTGAAAGTAGACTCTTACTATCTGGATTTTCCGTGGAGTGAGAATGTGACCTGCCTCCGGGGCAAGGAATGTGAAAGTGTCGTGTTTGAGGATCTGGATACGGAAGTGTATGGATTAAGTTACCATACAAGGGAGATCAAAGAGCCGAAATATAATGATCTGCAGCCGGAGAAAAAGACCGGTTTTTCCATTCTGCTCGGGCACGGCGGAGATGCAAAGCATATTCCGATCGACCGCAAAAAGCTGCTTCTGTCGGGCTTTGACTATATTGCACTTGGACATATCCACAGACCGGAGATGATAGAGCCGGACCGTATGGCGTATGCCGGGGCGTTAGAGCCGATCGACCAGAATGATATCGGTCCTCATGGCTTTATTGAAGGGGAATATAACGAAGGCAAGCTGAGTATTTCGTTTGTGCCGTGGGCGTGCAGAGAGTATATCCCACTTGAGCTGGATACGAAAGAATGTCCGACCAACCTGGCATTTCAGGAGACAGTGCGGATGCGGATGGCAGCAAAGGGAATGCAGCATATTTATAAAGTGCTTCTGCAGGGATATCGTGATCCGGATATTGTATACGATCTGGATGCCTGCAGGAAGCTTGGAAATATCGTAAGCGTACAGGATGAGAGCGTTCCGGACTATGATTTTGAACGGCTTATGCGTGTCCATGCGGGCGATATTGCCGGAAGATACATCCAGACTCTGTATCATAAAGACATGAGTGATACAGAGAGAAAGGCATTGTATTACGGAATACATGCACTGCTGGAGATGAGAGGATAAAAGTACATGCGGATACTGGAATTAGAAATCATTAATTTTGGAAAATTCAACCACGAGACAGTCACATTTCATGATGGAATGAATCTGATCTATGGCGAGAATGAAATGGGAAAAACAACGCTTCATTCATTTATCCGCGGTATGTTTTTCGGGATTGAAAAGCAGAGAGGGCGGGCAGCCAGAAAAGATGAATACAGCATCAGGGAACCGTGGTTTCATGCAGGACAGTTTGCAGGTATCATGCGATTTGAGAGCGGCGGCAAAATCTTTCGTCTGGAGCGGAATTTTTACCGCAAGGAAAAGAGCGTCAGCCTGGTATGCGAGACAAACGGTGAAGTACTGTCCGTAGAAAAGGGCGATCTTCAGGTTCTGATGGAAGGCATGAATGAGGATGCTTTTCGCAATACCGTGTTTTTTAATCAGCAGTCGGCAGCGACGGACGAAGGTCTGGCAAGAGAACTGCGAAATTACATGACCAATCTGCAGAATTCCGGAGACGGTGAGATGAACGTCAGTGCGGCGATCAAGAGCCTGGAAAGCCAGAGACGGCATCTGGAATCCGAACAGAAGCGTCTGGATGCAGAACAGGCAGAAGAGCTGGAAAGCCAGCAGATGCGTCTGGAGTACGTGCGTCAGGAACTGCTGGAGCTGTCCGAAGAACAGAAACACTGTGAAGTCCAGATGGCACGCATCGCAAAAGAGCGGATCGCACTTCAGGCGAGACTGACAGAAAAAAAGAGAAGCCTGGAGAAAATGAAGCGGGAACTGGATATTCCGCTGGAAGAGAATGCTGGTAAAGATGAGATGGAGTCCTGGAAAATGCGAATGGAAGCAGGACAGGACAAACGCAGGATACTGTGGCGTAACCAGGAGCTCTGGCTTTTAGGAGGCGGTGTGCTGGCACTGCTGGTTTGCATTCTTGTGCCGCATATCTGGATCAGTGCCCTTGTGCTTGCCGGATGGCTTGGGATTTCTGCCATTTTTGTATGGAAGATCTACCGCCGCCATCAGGAGGAGCAGGAGCGGCAGGAGCGTATCCAGAAACGGATGCAGGAGCGTATGAAAAAAGAGATCCAGGCCGAGCGGGAGCGTTCTGCAAAGCGTGAGAAGCTTCTGGAAGAAAAATACCATGAAGAAGATGAACTGGCTCAGCGTGAAAAAGAGCTGAACCTGGAATTTGAAAAGCAGATGTGGAATCAGGAACGCATCAGTGCGGAGAGCAAAGAAAAACAGGTTATTTTAAACAATCTGGAAGAGAGCCTCCAGGAATTGCAGGAAGAGAATGAGCAGAGCGGAAGTATCCAGGAAGAACTCGATGCGGTACGTCTGGCGATCATGACGATGAACCAGATCTCTGAGGATATTTACAAAGAATCTGCCGCACATCTGAATCAGAAAATCTCCGATATTTTAAGCCAGATCACAGAAGGACGTTATACCAGTGTATTTCTCGATGCAAACATGGAAGTACGTATCAATACGCCGAAAAAGCTGCTCTCCCTGGAACAGGTGAGCCGCGGCACGATGGAGCAGATCTATTTTGCACTGCGTATGGCGGTCGGTGAGATGTTCTGCCAGGATGAGACCATGCCGATCATACTGGACGATGCGTTTGTGATGTATGATGATAAGAGACTGAAACAGACACTGAAATGGCTCTATCACAGCAAAAGACAGGTGATATTGTTTACCTGCCATGGAAGAGAACAGAGGATTCTGGATGAGATAAAGCAGGAGAACTAAATTTTTGAATGTGCAAATGAACGAATTCCCCGAAGGCACGCACGGATATTTTTGTAAGTGTATGGAATGTATAAAAATGAGAGTATAGAAGTGTATAGAGTGCCGGACGAAAAAGGCAGAACCCGTGACACGCATCGTTTCCTGTTCGATTTGTGCCGTCTATGATCCGCCGTTCGCT
>OJMP01002410.1_pt1 | contig 10173 bp, 7 predicted proteins | sample 1597311 | NCBI WGS metagenome assembly OJMP01 (sample SAMEA2452134, study PRJEB22498) | human gut metagenome | biome: human feces; feature: human gut; material: feces | place: Australia | collected 2012 | reverse complement strand
TGAAGACGTCTGTGTTTCCAAGGGAAATGGGAAGGAAAATCGGACAGGCAGAAGAGATTCGCCATGCCAGCGATTATGATGATTTTTATATTGCAAGTAAAGAAGAATCAGAACGGCAGATTTCAGTTGCAGATGAATTTATAATTCTGGCAGAAAAATATTGTCTGGAACAGCTTGAAGAACAAAAGGAATACTGAAATGAACGAGGATGAAAAGATAACGGCATTCAGAGAACTGGTGAAATCAATTAAAGAAAATTCAAAATATCTATCAGAAGACTTCAATCCAGATACAGAGCTGGAAAAGGGAAAAAAGAAAAATATTCAGAAATAGTTTTTTGAATAAATAATATAGAAAACGTATAAAGTACAGAACAAACATTCGCCTGTTCTGTACTTTTTTTACTCTGAATGATATACTGTAAAAATTTGTAATATGTGTATGTTTAGAATATGTAATTATAGTGGGGGTTGTAATTAGTGTATATGCTAATTTGTATGTGGCATATCATAATAACGTATATTTTGCGTTTCAAATGAATTTACTTGAAATGCAAGGTGAAAATGTCTCTTTACATAGAAAGAAAATAGAGAAAAAAATTGATGGAAAAACGTGGAGTGTAAATGGGAATTATGATGAATAAGATAAAGAAAAATTGTGTCCGTTAGACATTATGATACAAAATGAAAACGGAAAAATAGGCATTATAGAACCAGATTTAAATATTGCTTTAAATGAAGATAATATGGGTAGTGCCAATAATGAAAAATATATTTATTTTAGTTTTGTGTCTTTCTTTTCGTCGGGATATGGAGATATTTATCCTATTTTATCTATTACGAGAAACTGGGCAGTGCAAGAAATGATAATATCACATATGATTATGGTGGTGTTGATTCCGATATTGCTTACAAGTGTGCAAGAATTCATACAAAAACAAGAACCAGAAGTAAAATGAAAAATAAAAAATTGAAACCATGTCACAACATGCCGTAATTTTTTTACGGCATGTTGTTGCGAACAGAGTGAAAATTGGTTATACTGTAAGCATAGAATTATACGTTAATAATTTTTTGAGAGGATGGTATAAGATATGCTTAAAAAATTCATGTTAAAGAATTACAAAAATTTTAAAGATGAAATTACGATAGATTTTGAAAATATTGCAGGCTATCAGTTTAATACAGATTGTCTTTCAGATGGTATCATCGGCAAAATGTTGATTTATGGATGTAATGCGACTGGTAAGACGAACCTTGGAAGAGCAATTCTTGATATTGGTTCAACAATGTTTGGCGGAACAAGATATGCGAGTAATGGAATTTTACTCAACGCGGATTCCAAAGAAGATGCAGCAATGTTTCAATATGAATTCATATTTGAAGATACAGAATTAAGTTACAAATATTCGAGATTATCAAATCAGGAATTACGTGAAGAAGAATTATCCGTAAATGGAAAAAGCATTTTTAAATGTAATTTTGGTTTGCGAGAATACAATTTTGATAATTTAGATTATATTGATGCAGAAACTGCCAATATAGAGCGCTATTTACAATCTCTGGAAGTTGGAGAAGATGATGAAATCAGTGAACCAAAACTTCCATTTTTGAGATGGCTGATTAGTAATGTGGCTTTGAAAAATGATTCAGCTCTTATCCGGTTATCGAATTATGTTAGAAGAATGATGATGATTACAGTAGGAAATGGGATGCAGTATCGCTTTGGAAGACTGAATCAAGGTTTTTATGAGAGTCTGGAAAATCCGGAACATCTGAAGGATTTTGAAGATTTTTTAAATGCAATGGGTATTGAATGTAAATTGGTATTAAAAAAATTACCAGACGGACAAAGAGAACTGTATTTTTCACATGAACAATTAGTTCCATTTTATGAAAATGCATCAAGTGGTACATTGGCATTAGCAGAGTTATATCGGAGACTGGTTCCGAAAGTATGGGATGCGTCTTTGATCTATTTAGATGAATTTGATGCGTTTTACCATTATGAAATGGCAGAAAATGTGATTCGTTTCTTTAAACAGAAGTATCCAAAATGCCAAATGATTATGACATCGCATAATACGAACTTGATGACAAATAGAATTATGAGACCGGATTGCCTGTTTATTTTATCAAGAAAGGGAACATTAACAGCTCTTTGTAATGCGACTCAACGGGAGCTGAGAGAAGGTCACAATCTTGAAAAGATGTATATCAGTGGGGAGTTTGAAAAATATGAATAATTACGCAGTAGAGACAAGGCGGCGTAGCCGGAGCTTACTGGTTGTAGAAGGAAAACATGAAAAGGATGAATTATTTTGGCTTATTTTTAAATGTTTTCCAGAAATGAACATTGATATAAATGATGTATGGATTTACGGTACGAACATTTATAAGTTATATGAGGATATTGTAAAAGAATACGGAAATGATTGGGCAAAAGATGAAATGGATGTTGATTTACCGTTTGTAATCAGTAAAAAGGAACATCCGGAGACAATCTATTATAGAAATGATTTTACCAATATTATTCTTGTATTTGATTATGAACGGCATGATCCGGCATTTTCTGAAGAAAAGATTTTAGAAATGCAGCATTGCTTTGCGGATTCGACTGATATGGGGAAATTGTATCTGAATTATCCAATGATTGAATCATATTTGCATTTAAAATCTATACCAGATGAAGAGTATATAAATCGAAAAATTTTGGTATCATTGCAGCCGGGAGACAAGTATAAAATCCTAGTAAGGGCAGAAAGTGTTATTGAAAAGGCGGTTGAGTTGCCACATAGAATTGATGATTTACTTGCAGGAGATAGATATCGGGTAAGTGATGTTGAAAAAAGAAATGGATGTTGTGATGCAATATTGAAGCTTTCTGCGAATGAGTTAGAAAAAGAATTGGAAGAAATATTGTGTATTGTAGGAGATGAGAAGAAGAAAAAGACATTAAAATATCAATTAAAAGATTGGATTACAAAAATCGGATATACATGTGAGAATCGGACATATTGGGAGTATATGAGAAAAGTTTTACAAGAGATTGTATGTCATAATATTCGCAAGGCAGCTAGAATTCAAAAGGAAGATGCAAATGAAAATGAGCTTAGAAAGCAATTTGAACAGATAAATTTATCTGAGATACTGAATGTTCAAAATGAAGTCAGCAGAAATTTTGAAAAAGGATTTATATGGGTATTGAGTACATGTGTATTATTGATTCCGGATTATAATTTTAAATTAATTAAATAAGAAACGGATTAAATTCATAGGCAGATCACATGTAATATTGGTTGGATTATTGAAGAAATTTGGAAGAATAATGGAATTTAGAAAATAAAAAAGTACAGAACAAACATTCGGTTTTGTTCTGTACTTTTTTTATATTGAATGATATACTAGACAAGTAACAATACTAGAAATAATATTACTACATTCCAAAATAAATTAGATTCAATCAGGAGAAATCATATGGATCATTTTGAATTAGTATCAGAATATAAACCAACCGGAGACCAGCCGCAGGCAATTAAAGAGCTGGACGAAGGTTTCAAAGAAGGAAACCAGTGTCAGACGTTGCTTGGCGTTACTGGATCTGGTAAGACATTTACCATGGCGAATGTTATTCAACAGATGAACAAGCCGACATTGATTATTGCACATAATAAGACGCTGGCTGCGCAGCTGTATGGGGAATTCAAAGAGTTCTTTCCAAATAACGCAGTGGAATATTTTGTCTCCTACTACGACTATTATCAGCCGGAAGCATATGTTCCATCTTCAGACACATATATTGCCAAGGATTCGTCCATCAATGACGAGATTGATAAGCTTCGACTCTCCGCAACTATGTCACTGATGGAGCGAAGAGATGTGATCATTGTTGCAAGTGTATCTTGTATCTATGGGCTGGGTAACCCGGTAGATTACCAGAACATGGTAGTTTCTTTGCGTCCTGGTATGATCAAAGATCGTGATGAAGTAATGGCAAAGCTGATTGAGATCCAGTATGATCGTAATGATATGGATTTCCACCGTGGTACATTTCGTGTGCGTGGAGATGTTTTGGAAATCATTCCAGCATATGAGAGTGACACAGCGATTCGTGTGGAATTCTTTGGAGACGAGATAGACAGGATCTCAGAGATTGATATTTTGACAGGAGAAGTGAAGGACGAACTGAAACATGTAGCAATCTTTCCAGCATCTCATTACGTGGTTGACCGTGAGAATATCAAGCGTGCGGTGGCAGATATTGAAGAAGAATTAGAAGAACGTGTCAAAGAGTTTAAGAGAAATGATAAGCTTTTAGAGGCACAGCGTATTGCGGAGCGAACGAATTTTGATATTGAGATGCTTAAGGAGACTGGATTTTGTTCCGGAATTGAGAATTATTCCAGACATTTGGCAGGGCTTCGACCGGGACAGGCTCCGTATACATTGATCGATTATTTCCCGGATGATTTTATTATGATGATTGATGAGTCACATAAGACAATCCCGCAGATTGGTGGAATGTATCACGGAGACCAGTCGAGAAAGCAGACATTGGTAGATTATGGGTTCCGTCTCCCATCTGCGAAGGACAACCGACCGCTTAATTTTGATGAGTTTGAAAGTAAGATTAATCAGGTGATGTTTGTATCTGCAACACCGGGAGAGTATGAGAAGGATCATGAGCTTCTTCGTGCAGAACAGGTAATCCGCCCGACAGGACTTCTGGATCCGGAAGTTGAGGTGCGACCGGTAGAAGGACAGATTGATGATCTGATCGGTGAAGTGAACAAAGAGATCAGTAAGAAGAATAAAGTCCTTGTCACAACGCTGACAAAGCGCATGGCAGAAGATTTGACAGATTATATGCGTGAAGTAGGAATCCGTGTAAAATATCTTCATTCGGATATTGATACGCTTGAACGTACGGAAATCATCCGAGATATGCGTCTGGATGTGTTTGATGTGTTGGTTGGAATCAACCTCTTGAGAGAAGGACTTGATATTCCGGAAATCACTCTTGTTGCAATCCTTGATGCAGATAAAGAAGGATTCCTTCGTTCAGAGACTTCGCTGATTCAGACAATCGGTCGTGCAGCGCGTAATGCAGAAGGACATGTAATCATGTATGCAGATAAGATTACAGAATCAATGCAGCTGGCAATCGATGAGACACAGCGTCGTCGTGAGATTCAGATGAGATACAATGAAGAGCATGGAATCACGCCGAAGACGATTCAGAAGTCAGTGCGTGATCTGATCAGTATCTCTAAAAAGGTTGCGGCAGAAGAGATGCGGCTTGAAAAAGATCCGGAGTCCATGAGCCAGAAAGAACTGGAGAAGCTGATCGCGGATCTGACGAAACAGATGAAGAAGGCAGCAGCGGAATTGAACTTTGAGGCAGCGGCAGAGCTTCGTGATAAGCTTGTTGAATTAAAAAAGATGCTCAATGATATGGAATAGGAGATTACAAAATGGGTAAGAAAATGGACGCCAGACAGTACATTAAGATACGAGGCGCGAATGAGAATAACCTGAAGAATATAGATGTAGATATCCCAAGAAATGAACTGGTTGTTTTGACGGGACTTAGCGGTTCTGGAAAATCTTCCCTTGCATTTGATACAATTTATGCAGAGGGTCAGAGACGTTATATGGAATCACTGTCTTCCTATGCAAGACAGTTTCTTGGTCAGATGGAGAAACCGGATGTAGAAAGTATCGAAGGGCTTTCACCTGCAATTTCCATTGATCAGAAATCAACGAACCACAATCCACGTTCCACAGTTGGAACTGTTACGGAGATTTATGATTATTTTCGATTATTATATGCGAGAGTTGGAATTCCGCATTGCCCGAAATGTGGTCGTGAGATTGCAAAACAGTCGGTAGATCAGATGGTGGATCAGATCATGGCGCTTCCGGAGAGAACGAAGATACAGCTTTTGGCACCTGTTGTACGTGGAAGAAAAGGAACACATGCAAAGCTTTTCGAACGTGCAAAAAAGAGTGGATATGTTCGTGTTCGTGTGGATGGCAATATGTATGAGCTTTCGGAAGAGATTGCACTGGATAAGAATGTTAAACATAATATTGAAATTATTGTGGATCGTCTTGTGATAAAACCTGGAATTGAAAAGCGACTGACAGATTCCGTGGAAAATGTACTTCAGCTGGCAGAGGGACTGCTTCTTGTAGATGTGATCGATGGAGAGCCAATGAATTTCAGTCAGAGTTTTTCCTGTCCTGTCTGTGAGATCAGTATTGATGAGATTGAACCACGCAGTTTTTCTTTTAACAATCCATTTGGTGCTTGCCCGGAATGTTTTGGACTTGGATACAAAATGGAATTTTCAGAAGAACTGATGATTCCGGATCCGTCGTTGTCTATTAATCAAGGTGCGATTGCAGTTTTAGGATGGCAGTCCTGTACAGACAAGAGTAGCTTCACACGTGCAATTCTGGATGCACTGTGTAAAGAATATCATTTTGATCTGGACACCCCTTTTGAGGACTATCCGAAAGAAATCCATGATGTTTTGATTTATGGAACAGATGGAAAAGAAGTGAAGGTTTATTATAAAGGTCAGAGAGGCGAAGGGATTTATCCGGTTGCATTTGAAGGATTGATCAAGAATGTGGAACGTCGTTACCGTGAGACAGGTTCTCAGACGATGAAAGCAGAATATGAGACATTTATGAATATTACACCATGTTCAGCCTGTAAAGGACAGCGCTTGAAGCCGGGGGCTTTAGCTGTAACAGTTGGAGATAAGAATATTTCAGAAGTGACAACACTTTCTATAGAACGGCTTCAGAAATTTTTAGATGAACTTCAATTGACAGAGACACAGCAGTTGATTGGTAATCAGATTCTGAAAGAGATCAAAGCAAGAATCAGTTTTTTGATGGATGTCGGTCTGGATTATCTGACGCTTGCGCGTGCGACAGGAACACTTTCCGGTGGAGAAGCACAGAGAATTCGACTTGCAACACAGATTGGATCAGGTCTGGTCGGAGTTGCATATATTCTGGATGAGCCGAGTATCGGACTTCATCAAAGAGATAATGATAAACTTCTTGCGACGCTGAAACATTTGCGTGATCTTGGAAATTCATTGATTGTAGTAGAACATGATGAAGATACGATGCTGGCAGCGGATTATATAGTAGATATCGGTCCGGGGGCAGGAGAACATGGCGGTCAGGTTGTTGCTGTGGGAAATGCACAGGAAATTATGAAAAATCCAAATTCTGTCACAGGAGCGTATTTGAGTGGAAAAATCAAGATTCCGGTTCCGACAGAAAGAAAGAAGCCGACAGGTTATCTGAAAGTAGTCGGTGCACAAGAGAATAATCTCAAGAACATTGATGTAAAATTCCCTTTGGGAGTTATGACTTGTGTAACGGGAGTGTCTGGATCGGGGAAAAGTTCTCTTGTGAATCAGATTTTATATAAAAGACTTGCAAGAGACTTGAACCGGGCAAGAACAATCCCTGGAAAACATAAGAGAATAGAAGGGCTAGAGCAGGTTGACAAAGTGATTAATATCGACCAGTCACCAATCGGAAGGACGCCACGGTCAAATCCTGCCACTTATACAGGCGTGTTTGATTTGATCCGAGATTTGTTTGCAGGAACGCCGGATGCAAAAGCACGTGGATACAAGAAAGGACGGTTTAGCTTTAATGTTAAAGGGGGACGTTGCGAAGCATGTGCAGGAGACGGAATCCTGAAAATCGAGATGCATTTTCTTCCAGATGTTTATGTTCCATGTGAGGTCTGTGGTGGAAAGCGTTACAATCGTGAGACGCTGGAAGTGCGCTATAAAGGGAAAAATATTTATGATGTATTGAATATGACAGTGGAAGAAGCGGTAGATTTCTTCGAAAACGTGCCAAGCATTCGAAGAAAGATGGAGACGTTGAGAGATGTCGGATTGTCGTATATTCGTTTGGGACAGCCTTCTACAGAGCTTTCAGGTGGCGAGGCACAGAGAATTAAACTTGCGACAGAACTTAGCAAACGCAGTACCGGAAAAACGGTATATATTCTGGATGAACCTACGACAGGACTTCATTTTGCAGATGTGCATAAATTAACAGAGATTCTCCGCAGACTTTCCGGGGATGGAAATACAGTAATTGTAATCGAACATAATCTGGATGTGATTAAGACGGCAGACTATATTATTGACATTGGACCAGAAGGAGGAGACCGCGGAGGAACTGTTGTGGCAAGTGGTACTCCGGAAGAGGTCGCAAAGAATCCAGATTCTTATACAGGGAAATATATTGCGTCTATATTGGAGAAATAAAGACGAAAAAAAGTCGAAAAAAGTCGTAAAATATATGCAAAAAATGCCTTTCTATTTTAAGCGAAGTCTATTATACTAAAGTATGCGGATGATAAAACATTACTGTTTTGGCTACATAATATTGACAACAGTAATAGTAAAAAACAGTAACGATAAACCCCTTCAAGGGACAAAAGACACTTGATTGAGGAAAGAGAATGCTGGAATCAGTAACAGACAAAGTTGTTTATTTGTAGTAGATTGCTGAGAACAGTAAAAGAGCGTTTTAGAAGGGAGATATAGAAATTATGATGTCAGTAGATCTTGGAATAGATTTGGGGACAGCCAGTGTACTGGTATATGTGAAAGGAAAAGGGGTTGTTCTGAAAGAACCATCAGTTGTCGCATTTGATCGTGATACGAATGTGATCAAGGCAATTGGTGAAGAAGCGCGTCTGATGCTTGGAAGAACACCGGGAAATATTATTGCGGTAAGACCACTCAGACAAGGAGTAATCTCTGATTATACCGTGACGGAGAAGATGATTAAGTATTTTGTTCAGAAAGCTCTGGGAAAACGTACATTTAAGAAGCCGAGAATCAGTATCTGTGTACCAAGTGGTGTTACAGAAGTAGAAAAAAAAGCAGTGGAAGAGGCTACATTTGCAGCCGGAGCAAGAGAAGTTCATCTGATTGAAGAACCTGTGGCAGCAGCAATAGGAGCAGGGATAGATATTTCAAAGCCTTGTGGAAATATGATTGTTGATATCGGTGGCGGTACAGCAGATATTGCAGTTATTTCGTTGGGTGGAACAGTTGTGAATACATCAATTAAGATAGCGGGTGATGATTTCGATGAAGCAATCGTACGCTATATGAGAAAGAAACACAATCTTCTGATTGGAGAAAGAACGGCAGAAGATATCAAGATTAAGATTGGAACGACTTATCCACTTGTAGAAGAAGAGAAGATGGAAGTCAGAGGGCGTAATCTGGTAACGGGGCTTCCGAAGACAGTTACGGTGACTTCATCTGAGACAGAAGAAGCTTTGAGAGAATCTACCGGACAGATTGTAGAAGCTGTAATCGGAGTACTTGAGCAGACTCCACCGGAGTTGTCAGCAGATATCCTTGATCGTGGAATTGTTCTTACCGGAGGAGGATCACTTCTTCGCGGACTGGAAGAATTGATCGAAGAGAGAACAGGAATTAATACGATGACAGCGGAGGATCCGATGAAAGTCGTTGCAATTGGTACCGGACAGTTTGTGGAATTTATGAGTGGAAGAAAAGAGTTTTAAGAGAAAGAATTCTGAAAAAAGAATTTGAAGTGTCAGGTTCTTAGAGAAGAAGATTCAATTACAAGGGGTGTGTATAATAGGAACACACCCTTTTTCTGCATATAAATAGGAAAAGATACAAGAAGAGAGAGGAAAAAGTGTGGAAACAGTTACAGGGTATGTGAGTCATATTGTATATAGAAATTCTGATAATGGGTATACAGTATTCCATATTGAACATGATGATGGTGAAGTGACATGCGTGGGAAGTCTGAACTATATTAATGAAGGAGAACTTCTTGAAATTCAAGGAGAATATGTGAATCATAATGTTTATGGTAAGCAGTTGAAGATTTCTCATTATAAAGTAAAAGAGCCGGAGGATATTGTTTCTATTGAACGATATCTTGGCTCCGGAGCAGTGAAAGGTGTGGGTGCGGCACTGGCTGGCCGAATCGTGAAAAAGTTTAAAGAGGATACTTTCCGCATTATTGAAGAAGAGCCGGAAAGACTTGCGGAGATTAAAGGAATCAGTGAGAGAAAAGCACAGGAGATTGCATCTCAGCTTGAAGAAAAGAAAGATATGCGAAAAGCCAT
>OJMP01002408.1_pt1 | contig 10175 bp, 8 predicted proteins | sample 1597311 | NCBI WGS metagenome assembly OJMP01 (sample SAMEA2452134, study PRJEB22498) | human gut metagenome | biome: human feces; feature: human gut; material: feces | place: Australia | collected 2012 | reverse complement strand
CCGCTTTCACCTATGCAGCTCCGGAATGAAATTTCAAATAAATCCTTACCGTATCGGCTCACAGCTCAATAACCGATACTCTCTTTAGGCGGTATATACCTTACTTTGTTCCATCATTACTTTTAATATTCAATAATAAAGTATTATATCACCTTTTTTTTATTTTGTCAATCAATAACACAAAATTATTTAAAAGGATTGATTTTTTTAACAAAAAATTATATAATTTATCCCGAAAGGGTTGATTTGAATTGAAAGAAGAAATTTTAGATATATTAAAAAATGCAGACGGATATATTTCAGGCGAACGCATAAGCGAAATGCTGAACGTTTCAAGAACGGCAATATGGAAACATATTAAATCATTGCGTGAAAGCGGTTACAAAATCGAATCGGTCACAAACAAAGGCTACCGCCTTATTTCCTCGCCTGACATCATAACCGAAAGTGGCATCAAAAGCGAACTTACCACCGATTTTATCGGTCACAGCTTATTTATATATGATGAAACCGACACGACAAACAATCGTGCAAAGGAAAGCAATACCTCGCCCGACGGCAGTGTATTTATCGCCGAAGTGCAAACGCACGGCAAAGGCAGTCGCGGACGCGGTTGGACTTCTCCAAGAGGGATAGGCATTTGGCATTCAATCCTTTTAAAGCCCGAAATCTCCCCGCTTGAAGTTTCGCAAATAACGCTCGTTGCAGGTCTTGCTGTCTGCAAGGCTATCGGTCTTAATTCAATGATTAAATGGCCTAACGACATTGTTATTAACGGTAAAAAAATCTGCGGTATTCTAACCGAAATGTCTGCTGAGATAAATATGGTCAACTACGTTGTATGCGGTATCGGTGTAAATGTAAACACAGAATCATTCGATGACGATATCGCCGACAAGGCTACTTCAATGTTTATCGAAAGCGGTCACAAATATGTGCGAAACGAATTAATCGCAAAATTGTTAAACGAATTTGAATATTATTATAAGAAGTTTCTCGACGGCGGACTCAGTGCAATTCTTGATGAATACAAAAAGTGTTGCGTCACGCTCGGCAGAGAAGTAAACGTCATTTTCAAAAATGAAACAGTTCGCGGAACTGCCGTTGACGTTGACGAAAACGGCTCACTCGCCGTACAAACCGAAAACGGTATTATTCACGTCACTTCCGGTGAAGTTTCAGTCAGAGGTATCTACGGTTACATCTAAAATCGGATATATTATGAATAAATTGTAAATTGTTAGCACTCACATCTGTTGAGTGCTAATTTTGTATTGACAAATCTTACTTTGAGTATTAATATATATTATGTAAATTAATTAAACTTCAAGGAGTGATTTATATGGCAAAAGGTAATATTTCAGTTGACAGTGAAAATCTTTTCCCTATTATAAAAAAATGGCTTTATTCCGATAAGGATATTTTCCTTAGAGAACTTGTTTCAAACGGTTGTGACGCGGTCACAAAATTAAAGAAACTTGCAAGTATCGGTGAAGCTCAAATTGACGAAAACGAAAAATTCAAAGTTACCGTATCAATATTTAAGGACGCTAAAAAGCTTGTCATCAGTGATAACGGTATCGGCATGACTGCCGAAGAAATCGACAAGTACATCAATCAAATCGCATTTTCGGGTGCAAGCGACTTCCTTTCAAAGTACAAAGAGGAGGACGACAAAGGTTCTCAAATTATCGGTCATTTCGGACTTGGTTTTTACAGTGCGTTTATGGTTGCCGACAGTGTTGAAATTGATTCGCTTTCATATCAAGACGGTGCAAAAGCCGCAAAATGGACTTGTGACGGAAGTATGGAATTTGACTTAACAGACGGTGACAGAACAGAAAGAGGTACTACAATAACTCTTAACATCGCCGAAGATTCGAAAGAATTTCTTGAAGAAAGCACAATCCGTCAAATTCTTCATAAGTATTGTGCATTCCTACCTATTGAAATATATGTTGAAGTTCCTGAGGACAAACACGAGGACCACTGCGACTGCGGTCACGATCATGATCATGAACACGAGGACGATACACCGTCAGAGCCAAAGCCTATCAACAACACAACACCGCTTTGGATGAAAAAGCCGTCGGAGTGTACAGACGAAGAATACAAGGAATTTTACAGAAACGTATTTATGGACTTCAACGAACCGCTTTTCTGGATTCACCTTAACGTAGACTATCCGTTCAACTTAAAAGGTATTTTGTACTTCCCTAAAATCAATCATGAATTTGCAGGTCAAGAGGGACAGATAAAGTTATACAACAATCAAGTATTTGTTGCCGACAACGTAAAGGAAGTTATTCCCGAATTTCTAATGCTTTTGAAGGGTGTTATCGACTGTCCTGACTTGCCGCTTAACGTATCAAGAAGTTTCTTGCAGAATGACGGTTATGTTAAGAAAATTTCTTCACATATCACAAAGAAAGTTGCGGACAAGCTTACAAGTATTTATAATAACGAACGTGAAAACTATGAAAAGTATTGGGATTATATCAATATATTCATTAAATACGGCTGTTTAAGAGATGAAAAATTCTATGAAAAAGTTAAGGACGTAATTATTTATAAGGATATTGACGGTAAATATTTGACGTTGGACGAGTACCTTGACGGCAAAGAAGAAAAAGACGTTTATTACGTTTCCGATCCGCAAACTCAATCGCAGTATATCAATATGTTCAAAAATCAAGGACTTAATGCCGTTGTACTTCCGTCAATGATGGATACACATTTTATTTCACTTGTTGAAATGAAACAGACGGGCGTTAAATTCAAACGTATTGATTCCGCCATAAATGACATTTCGGACAACACAGAAAAAGACGATTCAGCTAAAGAACAAGAAGAAAAGTTGATTGAAAAGTTCAAGAATGAAATCAAGGACGATACACTGAAAATCGAAGTGCAGTCACTTAAAGACGATTCAATCCCTGCCGTAATTTTGCTTGGTGAGCAGTCAAGACGTATGCAGGAGATGTATAAGGCTTACGGTCAGCAGATGGCAGGTATGGCTGATATGTTCCACGATGAATTTACACTTGTACTAAATTCAAACAACTCACTTATCAAGAAAATAGATACATTAAATGACGAGGACGCAAATCTTGTTATTGACCATGTTTACGACTTAGCGAAAATAAGCCACAGTCCTTTGCCGGCAGAACAAATGACAAAGTTTATCGAACGCTCCAATAAATTGCTTGAAAAGCTGTTTTAATTAACAGTTTTTTCTTCCATCGTCAAAGAGGGACACTAAATTTCAGTTTAGTGTCCCTCTTTTAATATGTTTAATAATTCTTCTATTGTATCCACAGTATAATCCGGCACTTCAAATTCATTTTTAGGTGTGTTTAACTTGTGAATACCCTGTTTTACGCATACGGTTTTCATACCCAACTTTTTAGCCGGTGCAACGTCATTATCCACCCTGTCACCGACCATCACAGCATTTTCACCTTTACAGCCGGCTTTCTCAAGTGCTTTTTGAAAAAGTCTTATATCGGGTTTTGATACACCCTCCTCCGCAGAGGATATGACAAGGCTGATATACTTTGCCAAGCCGTACTTTTCAAGGCGTTTTTGTGTCCCCAACGGCTGATTGGCTATAACTCCGATTTTGTACTTACCATACAGTTGTGACAAAACATTTTCAGAATATTCATAAGGCATTTCAAGCTCACTGTGCCATTCTGCCCTATTCAATCCCGATATAATAACAGCGTCATCATACGGAATTAAATTTTTCAAAGCACAGTCGTCCATTAATTTATAAAACTCGCTTACGCTTATGTTGCTCCCTTTTACCGTATCGCTGACGCGTTTTTCCCACGCCTTGCTTTCGTCAACAAGCGTTGAACCGACATCGAAAAATATCCACTTTATCATTCTCTTATCTGACCGTCACCGTAAATTATATATTTAATAGAAGTCAATGCCTCAAGTCCCATTGGACCTCTTGCGTGCATTTTTTGTGTACTTATGCCTATTTCAGCACCAAATCCGAACTCAAAACCGTCCGTAAATCTTGTTGACGCATTAACATAAACCGCCGCCGCATCAACCTCATTCAAGAACTTTTGCGAATGTTCGTAATTGTTTGTAACAATCGCCTCAGAATGTTTTGTGTTGTACTTATTAATATGCTCAATCGCCTCATCAATTCCGTCAACGACTTTTACCGCCATAATATAATCATTATATTCAGTATAATAATCCTCGTCTGTCGCGTCATTTACATCTGCAAATATTGCTTTTGAATTTTGGTCGGCTCTGATTTCAACATTCTTTTCTTTCAGTGCCTTGAACATAACAGGAATAAATTTATCCGCTATTTTTTTGTCTATAAGCAAAGTTTCGGCGGCATTGCACACAGACGGACGTTGTACTTTCGCATTAAGCACAATTTTAACCGCCATATCAACATCCGCGTCTGCGTCAACATAAACGTGACAGTTACCGGCCGCCGTTTCAACAATGGGAACAGTCGCATTTTCAACAACCGAACGAATAAGTCCCTTACCGCCGCGTGGGATTAACAAATCCACATATCCGTTCATTTTCATAAGCTGAGTTGCTGTTTCACGCGAAGTATCTTCTATTATATTTAGTGTCCCCTCAGGTATTCCGACACCGTATGCCGCGTCCTGCATAATTTTCATAACGGCTTTGTTTGAATTGATTGCTTCACTTCCGCCTCTTAAAATGCAGGCGTTTGAAGTTTTAAGGCAAAGTACCGCCGCGTCAACAGTTACATTCGGTCTTGCCTCGTAAATTATTGCAATAACGCCCATAGGCACACGTTTTTGACCGATAGTCAATCCGTTTGGTCTTTTCCACATTTTTATTACTTCACCGATTGGGTCGGCAAGTGCTTTGACCTGTCTTACTCCCTCCGCAATTCCGTCAATGCGTTCTTTTGTAAGAGTAAGTCTGTCAATCATAGCTTGACGTGTTCCGTTTTTCTTTGCGTTTTCTATGTCAATGTTGTTTGCCGCAATAATTTCATCGGCACGTTCTACAAGTGCATTTGCAATAGCCTCAAGTGCATTGTCCTTTGTAACCGTACTTACTGAAACCATTTTATATCCTGCATCTTTTGCAAGAGTGCATTTTTCCAAAAGCTCGCTCATTATTCTTCCTCCTTATCGAAATTCTTCGACACAAACAATGTTCCGACAGGCTTTCCGTTAAGTATATCGTAAAGTGAATCAACATTGTTTCCGTTTGCGATTATCATATGAATACCGGCATTTGTCGCTCTTTCGGCAGCCTCAAGCTTTGTCACCATACCGCCTGTACCTCTGCTTGTTCCCGCACCGCCTGCAACATCTCTGACTTCGTCAATATCGTATACTGTAGGAAGTAATTTTGCGTTTTTATTCTTGTGTGGGTCATCGTCGTACAAACCGTCAATATCGGAGAAAAGTACAAGTAAATCCGCGTCAACAAGGTCGGCAACGACTGCCGATAAATTATCATTGTCGCCGATTTCGATTTCGTCATAACTTACCGTATCATTTTCGTTTACAACAGGAATTATCCCCATTTCAATAAGCGTTGTAACAGTATTTTGAATATTTCTCTTTCTGCGCGGAATTGCAATATCCTCACGCGTTAAAAGCACCTGTGCAACGGTGTTGTTGTAACCCGAAAACATTTTGTCGTAAAGATACATCAGTTCGCACTGTCCGACTGCCGCAATGGCTTGTTTGCCCTTTGTATCTTTCGGCTTTTCAGCCAAACCGAGTTTACCGAGTGCAATTCCCTGTGCACCCGATGAAACAAGAATTATCTCCTTGCCTTGATTTCTTAAATCAGAAAGCACCATAGACAGTCTGTCTATAAGTTTTAAATTCATTGTTCCGTGTTCATATGTAAGCCTGTGTGCCATAGACACGTCCTTTAATATATCGTTCATTGCCATCCTCCTATAAAGCATATAGTTATTTCTATTATATCGCTTTATGGGTAGTTTGTAAAGTCATTTTTATCTTACCTTATTCTTCAAAATTTCACTTGCATTTTTTTACTCTCTATGATACTATATAAATATATTTTTACAAAATTTTCATTGTATCATATAACAATAATGTGAATTTTATTATATATTATACAACATTGTGGGAGGTAATGATGAAAAAACAAATAATTGCGGCAACTGCGCTGATGTTAGCGATTTCTTCAACCGCATATGCGTCCGACAACATAAACATATTCGTAAACGGAAATGCCTTAAACACAGGTGCTTTCATTATGAATGATTCGACGTATATACCTCTTAGAGCGGTCAGTGAGGCTCTCGGTTCAAATGTAAACTGGGACGGAAATACAAGAAGTGTTTACATTGATTCCGATGAAGATACAGTCACTGCTCAAGTGATTGAAAACGCAAGTTCAAGTGTCGTTGCAATAGTAGGAAATTACAAACCCGAATATATGACAGGGACTGTTTCAAATTACAATGAACTTACCGCTCACGGTACAGGTGTAGTTATCAAATCAGGCGGTATTATCCTTACAAACGCACACGTTGTAAGCGATATTGACAACATAACAGTCGTTTTCTCCGACGGCGAAAGCTATGCCGGACAAGTTCAGGCAATCGACAAAGATTCCGACTTGGCTTTGGTAAAGGTTGGCCGTCTTGGTTTAAAGCCAATATCGTTCGCACAATCGGACAGTATCTTCGCAGGGCAGTCCGTTGTTGCAATCGGTACTCCCCTTTCGCTTTCAATGCGAAACAGTGCATCAAAAGGTATCGTAAGCGGACTTAACGTCAGCACTCCGAGCGCGTATTATCCGTTAATTCAAACTGACGCCGCTATCAATGCAGGTAATTCCGGCGGACCGCTTCTTAATATGAAAGGTCAGCTTATAGGTATTAATTCTTCAAAATATGCAGGTGTCGGAATTGAGGGAATTAACTTTTCAATCCCGCTTGACACGATTAATTATGTACTTAATCAATTTGAGCAAAACGGAAAAGTCATAAGACCGGATTTAGGCGTTACACTTGAAAATTCATGGGAGGCGCGAATCGGTCTGCCGACAAAGAAAGGCGTCACCGTAAAAACATCTTCGTCAAGTTCACTTTCAAACGGTGATGTTATAAACTCTATCAACGGCGTTGAAGTACACAGTATTGTGGACTTTAATAAAGCATTGCGTGATACATATTCTTCGGGAAGTATCAACGTAATTTATACAAGGAACGGTGAACAAATTTCAACGGACATCGTTCCTAATCTAAAATAATAAAATTGGGGGTATTAAAATGAACAAAAAACTAATCGCTGCAATTCTTGCCGCAACAACAGCTCTTTCAGCAGCACCTTTTGCGCTTGCTGAAAATGACGAAAACACAAATGACAAAGTAGAAATCGCATTCAACGTGGGTGACAGTATTCTGAAAATAAACGGCATTGAAACAGAAGTTGAAACACCGTATGTAACAGAAAACAACACTACATTGGTACCGTTAAGAGTAATAACAGAGGCTTTTGGTGCAAAAGTTGACTGGGACGGCGATACTCAAAAAATAACTCTTACATACCCTGCCGTAAATATTGAACTTCAAATCGGCAATATCGTTGCAACTGTAAACGACCATACAGAAACACTTCTTGAATCACCTGCACTTTCCGAAAACGGCGTTACAATGGTTCCGCTAAGATTTATTTCCGAAACATTCGGTGCAACAGTAGGTTATGACAACGACACTCAAGCAATACTTGTAACAAAAGAAAATATGGATAATTCTTCTACCGTTACAGGTATCACCGATATGACAAAAACAGGTGACAGCTATTATTTATGGAGCATTGACACTCCTACTCAAATGAAAATGGCTGACAGAACTCTTGACGCAATGACAACAAAATTTGTCGCAGATGACGAAAGTTCAATGTACATAGACGTTTATCCTATAACAGAAGATACTGTTGATTTTGACGAAGAATATTCAAAGAGAAAAGACTCTTTTTCTTCATATACACTTATCAATGCAGAAAAATTACCTGAATCAAACGGAACACAGCATATGCACTTTCAGGCAAAAAATAAAGAGCAAATCATTGATTTTCACGAATACTATACAAAGGATTACAGATATTTAATCACTTCATTGATAAAAATCAATGATGATACATCAACAAAAGATATGATACTTTCTTTAGTGGATTCATTTAAGATTGGCAAAATAGATAATGAAACTTATGATCTTTCTACGGTAAAAACAGAGGGTACAAGACAATACCGTGAAATCACAGACGATACATATAAAGTAAGTTTCTATGTACCGGCTAATTATCAAATGGAAGATGATAATACTGAAAACGAATTTACATTCTATGAGCCTAAAAACGAATCAACATCACACATCTCATTGGGTATTTATTCAAAAACAGGTGACACGACTGCTTATTCGCTTGCCACACATGACCATGCCATAAGAGAAAAATATGCAAGTACAAAATATTCCACTCTTACCCCGGTATCAGAAACAGGTACTAATTCATACAAGTACACTCAAACTATTTCGGGTTCAACCGATTCCGATTTATACACAGTCGATACTTTTTTTGAAAAAGGCGATTATGTGTACAATTTTGCCGTAACGACTAATTTAGATTACGATGAAATGGAACTTAACACAATTCTAAACAGTATAAAGGCAGAAGAACTTGATTCTTCAAAAATCGGTAAATTGATGAGAAACGACCCTGAGGATACCTTAAACACAGCAAAAGTCGGAGATTATCAATTTTCAATTCCTGCGTCATGGAAACTTTTCTCAAAAGCATCTCAAAGATCTTCATATACGAACGTTTCATATGTAAACACATATACAACTTCGGGAATTATTTATGCCAGCATGACCGGTTCTGATTTCAAGCAAACTAACCTTTCTACAGTTGCAAACTCATACTCAAAGAGTATAACTCAAGACGATGAACACGAAATGTTCAAAAAAGTTGAGTACACTTCAATAAACGGTAAACGTTATGCTTATTTCACATATACAACAACAAGCAAAGCTGACAATAAATCATATGGAACCGTATATATGACTTGTGACAACGGAACGGCTCATATATTTACACTTATACAAAACGAAGTGTTCTACGGATCGGCTGAAATTGACGATTTTATCGACATCGTTAACTCATTTCAAAGCAAATAAAATTTAAAATTCTGTATTAAAAGTTCGGATTTTTTATCCGAACTTTTATTTATATATTTTTTCTTGTAAATGTTGTTACTTCCCCGTTCGATAGTTCATCATTATAAGTGTAACCTTCCATATTAAACTTTAATAAACCATCAACAGAATCTATTTTATTTTTTATGATAAATCTACACATATATCCACGAGCTTTTTTAGCATAAAGTCCTTTTACTTTATATGTATTTGTTTTTAAATCATAATCTTTAAATACTACATCTATAAATTTAAAATCTTTTTTTATAGGTTTTAAGTCTATACACTTTAGATATTCTGATGAAGCTAAGTTTAATAGTACTTTACTTTCATGGGTTTCTAATTCCTTAATGATGTAATCTGTTATTTTATTTTTCCAGAACTTATATAAATCCTTTCCATTTTTATTTTCAAGTTTAGCTTTCATTTCAAGCCTGTAAGGCTCTATTAAATCTAAAGGGGATAATATTCCATATAAACCAGATAAAATCCTTAGATGGTCATTTGCAAAGTTAAAATCATATTCATTAAAATCTGAAGTATTCATAGAATTAAATACTTCTCCGTCAAAAGCAAGTATACTTTGAAGCTTTTTATTATTAGAATCTAATAAGTTTTGATATCTATCATAATTTAATTTAGATAAATCTTCACTTAAATTCATTAAATTACTTATTTCTTTTATATTTAGTTCTTTTAGTATACTTATAAGATAATTTACGTCTTCTTTAAATACTGGATTAGAAGAGTTTTCTAAATTACTATCTTTATCAAAATTCATAGTAGTTGCAGGAGATATTATAGTTATCAAGTCATTCACCTCTTATTTTCATATTTTATTAATTATATACCATAATATTAAAAATTTAAATCTATATATTAAACTACTTATTATGATATAATAATATAATTACAAGAGAGAACTTTAGAAGGGTTGGAAATATAGATGGAATCACTAGTGTTAGAAGGT
>OJMP01002389.1_pt1 | contig 10252 bp, 9 predicted proteins | sample 1597311 | NCBI WGS metagenome assembly OJMP01 (sample SAMEA2452134, study PRJEB22498) | human gut metagenome | biome: human feces; feature: human gut; material: feces | place: Australia | collected 2012 | reverse complement strand
CTAACACCACTTGTTGCTTTTTTAAATAATGTATTAAGTTATCAAGAAAAAAGAAAAATCATGAAAGAATATGGATTTAATGTAATAGATAAGGAGATAGAAAAGATGTGTAACTTAGGAGAAATGATTGAAAGAGAAGCAAAACAAGCAAAGAATATAGAACATTTACAAAATGTAATGCATGAGCTTCAATGTTCATTAGAAAAGGCAATGGATATTTTAAAATTAACAGATGATGAAAGAAAAGAAATTAAAAAATATTTTCAAGCTTAACATAAAAGGATAGCAGTTTAGCTATCCTTTTTAAAAGACTACATTTTTTTATTTGTGTTTTTAATAATATAAATAGGTCGTTGTTTAGATTCAAAATAACAAGAGGAACAATATTGGCCTAAAATAGCTACAAATACAAGTTGGATACCACTTAAAAATAAAACCAAACTTGTTAAGTAGGATAGATGATGAATAAAAATAGAGTATAAAGATATAAAACATGCTATTAATATCAATATTCCGCCAATAACTCCAGCCATTGTAATGGGTGTAGAAGAAAAAGAAAAGATACCTTTAAATGCATAAGAAAATAAACTTTTAAAACTCCATTTTGTCTTACCTGCAGGACGTTCTACATTATGAAATTCTAACCATTTAGTATTAAAACCAACAAAAGAAAACATGCCTTTCATATAACGATTATATTCTTTTAATTCTAAAATCGCATCTACCATTTGTCTTGTCATCATTCTAAAATCACCTGCTCCATCATCCATATCCATTTTCGTAAGATATTGAATCACTTTATAAAAACTATGTGATAAAAAATTTCTTAATTTATTTTCACCAATACGATCAATTCTTTTACCAGCACAACAATCATAGTCTTCATATTTTAATGCTTGATACATAGATTCTAATAAATAAGGTGGATGTTGTAAATCTGCATCCATAATGACTACATAATCACCACTAGCGTTTTCTAAACCAGCATACATAGCTGCTTCTTTTCCAAAATTACGTGAAAATGAATAATAGAAACAATGTTTATTTTTATGTGCTAATAGTTTGAGTATATCTTCACTGTGGTCCTGACTACCATCATTAATAAAAAGAATTTCATAATCAATATTTTGAATTTTCTCTAAAGTATGTACAACTTCTTTATAGAAAAGGGGTAAAACTTCTTCTTCGTTAAAACATGGAACAATGACACTTATTTTATCCATTATAAACACCTTCTTTTTTAAAAATTTTAAACTTACATAAAACATAATTTGATAAAATAGTTACAAAACTTACTAATAACTTAGAAAACATGGGTTGTATATGCATTAAAGTAATAAAAATATATAAACAACCATTTTCAACAATTAAAGTTAAAAATCTTAACAAAACAAAAGAACTCAATTCTTTTTTGATATCGTTTTGACTTTCAAATACATATTTTTTATTAGCATAATAAGCAAATATAACAGCAAAAAACCAGGAGATACTATTAGCGATTAACCAATGACAATGGATCATCAATAAAACAAAATAAACAATATAATTAACAAGTGTAGTCATAATACCTACAAAAACATAACTAATAATCTCTTTAGTATTTTCTTTCATCTTTTATTTTCCTTTCAATTAAATAATGTATAAAAACAACCATAAATCCAAAATAAGATAAAATAAAACCTAATCTATAACCATAAGGAGTAAACTTAATTTGAATTTGATGTTTTCCTTTTTTGATTTTACATCCTAAAAAAGCTTCGTTAACAACTTCACTTTTAACTTCTTGATGATCAACTAAAATTTGATATCCACGATCATAAGGAATACGTGTAATAAAATAACCATCATTACTTACATTTATTGTTCCATTTAAAATATCTTTTCCTTTATTTATAGATAGAGGATCAACTTTTATATTTTTAAGAGCATTTTTATTTAAAGAATAAGTTTGAATATTCTTTAAGTCATAGTGCCCTTTAGATAATGAGATAGATAATTGTTGAGCTGTTAATAAATAAGTAAAATGTGTATTTTGATTATAATAAGGTGAAGTACTTTTTGATAATTTATTTTTTATACCATTAATAGTAATAGAAACACTCTGTAAAGGTAGATGATTAATAACATCTCCTTCAATTACAATGATTTCATTACTTGTTTTTCTATTTAGTTGATAATTAACATGTGTTTTTTTATTATTTTTAATTTGATATTCTTTTTTTAAACCCATATCTTCTTTAATAAATTGACTTTGATAATCATTATTTCCATCTTTTACAATTGCTTGATGATATAGTGTATCTAAAGTATAAGGGTATTTCAGTTTTTGAAATTGGTTTTGACTATAAAGCTGATTTGTCGCATAAGCGATAGGTTTAATATCTTGACTTTGATAAAGCTTTAAATCATTTATTTCATCAACTTTTTGATATCCTTCAATTTTCTTTTTAGAAACAATAGAATCAACAGACATCAGTTTTAAATAAAAGAGATGATTTTGATCTATTTGGGCAACACGATTATTAATTGAAATAGGCAATTTCAATGTATCATATAAATATGAATTATATAATTTATGGTTTGTTGATGTATAACCAGAAATACGTGTTATTTGATTTTGATATGTTTGATTCATATTTTGTTTGCTTTGGTTTAAATTAACTAAAGTGTTGATTTTATTTCTTTGAATGAGTGTTTCTGCTTCTTTATTTGAATAGTTTTGATATTGTTTTGTTGATATAAAACTTGTTGTTGGATTATTAAAATAAACAACAAGTAAAGGAATCAATAAATAGATAAAAACTATTTGTTGATGGTGCTTATAAAAATAAAGAATGGTTAAGCTGACGATTAAATCAATACATACAAGATAAGGTTGAGTGATAAAAAATAATGGTAAAATAATTAAAATAAGCATAGAATAATTGATTCTAAAAGTGAAATCTTCTAAAACTAAACCTGCTTGTAAAATAATGAGAGGTATAAATACAATGAGTATTTTACTTCTAGCATATAAAAAACCATTCATTATAAAACAAATTAAAGGACAAAACATAGAAATTATAATAATTAATGATAGTAAACGTGTTTTCTTTTTATATAGACCACATACAATTAAAATCCAAATAAGATATGTAAATCCACAACCATAGTTGTTATAAAGTAAACCTTTTAAAGAAAAGGTAGGCATTAATAAATCTAATAGATGTGTTGAACTTACACTTTTACTACCGCCAGCAATAACATATAAAGTAGGAATTGTATAAATAGCAGTTAGTAATACAATACCTACATAAGCTATTAATAAATGAAATAAAGGTTTCTTATATTCTTTATGATTGACACATTGCATAACGAAATAAATAAAACAAACAATAAAACAAGCAATACAATAAAAATAACTATGTAAAACAATACAACTTCCCCAAATAATAATGCCTGTAAAATGATGATCAATAAAATAATGATCAATACTTCTTAACATCAAAAATAAAAAAGGCATATAATTCACAAACATGACTTGTTTGTGAAATTGAAAAAAGATAGAAGATAATAAAACAAATAAACTTAATAAAAAACATAAATCATTTCTTTTTAAATGTTCTTTTAGAAAAAAATAACAAGTTAAATTTGTTAGAATTAAAAGAAATACTTGATAACCAATAAAAAGATCAATCATCTTTACATTGATAAATAGTGCTCCTAATAAAACATCAAATCTTAAAGAACCATAATAAGAAAAATAATAAATATTAACTCCTGACATTAAATGAGAAAGATAAGTAGGAAAAATAGTTCCTTCTTCTCTTATCGCATGTCTTAATGCATCAGCAATTGTAATATGTTGATTAAACCAATCAACTTTATTTCCAAATAATAAGTTTTGACTTGTGATAATAAATAAAAATAACAAGGGAATCATTATTAAAAGGAATATATATAAATAATCTTTTCTTTTCATCTTTTTTTACCTCAAAAAGAATTGTATCAATGAATTCTTAATAATCGCCTTAATTAATTCTAAAGAAATCCTAAACAACTTTATAAATTGTGGTTATTCTTTTTAGAAAGTCTTAAGAATTCTTATGAATTGTTATTAAGAAAGAAGTGATAAGGTATAAGAGGTGATAAAAATGAAGAGAATATTAATTTGTATATTAATTTGTATATTAGTTGTTTTAGGATGTTTTTTTATAGATCATGAATCTTGTAGACATCAAAATGAAATAGATCAAATCGATTTAAATGATTGTCAAAAGTTAATGATTGTTGCTCATCCTGATGATGAAACGATATGGGGTGGTGATCATTTATTAAAAGGACACTATTTAGTTGTTTGTTTAACGAATGGAAATAATCCAACGAGAAGAAAAGAATTTATGAAAATAATGAAAGAAACACATAATCAAGGTTTAATCTTTGATTATCCTGATAAGACAAATGGTAAAAGAGATTCATGGGTGCATGTAAAAGGAAGTATAGAAAAGGATGTTGCTTATTTGAGTCATAAAAAGAAGTGGAAATGTGTTGTAAGTCATAATCCTTTAGGAGAGTATGGACATATACATCACCGTTTAACTTCACAGATAGTCAGTATAAAGTGTTCTCAACAAAATTTATATTATTTTGGTAAGTATTATAAAAAAAATCATGTACCTGAAAATTTAAAGAAAATAAATCAATATGATGCTAAAATGAAATTAATCAATGATTATACATCACAAAAGAAAGTAATGAGACATTTAAATCATATGATGAAATATGAAAATTGGGTAAAGGCTAAGGATTGGAGAAGTTTATGAATGAAAAGATAATGGTAGTAGATGATCATGATGATATTAGAGAAGTGATACACGTTTTACTTACAAACGAAGGGTATCAAATTATAGAAGCTAAAAATGGAAAAGAGGCTTTGGAATTATTAGATGATTCTATTGATTTAATTATTTTAGATGTAATGATGCCAGAGATGAATGGGTATCAGGTTTGTTTATTAATGAGAGAAAAGACAAATGCTCCTATTTTATTTTTAACAGCTAAAGGGCAAGAAAGTGATAAGACATTAGGGTTTTCTAGTGGAGGAGATGATTATTTAACTAAGCCTTTTTCTTATAATGAATTAAATGTAAGGGTAAAAGCTTTACTTAGAAGATATCATGTATATCAAGGTAAAAAAGAGGAAGCAAAAGCAATTATTAGATTAAATGATTTAGAAATTGATCAAGAACATAAAGAAGTCTATTTAAATAAAAATAAGTTATCTTTAACAGATATAGAGTATGAGATATTAGATTATTTGATTTTAAATCGTAAACAAGTTATTTCAGCAATTCAGTTGTTTGAAACTATTTGGCATGAAAACTATTATTATGGGGCTAATAATACAATTATGGTACATATACGTAATTTAAGAAAGAAGATTGAAGAAGATCCTCAAAATCCTCGAATTATAAAAACTGTCTGGGGAAAGGGGTATTATATTGATTAAAAAGAACTTGAATTTATCAATGAAAATTGTTTTACTACTTCTTTCTTCAGCTATGCTTGCTGTTTTGTGTTATGCAGCTTTTCGAGAAAATGTGACAGAATTTTATGATTATATTGATTCTATAGAAAAACCCTTTAATGAGGATAAATTTTTTAAAAGATTTGAACAAGAAGCACAAGAAATCAATCTTTATTCTAAAAATAAAGAAGATAAAAAAGCATTAAAAAAATTATTAAAAAAACATGATATTTATACCAATGTTTATATTTATGATGATGCAGAAGATAATTTTCTAGGAGGAGATTTTGGTAAAGTATTGGATGAACCTGTAGGAATTACACCGTTATATAGTTTACAAAATGATTTTGAACAGTATTCTTTTAATAGATTGATAAGTGGATCAGTGAAATTTAAAGATGGTGAAGGGATTGTTTATGTTAGTTCTATGCATTTATTAAAGTATGTAAAATACTATTTTTATGTTGCTTTGTTTGTTAGTTTACTTATTTTCTTTTTACCAACTTTTATTTTTATTAAAAGAAAAGTTAAATATATTAATATTTTAAAACAAGAAGTATTAAATATGTCACAAGGGGATTTGAGTCATGCTATGACGATTATGAGTCATGATGAGTTAGCTATTTTAGCTCAAGAGATGGATACTTTAAGAATAACATTAGCTTCTAATTATCAAAATGAAGCAAGGATAAAAGAAGCGCATCAAGAAATGATTACTTGTTTATCACATGATTTGCGAACACCTTTAACCGCTTTAAGAGGCTATTTAGATATTTTATGTTTACATTGTTATAAAGATGAAAAACAAATGGATCATTATTTAAATAGTTGTATTGAAAAGACTGAACAAATTAAAGATTTATCTAATAAGACATTTGAATATTCTTTGGTTTATAATGATGATTTAATTCCAAGTTTAGAAACAATAAGTAGTGAATCATTTATTCAATATATTGAAGAACATTTAGAGTATTTAGAATTAGAAGGGTTTAAGATTGAAAAAGAGATAACAATTTCATCAGTACAATTACAATTAGATTTATCAATGATGAAAAGAATGATGGATAATATATGTTCTAATATCCAAAAATATGCAAGAAAAGAGCAACCCATTTATTTACAAATAAGTATTGAAAAAGGAAATATAAAAATAGTTTTTGAAAATGAAAAGAAAGAAACAAATCATGAAGTTGAAAGTAATAAGATTGGATTAAAAAGTGTTAAAAAGATTATAGAAATACATCAAGGACAATGCTTCATTCAAGATTTAATGGATTCATTTATTTTAATTATTACATTTCCATGTCATTTATAAAAAAAGATTTCAAATATTATGCATATAATATAAGAAATCTTTTTTCTTTATTCTTCTATTTCTGGTTTAATCATTTTCATTTGTTTCATGATTTTACGAATATGATATAAGCTTTCAGCAATGTTTAAACCATGATCACCAATTCTTTCAAAATCAGTTAAAATCTTAGTATAAATAATACTATTTTCAGTCGAACATTTCTTTTCTTTTAAACGAATTAATTGATTAACAGTGAATTGATGTTGAGTTTTATCAATATTATCTTCCATGATATCTACTTTATCGACAATATTTTTAAATTCATCATAATCTAAAATAATTAATTCATCTAAAATATTATTACATAAACTTTCCATAATACTTATTTCTTTTAAAGCATCAGCAGAAAAATGCGTATCATCTTCAGCTAATTTTTGTGCTCTTGAAGCAATATTAATAGCATGATCACCGATTCTTTCTAAATCAGAAGATAGTTTTAAAAATAATACAATTGTTTGAGAACCTTCTGTAGGAAACTCATTTGAAATAACTTCTGTAGTAAAATCAATAATTTGTTGATTTAAATAATTAATATATTCTTCATCTTTTAATAAACGTTCATATTTTTCTTGATTAAAATGATCTAATAATTCAAATGCACGTTTAACATTATGATTAGCTACATTTAACATATGTTGAGTTTCATTAAATAATTGAGTATTTGCAATAGCACTTGTTCCAATATGATAATCATTATTAAAAATACTAAAATCTAAATATTTAAGTGACATATGTTGATGATCTTCTGGATCATCAGGTAAAATCATCTTAGCAAGATCAACTAATTTTGTTCCAATTGGAAGTAATAATAATGTTGTAGCAACATTAAATATTGTATGTACATTAGCTATTTGAGCAGCAACATTATTTGGTGTTATACTTTCAACCAAATGAGCAAAAGGAAATAACATACTAATACTTACAAATATAACAGTTCCAATAATATTAAAAGTTAAATGAATAATAGTTGTTCTTTTAGCATTTTTACTTGTCCCAATAGAAGCTAAAACAGAAGTAATACAAGTTCCAATATTTTGACCAAATAAAACATAAATAGATGATGATAAAGTCATAACGCCACTTTTAGCTAAAGCTTGTAAAATACCTACAGAAGCAGAAGAACTTTGAATAAGTGCAGTAAATAACGCTCCTACTAAAATACCAATAAATGGATTTTGAAATTTAGAAATTAATCCTACAAACTCTGGCATAGTACGAAGCGGAACCATAGCGTTAGACATAGTTTCCATTCCTATAAATAAAATACCTAAACCACCAATAACACTTCCAAAAGCATCTAATTTTTTACTTTTAAAGAAGACAATCATTGCTACACCAATAAAAGCAATTAAAGGTGCAATTGCTGTAATATCAATTGCAATCAATTGACCAGTAATGGTTGTACCAATATTAGCTCCCATAATTACCCACACAGCACTTGTTAAAGACATTAACCCAGAATTAACAAAACCTACAACCATTACTGTAGTTGCTGATGAAGATTGAATAATAGCAGTTACTAAAGCACCAACTAAAACTCCTAAAATACGATTCGATGTTAATTTTTCAAGAATCGTTTTCATTTTATTTCCAGCAGCCAGCTCCAATCCATTAGACATCATATTCATTCCATAAAGGAAAAGCGCTAAACCACCTAACATAGAAAAAATATTTGTTAGTTTCATATATAATCCCTCACAATCCGTAAGTAGATTAACACTTTCTTAAGGTAATGTATATAGACTTAACATATTCTTAACAAAAAAAGCTCCTAAGAGCTTTTACCAAATTCCTAATATATGTTGCATAAATAAACTCATACAGGTAATACTGATCCAACAAATAAATCCTAATAATATAGGTTTTCCACCTTTTTTAATTAATTGAATAACATTTGTATTCAGTCCTATAGCCACCATTGCTAGAACAATAAAGAATTTACTTAATTCTTTAAATGGTGTAAAGAAATTAGCAGATACACCCATATGAATGGATATTGTTGTAATAAGTGAAGCTAAAATAAAATAAATAATAAAGAAAGGAAAAACTTTCTTTAAATTAACCTTTTGACCATCTTTATTCTTTCTTAACTTAAAAAAAGATAATACTAAAGTAATAGGAATAATAGCCAGTGTTCTTGTAAGTTTTACAGTAACAGCTTTATCTAAAGTAGCACTTTGTAGATGGTACATTGAATCCCATGTAGAAGCTGCAGCAGTAACTGAAGATGTATCATTAATGGCTGTTCCAGCAAAAATACCAAATGCTTCACCACTCTTTGTAGAAAAACCAAGAACTGTTCCAAGAGTAGGAAACAATAATGCAGCAATCATATTAAATAAAAAGATAACAGAAATACTTTGAGCTACTTCTTCATCGCTCGCTTCAATCACGGGTGCTGTTGCTGCAATAGCTGAACCACCACAAATAGAAGATCCTACACCAATAAGTGTGGATATCTTACTTGGTATCTTCATTGCTTTATGTAATACATAAGAAACAATAAGTGATGTAGATATTGTCACAAGAATGATTGGTAATGATTGTTTACCTGTTTGTAAAACAACAGATAAGTTCATTCCAAATCCTAGTAAGATAACCGCATACTGTAAGATTTTTTTGGATGTAAAAGTGATGCCTGATTGTAATTCATTTTTATCTTTAATAAATAAAGTAATGATCATTCCAAGAATAATTCCAAAGACAGGACCACCTACAATAGGAAACTTCTTTCCTAAAAACCAACAAGGAATGGCAATAATCAAACATAATAACATTCCTTTATAATTCTTTTTAAAATTCATAAACTTTCTCCCTTTTAAACAAAAGAAGTTTATCATATTTCTATTAAAATAACTAGGTATAATAAAAAGCATACGGTTTGTATGCTTAATTATCTTTACGTTGTTTTATGAATTCTTCTAAAGTAATGGTTTTATTTTTACCGTTTAAAAAATCATTGTGACTTTTTTCAAGTTTTGTAATTAATTCGTCATGGCTCATTGTATCTAGATTAACTTTAGAAGGAGGCTGAGGTAATTCAATAGGGAAAAGAATACTTTCAATTAAAATAACTTGGTTTAAAAACATAGTTACGGCACAGGACATAGATATACCAAGTTGAGATAATATTTTTTCGGCATTTTCTTTTACTTCTGGGTTGATTTTTAGATTTAATGTTGTACTTTTTTCCATAGTTGTCCCTTCTTGTATTGATATTGTACGCAAATGTAAATACAAAACAATATAAACAACCGATAGATATATTTATTTAAGAATAAAAAACATAATTAAAATGAGCAAAAATAAAACCAATTAGCAAAGCATAAAGATTATCGGTATATTAAATTATCCGGTGCTTAGAGGTTCGCTCTAAATTATTAGGCGGAGTA
>OJMP01002363.1_pt1 | contig 10336 bp, 11 predicted proteins | sample 1597311 | NCBI WGS metagenome assembly OJMP01 (sample SAMEA2452134, study PRJEB22498) | human gut metagenome | biome: human feces; feature: human gut; material: feces | place: Australia | collected 2012 | reverse complement strand
TCGCTATCTATAACCTCATCCACCTGCTTCTCCGATAAAGGATTTCCCTCAATTTTAGTAGATGCATAGGAACTTTTCTTCTTTGAAATTTTCCGCAACTTACTTGCTACCGCAATAGGCAACGAAACCTCTGATGCTTTATACCTGTTTTTATCTATCTCCGTAATATACTTTAATATTTCATTTGACAAAGTTACTTTAATCATAAAAAAGCACCCTCCTGATACGTATATTATATCAAACATCAATTAGCCTTTTATCAAACTCACAAATCCGCTCTTTCAGAACTTATTCGCTTGTTTCACAAGCTTATTTGCTCGTTAATGATCCAAGAAAAACAACTGTCTGCTTCGCATCCGCTTGTTTTTCTCTGAGGCTCATTATATCACGAGAGTGCTAATTTTTCCATTAAAATTACACTATTTTTTCACTATTTTACATTTCTACAGTAAGCGCCTAATCTGCCCACGGATTGCACCCCTCACAAATCCATGCCATAATCGAAGTGTCTAAAATTAAAAACGATCACTCCAACAATCGTGAAGTTTCTCATTCAATGCTGGAGACGTTTACTACAACACCAACATTATCTTCCACAAGTTCTCCTGCTATACGAAGCCATCTTTTATATATTCAATTGTTCCTATAGCATGAGTGTTAACATTAACAACACGCATGCCAATAAGCCTGCTCGTATCCATCTTCTCACCTCTTTACAATAGTTCCTTCAACTTCATCATTTCATCCTCAGTCAAAGTTACACCTTTTCCCATTTTCTCATGTTCCGGTGCCCAGTCTCTGTAACCAATGGTAAATACGCCATTGCTAAAGTATATTTGAGCACCATACATTTCTACATCATTCTCAAACTGCTGGCTGACTTCATCTATGAGAACAAAGGTTTGAGCACCATACATTTCTACATCATTCTCAAACCACAACATGTATTGAGGTATTACAGTACAGGTTTGAGCACCATACATTTCTACATCATTCTCAAACTTAGAAAACCATCTTCTGGAACAAAAAGAAAGTTTGAGCACCATACATTTCTACATCATTCTCAAACTGATCAGTCAGACCAAATATATCTTCTTTCGTTTGAGCACCATACATTTCTACATCATTCTCAAACTATTGCAGAAGTGTAAACAAAAATTAGTAAGTTTGAGCACCATACATTTCTACATCATTCTCAAACGATGCACGAGATTATCGACTGGGCTGATAAGTTTGAGCACCATACATTTCTACATCATTCTCAAACCCATCATTACAGATTTTTACAATTGACATAGTTTGAGCACCATACATTTCTACATCATTCTCAAACATACATGCGGGACATGCGGTCGTGGGCAGTGTTTGAGCACCATACATTTCTACATCATTCTCAAACTTGACGTTATAGTTGTTGCTGATGATTTTAGTTTGAGCACCATACATTTCTACATCATTCTCAAACAAAAATGCCATCTGATAGTTGCTTTTCCATGTTTGAGCACCATACATTTCTACATCATTCTCAAACACCCTATCGAAAATTACAATCGTAAACAGAGTTTGAGCACCATACATTTCTACATCATTCTCAAACTCCCCGTCGTGCCGATAGGTCAGCAGTGCGGTTTGAGCACCATACATTTCTACATCATTCTCAAACACTTTATCACTTTGAATCTGCCCTGCATCAGTTTGAGCACCATACATTTCTACATCATTCTCAAACTGGTTTAGTAATCTTTTTACCAATCTTGGTGTTTGAGCACCATACATTTCTACATCATTCTCAAACTGAATAAGTCAGAAATCGTTTGTGGTAAAGGTTTGAGCACCATACATTTCTACATCATTCTCAAACCAAAAAATTATTACGGTGATTCTGATACACGTTTGAGCACCATACATTTCTACATCATTCTCAAACTGAGATACAAGAGGCAAGAGTGCCTGCAATGTTTGAGCACCATACATTTCTACATCATTCTCAAACACTTCCCAGTCTGTCATTTCTTCGACAATTGTTTGAGCACCATACATTTCTACATCATTCTCAAACATGTTACCAGTTTCTTTTCTGCAAATTTACGTTTGAGCACCATACATTTCTACATCATTCTCAAACGCAAAGAGACTTATAAGATCCTTTGCAGAAGTTTGAGCACCATACATTTCTACATCATTCTCAAACCCATGCCGCTACCTCACTTTCTGATTGCTGGTTTGAGCACCATACATTTCTACATCATTCTCAAACAGGATTGTAATTGTATTAGAAACAAGCAAAGTTTGAGCACCATACATTTCTACATCATTCTCAAACTGTTGCGTTTTGCTTACATATGTCTTTTGTGTTTGAGCACCATACATTTCTACATCATTCTCAAACCAGTTTTGTATATTGGCAGATGCAACAAAAGTTTGAGCACCATACATTTCTACATCATTCTCAAACCTCAAATTAGAAAATGAAATGCCATCACTAACATAAAATGTATCTCTGCTGTGCTCAAACACACTTATCTAAATAATAGTATAACGAGATCTTTCTCTTTTTTCAATAGATTTCACAGTTATCCTTATCAATAATATACCACTTCTCACCATCTATTCTACTGTCAATATAATGTTCCATTAATAAAACATTCCATTCTCGACAGCACACTTCTGAATACAATAATTTCATTTCTTCAGCAGAAAAGTATTGTCTTAAATTCCAGAATATTAATAATTTTGGCTTTATCAATTCCTGGAGCAATATACAATATTGCAATAACCGCTCCAAGTCCGTTTCATATTCAGTAACTAATTGAATACCCATAGCTTTCGCCAAACTCGAATAATCAAGTTCCTCATTGATACTGAACTCAAACGAATACTCCACCTCTAGATTACCAAAGAATGTTTGGATATGTGTGTTTAGCTCCTGCCCCTCTCTCCAATGCATTTCGTTCACTGCTTTTTCTGCAAAAGATTTCAAAAAGGCAGTAACCAGCTTTCTTTGATTAACATCTAGCTGCAATGGATTAAATATCATTTCCATGACTTTGCTGATTTTTAATTCTTTATCACCTTCCGACAATACCCAGTTACCGCTATCACCACTTTGCTGAAATATTAATTCCTTTTGAATCTCCCGCCATCTTACCGGCGATTCTACAACACACACTGGTATCAGAGAATCAGCCTTTCCAAATTCTATATCGAAATGAACATCCGGATGTGTTAATTTCAAACATCCCCCTCCCCTCTTTTACCGTGATTACAGTATAATTAACCGTTCATCACTCTGAATCACTTCACTTGTAACTTCCCCGACCAAAAGTTCCATTCGACCATACTGTTTTTCGGTAATCGTCAACATTTGCACCAACCCTTCAGGAGGTTTGTTTTTGCGAACATTATCTTCAATCCTTTGAGCTATGCTGGTATTTAATGCTAACTTGCTATAGATTGACTCCTGCTGCATGACAAACCCACTCTTCAGCAAATATTTCCGAAATCTCGTATATTCTCGTCGCTGCGCACTTGATAGTACAGGAAGGTCGAACATTACTATCACTCTCATGTACCTATAACTCATAAGAATAAAAGGAAAGCTGCGCAATGTCCGACTCATTCAAAGCATCGAATACACTCTTAACATATTGCTTGATCGCATTTAGGATGACAAAATGTTTGCCTTCCATTATTACTTCTTCATTTAGCAAAGCAACTAATTTCATTTTTTGTTCATGCTCAAATTCTATTGGTTTCATTTCACATACCTTTCGATCGACAAGCACACGATACGGCTCCATTAGATCTGAACCCAAATTAAATTGGTTAAACATATTATCATGGAATAACCCCAGCTGCGTAATGTATCCATTCATTACAATTTCACGATTAATTGCAGAAAGCATCAGTGAATATCCATAATTCAATGCTGCGTTAATCGGGCAATCTTGACTCCGTGAGAAATCCATGCCAAACAATGCGTTAAAATATACTTTTGCAGCATGACCTTCACGATTAGTGGCATCATTCCATTGTATCTGTTGAACATAGTCTCTCAGCAGCGCAGCTTCCGTATTCTTCCCCCTTTCCAGCAAGAATTCCGCCTGCTTATTTATTTTCTCACGAACAATTTCCGTCCACACGGCTTCCTTCACAGACTGTGGCCACGTAATTTGTGTACGGATTTTATTGCTTGTATCATGTGAGCCATAATACGAAATCAACTCCGAGGATGGATTTCGCTTATGGTCACAAAATATCACTTTCACCTTCTGTCTCGTTAATTCCGCCAACAATCCAACTGTCAGCGATACAGAAGTAGCTTCCACAAGCAGAAGTGCTATTTCTGAAATATGTATCTTCTGCGTTTTCATCTCACTTCGTACCACTAAATATTGCAATTGCAAATCCAACTTTGCCGTGTTATGCACGACAACAATCCGCCAACTCATATCGTTTTTAGATCAATCACTTGTTCATAGAAACCTGTAATTGATTGGTTGATGATTTTTATATCTTCTAATTTTGATATATCATTATTAAGCACCAATATTCCCGCCTTCCCCGGTCCATCTATTAATTGCAAATTTGCAGCTTGACTGGCACATTGAAATAAATGTAGAATTTCCATTAATATCAGACATTTCTGCTCATTGCTCATAGATTGAAAAATCTCTTTTCCTTTTTCTATCTTTTCTATTTGCGCTGACAGCCTATGCCCATACAAGCTATTTCTTAGCTTATGCAGAAATTCATCATAGAGCTCTTCCAAGACTTCTTGTGTCACTTCACTTTTTTCGGATAGGACAGCCTCTTTATTCTCTTTATAGTCGGCACAATATTTGCCTATCTTCTTTACTATCAACTGCAACTCTTCGCTCAAAACCAGTTGATTTGCTCCCTTAAATAATAATTGCTTTCCTGTTCTTCCCGACAAATGCATCTTAAACCCATCCACGTCAAATAGCGTATTAATCTTAAGTATTCGCACGTCTGGATTCACAAGACCGAGTTCCTCCTCGCAATATCGTCTACGAAGCTCCACAGATTCCTCTAAGCTTTTCGCCAAATATACCGGCACGAACTCAATCGTTCTCTTTCTCTCTCCCTTCTTACCATCGGATTCCACCAGCATAAAATAAGCACCACTCGCCTTATTATACGCTCCATATTTCTCAATCGACTGGAGTCTCTCATCGGCACCTCCCTTGATCGGTATCTGTCCTTTCCCTTTCTTCAAAATATTTTGATCAAAAAGCCCTCCTTTCACTTCGTATGCTCTTCTGGTGAATAAAACATTATTCTTTCGCATCCATTTCTTCACAGTACATATTGTCCCGTTATCTCCAGGAATCCATGCTGTTTCATTTCCACGTTTTACCGTTTCATTCTCAAACATTTTCTTTAAGTTGTATGTACGTCCCGGATTGTTGCGCACAAACCAAGCCGCATCCTTTGTAAATTTTACATAGTATGTGTTGCCGACAACAATATTCAAATAGGCATCTTTGGCATGATGGAAATCATTCACCTCACGCACTTTGATCATGTCAAATTTATGCCGGAATTCACTAACTGCACGAGCTTTTGCATAAACGATTTCGGCATCAGGATATGCCTCTTCCAATAAATGCGCAACTGCTTTGGTACTCTGACGTGTCTCCACTAATTGTCTGGCAATAAAACCAGCCAACTCATCTTCACCAAATGGCTCTGTTCTTGTCAATCTCTTATATTTTTCTTTAGAGATCAATCCCTTTTTCAACAGCGTGCTCCATAATGCTTTTCCTGCTTTTCGGTATTCCTCAGAGACCGGGAATGTATCTGTCTTTTTGCTATTTAAATCTCTTTTGACCAATACGCGGTTGTCTATACTATCGTCCATAACCTTCGATTGTGGATATATATGATCAATATCATATCGGTTTGTGAATAACTCATCCAAATCAATGGCATCTCCGGAATACATACATCTTCCCATCTGCGAATAATATAAGAAAAGTTTGTCACTGCGCAATGCATTGTCAGACTCCTTATTTGCCAGACGGTCGTATAATTCCGGTGCTTCCTTTTTGCAGGCTTTGTAAAGATCCAACAACTGGTTTCTTCTAGAAACTTTTCTCACGCCTTTTTCACCGGGCTCTCTTGCAACCTCGACAAAAATGCGTTTTGGTGCACCACCCATTATATTTGTAATTTCCCTTACAATTTTTATAGTTTGCCAAATTGGGCGCTTTACTGCAGGAGACACATAAAGCTCTTCAATGTCTTGATATTCTATCTCTCCTTTTTTCATCTGTCCGGCATTCCATTGCTCAATCTGCTTTGTATAATCGTATTTTCCACTTAAAAGTTTCATTAAGTTCTCATTCGTTTCCCAAAGCGCAGTGATGATATTCATTACTTCACCAGTCTCTTTATTGACTGATTCAATATTTTCCAAAAAGGTGCGCGACAATCTGCCCCACCCTGCATATTTTTTGTTGGCAAGCTGAGCAATCTGTTTGTCAGACAACATCGGATATTTTCTATGAATACGCTGTTTCAACATCTTTTGAGAATCTGCAAATAGCGTAATATCTCTGACGATATCCTCCTGTTCACTTTCCGAAAGGACCCCCGTTCCAACGATCTGCTTAAAATCATGATACGCTTTCAACGAACTCTTAAAATTCTGATCAAATCCGGATAGTTCTTGTTCTTTAGAAATTACGCCGTTGATTCTAAGGTAATCCTTGACCTTTTTCCCTGTTACACGTTGGTATTTCTTGAAAACATTATTATAAATATCCTGCTTAAGTTCCGGAGCTATCAGTTCCCCATCAATGCGCAGATTATTTAGCTCGTTCAATACATTGAATTTCGCATACAACAATGATTCCTTCGGCAAAACATCCTCTCCGATCAGATACGTGCATTTATTCGTCATGCGTTCAATAAATTTCGTTGCACTTTCTTCCTCGTCAATCATTTCTGAAAAATTCCATGGATAAATTTTGCCTTCCTTTTTACGTACAGACCAGCTATGACCACCTTTATCTTGATGCGCCGTGTTCAAAGGTCCTACGTAGTACGGAATGCGGAAGCGGAATATCTTTTGTATTTTTTCCACTGGTGTATAACCATCTTGATCTTTCTCCAACAAAAACGGATAGAATTTCTGTGCGTTGTCCAATATTGCATTCAATTCATTCTCATGCAATTGATAAGGAATAACTCCATTATCGCGAATCATTTGTTTAGGAAATAATGTTCCAAGATCCATCTCTGCTTTTAACTCATCGATTATCTCTTGCCCCATTTCATCCACAGACAGACGATCCAGCTGCTTTTTTAAGAATTTATAAAAATCTTCCTGTGAACATTTTTTCTCAATCGGCTGTTTTTTTCCATTTTTCTTTGCCATGCCAATATAAGCACTATAATTTGCCTCATTTTTCTCAGACACACCAAAAACAGCCTCGTAAACTTCTTTATCCATCCGAAGAAGCTGCTTCACTTTCCGCAGATCATCACGGTGTTTCTCATAGGTTTTAACTTTTGCTTCCGACAAAAAGCGCGCATCCCCCAGTATATCATGCAATACCGTCCAATCATACACACCCTTTGCTGCTGCTATAAGCAAAAATCGATCCGCCAATACAGACTCTATTTCTACCTCTTTTTCTTCATAACCATTATCAGAAAAGCATATTTTCGAGATTTCTTCTTTATCCAACTCCGGATCAGCAAAAATATCACTTAGCTTTACGGTGCAACCCGTAATTAAAGCTGCTATCGCTTTCTCCTGTTTTTGCTTCTGCTTATCTGTTCCTACTATGAGCTTGCTGACCTGCGTCTTTTTATCTGATTTTGTGCATTGAGCATCACTCATAATGTGTTCCAATTGAGTCAACACTTCTTCTTGCGTCAAAGATTTCAGATCAATCTCTTGTTCTTCAGCCTGCTGCACTAATGCCTCAATCGCTGTTGAAAATTCTTTTACTTCTGATAATTTCTTGCCCTCAAACAGAAAATGTCCTCTATGCTTAATAATGTGATGCAATGCCAAATAAAGCAATCGAATATCGGGCTTATCTGTTGTATTCGTTGCCAACGCATAGCGCAAGTGAAAAATTGTCGGATATTTCTTATAATAGTCTTTATCTGTAAATCCATCATCTGCAAACAGTGCATACGGCAGCTCCGGCATGTTTCCATTGATGTCTTTCTTATCCTCATGCCAATACTTACTCTCTTTCATCCGCTGATAGAATCCCATGTCTTTCTTGCTAATCTCTTCCGCAAAGATTTCCTGCAATAAATGTAATCGATTTTTACGGCGCTCTGTTCTTCTTCGGGACGTTCGAAAGATTCTTCTTTCTTCGGCTGTCTTAGCAGACTCAAACAGGCGAATTCCCCATAATGCCTTACCATGACGTTTGATAATATTGTACGCTGAATCCGTCACTGCCCATCCTACAGAACCGGTTCCCATATCCAATCCAATATAGTACTCTTCAAATTTTTTCATAAAATCCTCCTTTTTCTCTTGACATGTCGTAGTTTATGCTTTATTATTGATGTCAGTTAAGTACCATACGTATTAACTACATCATAAGTTCAAATAAAAATTTATTCAAATCGCCTTTGGGCATCACAGTGTGTGATTTAATTGAACTTTAGGAACTCGCCTCGGCGAGTTTTTTTGTTGCTTGTTCATACCAGATCATCTCCTCCCCATCACTTCAATCTAAGAATCAGCACTTGTTATCCTTCATAGCCAATTCCATTTCCAGATCATCCGCAAAATATTGTCTCCTCATTCTTTGAATTTCCTTTTGTAGTTCACTGACAACTTCCTGCGGTGCAGTAATCTTAACCCCTTCTCCTAATCCTAACACCCATCCAAAAAAATTATTACTGACAACCACTTCAACTTTTGCTTGAAAGTGATCCTCATCCACCGGGCGAATTTTAACGTCTCTTCCAAATCTATCTACGATCACACCTATAAACCCATTTTGACAAAGCAGCGTGACCGATTCCTCTTTTCCCGAAAACATTCCAAAATGCTTCTCTGCGTAGTTTGCTATATTTCCCTGTGGAAATAACTTTTGACCTTTTCTTTTGCATTTCATCGGTTGAATACGTAACATCTTGTCGACTCGAAAATGCTTGACAAGCTCAGCCTTTGCGTCATATCCTACCATATAATAATTCTCATTATCCCAAATCAGCCCCCACGGAGATATTATGTATCTCTCTCCTTCGTGTCTTGGCTCCATCTCCTTTTTCAAATTCCACTGAAAATATTGAAATGAAATCATTACGTCTGCTGTAATTGCATTATGTATTTCATCTACATTATAGTAGATACTTTCGTTCATGGTTTTTATCCGACCGTGAACATATACCTGTTGATTTAACTGTTTCGCTTCGTATTGACTAACGTAACGTTCCAGTTTTTCTATAAGCTGGCTGGATTTCTTCTCTGTGATAAATTTAGAAGACTGTACTGCGTCTACCAAAAGTTTCAATTCTGCCAATTCCAAATTTCGATTTCCTACACAATAATATACATATCGTCCTATGTGCTTTTTTTCAATATCAATTCCAAACAATTGCAGAGCTTCTAAATCAGAATATATACTCTTTCTCTCTGCCGCAATGTCATACTTGGCCAACTCATTGATAATCTGCTCTACCTGTAAACCATGTTCATCATCCGTCAGTCGAAGCATAATCTTTGCTAAATACAACAATTTTAGCCTTTGATTCGGTCGTTTTGCCATTTACCCTCCCATCTCTTATACGCACACCTATCGTAGATTTCTTGGTACAAAATTTAACATTACTTGTCTTAGTGTGGATTCTCTACACATTCTTTTATGACATGCCACTATTATAGCACATTTATTGTCCCATAAAACGTACTAAATCGTATTTTTCAATAATTTAAGTTCTTTTTTGGATCGGTGATTTTTGATTTTGTATCCACAATTCGGACATTTTCTTACGGTATCCGAAATTTCCCGGTTGCATTCCGGGCAACTAATTAGTGCCCTTTGCTTTTCATCCTTTCTTTTATCGTAATAGATAACATAACATTTTCTATTTTACGAAATCCTCTCATATGCAGTGCACCACCCCGCCCACCTTTTGACTTTCTCCCCCAAACTTTGTATAGTATATATGTTGTGCCATCGGGCACACGTTACATTATACGACTGCAAGGCATCAGCTTTTGATATACGCCCGGTTTCTTTAGAACAGGGGGATGGTCGCTGGTCTTTTGCAGCAAAGCAAACATTGGAGGGTACCTATGAAATCTTTTGGTAGTGAGGGGATTTTATTC
>OJMP01002357.1_pt1 | contig 10356 bp, 7 predicted proteins | sample 1597311 | NCBI WGS metagenome assembly OJMP01 (sample SAMEA2452134, study PRJEB22498) | human gut metagenome | biome: human feces; feature: human gut; material: feces | place: Australia | collected 2012 | reverse complement strand
TGATTTTTACTTACTTTTTCATCTTCCATTAATTTATATATCAACTTTGCTCTTATATCCTCTTCATAACTATTCATATTATATTTAATATCATATCTCTTAGTCATGATCTTTTCATATATTTTTTCTACATCATATTTATCATTTATTTCTAAGTTTCCATTTATTAAATTAATGTATATATCTGCATATATAGACCACTTATCCATATTCCAGTCATTATTTTTTATTATATTATCTGGTGGATATTTTATATATTCCACAATATCTTCTTTTATTCCTAATATATAATTAGTTAAGTTTAGTAGATATACATCACTATTATAGAAATTCCATTTTTTATTTCCTAAATATCTGTATGCAGCTACAGCTATTAATGCATCTTTTAACTCATATGATTTTTTCAAAATAAAAGCACCTTTTATAGTTGTAGAGTGTTGATCTTCAATAGTTATTTTATTTACATTTAAATTTACATGTACTAATTGTCTAGATATATCCTTACTTTCCCAATCAATAAATTCTTTAATAAATTTTATTAAATCTTCTTTTATTTCAACATCTCTAAATTTACCATTGCCGTTCATCCATTCATTTAATTGATCTATAAATATATTAAAGTTTTTTTGCTGTTTCGAACTACTTTGTATAGTCATTGTGCTATTAACCTTAATGTTTTCTGTTGAACTTTTAGCACTTAGACTAACAGAACTACTAGGGCTATTTTTAAGTTTTAATGGAACACTATTTGAATTTGGTATCTTATCTATATCTATTGATTTATCAATACTTGTACTCTTTTTACTTTCTATACCGACTATAATTGGTAGTTTAAAGAATTTAAAAAATTCTTCACTTATTCCCCCTATATAAACCTCTCCATTATGATTTGTTTTATATATTGTACCATTACCCCAAAGTCTCATTATCAATGATAATTTTTCAAATTCACTAGGTTGCGTTCTTCTTAGCATTGCTTCATGAGAACTTTCCTTCCAGTTAGGTATTTTTATAAATTCCCCAATATCATTAATTATTTTATCAATAAATTCACTAGGATCCGCATAGTATATATCTAATACAACTTTTATTATCCTATTTAGTAATCCTCTAGCACTCTTTTGGTCTAATCCATTGTACATATTATAAAGTGCTTGACTTGTAAATGGAAAAATTGATACGTTTTTATCTTCTGCTAGTTTATATGTACACCAATTGTATAAATTACTGCTAGAAGTAGGTATTTCACTTGTATATGCTCCATTTTTCACCCATTTATCTATAACTTTTTCTTCTAAATTTATAGCATTTATATATCTTCCTGCTAATTCTGACAATTCTTCTTCTTTATGTAGGAACAAACTTCCTTCTATAAGTATTCTCCCTGTTACACGGTCTTTTAAATTATCTGGAAAATTGTCCTTATAGTATGCATTTGTAACACCTATGATTGAAAATATTCTACAAAATTGTTCATTATATTCAGTTCCAGCATCCTCTGTAACTAAAACCTCTACAAGTGCTTTATCTATACCAGTAAACGAAGTTATATCTTCTATTAGAAGTGTTAGATTTTTTCCTTTTTTCTTTAATTCAATCCTTAACTCTTCAAATACACTTTTTAAATCAGATGCCCTTAGATTTGTACAATTTTGTATTACAAATTCAATCTTTGAATTTAATATTTTAGCAAGATTTGCTCGATATTCATCTCCCTTTACACGGTCATTTAATTTATCCATATACCTTCTAGCCCTAGTTGAAGCATTAGTAGCTATTTCTTTTTTTATCCTAATATCAGATATTTTAAAATCTTCATCTATGAACTTAGCTTCAATATCTATGTTAGTATTACTTATATTTTCATTAGCTAATTTAGAATAAAATCTATTTATTGGACCATCTTCTTTTAATAGTTCATTTTGTACTGATGAATCAACTAGATATTCATATATTGCATCTTTATCTCTTCTATCTAATTCTTTATCATCTTTTATAGCACCAGCAAACTGCAGTATAATATTAGTCTTTAAAAAACTTTCACTTAAACTTTCATTCGCTTGCATGAATTTTTTTAATTTTTCTTCTCGAAACTTTTCATCAAATACATCTGAATTAATTATCTGTTCAAGTGTCCCTTTTAAAGTATTTTGACCTCTAGATATGAATATTAGTGCTTCTTTTTCCATATCTATCTCATTTTCATACTTTTCTTTAACCCATCTTATGAAGTGAGATTTTCCTGAACCATTATCTCCTTGGACAACCATAAAATTATGTCTATCTTGTTGTTTTACTATGTACTCTACAAATATATCATCTTCACTAATAATTTTAGGATTACTTACTTCTCTACCACTTATTGTATATTTTAAATTTTTAAATGGTGTATGTGTAGCTAAAAATTCATTTCTATTTACAGATATTGCATTTGTTGTGATAACTTGTGCAATCCTTCTTTTTATATCATTGTTATTCATATTTACCACCTGTTTATCTTTATACTTGTTACATCTTCTAATATTTCATGTTCAGTCCTATATAAATGCCATATATCAGTTGAGTCGCTAGTTTTTATTAGTTGTATTAATTTTTGATCATGTAAAGTTCTTAGACCATTTGATATTCCAAAGTTAATATTGTTGCCATTTATACAACTTTTAAATTCTTTACATTTAATTAGTATTTTTTGCATAAACTCTTCAAAAGGAATTTCAATATCTCTCTTTATTGATAAATCTTCTTCTAGTACATCTCTTATTCTTTGATATGTATTTGGTATGATTATTCCTCCACTAAGAAATCCTATACCTAAAAATGATGCCCAAAATCTCCATCCTAATATATCATCTTCTATTAAAGTATCTATGTCTCCACTTAAATGTTTTTGAATTTCCTTGGAAGAACTATAGTTAAATACTTCTTTTTCTTGTTGTAAATACCATGAAGTAAACTTTAAAAAGTTACTATTTTCATTAGATAATAATAATTTTGCCATAAATTTTCTATAAGAATCCCAATCTTTTAAATCACTACTTTCTATATTGTTAAGTGTTATACTTTCTCCAAAATCTTTATCAATTTCTATTAAATTCGCTCTTTCAACAAATGAATATACCGCTGTAAATGGTGTATTATTACCTTTATTTAATTCTTTCGGTTGTAAATACTTTTCAAGTTCATCTTTTGTCATTTCTTTATATTCTACTAATTTTAAAAAAGCATATACCCTTTTAGGTGTTGCTTCTTTGTTTATTTTTTTTGAAAAAGGCATATCTATTACTCCTTATATTTTATATTACATTTACACTTATTGTATTTCCTTCAATTAAATCTTCTAAGTTCTTACATTGTGATTTTATTTGTAAATTATTCTTTGCTACATGAATAACTTTATTACTAGTATTATACTGAAGTATATATTGTGATAACGAATACATTTCTTCTTCGTTTTCATTATATATCAATGTAGTTGTATAATCTAATTCTTCTTCATAGATTTCGCTATATGTAAATATATTATATATCTTATCTTCTTTTATAGTTAAATTTTGTATAATATCTATATAACTTTTCTTTAGTGAATCTGGTATAACAATATTTTTAACTCCACAATTTATTAGTTCAGATACAATGTGAATATTATCTACATTACCTTCATATCTAATATACAATTCTCTATTATAACCTAAGTATCTTCTTATACTTCCATGAAGCGTATTATATACATCTTCGTCATCAATATAACTATACTTATCTTTTTTTATTCTTATATTAATAGTTGAAATACCTGCTTCTCTTTCTTCTTTTGTAAATTTATCTTTAAATAATAATGTTGCAAGTGCGATTGCGCAAGGTGGAACCATACCACCAATCATAACTGTTGCCATAATGTCGTAGTTGCCTGCTGCAATCTGTGCAACACCGAAAACGTATGCTGCCTTATTGAATGGGCCACCCATGTCGATTGACATCATTCCACCTAAAATCAAACCAAGTAATATCTTACTTGAACCTGCCATTCCTTCAAGTCCACTGTTAACTCCTGTATTAATTCCACCCATAATAGGTTCAACTACATAAGTCATAAATATTCCGATAATCAAAATTCCAAGTACAGGATAAATAAGTACCGGTGCGATTTTTTCAAGTGCGTCAGGAAGCTTGTCGCATAATTTTCTTAAACCGATTATTAAATAACCTGCAACGAAACCTGCAACTAATGCTCCAAGGAAACCTGACTTACCGTTTGCTGCAATCATGCCACCTACAAAACCAACTGCAAGTGCCGGTCTGTCTGCTATTGCCATTGCTATATAACCTGCAAGAACAGGAAGCATAAAGCCAAATGCTGTACCACCAATGCTCTTAAACATTGCTGCCATAGGTGTAATTGTACCAAAATTACTTCTCTGATCAGCAGGAAGTGAATTAATATCAACATTTAAACCATCAATAAGAAATGCTATTGCAATAAGTATACCACCGCCAACTACGAATGGAAGCATGTGTGATACACCGTTCATAAGCTGTGTATAAATCTGATGTCCGATACCTTTGCCGGATTTACTAACTTCTGTATTACTGCTACTTTCAGAGCCTGCTTTGTAAATAGGTGCATCGCCTGCAATTGCTCTGTCTATAAGCTGGTCTGCCTTACTGATTCCATCTGAAACCTGACATTCAATAACTTTCTTTCCGGCAAATCTGTCCATTGGAACCTTAGCATCTGCTGCAACTATAATACAATCTGCCTCTTCAATTTCTTTAGCTGTAAGAACATTCTTAGCTCCACCTGAACCTCTTGTTTCAACTTTTATAAAACATCCCTTAGCCTTAGCTGCTGTTTCAAGACCTTCTGCTGCCATGTATGTGTGGGCAATTCCTGTAGGACATGATGTAACTGCCAAAATTTTTGTTGAATTTTCTTTTGCTTCAACTGTGTCTGCCAATCTTTCATCAATACTCTTCTTTTCATCATCGGCCTGATCAATAATTTCCAGAAATTCTTCAACGCTTCCTGCATTTCTTAATGAGTCTGAGAAATTCTGATCCATCATCATAACCGATAACTTACTTAAAACACTTAAATGTACATTATCTTCTGTGTTAGGTGCAGCAATTAAGAAAAGTAATGTTACCGGTGCATCATCTAATGCCTCAAAGTCAACTCCATTCTTAACTACCATTGCTGCAAGTCCCGGCTTATCAACTGCATCACATTTTCCGTGAGGAATACCAATTCCAAGTCCTATACCTGTTGTACTTTCTTCCTCTCTTGCATAAACCTGCTTACGATAAGCTTCCTTGTCATTAATTTTCCCACTAGCACACATTAAATCAACTAACTGATCTAAGGCTTCACTTTTTGTCTTAGGTGTAGCTGTAAGGGAAATACTTCTTGGATCAAGTAGATCTGTAATTCTCATAATAGCCTCCATTTCCGTAATTAATCTTTCTTCATTAATTACATATTTTTTATTTTAATTTTTAATTAAATTCTGTTAGTTATTATTTTTTGTCCATTATTTTATAATAATTATTTTTCTTTTATTATTTTCCCATAACCTGATTGTAAACATTTATAATTTCTTCTTTTGTTGCAAGATTTTCTGAAAAAGCGCTTGCACTTCCTGATGCAACACCCATATGGAAAGCATATTCGTAATCCTGTTTTTCGATCCAACCTGCCACAAAACCTGCAACCATTGAATCTCCTGCGCCTACGCCATTAATAAGTTTTCCTTTTGGTGCAGGTGCATCAAATACCTGGCCATCTTCTGCAATAAGAACTGCCCCTTCTCCTGCCATAGAAACAAGAACGTTTCTGGCTCCTTTTTCCTGAAGTTTTCTTCCATAAGGAATAACTTCTTCTCTTGTTGTAAGCTTAACATCAAATATTTCGCCTAATTCGTGATTGTTAGGTTTAATGAGAAATGGATGGTACTCTAAAACATTTAAAAGTAAATCCTTTGTTGCATCAACAACAATCATCACTCCTCTGTCTTTTAAATCTGCCATTATGTCTCTATAAATATTGTCGCTCATAGATGAAGGAATACTTCCTGCAAGAACAAGTACATCTCCTTCTTTAAGCTGATTAAGCTTGTCCCTTAACTCGTTAACCTTTTCTTCACTAATGTCAGGTCCTGCTCCGTTAATTTCTGTTCCGTCAATAGATTTAAGTTTAAGATTAATTCTTGAGATTCCATTTTCAATAGAAATAAAATCAGATTTAATTCCCATGTCATTTAATCTCTTAACGATTTCATTTCCCGTAAAACCTGCCACAAAACCAAGGGCTGTACTTTCAAGTCCTAAGTTCTTTAAAACTGTTGATACGTTAGTTCCTTTACCTCCCGGTAAAATTAATTCAGAACTTGTACGATTGGTAAGTCCTAATTTAAAATCATCTACCGACACAATGTAATCAAGTGATGGATTAAATGTTACTGTATAAATCATTTAATGTTCCTCCTTGTATGATATTTTGTATGTTATTTTCTGTAATAGTTCTTTCTGTTGTTGATATAATTTTATCTTCAAACTCATTCAAAGTCAATCATTATCATTCATTTCATTCAAGAAATTTATGACGGATTTTCACTTAGTTAGTGCAATTTTCTAATTTTCGCTTATTTTATAATACAAAATTAGGAGTCGCATAAATTGCAACTCCCGCTTTTATTATAAACATACTTTATTTTATTATTCCTGTTGATATTCACCATTATTTTTAATTTATACTTCTTCAAATTACAAATTTATACTCTGATTTTATGAATTTTCAGTCTTCTTCTTTTGCTGTTTTGCAACTATTTTCATTAAAATATTTGAAGGCAATAATTTTTGTCCCATAACTGCAAGCTTCATTTTAAGTGATGGCACTATAATTACCCGCTTCTTTTTCATTCCGTGAATTGCTTCTTTTACACAAAATCTTGGTGTAATTCCTCTTAAAGCAAAAATTACATCTGCATTTTCATTAAATTCCGTATCAACCGGTCCCGGACAAAGTGCCCCTACATAAATATTGCTTCCCTGCTCTTTTAATTCTTCGGCAACAGCCTTTGTAATGCTTACTACATAAGATTTTGTAGCATAATATGTTGCCATATAAGGTCCTGCCGGAAGAAGCCCTGCTGATGAAGCCACATTTAAAATTATTCCATAGCCCTGCTTCTTCATCTTTATAACCATCTTCTTAAACAAAATATGCATAGCCTTAATGTTAACATTTATCATAGAGACTTCTTTTCCTAAATCAGTTTCATCAAACTTTCCGCAAGTTCCAAAACCTGCATTGTTAATAAAAACATCAACTGGCTCATCTGCTATATTTTCAAAAAACTGATAGCATTCGCCCTCTCTTGATAAATCCGCAACAATAATCTTGCACGGAGTTCCAAGCTCTTCTCTTAATTTTTCAAGGCGTTCCTTTCTTCTTGCTGTCAAAATAAGCCTACACCCCATTTTAGAAAAAGCTCTTGCAAACTCCATTCCTATACCTGAACTTGCACCTGTTATTACAACTGTTTTCTGTTTCATAAATCCTCCTGTCCGTTATCTGTCATTGATTTTGCTTTTTTTACACACTACTACCATTCGACTATTATCGCTGGCCTTCTCGCAAGTTGAAAGTGTTAATAATTTATCTTTCTTTTTAATCTTCTCACCTGTGTCATACAACTTTCTCTGTTCTAAATTTGACACATATTCATTAAATTCATCCTTACTGTTCCAATTTATTTTTTCATAATATTTAAAAGAATCCTTCTTATTCACTTCCGTAACAAAAGCATACACAACCTTGTATGTCCCCTCTTCCGTCAACGTATCAAACTGTACTTCTTTATGACTTTCATAAAACTCCTTGTCTTTATACTTATTCAAATCTGCAAACATAGTTCCATTCTTCATGTTATGACCATAAATAATCACATTATCAGAATTGGGATTAATGCCACACCCCTCTCCTACAAAAGGCGTCCCATAGATGGAAGACTTCTTATTGAAATTTCTCTTTAAATAATATGAATAATCATCCTTAGTCTGCATAACCGGATAATCAATATTCGTATTCTTAATCTTAATCCAGCCCACTAAGTCATTATTCTTCTCGTATACTTTCTTATACTTCTTTAATATTTCAAAATCATTATATTGAATCTTCTCATCTTCATACTCACTTTCAACAAGCTTCTCCACATTATTGAAATTCTGCTTCTCATCATATGAAGTATAAAAATAATCTACAATTTTATATCCGGAAAAAACAAGTCCCACAAGCAGGACAAACATAATCAATCTGCTTTTTAAATTTTTCATATTACACCTTCAAATCTTTTTATTATTCTAACATACTTAGGGGAAAGATTTCAAAAAAATTTGTTTTACTGTCTAAACTTTGTTTATCTGAATTTAGCTTTACTCCTACATTTACGGATTTTACAGAGTTTCGGTTCGCTAATTCCGTAATAGCCATGAATTACGTGTGTATATAGTATTTCTGCCCTATGACACGTAATTTTCATTCGAACATCAATGTTTTTTCAACAATTTACGTGTCACACAACATTTCTTCCATACGACACGTAATTTCTACCGAAACAGCATGAATTCTTCAATAATTTACGTGTCACTCAGCGTTTCTTTCATATGACACGTAATTCCTTCCGAAACAACATGAATTCTTCAATAATTTACTTGTCACACAGCGTTTCTTTCATATGACACGTAATTCCTTCCGAAACAGCAAGGGGCTGCCGCTAATGCGACAGCCCCTTAAGATAATGTTATTATTTATTACTATCTTTCTTTTCCTGTTCGTCAATCTTAATCATAAGTTCCTTAAGATAATGTTATTATTTATTACTATCTTTCTCTCTGATTTCTACTTCAACATCACCATCTTTGCTTGTATCGGTATTAACTTTAAGATTGTTTTTGTCCAGATTTTCCTCATGTTCTTCAACCTCAACCTCTGTATCATCGTTAACTTTATATTTCTTAGTCTTAACAAAATCATTATCCTGACTCTTTTCTATAACATTTGAAATATGGCTTGTTAAGTCTTTCCCCGTTGCCGCATATGACACAATGTTGAATGCAAAAAATGAAAGCACCAATGTTGCAAAAACAACTGCGTATTTTAATCTGAATTTTTTTATTTTTTTGTTATTATTATTCATACTTTTCACCTTTCTTAAGCACTGGTCTGAAATATTTATTTCATCCATTGCTTCCTTATATAAATTATTCATTTAACCAATCCTCCTTTACAATTTCCCTTAAAGCATTTCTTGCTCTCATTAATCTGGTTTGAACTGTTGTTTCTTTTATTCTAAGTATTTCGGAAATTTCTTTAACCGAATACCCTTCATAATAATAAAGCTGCACCACTATTCTGTTTTTCTCTTTTAGTTTCATGACAGCTCCCAGCAAAACAGCTTTCTCATCAGATTTGTCCCTTGTATTAATAATTGGTTCGGAGTCCTCCAATGGAACAATTCGTTTTCGCCAAAATGATGTATTCATATTTTTCGATTCGTTAATTGCCACCCTTATAAGCCATCTTTTAACATGCTCATCATCCTTAAATTTTTCTTTTGATTTAAGCAATTTAATAAATACATTCTGCACAATGTCTTCTGCATCCGACCTGTTATTACAATAGGAAACTGCAATTTTGTACACATTGTTTGCATACATATTTACTAAATCAGCGTACCTGTTTGTATCCATTGTTTTCCTCCCGTGTTACTCTGAAAGATCTTTCTATCTATAAAACAATTCAAAAAGCAAATATATCACATTTTTATTTATTTTTTTAAAAATCATATTCTACCCTTTTCCATATTTTTCAAAGCATTATTTTCAGGCTTTATATTAATACTAATTAGGAAAAATAATTTAGGAGGATTTTTATAATGGATTTATCAGAAAAAGAACTTTCAGTTATTCAGGATTTATTAACTGAAGAGGAGTTGTTGGTCAAAAAGTTTCAGATGCTTGCTGAGCATAGTCAGGACGAAACAATAAAACAGCAAATGCTTGACATTTCACAGAAACATCAGGGACACTTTAACTCAATTTATTCTTATGTAAAATAATTTGATTTTTGAAAATCAGGAGGTTTAACTATGAATGAAGTATATACAGAAAAAGAAATTTTAGGCGACGCTCTTAATTCAGAAAAGAACGCGACTACACTTTATAACCTTGGAGCTAACGAATGTGTTCACGATAATCTTCGCGAAACAATGTTAGACTTACTTGCCAAGGAACATGATATCCAGGTTGATGTTTTTAATCAGATGCATACAATGGGCTACTATCCTACACCTGCCGCTGAAG
>OJMP01002354.1_pt1 | contig 10368 bp, 9 predicted proteins | sample 1597311 | NCBI WGS metagenome assembly OJMP01 (sample SAMEA2452134, study PRJEB22498) | human gut metagenome | biome: human feces; feature: human gut; material: feces | place: Australia | collected 2012 | reverse complement strand
ACAGCCCAGGAAGTGGTCGAGAAAGTCCGGCTGATCCATCTCTGCGTTTTTCGTGAAATACAGCAGATTGTGGATATCCGTGTTGCGGTCTGTGAAGGCCGGGAAGAGAAAACCGTTTTCCGGTGCGCCGACCACCCAGTCCTGCACGCGGTTTTCAATCGTATTGTGGGACACATTGTAGCAGAGACCCGGTTTGTCGAGTTTTACCGGGCAGATGCTGCAGAGGATAAATTCATAGACGTAATCGGAAGCATCGTCCATATCCAGATTATCCGAAGCGCGTCCCGGTACATCGTAGGCACCATGGATCAGAATAATATAGTAGTTTTCCGGATAGAGATAATCCGCCATCACCTTTTCATAAAATTCATCAATCAGCGCTTCGTCCTTCAGCTCACTGTTGCGGAGTTTTAAGAGAAACTCCTGTGTGCCGCCCTCACTTTCCTGGGAGAGCGGGAACTCCATATTCAGCAGATTCTTTCCGATGGTACCGGAGAGGGTGCTTTTAAAAATCTTAAAATACTTAAACATTTCTTCCTCTTCGAGAGAGAGAAACGCTTCTTTTAATTTTGTCTTAATATTTTTTTCCGCATCCACATAGCATCCGCAGATTCGCGTGATCGCACAGTGGGATGGGGTAAACAGTTTTTTAATTTCAGCAATTTCCTTTTTGTTCATATAGAATGCTCCTTTATCAGCAATTTCGTATCTTAGACAAGTACTTTTTATTATAGACCATAGGGAAGGGAAAAGGCAAGAAAGAAAATAGCGACTATGTCTTTTTACACTTCAAAAATAATTTCAAAAATCTTGACAGAGGTACCGATTCTGTTATACTATTAGGCTTGATAAAGGGGAGTAACCTACGTTTAGAAATTTGCGTTTGCAGTGTCGTCAGTACGGTGGAAACATCCGGCACTACATGGAAATGGTGAGACTTTTATTGCATTTTCTGTTATGCAATAATAGTTTCTTTTTTTATCATTGCTGTGTATATTTGTATGCGTATGCAGGTCTTCCGATTATTCAGCTGCTTAAATGGATACGCACGAAATTAAGAAAAAGAGGAGAATGACAGTGGATATAAGTAAAATATCTGTAAAAAAAATCCGGGAACTTATTGTGTTTACAGCATTTCTTGTGGTCGCACTGTGGAAGTTTAATGTGGTGCTCGACGTGTTGAAAGTAATATGGGGGATCGTATTTCCCTTTGTACTTGGCGGAGCGATCGCATTTGTGACCAACGTGCCAATGAGCTTTTTGGAAAAGAAAATTTTTGGAAGGGCAAAAAAAGAAGATAAGATAGTCGAAAAACTGGCAAGACCGATAAGCCTGTTCCTCACGATCGTATTTGCGGTTGGCGTGATTGTACTGGTGATGTTTGGTGTGATTCCGCAGCTTACGCGGACAATAGGAACCCTGATGAGGAGTATCGCTGATTTTATTCCACAGATGCAAAGCTGGATCCGGGAGTTTTCCCATAATAACCAGGAAATCATGAAGCTTGTAGATCAGGTACAGTTTAATCCGGATCAGGCGATCAAGTGGGGGATAAGCCTACTCGGAAATGGTGCAGGAAATATGATGAATATCACAATGTCAGCAGTGGGTTCCATAGTTAGTGGATTGGCAGCCTTTTTTGTTGCATTTTCCTTTGCCTGCTATGTCCTTTTTCAGAAGGAAACGCTGCAGGTGCAGATTCGAAAAGTATTTTTCGCTTTTCTTCCAAAGGAAAAAGCAGATGCTTTTCTTAAAGTCTGCTCTCTGACTTATCAGACATTTGCAAATTTTCTTACAGGTCAGTGTCTGGAAGCCGTGATCCTTGGCTGTATGTTTGTTGTGATATTGAGCATTTTGAGGATGCCATATGCACTTTTGATCGGAGTTTTAATTGCGTTTACGGCATTGATCCCGATTTTCGGAGCCTTCATCGGGTGTGCAGTGGGAAGCTTTTTGATCTTTATGGTAAATCCGAAACAGGCAATTTTATTTATTATAGTATTTCTGGTGCTGCAGCAGATCGAGGGAAATCTGATCTATCCTCATGTTGTGGGTGAGTCTGTAGGGCTTCCATCGATTTGGGTTCTTGCAGCAGTTACGATCGGCGGAAACCTTATGGGAATTGTAGGTATGCTTGTTTTCATTCCGTTGCTTTCCGTGTTCTATACTATTTTTCGGGAATTCGTATATCTGCATCTGAAAAAAAAGCATATCAAACAGGTGACAAAGACAGAAATAGAAGAAGATACGGCGGAAGAAATGGTAAATAGTGACATACCAGAGGTGAAATGATAGAATCTCGTCTTTGACGGCTGTATGGTGATAAAACGGTTACAAACCCAGTAAATATGGGTATTGTGGCCGTTTTTTTTGTGGATCATTATTCAACCGTCAAACTTCCGGGTGTTTTTATAGCAATCCCAGAAAATAATGCAAAACTTCAGCGCTGCAGAACGTGAATTACTGCGTCACAGATTTTTATATCTTAGACAAGTACTTCCTATGATAGACTACAGGGAAGGGAAAGGCAGGAAAGAAAAAAATGGACAATGGATATTACAACTGTCTTGTCACATGACAAAAGTTGTGGTATACTAAGCGCTAAAGTGTTAAAAAATATCACGATTCAGGGTTCTGAATCGTGATAGTAAAAATAGGAAGGAAACAAAACCAATGGATACCAGAAGAGAAAAGCTGGAAGCATTAAAGAAAGAAAAAAACGCCGTCATCATGGCACACTATTACGTGCCAGATGAAGTGCAGGAAATTGCCGATTACATCGGAGATTCGTATTACTTAAGCGACATGGCGACGAAAGTGGACGCCAGTGTCATCGTTCTCTGCGGCGTTCGTTTCATGGGTGAGAGCGCCAAAATCTTAAACCCGGGCAAAAAAGTACTGCTCCCGGATCTGCATGCCGACTGCCCGATGGCTCACATGGCAGCGATTGAAAAAATCGAGGAAGTCCGGAAAGAGTACCCGGATGTGGCTGTCGTATGCTATGTCAATTCCACCGCGGAATTAAAAAGTCATTCCGACGTCTGTGTCACATCCTCCAATGCAGTAAAAATTGTAAAAGAACTGCCGAACCACGACATCTTCTTTATCCCAGACGAGCATCTTGGTACCTATGTGGCTGAGCAGGTGCCGGAGAAACATATCATCTTAAATGACGGTTTCTGCCACGTACATGCTGCCATCCGTCCGGAAGCTGCAAAGGCTGCAAAGGAAGCGCGTCCGCAGGCAAAGCTTCTCGTTCACCCGGAGTGCAGAAGTGAGGTCGTTGCACTTGCCGATTACGTCGGAAGCACCGCAGGCATCATCAAATATGCCGAGGCAAGTAAAAATACCGAGTTTCTCGTTGCAACCGAGCTTGGCGTTTTCGCAGAGCTGAAAAAGCGCTGCCCGGATAAGAAGTTTTATGCAGTGGGAAATACGCAGATCTGCCCAAATATGAAAAAAGTGACATTGGACAAATTAATAGAAGCACTGGAAAATGAGGAGAATGAAGTTCTGTTAAGCGAACAGGAAATTTCAGACGCACATGCGCCGCTGTTAAGAATGCTCGAGCTTGCAAAGTAACAAAATAAGCAGAACGCAGAAGCGGAAAAGAGGAAATGAAATGAAAAAGTATTATGATGCAGTGATTGTAGGATGCGGTGTGGCAGGATGTTTTGCGGCACTTCATCTGCCCCAGGAAGCCGATATTCTGATGATAACAAAAGCAGATACCGAGGACAGCGACTCCTTCCTCGCACAGGGCGGTATCTGTGTTCTGAAAAACGAGAGCGATTACGATGCGTTCTATGAAGATACGATGCATGCCGGGCACTACGAAAATACGCCGGAATCCGTCGACATTATGATCCGTTCTTCCCGAAATGTTATCAATCAGCTCATTGCCTGGGGTGTGGATTTCCGCCGCGATGAGAACGGAGAACTCTGCTATACGAAAGAAGGCGCACACTCTACCAACCGCATCCTGTTCCACGACGATGTAACCGGAAAGGAGATTACGAGCAAGCTTCTCGCGCAGGTAAAAAAGCTGCCGAACGTGACGCTTCTTGCGCACACGGAAATGTGTGATATTCTTTCCTGCAAAAATGTCTGCGAGGGTGTTTTGATCCGGGATGAAGAAGGAAAGCTGATTCCGGTTTATGCCAGGGATGTGATCTGGGCATGCGGTGGCATCGGCGGAATTTACGATAATTCCACGAACTTCCCGCATCTGACCGGAGATGCACTTGCAATTGCAATCCACAGGAACGTAGCACTGAAAAATGTCAATTACGTACAGATTCATCCAACAACGCTGTATTCCCAAAAGAAAGGCCGCCGTTTCCTGATTTCCGAATCTGTCCGCGGAGAGGGCGCTGTTTTGCTCGATAAAAACGGTGAGCGTTTCACCAATGAGCTGCAGCCGCGTGACGTGGTATCCCGTGAAATCCACCGCCAGATGGAAAAGGATCACACGAAGCACGTATGGCTTTCCCTGAAAACGATTCCGCTTGATGTAAAAGAACGGTTCCCGAATATTTACCAGAAATGTCTGGAAGAGGGATATGATATCACAAAAGAACCGATCCCGGTTGTACCGGCACAGCATTACTTTATGGGTGGCGTCAAGGTAGACAGCAATAGCGAAACGACGATGGATCATCTGTATGCAGCTGGTGAGACGAGCTGTAACGGCGTGCACGGCGCAAACCGTCTGGCAAGCAATTCTCTGCTGGAGAGCCTTGTATTCGCGGAACGCGCGGCAAAGAAGATGGCTGCCGAATGGGCCGCAGAGGGTTTTACAGAGAACGCAGACCGCAAAGAAATGGCAACGGAGCCGAAGGAAGATGAATGGAAGCTCCTTGCAAAACGGTACGATATTAGAAAAGAAGATTACCAGAATATGGAAGAATATGCAGAACGCTGCAAAGAGAGCATCTGGGATGCGATCAGAAAGGAAGATGAATATGAATCCAATCACAAGAACACTAAATGTGGATAATCTGCTGCTGTTGGCGCTGCAGGAAGATATCTCCAGTGAAGATGTAACCACGAATGCTGTCATGCCAGAAGCCTGCCAGGGAACGGTACAGCTTCTCTGCAAACAGGACGGCGTCATTGCCGGTATGGAAGTATTTGCAAGAGTATTTACGCTGCTCGATGAGAAAACCGAGATTATTCCGTATGTGAAAGACGGCGATGAAGTCAAAAAAGGCGATCTGCTCGCAACCGTAAACGGCGATATCCGTGTTCTGCTGTCCGGTGAGAGAACCGCGCTCAATTATCTGCAGCGGATGAGCGGAATCGCAACGTATACGAGAAGCGTTGCGAAGCTGCTCGAAGGTTCCAAAACGACCCTTCTCGATACCAGAAAAACGACCCCGAATATGCGTATTTTTGAAAAATATGCAGTCAAAATCGGTGGCGGCCAGAATCACCGCTACAATCTGTCCGACGGCGTTCTGTTAAAGGACAACCATATTGGAGCTGCAGGCAGTGTCACAAAAGCGATCGAGATGGCACGCGATTATGCTCCGTTTGTGCGTAAGATTGAAGTCGAGTGTGAAAACCTCGATATGGTCCGCGAAGCAGCAGATGCAGGCGCCGACATTATCATGCTCGACAATATGACTCCGGCGCAGATGAAAGAGGCGGTAGCCGTCATCAACGGCAGAGCAAAAACCGAGTGCTCCGGAAATGTGACAAAAGAAAATATCGCCACTATCCTCGACACCGGCGTAGACTATGTTTCCAGCGGTGCACTGACGCATTCTGCACCAATTCTTGATGTATCATTGAAAAATCTGCATCCAGTAGAATAAGTATAAAAATAGGAATCATTTCCTTATAGATATAAAAATCGCGAAATAAAAAAGCTTCTGTTCCTCCCGGAAAAAGGGAAGAACAGAAGCTTTTTTAAACAGGAAACTTCGTTGAATTTTCTTATAAAAAATTCTCCGGGTTTAGATTCCTTTTTTAAACAGGAGAAAGGAATATCCGATCGGAATCAAAACCAGCGCTGCGATCGTGAGAAATAAAATCCATTCAAGCTGCAGAAAGCTGTTTACGATCATGGCAACGCCGCCGATGATCCAAACCCAGCCGGCGAGGCGGTGAGTGCGGTTCCAGTTTTCCTGACTGTGAAGGGTCCATGGAACCTTGATGCCGGTTGTGTAGTTCTGTTTGCATTTTGGCATGTAATTGCCGATGAGAATAAAGAGAAGACCAACGCTTCCATTGACAACAAAACCGATATCAACTGCAATGCCGACTGCGTTTGCATAGATGGAGCAGCAGATTATCAAGGAGGTTACAGGTATGATCCACAGAACAAGACGGATCATCTTCGGGCCGATGTTCTGCCGCTTCGGATCAGAAAAAGTAAAACCAGCGGTAAAAATCTGCAGAGCGGCAAGAAGCAGAGGAATACCGATCACTGCCATCGTTTTGCTGCTCCAGCCGTTGGGAACGTTGTTTGTGCCAAAATGGGTGGCAATGGTGTCCGGCATGCGATTCCAGAGCAGAAGTCCGATCACCATCGGAAAAAGAGAAATGAGTGTTGTCAGAATCAGTGTTGTTTTATATTTTTTCCACATCAGAAGTGCCTCCTTTGAGCTCTGAAATCCAGAGCATGATTTCTTCCAGGACGGAAGTGTTGAGTTCATAATAAATAAAATTTTTCTCCCGAGATTCCAGCACAAGGTCTGCTTTTTTCAGAATACCGAGATGGTAGGAGATGGTTGCACCTGTCATATCAAAGTGCGATCCGATCTCCCCAGCAGAAAGTCTTTCGTTTTTCAGAAGCTCCAGAATCCTTCGCCGGACAGGATCGGAGAGAGCTTTAAACGTTTCTGCGAATGCCATGGAAACCTCCTTTCCGGCAGTATGAATGCAAGTTAATTAGAAATTCATCTAAATACTTTTTATCACAGGGAAAGCGAAAAGTCAATAAGCATTTCGAAAAAAATCTAAATAGTTTTATTGTTGATTTTGAGTTGCTATTTTCTGTAGAATACGCTACGATAAGGGTAAAGTTGTAGAAAAAGGGGGACAAAAACATGAAAAAACACCTGTCCGTGCGCTACGGCACGATACAGGGCTGCTACTGGATGGGATACGCGGCACTGATGGGGTATGCCAGCGTCTATCTTCTTGAAAAAGGCTTCACAAACACACAAATCGGCCTTCTGACGGCAGTTGGCTGTATCGTGTCAGCGGTTCTGCAGCCTGCGCTGGCATCCTACGCAGATCGGCCGGAAAGCCCGTCCGTACGAACAATGCTCCTTGGAGCGAACCTGATTCAGTTTGTTCTTGTCATTTCCCTTGCTGCAACGGCAGAAAGCAGTTCTATGGTGGTAAGGACACTGCTGTACGGCGCAAGCATTACGATGCTGATGCTGATGATTCCGTTCGTTAATTCTCTTGGTATGGAGACGATCCGCCAGGGAGAGGAACTTGATTACGGAATCGGGCGCGGCATGGGTTCCGTTGCATATGCGATTGCATCATGGCTGCTCGGCCGGCTGACCGCATCCTTTGGAGCAGACATGATTTCGATCTGGGCTATCGCGCTGACCATTCTTTTTCTCGCCTGTGTATTTCGTTTTCCATTTAAAAAGGACAGAAAAAAAGCAGAAGCAGAAAAAGAAGAGACAGGAGCAGCCGGTCCGGTCGATTTTCTGAAACGGTATCCGTCCTTCGTGGTAGTACTGCTTGGCTGCATTCTGATCTTTATGTCACATAGCCTGATTAACAGCTTCAATTATCAGATTGCAATGGCAAAAGGTGGTGGCAGCGGTGAGATGGGAAATGCGATGACCATCTCTGCGGTTTCCGAGCTGCCAACGATGTTTCTGTTCGGCTATCTGCTGAAAAAGAAGAGCAGTGTTTTCTGGTTCCGCCTCTCCGGCCTGTTTTTTGTCCTGAAAAGCATAGGAACCTTCCTGGCCTTTAATATTCCGACATACTACGCTGCTCAGCCGTTCCAGATGTTCGGCTGGGCGCTGATCAACGTCGCCTGCGTCTATTACGTGAACGGCATCATGGAGCCGCAGGATTCGATTAAAGGACAGGCATATATGGCGATGACCATCACCGCAGGAAATGTAATGAGCTCCCTGTTTGGCGGCTGGCTTATCGATGCAGCCGGTGTTGGCGCGATGCTGATCTGCGCATCTCTTGCGGCCTTCATCGGCTGGCTGATTGTGTGCCTGGGTTCGAAAGAAGCAAAAACTGCATAGGAAAGATAAAAGAAAGCGCCCGAAACCGAACGTGGTTCCGGGCGCTTTGCCGTACAGCTCTTATTTATTTCTGTTTCCTGTATACTTCTCATCACAGTATTTGCAACGGTAAACTTCTTTTTCCGGGTCAGCCAGGATAAAGACATGTTTTAATCCCTGCTCAATGGAGGTGATACAGCGCGGATTTTTGCATTTGATAACATCAACTACCTGTTTCGGCAGATGAAGTTCTTTTTTCTCCGTAATTTCGCCGTCTTTAATGACATTGACAGTAATATTGTGATCGATAAAGCCTAAGATGTCAAGATCCATCTTATCAACCGAACACTCAACTTTCAGAATGTCCTTTTTTCCCATTTTTTCACTTTTGGCATTTTTAATAATGGCTACGGTACAGTCCAGCTTGTCCAGTCCCAGATCATGGTAAATGGTCATAGCCTTTCCTGCTTTAATATGGTCGAGCACGAAGCCCTCTTCAATACGTCCTACGTTCAGCATAGCGAAAGATGCTCCTTTCTTAATCGACTTTGATGTTCAGCAGCGTCAGAATCAGGGCCATACGTGCATAAACACCGTACTGAACCTGTTTAAAGTAAGCAGCGCGCGGGTCGTTATCCACGTCAACGGAGATCTCATTGACACGCGGCAGCGGATGCAGAACCAGCATTTCCGGAGAAGCAAGATCCATTTTGGACTGATCCAGAATATAGAAATCCTTCATGCGGATGTAATCATCCTCGTTGAAGAAACGTTCTTTCTGGACACGGGTCATATAAAGAACATCCAGCTTCGGGAGAACATCTTCCATTTTAATAACTTCCTCAAACGGAACATTGTTCGCCCGCAGCACATCATCACGGATGTAATCCGGGAGACGAAGCTCCTCCGGGGAGATTAATACAATTTTAATGCCGGTATAACGAACCAGCGCTTCAATCAGGGAATGAACCGTTCTGCCGAATTTAAGATCACCGCAGAAGCCGATGGTAAGATTGTTCAGGCGACCCTTTAAAGAACGGATGGTAAGAAGATCGGTAAGAGTCTGCGTCGGATGCTGATGTCCGCCATCACCTGCGTTGATCACAGGAATACGGGAGTACATCGATGCAACGAGCGGAGCGCCTTCTTTCGGATGACGCATGGCACAAATATTTGCAAAGCAGGATACCACGCGGATGGTGTCGGCTACGCTTTCACCTTTGGAAGCGGAAGAAGAATTGGCAGAAGAAAAACCAAGAACAGTACCGCCAAGATTCATCATGGCAGCCTCAAAGCTGAGACGGGTGCGTGTGCTTGGTTCATAAAATAAAGTAGCAAGTCTTTTGCCATCGCAGGCATGTGCATATTTCTCCGGGTTCTTTTCAATATCGTTCGCCAGATCCATTAACTGATCCAGTTCTTCGACCGAGAAATCAAGGGGACTCATTAAGTGTCGCATATATTACCTCCTATGAAGATCCTTATTTTTGTTACAGTTCACAGGTTCCCTGCGAACTGTAACATTCGCAGCCCTCATTTAAAGTTTTGCTTCGCAAAAGGAGGGCTGCTCACGCCTGAATCACTTTCTTACGCAGCGAAACAGCAGGTGTTTCCCTGCTGAGTGAACAGTAACTTATTTTTTCTGTGTTCCACCTTAACACAAAAACAGGATAAATGCAAGATAAAAAATGGCAGGAAAAAGGTCGAAAAGCAGAGTAATATGAAATGTGAAAAAATAAAGTGAAATAGCAGTCAAAAAGGAAAAAGATTGTACAAAAGCCGAATTTCGGAAGATCTTTTCTTGTAAATTAAACGGAGATGGAGTAAAATATTGATATCTGCAACAAATGCAGAGTATCAGGAGGACCAGATATGCTAGACTTAGGAAAAATCCGCGACGAGATCGATGTCACCGATGACGAGATCGTCCGCCTGTTCCAGCACCGGATGGCGCTGACGGCGGAGGTTGCGCAGTACAAGATAGAGACAGGAAAAGCCGTTTTCGATGCAGAACGTGAGCGCCAGAAGCTGGAAAAGCTGACAGGCGAGGGAACAAATGCATTCAATACAAAAGGCATCCAGGAGCTGTTCCAGCAGATCATGTCGATCAGCCGGAAACGCCAGTATCAGCTGCTGACAGAAAACGGCGGCG
>OJMP01002332.1_pt1 | contig 10447 bp, 9 predicted proteins | sample 1597311 | NCBI WGS metagenome assembly OJMP01 (sample SAMEA2452134, study PRJEB22498) | human gut metagenome | biome: human feces; feature: human gut; material: feces | place: Australia | collected 2012 | reverse complement strand
GTTTGGATGTGTATGCGGAGGATTCTGTCGGATCAGCAGATGAGACATCCGCTTCGGTAGGAGCTATCTATGTAGTGTACATTGATGGGTTATGTGACAATGGTCTGATCGAGGATACGATCATTAAGCCTGTGACCTGGGAGTGGCGGCATGAGCATGGCGGTTCCCTGTGGGAGGCAATGGATTCATTTGAGACACAATCGGCGGATATAAAGGCAGAAAATGACTTCAAAAATGTGATGTTTTCGATATTAAAAGGAGACACAGCGGTATTTGTATCGGATGCAGATCAGGCGTTTGTTGTGTCTTCCAAGAAGCTGCCGGTACGAGGGGTGGAAGAAAGCTCTACCGAGGGTGGAATGCGTGGTCCGCGGGATAGTTTTAATGAAAGTATCCGTACATCGACAGCCCTTATTCGGCGGAGGATTAAAGATACAAGATTAAAATTGATCCAGAATACGATCGGTGTTCGTTCCAGAACCGAGTATGGAATCATGTATATTGAGGATATTGCAGAGAAGAGGCTGGTTGAACAGGTGAAAGAACGGATGAATGAATATGAGATAGATGCCATATTTGACAGTGGCATGGCGGAACATCTGATGGAGAAGAAATGGTACCGGCCGTTTCCGGTGTTCCAGTCAACCACCAGACCGGATAAAGCGGCGGCGGCACTGGCAGATGGCAGGGTTGTAATTGTATTTGACAATTCGCCGGAGGTTCTGATTGCACCGGCGACGATCAATACATTATTCCAGACTGCCGATGATTATTATAACCGTTGGCCGGTTGCAACTTTTGCCAGAATCATTCGTTATATAGCGGCATTTATCGCGGTGGGGCTGCCGGGCTTCTATATAGCTGTTACCTGTTATCACCGGGAGGTGATACCGGATAAACTTCTCTATGCGATTGCAGTTGCAAGAAATCAGTTGTCTTTTCCAATCGTGTTAGAGGTTTTGATCATGGAGTTGTTGTTTGAATTGCTGCGGGAGGCAGGAATCCGTCTGCCGAGTCAGCTGGGAAATACGATCGGCGTTGTTGGTGGTCTGATCGTTGGACAGGCTGCGGTGGAAGCAGGGATTGTCAGTACCATCGTGGTGATCGTAGTTGCGCTGACAGCGATTGCTTCTTTTGCAATTCCAAATGAAGCCTTTGCCTCAGTGTTCCGTCTTTTGAAATTTCTTACCATACTGGCGGCTGCTTTTTTTGGACTGTATGGCTTCCTTCTGGTGATGCTTTTATTGATCTATCATCTTGCCGGTTTGAACAGCTTTGGTGTTCCATACATGGCACCGGTTGTCACCTGTGGCTATGCAGAGGATGGAATGGAAGATTTTGTGCTTCGCAAACCGATCAAAAAATTTGTCTTTCGACCGGCATGGGCGAACCATAGAGAACGCAGGCGGCTTCGCAAAAAGTAATGATGGATGGGTGTGAATTAATATATGGATTATAGAAATGTGACGTTTCGGCAGCTTTTTATAACGGGAACTTGCCTGATTTTCCCGATTACTTTCTGGAATATGGTACAGATTATGACGGATTTTTCCAAAAACAACGGTATTTTATCACTTTTTTTGATGCTAATACTTGCTCTGGTTTATGTGGTGCTACTACATCTTGCGCTTTCCGGTGTAGTGAAATTGTCAGATGCGGCTAAAGAAAAGACAGAGATAACGGGTGCAAAAGTATGGAATAATAAGAAAAAAGTGGCTATTGCATCTATTTATGTGATCAGATATGCAATTCGGGTTCTTTTTCTGCTTTATTTCTTTGTACAGGGGAGCCGGATCCTGATGCTGCCGGATTATGCAGGAACGGTTCTGGTCGTTCCGGTATTACTGGCACTTTTCTATATGGCAGGAAAGGGGCTGCGTGGTTATATCGGATTTGCGGAAGCAAGTGTGATCGGAATCGGGATCACATTGGTGCTGTTTATTATTTGTGGATTCTGGAATGCAGATTTTTCTCGACTAAAAGAATATGTAGAATTCCAGATGCAGGCATCTGTATGTAACACGATATGTCAGGTTCTGATAAAAGGATATCTGTTAATTGTAGGATTATCTATGCTGGAATTTGTCATGTATCTCTATCTGAGAGTAGAGAAACGAAGACGAGGGATGCTGGTGTGGACAGTATCTGTTCCGGTTGTGTTAGCCATTGTTGCTTCCTGTTTCGTGATATCGTTGCTTGGCTTGCAAGGTAAAACAATGACTTCAAAGGGAATACTAAATGTTGTGGGTGCGATGATGTTCCCCGGAGGTGCAAATGCGAGGCTCGGTTTACTCGCCTGTTACCTGCTTGTCATCTTCGGGCTCTTGCTGCTGGCAATCCACATTGTGTTTATTTGCCAGTTTGTGGATGAGATCTGGAAGATCATCTGTGTATGGAGAAAGAGCGGCGGGATGGGGGCAGCCGGGAATGATAAGAGTACAGAGTTACATGGACGTGATTCTGATAATGCAATGGATAAAAAAGTGATGGAAGAAAAAAGAAGCCTGTGGATAAGAAGCGGCTGTGTGGTTGTTTTGTTTCTGCTGTTTCTGTGGATGGGCCGGTTCCTTGTAGAACGGGATGCCGGCCGGGCTTTTATGATCTACATTGCCGCCGTTGATATTCCATTGTCGGTTCTTGTACCGGCATTTGCAGGGAGAAAACGGACGAATCCGGGGAAGCTTGCAAAGATGGCTGCAGAAGTGATCGGTGGAGTTCTGATCACCTGCATATTGTCCGGATGCATGGACAGATCCATTGAAGCGGTAGACTATCTCCGTGTGGTTATGATCTCTGAGACAGACGGGGGATATGAGTATACATTTGTCACGGACAGTCTGGAGGGAGCGGAGTCGGCAGCCGAATCGGAGGAACGAGAGTATCCGGTCGTTGCGGAGAGCCTGCAGCGAGCACGGGCTGAATATGATCAAGCGCATGACCGGAGTCTTGACCTAAGCCATGTGGAATATATTGTGGTGGATTCCGAAGAAACCCTGCGGCAGATGTATCCGGAGCTGATAAAAGAATTTGTAACGAATTATGTAGAGGTGGTCTGCACAGATTCGTTGTATCAGGGCGAAGCGTCCGGAAGCATCCGGAAGTATATTGCAGCGCATTACAAAGGAGAGTGTCTGGCGACACTGGGGGAGTAGACATTCGTTTAAAGTGTTAGATTTTGATAAAGAAAAATGGAGGTTATGGAAATGGGTAGAGCAGTGAGAGCGGCAGTTGCCGGAATCCTGATCGGTTTATTTTGTGGAACATTATATGTGGAAATGGGAGCACTGAAAAGATTATACAGCGCGAAAAACAGCGTAGAGCAGGTGATGAACCTGATCGAATATGCGGAAGAAAATGAAGATATAGCCTATGACAGTACAGAGGAAAATTATGCTGGAATAACCAGTGACAAAACTTTACAGACAGATGGTAAGAATGGCAGATCGAACCAGATGGTAAATGGTCAGGATACTTTGGATGGACAGGATACAGAACTGTCAAATAATATACAGACCGCATTTCGTATTCTGGATGGCACAACATTAAATGCATACGAAACACAGAAGCAGTTACAGGAGTTGGAAGCGGTGTATGATGATATAGCAGGAAATGCAAGTGCGGAGAGCAAGATAAGTGCTCAGAATAAAACATCAGATGTTATCCGGATTCGAATAAGATATGAAGGAAATGAGAATTTATCGGACAAGCAATTGGATGAATTTACTTCATATGTTGAGCAAGCGGTACTTTATGGTATAGCCGAGAAGCTTGGCGCAGACTATAACGATCAGGAGAAAAGCATTGTGCGTAAGAATCTGATCCTGAGCAAAGAATATATCGATGCCTGTGCAGAGGAAAGTGCGGAGGAATATGGCATCCCGGTTACTGCCTGGTCCGCCTTTGAATATCTGAACCTTCCGGCAGCAACCTTGAATGACGCTGCTTATCCGGCCGGATATTATGAGACCTTGTGTGTGACGTTGAAATGATTATGACGGTTTTTTCTATCCACCCCTAAATCCCCGGAATCCTTGAATTATACAGGTGGTTGTGGTATGATATGAGATATTTTGATTATATAGTTCAAAGGAGCTCAAGGGAATATGGCTAAGAAAAAACTGGTAGTTATTTTTGGAGGAAGATCATCGGAACATGAAGTTTCATGCATTTCAGTTCAGACAGTTGCCAAAGCGGTGGATACGGACAAATATGATATGACACTGATCGGAATCACAAAGGACGGCAAATGGCTGAAAGCTGACAGCATTGAGAGTATTGCTGACGGAAGCTGGTACGACAGTCAGGTTCGTGCTGTGATTTCACCGGATTCTGCAAAAGAGATTATCATAAAAGATGGCGACAGAATCTATGCGGAGCCTGTAGATGTTATTTTCCCTGTTTTGCATGGTTTATATGGAGAAGACGGTACGATTCAGGGATTGTTTGAGATGGCGGACATTCCATACGTGGGCTGCGGTGTATTTGCATCGGCTGCTGCAATGGACAAATTCCATACAAAGATCATTGCTGATCATATCCATGTAACACAGGCAAAATTCGTTCCTGTAGTAGAAGATGATTTTGATGATCTGGATGTTGCGATGGATCGGGTAGAGAGCGAGTTGAACTATCCAGTATTTGTAAAACCATCATCCGCGGGTTCATCAAAGGGTGTTACAAAGGCGCATGACAGAGCTGAGTTAGAAGCTGGTCTGCATGAAGCACTCAACCATGATTCCAAGATTCTTGTTGAGGAGACGATCGTTGGCAGAGAGTTGGAATGTGGCGTACTCGGATATGGCAATCATACAAAGGCATCCGGTGTTGGAGAGATCCTTGCTGCCGCAAATGCAGATTTCTATGATTTTGATGCAAAATACAATAATGCAGATTCCAAGACGATCATCGGGGCAGATATACCGGAAGAAGCTGAGGACGAGATTCGTGCAGAAGCAATTCGTATCTTTAATGCGATTGACGGTTTTGGACTTGCCCGTGTGGATTTCTTCCTTGAGAAGGACACCAATCGTGTAATATTTAATGAAGTAAATACATTGCCGGGATTTACATCGATCAGTATGTATCCGATGCTGTGGGATGCAGAGGGATATGACATTAAGACCCTTGTAAATACCTTAATTGAGATGGCATTTGAAAGATAATTTATGACGACGAGAGATATAAAGATAAAAGTAACGGGTGTACAGAGTGTTGCCGGAGCGGATGATGAGCCGGAGGTTCTGGAGCTTGAGACGCGGGGAACATACTCTGAGAAAAACGGAAACCGCTATATCAAATATGACGAGTTCATTGAAGATGTGGAAGAACCGGTGAAGAATCTTCTGCGGTTCGATGAGCATGCATTACAGCTTACGAAACGTGGCAGCGTGAACACGGTTATGTTATTTGACCGGGAGAAGAACAGCTCGGTGCATTATGCAACTCCGGTTGGACCGATCTGTATGAATATCTGTACGGAGGAATATCATATGGAGCAGTCTGAGAAGGGAATCCGGATTGATATTCGTTACTGTATTGATTTTAACAATGATTATATTACGGATTGCAGTCTGAATGTGACTGCGGACTACGAAGGGGTATAAATATATATGGGTAGTGAGAAATCCTTCGACAGCTTTTTGGGGATTGAAACGATCGCGGAGACAGCATTTGGAGATATGGATGTATGTCTTCCGGTGAACGAAGAAGATAATAATTATGAGGTTACATATTATAATGATCTGGTGACGATGTTCGATGAGATCAGCATGGAGCCTGAAGATACGCTTGTGGATTTTGGCTGTGGACTTGGCAGAGTGCTTTTTTACTGTAATTCCAGACATTACTGCCGGACGGTTGGAATCGAGAACAATGCCAGGGTCTATGACAGACTTCTGACAAATGCCGCAAGCTATCAGAGCAAATTCCTTGATCAGGAGGAACGGATGCAGTTTCTGAATGTGGAGGCAGAGGCATATGAGGTCGGAGATGAAGACAATTATTTCTATTTCTTCAATCCATTTTCCGGCGCAACCTTCAAAAAGGTGCTGGATAATATCATCGCATCGGTGCGGAGACAGCCGAGAGATATTGAACTTCTGATCTACTATCCGACATTTGAATATCAGAAAGCAATCCGTGACTGCAACCTGTTCGTTTTAAAGAAGATGATCAAATTGTCCGGTTATGAAGAAGACCCGGATGAGAAGGTTCTGGTATATCATTTGTCACGATATTTTGTAGCGTAGAATAAATAAGGCGGTCTATCTGGCGGACTAGCTTTATATTGACTTGCTGCGATTCCTATTCAATGCACATGTCTGATTCGTAAATACTCCTGTGCCAACTCGTCCTTCGGACTCAAACAGGCACCCGTATTTACTGACAATGTGCATTTCATTACGGAATCTTCGCTAATGTCAATATACAGCCCTACTGCCAGATAGACCGCCTTATTAATTTCATACAAATCATAATCAGGATACAGGTGATTCCGATGATTCCCCACAGTATAGAGGCGGAGATTGCTATACTTCCGATCACATAGGAAGAAGCGTTTAAGATCATATGAAGGATCATGCCGGGGATCAGGGAACCTGACCATACGGCAAGACAGCCCAGAATGATTCCGGCCGGAACGCTGTAGCAGAACTGAACGACATTTCCATGATAACAGCCGAAACAGAATGCTGTGAACAGGATCGCACAGAGGGCGGCATGCTTCGTGTGAAATGCAGAGACAGACAGCTTCAGTGCCACTCCCCGGAAGGCGAATTCTTCTGCGATCGGTGCGAGAAGTGTGACTGTACAGATACGGATGATTCCATTGTTGATGGAAAATGACCGCTGTACCCGTTCATGGTATGAGGTTAGAAGCTCCGGCCTATAAGTGTCGATCAGACGAAGAATACAGGTTGTTAAGAGCTGAAGACTGATACCAAGGATCAGCAGTAAAATAAAGATAACAAAAGCACGCAGGAAAGGATTTTTCTTTCCTGCGTGCTTTGTTTTTGAATGATCGGACAGATAAAAATATCCGAAAATACAGATACAAAGAATATATGAAATACATGATGTGATACTGCCGACAGAATCAGTCTGACTGCCTGTAAGATCACAGATCCGGGTGCCTGCAAGATAGACAATATTATGTATCAGTAATGCGGTAACCGGAACCAGACAGGTAATAACTAATTTTCTGAGGTCGACACGAGTATTTATCATGATTACTGGATCTTCTTTGCCCTTTCTTTATCTTCCTTTGCCTTTGCTTTTCTTGCGGCTTTTTCTTCTTTGCTGAGTTTCATGCTGGCAGTTTCCTGCTCATAAGTCTGCTCGTATTTCTTCTGTTTTGCACGAAGCTTCTGGCTGAATGATTTCTTTGCAGGCTCCGGTGCTTTCTTACCACGAATATTCTTAACGCTTGTGATGTAGATACCGCTGACCATAGCTTTAACTTCGCCACGGACAGGCATAACATCAAAGATTCCATCGTCGCAGATCAGATTGATGATCTGTGGACCAATCTTGGCTTTAACGATAGGAAGCTTAGCTTTCTGGTAACGCTTCGGAGTTGATTCCAATACCTGCTTTGGAAGATTTGCGTCTTTCATAGGCAGCATCTTTTTATCGATGACAAGCATCGTGACAGGCTGTGCAGCCTGAAGCATAGCTTCTTTCTGTGCGCTCTGCTTCTTCTGCAGGCGGTTTCCTACTATGTAAAGTACTACTAAGATTACAACTAATATTGCGATGACGATTAACATCCATCCCCACCAAGGCATAATAAGTTCCTCCTTATATTATTATTTTATTTTTCTGTCATAGGCAGATTTTTTAACCGGGCTGCCTGAATCTTACCTGGGATTGCATCCAGAACCTCTTTACGTTCCTTCGGCTTCAATCCACGGATATCAACTGGCTCTAAGAATTCGATCACAACTTTGCTGCTGTGAAGGAAATTATGTTTATTTGCTTCCATACATTTGTCTGTTCCGCAGATAGCAACCGGAATGATCAGACATCCGGCTTTCTGAGCGATCTTGAATGCACCGTCTTTAAATGGCAGCAGTTCGTCGCCCTTATTTCTTGTTCCCTCCGGGAAAATCATCATGGAGTGACCGGATTTGATGATATCAGCAGTCTGTAAAATCGTTTCCAGACCCTTTTTCAGATCGGTACGATCCAGATAGGTGCATCCGATATCATCCATGTATTTGTAAAGCAGAGGTATATCCTTGATATTGTCCTTGGACATGAAGCCAAGAGGCATATCGATTGCATTATGACAGGATAAAATATCAAAATAGCTTCGATGATTACCAACGAACATGACCGGTTGGTCGGTAGGAATGTTTTCCTTGCCGATAACTGTTCGTTTACATCCGGTTAAGAACATAACTGCTCCGAAAAATCCTTTTACCAGCTTCTGAGCCTTGATGTAAGCTTTGTCCTGATCTTTTTTTGCAAGCTGCTTCAGATACAGATGATATGGAAAACAAAATATGATTCCAAGTACCGCAAACAGTACAGTAATAATGGTTCTCAAATATATCCTCCTGTTCTATCTGCCGTAGAGTTTTGCTGTCTCAAATAGACGTTCTTCTAATTTAGTATCCATGTCTTTATCCTCAAAGCGCCAAGCCCAGTTGCCTTCTCCTACACCCGGAGTATTCAGACGAGCCCATGAATCTAATTTCAGAACATCCTGCATAGGAACAACAGCCATATTTGCGACAGATGAGAAACATGCACGGATCATAACCCAGCAGATATCACTGGCATCTGTGCTGAAATAGCGGCGAAGCTTGTCCTTGGATGCTTCGTATGCTTTCTGATACCAGCCAAGTGTTGTGTCGTTGTCATGTGTTCCTGTGTAGCATACGCAGTTTCTTGTATAATTATGTGGAAGGAAATCATTTTCTTCCGGATTTTCAAATGCAAACTGTAAGATTTTCATGCCAGGCAGATTGAATTTGTCACGCAATTCGATAACAGAATCGTCAATCTCACCCAGATCCTCAGCGATGATCGGAAGGTCATAGCCAAGATTTGCCTGTAACTGTGTGAAGAAGTTGATACCGGGAGCGGGCTTCCATTCTCCGTTGATGGCGGTTTCTTCGCCATAAGGTACAGCCCAGTACCGGTCAAATCCTCTGAAATGGTCAATTCTTAAGAAATCTGTCAGAGTGAGCTGGTATTTGATTCGCTCGATCCACCATTCATAACCGGTAGCGGTATGCTTTGGCCAGTTATACAGTGGGTTGCCCCACAACTGTCCGGTCTCTGAGAAATAATCAGGTGGTACACCGGCAACTTCAGTTGGGTATCCCTTTGAGTCCAGCATGAAAAGCTCCTGATGGCTCCATACATCGGCACTGTCCCATGCAAGGAAGATCGGAGCATCACCTACGATGCTGATGTTCTTTTCATTTGCGTATTCCTTGATTGCCATCCACTGTGTATGGAATAAGAACTGGATGAAATCATAGTAACCGATCTCATTTGCAAGCTTCTTTTCCCATGTGGTACGCTGTCTTTTGGTAGGTGCTTTCAGGGAATCTTCCCACATATACCAAGGCATTCCTTCATGGAAATCCTTACCTGCCATAAACAGGGAGTAGTCAGCGAGCCAGGAGGAATCCTTTTTAAAAGAAGCAAATGCTGCCATCTGTTCCTCGTCTGTTGATAATCCGTCCTCATGGTCAGGATCAGTAAAACGTTCGTAAGCGAGCTTTAACAGCTTTGTCTTAAATGTGATCAAGGTTCCGTAATCGATGTGAACGGGATCCCATTCCGGCATATCGGTAAAATCATCTTCTGACAGAAGCTTGTATTCTTTTAATGCATCAAGGTCAATAATTAACGGCTGACCGGCAAATGCGGAGAATGGCTGATATGGTGAATCACCGAATCCGGTATGTCCCAGGGGAAGTACCTGCCACAGATTCAAGCCCGAATTTGCCAGAAAGTCTATAAACCGGTATGCACCTTTTCCGAGATCACCGATTCCGTAAGGACTTGGAAATGAAGTCGGATGTGCCAGAATACCAGCGTATTTCTTTGGCTTTTTTTCATGGTTGTTTTCTAACATGTTTATCCTCTTTTCCTATTATTATATAGACGTTTTTGGTCTGGTCAGATATATCTGTCTGCCCGAACATCATAAAACCTCATTTTTCCTTGAAAAATCAAGGCGGTGTGGAAAAAACACCGTACGTTTTATTATACATAAAACGAATTATTCTTACAAGCCTGAAATTGGGAGAAGTCGCAGTCCGTCTGCCCGCCTCTGTCAGTCTCCTTGGCTGGTATGGGTGGCTGGCATGGGCAGTTGGTCTCCCCACTATAATATGGCATCAGCGAGAATTTCGTCGTGAGATGCACATTGCCAGTAAATACGGGTGCTTGTTTGAGCCGAAGGCGAGTTAGCACAGGAGTATTTACG
>OJMP01002329.1_pt1 | contig 10456 bp, 9 predicted proteins | sample 1597311 | NCBI WGS metagenome assembly OJMP01 (sample SAMEA2452134, study PRJEB22498) | human gut metagenome | biome: human feces; feature: human gut; material: feces | place: Australia | collected 2012 | reverse complement strand
TTTTTTAGCTTTATTAGCTTACTTTGTGATAATAAGAGTTGAAAAATAACCATACCAAAGTGTTTTTAATAATTTAGCATGGTTATTTATCTAATTTGCTATAAATTGCTTGTGATCAATATTATTTCCTAAATTTAATTATTACAAATATGTCAAAGTCATTTTATAAACTATCTACTTTATCCTTTAAACATAAAATCATACTTATCTTTAATTGTATTTAATGTATTAAAAGTTCCTTCTATCTTATCATTAAAATCCTCTAATGAGTTTATACTTTCTATGTATATATATTCATTTGAACTAGATTTCGGGGGAATATCACATGAAATCAATGCTTCTATTTCTATACCACTAAAAAATAGCTTATCTAAACTTATTGAAACTAATTTATTAGATTTATTTTCTAAGATCAATTCAATTACACCATAATCATTTAAATATTGAACACTAATAGCACTTATTTTTAAGTCTTCATTTTCAACTAAAACTATAGGTTCATAAAATTCTCTTATATCTTTATTAAATTGAGCTTGTTCAGTTTCATTTTTATTATCTTGTTCACCTAAATTGTCACTACTACATCCTACTATTAATAATCCACAGAATATAGTAAGACATATTATATAAATCTGTTTTTTCATAAAATACCCCTCTAAAGAATTTTCTATTCACCTATATTATATCAAAAGTAAATTTATTTTACATTATATAACAATTACGAACTTAATTATATTATATAAAATATTTAATTACTTTCCAATTATAGAATAATTTCATTAATTTTGTGCGCCTGTCCTCAGAACCCCTGCCGTCGGTCCGGCCTGTTTCTTTGTTACAGGATTAACCCTATAAAAGTTATGAAACAAGAAAATTATTCTCTTTTAGCTCATAATACATTTGGCATTGATGTGAAAGCCGCTTGTTTTTTGGAATATCATTCGGTGGACGAACTTCGCAGGATGGTTGCCGAAGGGCTTATATCCGAGCCTTACCTACATATTGGCGGTGGTAGTAACCTGTTGTTTACAAAAGATTATCCGGGCACGGTGCTCCATTCCTGTATTGGGGGGATAGAAATCATCGGTGAGACGGATGATGAAGTCCGGGTACGTGTAGGTGCTGGTGTGGAGTGGGATGACTTTGTGGCGGAATGTGTACGTCGCAGTTGGTATGGAGCCGAAAACCTCTCGCTTATTCCCGGAGAGGTGGGAGCGAGTGCGGTGCAGAATATCGGTGCTTATGGAGTGGAAGCGAAGGATTTGATAACTTCTGTTATCACGATGAACATCCGGGGAGAAGAGCGCGTTTACTCTGTGGATGAGTGCGGATATGCCTATCGTAAAAGCATTTTCAAATTTGCGGAGATGAAAGATGTTTTTGTGACGTATGTCTGTTTCCGGTTAAGTAAACGGGAACATTATACGTTGGATTACGGCACTATTCGTCAGGAGTTGACAAAGTATGATGAGATAACGTTAGAAACGGTACGCCGCGTGATTATCGATATTCGGAAAAGTAAACTGCCTGATCCGAAAGTGCTGGGAAATGCCGGTAGTTTCTTTATGAATCCCATTGTAGACAGAGAATGTTTTAAAGCTCTGCAGAAGGAATATCCGCGCATGCCTTTCTATGAATTGGCTGACGGTCGGGTGAAAATTCCTGCCGGATGGATGATAGACCAGTGCGGCTGGAAAGGAAAGGCATTGGGGCCTGCTGCTGTACACGACAAGCAGGCGTTGGTGTTGGTGAATTGTGGCGGTGCCACAGGAAAAGATATTATTTCTCTTTCGGATGCCGTACGGGCTTCCGTACATGAAAAGTTCGGGGTGGATATTCATCCGGAAGTAAACTTTGTTTGACGTAAAACTAATAAATTAAAGCCTCTCCCCAATCCTCTCCGCAGGAGAGGTAGCAAGGAGATACTCTTGTCTACTGATTAGTCGCAAAACTAACTTAGTCCCCTCTCCCACGGAGAGGGTTGGGGAGAGGCTGCTTGGTTAAGTATGAAAGTAACGATATTAGGAAGCGGTACTTCTACCGGAGTACCCGAAATTGGATGTACCTGTGAAGTTTGCACCTCTGCCGATCCGCGAGATCACCGGCTGCGTACTTCTGCTTTGGTTGAGACGGATGATGCGCGTATATTGATCGATTGCGGTCCTGACTTTCGTGCGCAGGTTCTCGGACTTCCTTTCAAAAAGATAGATGGGGTACTTATCACCCATGAACATTATGATCATGTGGGAGGATTGGATGATCTCCGTCCTTTCTGTCGTTTTGGTGAAGTGCCCATTTATGCCGAGGCATATACGGCCGAACGTCTGCGAAACCGCATGCCTTATTGTTTTGTAAATCATAACTATCCGGGCGTGCCCAATATTCCGTTGCAGGAGATTGAGCCCGGCCGGACTTTCCGGATAAACCGCACTTCGGTGACTCCCTTGCGGGTGATGCACGGACGGCTCCCCATCTTAGGGTATCGTATTGAAAATATGGGATATATTACGGATATGCTCACGATGCCCGACGAATCTTATGAACAATTATGCAATCTTGATGTTCTCGTGGTAAATGCGCTCCGGATTGCTCCTCATCCTACGCATCAGAGTCTGGCGGAAGCCCTCGAAGTGGCGCGGCGGATTGGGGCCAAAGAAACTTATTTCATCCATATGAGTCATCATATCGGATTACAGGCCGAAGTTGAAAAACAGTTGCCTCCCCATGTGCATTTTGCATTTGACGGATTAGAAATAATTTAGCAGAAGTTTTGGTTTTTTTATGGAAATTATTACTTTTGTCCGTAGCCGGTAAAACAACAATATTATGAAGCTTCGTACTTTGGTAAAAATTTCGATTACTACTTCTGTCGCGCTTTTGTGTACAGGTTTTGCGGTGTTCTCTTTTTTTAAGTTGTCGGCCGCAGAAAATAAAGAAGAATTTGAACTTTATACTTTGGTTCCGCCCAGTGCGGTCGGGGTTCTCGAAACAGATAATATGACTGCCTTGATACAAGATATAGATGAACTGACTTGTAGCAAGGACAACCATTTTCTGTATATTTCTAAAATCTTTTCCTGTCTGAAATCGCATCTTTATACACTTCTTGAAGAAACTCCGCACGGATTGAGCCGGCAGATGAGCAAGGTGTTGCTCAGTTTCCATGAGCCGGACAATGACCGTAATCAAGTGCTTTATTGCGCGCTCGGTTCGGGTGATTACGAGTTGATCGGAAAGTTCATAAAGAAATATTGTTCCAGTACGTTTCCTTCTAAAATGTTCGATTACAAAGGTGAAGAGATACGTATTTATCCATTGCCGGGCGATGACTTCCTTGCCTGTTATCTGACTTCTAATTTTTTAGTGGCGAGTTATCAGAAAAAGCTGGTCGAAGAGGTGATCGACGCACGTCTGTCGGGGCAGTCACTGCTCGGAGATTCGGTGTTTTCTGATATGCGTGCAGCGAAAAAAAACAATGCGGCTGCCACTATTTATACTCGTGTGCATTCACTTGATATGGGAAAAATGAAGGATGATGCACAGGAGCAGACACCTTTTGGGGGCTGGGTAGAATTTGATATGAAGTTGAATGGCGATGCTGTTTATTTTTCGGGTGTCAATCATGACACGGATACCTGCCTGACTTTTATGAATATGCTGCGCCGGCAACAATCTCTTGAGGGATTTCCGGGGGAGATTCTTCCTGTGACGACTTTCTTTTTTAACCAGCGATCGATTAGTGATTTGCAGTCTGCCCTCGATTTTGCTGCCAATGATCGGAATCCTGCGGGTGATATAATGATGCCTGCCGATTCTGTCGGGGTTTATGACGAGGCATTTGCGGCCTATCTGAAAGAACATGCCTTGCACGATATGACAACCTGTCTTTTTGCATACAATGATACCACGAAGTATCCGGCTGCAGTTGCAAGTCTTTCGGTTCGGGATGCAGTGCGAGCCGAGCAGATGCTTAAGATATTGATTGATAATTGTCCGCACGAGCGGAAATTTGTATCCGGTCTGGCTGTAACTTTTTGTTATACTCCGTCCAGAGCTTATCCCGTATATTTATTGCCCCGCAATACATTGTTTGCGCAACTGACAGGTATTGCTTCATCGTCTTTGCATACTTATGCATGCTTGTATGGCGGGCGCTTGTTGCTGGCCCCTGATGCGGAGAGTCTTTCCTGTTATGTCCGGCATTTGGATAAGGGGGAGATACTGGAAGGGATGCCTGGTTACAGGGAAAGCATAGTCGGCCTGTCTGATGTGTATAATTTTATGTTTGTGGCCGATCTGGAACATATGTTTGTGCAGCCCGAGAGCTATGTCCGTTTGCTCCCGAGCTTCTTTTTCCGTAATCCGGATTTCTTCCGTTATTTTGTCCTTTCCGCCCAGTTTTCCTGTACGGATGGGGTGGCTTATCCGAATGTGGTTTTGCAGTACAAAGGTGAGTAAAAGTCACTTCGAAATTCCTCTGGCTTTTGACGAAATTATAGTCCGGTGTTTGTTCCGGAAAATGGAGGATGGTCGAAGGGATACGAACGATTGATGAAATTCTCATAAACTAAAAATCACCCTCGCCACAGGCTGAACTGCACCCCAAAAGTTGGACATAAAACTTTAGGAGTGCAGTTCAGGCAATTGTAGCGAGGGTGATTTCGATAAAAGGGGAGTCTTGATTCATCCCCTTCGGTTTTCTGGTATTCCAAGTAATCCCGTTTTCTTAGGATCGATTTGAAATCTTGCTGGTAATTTCTTTTTTAGAACGGCAGGTCGTCTTTGGCGTCGCCGGCAATAAATTCCGGTGCAGCTGTCGGTGCCGGAGGAGGAACGGGTGCTCCCGGAGTCATCGGTGCTCCTGCTCCTACGCGTTCTACCTTCCAAGCGCGGATACTATTGAACCAACGGTCTTGCCATTGGCGTGCATCGACGTCGAAAGACACGGTAAGTTCTTCGCCCATCTGGATGTTGAATTGTTCTATTTTGTCAGCGCCAAATACGTCGAAACACATTTTGCGCGGATACTGGTCGTGGTTTTCGATAACGTACTCCTGGGATTTCCATTCGTTCCCGGTTTTAGAAACTCCGCCTCTGGGTTGGAGTATAGCGATAATTTTTCCTGTAAATTCCATTGTGATAATTTTTAATTCTGCGGCGAAGTTACGATATTTTAGGAATATTCGAAATACAACCCTGTGTTTTTTCTTTTGTTTTGTTGGTGCACCCCAATCTTTTTTCGTAACTTTGTGCATTAATAAAATTAAAAATTAAACATTCGGAAATATATGAAATTTATCGTTTCAAGTACTGCGCTTTTCAGCCATTTACAGGCCATCAGCCGTGTGATAAACTCAAAAAACGCGTTGCCTATTTTGGATTGTTTCCTCTTCGAACTGGAAGACGGAACGTTGTCTGTGACCGTTTCCGATAGCGAAACGACGATGGTAACTTCTATCGAAGTCAATGAAAGTGACATGAACGGCCGTTTTGCCGTGACTGCCAAAACCCTGCTCGATGCTTTGAAGGAGATTCCCGAACAGCCGTTGACTTTCGATGTGAATACCGGAACATACGAAATAACAGTGCAGTATCAGAACGGAAAATACAACCTTGTGGGGCAGAATGCCGATGAATTTCCTCAATCGGCAGTGTTGGGGGACAATGCCGTACGTGTGGAAATGGACGCACAGATTCTGTTGGGTGGAATCAACCGGAGTGTGTTTGCTACGGCAGATGATGAATTACGTCCGGTGATGAATGGTATTTATTTTGATATTACTACCGAAGACATTACGATGGTGGCTTCGGACGGACATAAGTTAGTACGTTGTAAAACGCTGGCTGCCCGTGGAAATGAGCGTGCCGCCTTTATCCTGCCTAAAAAACCGGCTACGCTGCTCAAGAATCTGTTGCCGAAGGAAAGCGGGATGGTTGTTATCGAATTCGACGAACGCAATGCCGTGTTTACGCTTGAAAACTACCGTATGGTATGCCGTCTTATCGAAGGCCGTTATCCGAACTACAACTCGGTGATACCGCAGAATAATCCGCACAAGGTGACGGTGGACCGTCAGCAACTGATCGGTGCTTTGCGTCGTGTGTCCATTTTCTCGTCACAGGCAAGCAGCTTGATCAAGCTACGTATTCAGGAAAATGAAATTGTAGTTTCCGCCCAAGACATCGACTTTTCCACTTCGGCCGAAGAAACGCAGGTATGCCAGTATGCGGGTGCCCCAATGAGTATCGGCTTCAAATCGACATTCCTGATTGATATTCTGAACAACATTTCGGCAGAAGAGGTGGTGATAGAATTGGCAGATCCTTCACGCGCCGGCGTAGTAGTGCCAGTGGAACAGGAAGAAAACGAAGACCTGCTCATGTTGTTGATGCCGATGATGCTAAACGACTAAATGCAGTTGAAAGTTGAGAGTTGAAAGTTGAAAGTTACTATGCAGCATGATAGTGTGGTTAACTTTTAATTTTCAACTCTCAATTTTCAACTCTCAACTAAATAAGCTTTCAACTTTCAACTAAATTAAGCATGAGATTGAACCTAAAGAACCCTATTGTTTTTTTTGATCTGGAAACAACGGGTACCAATATCAACACAGACCGGATCGTAGAAATTTGTTATCTCAAAGTATATCCTAACGGCAATGAAGAGGCTAAAACCTTGCGTATCAATCCGGAAATGCACATTCCCGAAGCTTCTTCGGCCATTCATGGCATTTATGATGCCGATGTAGCGGATTGTCCCACATTCAAGGAGGTTGCCAAAAACATTGCCTATGACATTGAAGGAGCCGATCTGGCGGGATTTAATTCCAACCGTTTCGATGTGCCGGTATTGGTGGAAGAATTTCTTCGTGCCGGTGTCGATATAGACATTAGCAAGCGTAAGTTTGTGGATGTTCAGGTGATTTTCCACAAGATGGAGCAACGTACCCTTTCGGCTGCTTACAAGTTTTATTGCGAGAAGAATCTGGAAGATGCGCATACGGCCGAAGCTGATACGCGTGCTACCTATGAGGTACTGAAAGCGCAGCTTGACCGTTATCCGGAGTTGCAAAACGACATAGCCTATCTGGCCGATTATTCCAGCTTTAACAAAAATGTGGACTTTGCCGGCCGGATGGTTTATGATGACAACGGAGTGGAAGTTTTCAACTTCGGTAAGTACAAAGGGCAGTCGGTAAGCGAAGTGCTGAAAAAAGATCCGGGGTATTATAGCTGGATTCTGAACAGTGACTTTACACTCAATACCAAAGCCATGCTTACGAAAATCCGGTTGAGGGAGATGAGCAATTTGATCACAAAATGAGATGATTTATGAATTATAATTCATAAAATCACAATTCATAAATCACATTATCCCTCATAAGTCATAATTCATAAATCATAAATCTTTTCATGCTGAAAGGTAAAAAAATAGTTTTAGGAATTACGGGTAGTATCGCTGCATATAAGGCGTGTTACATTATTCGCGGACTGGTAAAACGGGGTGCGGAAGTGCAGGTTGTCATCACGCCGGCGGGGAAAGAGTTTATAACTCCGATCACACTGTCTGCATTGACGAGCAAGCCTGTCATCAGCGAGTTTTTTGCTCAGCGTGATGGTACGTGGAACAGTCATGTGGATTTGGGGCTGTGGGCGGATGCCATGCTGATAGCGCCTGCTACGGCTGCCACCATCGGTAAAATGGCCAATGGAATAGCGGATAACATGTTGATAACTACCTACCTGTCTGCCAAAGCTCCAGTGTTTGTTGCACCGGCGATGGACCTTGATATGTATGCCCATCCTTCTACACAAGCCAATCTGGATACTTTGCGTTCGTATGGAAATCATATCATCGAGCCGGGTACCGGATTCTTAGCCAGTCATTTGGAGGGAAAGGGGCGAATGGAAGAACCGGAAAATATCATTCGTGTCCTTGATGAGTTTTTTCCGTCCTCTTGTGATTTGGCGGGGAAAAAGATATTGATTACGGCCGGTCCTACTTACGAAAAAATTGATCCGGTGCGTTTCATCGGGAATTATTCTTCCGGGAAAATGGGTTTTGCGTTGGCTGAAGAATGTGCCGGACGTGGGGCTGAGGTTGTGTTGGTAACCGGTCCGGTGCAGATGCAAACACGTCATTCGCGTATCCGTCGTATCGATGTGGAAAGTGCTGCCGGAATGGCAGAGGAAGCGCAACGTCATTTCCGGGAGGCCGATGCGGGAATTCTTTGTGCGGCGGTAGCTGATTTTACGCCCGAAACGATGGCGGATCATAAGATAAAACGTGAAAAAGAGGATTTGGTATTGCGTTTAAAACCGACTCAGGACATTGCCGCTACTTTGGGACAGATGAAAAACGGACGGCAGAAGCTTGTCGGTTTTGCTCTTGAAACAAATGATGAGCGGCATAATGCCCAAAGTAAATTAGAACGTAAGAATTTTGATTTTATCGTGCTTAACTCTTTGAATGATTCCGGTGCCGGATTCCGTTGCGATACCAATAAAATCAGTATTATCGATCGTCAGGGGAACACGGATTATCCGTTGAAACCGAAGACAGAGGTAGCACAAGATATTATCGACCGTTTAGTGGAGGAATTGCGATGAAGACGAGTAGGATGCGAGATAAATGGAGTGGCGTGTTGTGGAGAATGCTGGGCGTTTTTGCCACAGTGTCGTTTCCTTTGTGGCTTTCGGCTCAGGAGTTGGACTGCAAAGTGGCTGTCAACCATTCTCAAGTGCAGGGAACCAATGTGCAAGTGTTCAAAACGTTTGAAACGGCACTGACCGAGTTTATCAATGAGCGGCACTGGACGCAGGCGCAGTACGAGGTAAACGAACGTATCCGGTGTTCGATGAATTTCACAGTGAAGAGCTATGACGAAGCGGAGGGGCGTTGGGGCTGTGAACTGATTGTGCAGTCTACCCGTCCGGTCTATCAGTCGGGGTATCAATCTCCGGTATTCATGTTCAAAGACAACAACGTGGAGTTCAATTATCGCGAGTTCGATCCGTTGGAATTACGGGATAATCAGATTGACAACAACCTTACAGCCGTTATCGCCTATTATGTCTATCTGATGATCGGTCTGGACATGGATACGATGGCGCCGGAAGGTGGAACGGAGATACTTCATGCGGCGGAGAGCGTGGTGACAGCTGCGCAGACGCTCAATGAAAAAGGTTGGAAGGCATTTGATGACAGTCGTAACCGTTATGCCGTTATTAACGATTATCTGGACCCCGGTATGAGTCCGCTCCGTCAGATGATGTATGATTATCATCGCAAAGGACTGGATGAAATGGCGACTAACGCTACTCGGGGGCGTGCTGCTATCACTGCCTCGATTGCCGGGCTGAAACAGGCGCGGGATAACAAGCCGATGTCCTCATTGCCTGTCATCTTTACGGAGATAAAGAAAGATGAACTCATCAATATCTATGGTGGAAAGTCGCCTGCTGCCCAGAATGAACGGGAAACGGTTTACCAGATTGTTTCGAATATCAATCCTTCGCAAAATACTTCGTGGGATCAGATAAAATCGAAACAGTGAGGTGCTTGAATACGGGGCATTGAAGTAGTATGATGTTGCTTTTTCCTGTATCCGGGTTGAGATTTTATAAATTGAATAATTAAAATGTAAATAGATCTATGTGTGTACACCGCCAATCGACATATCGGGCAATCGCTACATTGAGCAATTGGCACATTGATTAATCGGTGCATTGACATATTGGTTAATTGGCACATTGGCATATTGATTAATTGGCACATTATTATTATGTTACGTTCACTGTATATTCAGAATTATGCTTTGATAGAGAAGCTGGATATCCGCTTTGAAACGGGATTTTCCGTCATCACGGGCGAAACCGGTGCCGGAAAGTCTATTATACTCGGCGCCATCGGGCTGTTGTTGGGGCAACGTGCCGATGTGAAAGCCATCCGGCAAGGAGCATCAAAATGTATTATAGAGGCTCGTTTTGACATTTCCGCTTATGGAATGCAATCTTTTTTTGACGAGAATGAACTGGAATACGAAGAAGAGTGTATTCTTCGCCGCGAGGTGCAAGCCTCGGGCAAGAGCCGTGCGTTTATCAATGATACGCCTGCTTCACTGGCACAGATGAAAGAACTGGGTGAGCAGTTGGTCGATGTGCATTCACAGCATCAGAATTTGCTGTTGAACAAAGAGGGATTTCAACTGAACGTGCTTGATATTCTGGCACATAACGAGGACATTTTAGCTGACTATCGTCGGGCCTATACCGACTGGAAACTGTTGGAAAAGGAATTGGATGAGTTGACGGTTCGTGCCGAGCAGAGCAAGGCGGACGAAGACTATATTCGTTTTCAGCTTGAGCAGCTCGAAGAAGCGCATCTCGCCGAAGGTGAGCAGGAAGAGTTGGAACAAGAGTCCGAAACCCTCAGCCATGCCGAAGAAATCAAGGC
>OJMP01002321.1_pt1 | contig 10501 bp, 8 predicted proteins | sample 1597311 | NCBI WGS metagenome assembly OJMP01 (sample SAMEA2452134, study PRJEB22498) | human gut metagenome | biome: human feces; feature: human gut; material: feces | place: Australia | collected 2012 | reverse complement strand
CTTCGATAAGGTTCTGAATTTCCACCAGGCGCCCGAAATTTTCAGCCACATCAGTGTAGTTCCATGGAATGCCATTTACAAACGAAAATTCATTTTGGAAAAGGGGCTTCGCTTTAACAATCTGATCTGTGTCAACGACCGCTCCTTCTACAGCGAAGCCGTATTCACTGCCAACAGGATCTGGCTCACTCACGAGCAGATTGTCCGTTACCGTGTGAATAACAGCGCATCCCTTGTAGGAAACCGTGCCAGAAACTTCCATTGTGAATTTGATTCCTGGCAATTGATCATGAACCAATGTACCAAATACAATATTCAGGGCCGCGAGCTGGCCATCGTAATGGAGCGTGAGCTGATTGACATTTTTATCTGGTATCGCAAATACAAAAAAATCCCGGAAATTTCAGAAGCATGTTTTTTCTGCACCATCATCACATTTTCCAAAGGGGAAAAAGAAGGACAGAGCCGGTCTTCCTGGAAAACAGCGGAAATGCGCAGAGAACGGGAAGCATCTGTATCAGTTTCAGTCCCGGCTCCGGACCCCACATTCCAGATAATATCCCCTTCATCTGCCTTTTCCAGTCCCATAAGAATACGGAATAAAGTGGTTTTTCCTGTTCCGGAAGGACTCATCAGGCAGTAGGTCTTATACCGGTCTAAAGTCAGGTCCACATTTTTTAAGACGGTCAGTGTACCATAAGATTTTGACAGGTTTTTAATTATGATCTGTTCCATATCAGTGACGTACCTTCTTTAATAATGTAAGAAAAACAAACTCAAAAACTGCGCTTATAAGGATAATGGAAAAGGTCCAGGCAAAAAGCCCGGAAGTATCCAGATACAGTTTTGTGTAATATAGTTGCTCGCCAATAGAAGCTTTCGGGATACCGATCACTTCTGCAGCAACTCCTGATTTCCAGCTCATTCCCAGGGCAGTCCTGCAGCTGCTTACCAGATAAGGGTGGACAGCCGGGATGAAGAGGTAGCGTACTTTTTTTAGAAATGGCATGGAAAAGACCTGGGACATTTCCAAAAGCTTTTGATCCATATTTTCAAGTCCTGCCAGCGTAGCGCCATAGATCATGGGAACTACCACCAGAAAAGAGATAAAAACAGACAGATTTTCTGACCCGATCCAGATCAGTGCCAGAATGACAAAGGAAGCCACCGGTACAGATCGGATCATCAGCATAGGCGGTTTTAAAAATTCTTTCACCAGGGGAAAGGCCCAACCAAGGCTTCCAAGAAGGATCCCAAGGCAAAAAGCACTTAAAAATCCCAGGCAGATGCGAAGGGAAGAGTGAAACAGGCTCAGCCAGAAATCCCCGTCTTTTAACAGTCCTGCCAGCGTCAGTGCCATGTCAAAAGGCCCGGCAAAAATAATATTGTTGTGGATGAAAAGGTCCGCCAGCTGCCAGATCCCGATCCAGATCAGCCAGCAGACCCAGTTTTTTCCATATTTTTTCATCAGATTTTTCATTGAAGCAATAAGAAAAGGATCCTGTAAGTGATTTATGGAAGATAGTAGAAGTCATCAGCCGGTAACTGTCCGCCTACAGATTTTGCATCAGCAGCTTCCAGAACAGATAAATAGCCTGAGAGAGCAGACTTCATTTCCTCACCTGTGATGCATACAATGTTGCAGGCAGGCATAGCCTTTTTCGCAATGGGTGCCTTTTCAACGATGCCCAGTGCAGCTACCATTTCAGCAGCTTCATCCAGATGTTCGCTTGTATAGGCAGCAGATGCCTTGTGATCTTCGATGAACAGTTTCACTGCCTCTTCATTTTCCTTTAAGAAGTCGCTGCGCACAATGGTAACACCTGTAACTAACTGGCTTCCATTTTCCTTATTTAAAAGGTTCCACTGTTCGGTCAGGTCAAGAACCGGCTTTAAAGCTTCGTTCTGGATGCAGGCAGCAGTTGCAAAAGGCTGAGGAAGAACGCCTACTGCAGAAGAATCTTCTTTTAATACAGAAGCAACCTCTGTGGCCTCAGACTTAAATTCCAGAGTAACATCCCCGTCAGTAAGGCCATTTTCAGAAAGGAGATAATTCATTACATATTCCGGGGTAGTTCCTTTTCCGGTCATGTAAACGGTCTTTCCTTTCAGGTCTTCCATAGAAGAAATGGAATCATCAGAGGCAACTACATAGAGAACGCCCAAGGTATTGATGTCGATCACATTTACATTACCCTGGGTCTTTGTATACAGGATACTTGCAACATTGGCAGGGACTAAAACAATATCCAGATCTCCACTTGCAATGGAACCTACCAGTTCATCTGCTTTTCCTGCCATGGTAAAGGTATAGTCATTTTCTGTCTCGCCTTTTTCAGCGCGATCCATCAGTTCAGCCAGTCCCATAGAGGTAGGTCCTTTTAAAGAGCCAACGCGGATCGCAGTACCTGAACCGGCTGCGTCAGAAGTCTCAGTTTCTTCCTTTTCAGTTTCAGCTTCTGCCTGTGAGCTTTCAGCCTCTGTGCTCTGTGCTTCTGTTTCTTTTACAGTCTCGCTTTCAGCAGAAGCAGCAGTAGTTTCCTTATTTCCTGCACAGCCGCCTAACACTAAAGTGCCTGCAAGAGCAGCCGCCAGCAGTTTCATTGTTTTTTTCATAATAAATTATTCCTCCCTAAATAATATAGTAATAGACCTATCTTACCATAAAAATTCCTTGCTGTGGTGGTTAAGTGCTGTTAAAATGGATTTGTTGAGAAAAATAGATAGAAGAAAGGTAAATTATGGGAAAATTATACGGAATTGGAGTAGGACCGGGAGATCCGGAACTGCTTACATTAAAAGCATATAAGATCCTTAACCAGGCAGATGTGATCTTCTGTCCGGAAAAGAAAAAAGGAGCAGGTAGTTTTGCCTTTGATATTATAAAGGAACATATAAAAGACAGTAAAGCCCAGATCGTAAATCTGGAGTATCCTATGCATTATAAAGGGGACGAGCTGAAAAAAATGTGGGAAGAAAACGGACGCCTGATCTCTGAATATTTAAAAGGAGATAAAACAGGAGCTTTTATTACTTTAGGCGATCCCTCTGTATACAGTACCTTTATGTATACCCTTCCTTATATAGAAGCTTTTGGCACAGAGACAGAGGTAGTTCCGGGAATTCCGTCCTTCTGTGCAGCAGCGGCTATTTCAAAAATCCCTCTTACTGCCTGGGATGAAGATCTGGTGATCGCACCGGTCCGGAAAAATAATGCAGCGGATCTGGAAAAACTTCTTACAGAACATGAGAATGTAGTGCTTATGAAGCCTTCCACAGACAGTGAAGCCTTGGTTTCAGCTATTCAGGCAAGTGGAAGGGAAAATTCCTTTGTACTGGTAGAAAAGGCGGGAACCAAAGAGCAGCGTCTGATCCGGGAGTATCAGACCTTAAAGGAGGAGCCGGTTCCCTATCTGTCTCTGATGATCCTTAAGTCTCAGAAGCAGTAAGCTGTATTTTTTTCCTGTATTCCCCGGGAAGACAGTCGTAGCGCTTTAAAAAGGATTTTGCAAAGGCACGGCTGTTGGGAAAACCATTATTAATGGCAATGTCATTTAAACTGCGGTCTGTGTGTAGCATTTCACGGAATGCATATTCGGTGCGCAGGTTTAAAAGATAGGTTTTGTAACTGATCCCTGCATAGAGGCGGAACATGCGGGATAAATAGTTGGGTGAGAAGCCGAATGTTTCAGCTACACTTTCCAAAGTGATCGGCTGATCATAGTGTTTCTTCATATAAGAAGTAATCTGGGAGAGACGGTCTAAGTGCCGTTTCTGCCGCAGATTTCCCTCATCTGCCTCTGTTTTCATAAATTCCGTTGCCATCTGGTATAAAAGTTCATAGAAGAGGCTTTGCATTTTTAAAAGATAGGCCTTTTCTTTTTTTGTATATACATGATACATTTTTTCAATAAGAACAGCCAGCGCGCGGTTTTTCTCCTGGGACTGGCTTACAAATATGGCATAGTCCTCTTTTCCCATATAAGGGGTAAAATAAGAAACCGGGATCTGGAGCACCAGGGTCAGATTGGGTTTTGGCGCTTCAATGGAGTGGATCTCATTGGAATTGACAATGATCAGTTCCCCGGCACTTAAGGGCTGGGACTGGTTGTTAATGTAAAATTTCAGTTCCCCTTCCAGCACCAGGAAGATCTCCACAGACTGGTGCCAGTGGTTGGCGCGGCGGTAATTGCCGTTTTTTCCTTCAAAAATGAAAAATTTACAGGGCAGGTCTTCGTTTGGAACGACCATTTCATATTTAAAATCCATCCTGTAGCTTCCTTTCCGTAAAAATTCCAGGTGTACATAAGGCTTAAAAAGTCGGTCAGAACACGCAGATCCTGCAATAAAGTATACCATATGATAAGAATGATGTAAAAGGATAAGAAAGTGCTATTATAAAGATAAGAACTGCTCTGGAATGACGGTTTAGGATAAGTTATAATCATTTTAGAATATGTTTGGCAGGAATGGCTGTCATAAGAGGAGAAGGGAGAATATCATGAATTATCTCTTGGGAATAGATGTGGGAACTTCCGCAACAAAGACGGTCCTGTTTGATGAAAAGGGAACCGTGATCGCTTCCGCTTCACAGGAATATCCACTGTATCAGCCGGAAAATGGCTGGGCAGAGCAGAAGCCCGAGGACTGGAGAGATGCAGTTCTTAAGACCATAAAGGAAGTTGTTTCACAGTCAGGTGTAGACAAAGACGCAGTAAAGGGAATTGGTATTTCCGGACAGATGCATGGCCTGGTCATGTTAGATGAGGCCGGAGAGGTGATCCGTCCTTCTATTATCTGGTGCGACCAGAGAACAGGCGCAGAAGTAGAGGACATGTTAAAGATCATGCCAAGGGAAGAATGGATCCGTATCACAGCTAACCCGCCACTGACAGGCTGGACTGCAGCAAAGATCCTCTGGGTACGGAAAAATGAGCCGGAAAATTATAACCGCTGCCGTCATATCTTACTGCCTAAGGATTACATCCGCTACATACTTACCGGTGTATTTGCAACTGAAGTTTCTGATGCAAGCGGTATGCAGCTTTTAGACGTTCCGGGCCGCTGCTGGTCTGATGAAGTGCTGAAAGCATTAAATATTGACAAGAACCTTTTAGGAAAGGTACATGAGTCCTGCGAAGCAACAGGAACACTGCTTCCGGATGTAGCAAAGGAATTAGGCCTTTCTGAAAAATGTATCGTAGCCGGCGGTGCCGGTGATAATGCTGCAGCTGCAGTGGGAATCGGTGTTGTAAAAGACGGAACTGCCTTTACTACCATTGGTACTTCCGGTGTTGTATTTGCACATACCAGCAAGCCTGCCATTGATCCGAAGGGAAGGATCCATACCTGCTGCTGCGCAGTACCGGGTGCATGGCATATGATGGGTGTGACCCAGGCTGCAGGACTTTCCTTAAAATGGTTTAAAGACCAGTTCTGCCAGGATTATGTAAAAGAGGCAGAGGCCAAGGGAGTAGATGTATACGACCAGATCAATCAGGATGTTGCGTCTGTGGCACCTGGAAGTGACCGTCTGCTGTATCTTCCTTATTTAATGGGAGAAAGGACCCCGCATCTGGATCCGGACTGCAGAGGCGTATTTTTCGGTCTGTCTGCGATCCACACAAGAAAGCATCTGCTGCGGGCTGTAATGGAAGGCGTTGCTTATTCTCTCTGCGACTGCAATGAGATCCTTCAGGAAATGGGCGTTAAGGTTGACTGTATGAAAGCCTGCGGAGGCGGCGGAAAGAGCCCTGTATGGCGTCAGATGTTAGCGGATCTGTACAACTGCTCCGTAGAGCGTGTGGTACAGGATGAAGGTCCGGCACTTGGCGTTGCCATTTTAGCAGGAGTTGCCTGCGGTCTTTATGAAAGTGTGGAAAAAGCATGTGACCAGCTGATCACACGCAGGGACAGCACAGAGCCAAAGGCAGAAGATGTGGCTGTTTATGAAAAATATCACAGACTGTATCAGAAATTGTATACAAGCCTGAAAAATGATTATAAGGAGCTGGCAGAATTATCATGATCAAACAGATAAGTGTAATGGAGCCGGAATTTAAAAAGTACGGCAAGGTCATCGGAGGTTATGACCTGAAAGAAATTTTACAGAAAATGGAAGAAACTCCATGCCCGGATGATGTAGTATATGTGGCTTCTGTAAAGGAACTGGAAGATTTAAAGATAGCAGAAGAACTGGCAGACGGTGTTTACGGACAGATGCCGATCCAGATCGGTTACTGCAACGGACACAACCGTAAATTAAATGCGTTAGAGTATCACAGAGACTCTGAGATCAATATTGCAGTCAGCGATATGGTACTGCTTCTGGCAAAAGAAGAGGAAGTAGAAGATGACTATACATTAGATACTTCCAAGGTAAAGGCATTTTTCGTTCCTGCAGGCACCATGATCGAAGTGTATGCAACGACTCTTCACTATGCGCCATGCCAGACCTCTGATAAAGGTTTCCGCTGTGTAGTTGTCCTTCCAGAGGGAACTAACGGGGAGTTAAGCCACAAGCCGGAAAATAAGAGCGGCGAAGAGAAACTTTTGGCAGCTGTCAATAAGTGGCTCATCGGTCATGCAGAAGGCGGACTTCCGGAAGGCAGCTTTATCGGACTGAAAGGTGAAAATACAGAAGTTTAGAGCATAAAAAAGTATAAATAAGGGCTGTGGTGGAACAGCCCTGTAAATATGGAGGAAAAAAACATGTTTGAGAATATCCCGAAAGTAAAAGTTGGTATCGTTGCAGTCAGCCGTGACTGTTTCCCGGAGTCTTTATCTGTAAACCGCAGAAAAGCCCTGGTAGACGCTTACAAGGCAAAATATGATCCAGAGGATATTTATGAGTGCCCAGTCTGTATCGTAGAGAGCGAGATCCACATGGTACAGGCCTTAGAAGATATTAAGAAAGAGGGATGCAACGCTTTAGTTGTTTACCTTGGAAACTTCGGACCTGAAATTTCTGAGACCCTTCTTGCAAAGCACTTTGACGGACCGAAAATGTTTGTTGCAGCAGCTGAAGAGACCGGAAACAACCTGGTATCCGGCAGAGGCGATGCATACTGCGGTATGTTAAATGCAAGCTATAACTTACAGCTGAGAAATATCAAGGCTTATATCCCGGAATATCCGGTAGGAACCGCTGCAGAGTGTGCAGATATGATCCATGATTTCCTGCCAATCGCAAGAACTGTGATCGGTTTGTCTGATCTGAAGATCATCAGCTTTGGCCCAAGACCATTAAACTTCTTAGCATGCAACGCTCCTATCAAGCAGCTGTACAACCTGGGTGTAGAGATTGAAGAAAACTCTGAGTTGGACCTGTTTGAGGCATTTAATAAGCATGCAGGTGATCCAAGAATTGCAGAAGTAGCAGCAGACATGGAAGCAGAGTTAGGAGCAGGCAATAAGAAGCCGGAGATCCTTGCAAAGCTGGCTCAGTATGAGATTACTCTGTTAGACTGGATCCGTGACCACAGAGGCTACCGCAAGTATGTTGCGATCGCAGGAAAATGCTGGCCTGCATTCCAGACCCAGTTTGGCTTTGTTCCATGCTATGTAAACAGCCGTCTGACTGGCCGTGGCATCCCGGTATCCTGTGAAGTAGATATTTACGGTGCATTAAGTGAATTTATCGGAACCTGCATCAGCCAGGATGCAGTAACCCTTCTGGATATCAACAACTCTGTACCGGAAGATCTGTACAATGAGGACATTAAGGGCAAGTTTAACTATGACTTAAAGGAAACCTTCATGGGCTTCCACTGCGGAAATACCAATTCCAAGAAGCTGGCATTCTGTGAAATGAAGTATCAGTTCATCATGGCACGTTCTCTGCCGGAAGAAGTTACACAGGGAACTCTGGAAGGCGATATCATGCCTGGTGATATTACGTTTTATCGTTTACAGAGTACAGCTGACAACATTCTGCGCGCTTATGTAGCACAGGGCGAGGTACTGCCAGTGGCAACCCGGTCATTTGGTTCCATCGGCATCTTTGCAATTCCACAGATGGGACGTTTCTACCGTCATGTGCTGATCGAAAAGGGCTTCCCACATCACGGAGCTGTTGCTTTCGGTCACTTTGGAAAGAGCCTGTATGAGGTATTTAAGTACATCGGTGTAGATGTAGAGGAGATCGGCTTTAACCAGCCGGCTGGAATGCTGTACAAGACAGAAAATCCATTTGCATAATTTCACATAAAAATTTATCCCCTTTCTGTGGCGGTTCTGTTACAGAGAGGGGATTTTTTGCGTTGCAGGAAACTTTGCAGTACATTTGTGATACCGGTGTCACACTTGCATCAGGGCGGTTGTTCGGCTATACTAGCTGTAAATTATGATGTTGGGGTCAAAAGGTATTTTGCCCCCTCTGATACCGAATTGCTACGTGCTTTGCACTCTCGCAATTCTAAAAACATTCGTAATTCGCTCATTTTTCTTCAAAAAATGGCTACTTACTCATGTTTTTTGCGGGTCCCAAGTTCAAAAATCCTCCTGCAAGCAAGCTTGCGTCGGATTTCAGACCTTTTGACCCTGGTATCAAATTATGTGATTATTTACAAACGTATGAGGTTACTACCATGAAATATCAGATAAAGGACGGCACCGTTACCTTAGGCGGTGAAACCATATTATCCCATATCGATTTTGAGATACAGGGAAACCAGAAAATTGCAGTAGTGGGAAGAAATGGCGCGGGAAAGACTACATTACTGCGTCTGATCGCAGGGGAGCTGAGTCTGGACCGGGATGACAGGCGCCAGGGACCGGGGATCACAGCTTCCAGGCAGCTGACAGTGGAAATGTTAGGACAGCAGGCACTGGCAGGGGAAGAAAGGACCGTAGAAGAGCTGGTGATGTTAAACTGCCCTGCAAAGGGACCTTTTGACAGGGAACGTTTTGAATATGAGCGGGAATATGACACCCTTTTTACAGGTCTGGGATTTCAGAAAGAAGATAAAAAACGTTCTGTAGCAGCTTTTTCCGGAGGTCAGAAGACCAAGATCGCCCTGATCCAGCTTCTTCTTAAAAAGCCGGATCTGCTGCTTCTTGATGAGCCCACTAATCATCTGGATATGGAAACAGCCAGCTGGCTGGAAGGTTATTTAAGGCAGTATCCGGGGGCTGTGGTCATGGTCAGCCACGACCGTTTCTTTATGGACCGGACTGCAGATATCGTATATGAACTGGAACAGGGAAAATTGACCCGTTATCCGGGAAATTATACGAATTACCGGGAACAGAAGCGAAAAAACTATGAGATCCAGATGAAATCCTATCTGCGCCAGCAGGAGGAGATCGAGCGTCAGGAAGAACTGATCAAACGGTTTAAAAATAAGCCTTCCAAGGCTGCATTTGCCCGTTCCAGAAAGAAAATATTAGAACGGATGCTTCCGGTGGAAAAGCCAAGGGAGGATATGGCCCATATTTTTACAGGGACTATTACCCCGCTGATCCCAGGAAGCAAATGGGTCTTTGAGGCAGAACATTTAAAGATCGGCTATGACAAACATTCATTACTGGAACTGAGCCTGCGTATCCGGAAAGGACAGAAGATTGGTATTTTAGGTGTAAATGGTTCCGGCAAGACTACTTTTTTAAAGACAGTAGCCGGATTTTTACCTGCTGTAGCCGGGGAATGTGCATTGGGAAATAATATTACTATCGGCTATTTTGACCAGTATTCCGCTGCGATCCAGTCAGAAAAAACAGTAGTAGAACATTTTTCGGATTTGTTTCCGTCCCTGACGGACAAGGAAGTGCGGACGATTTTAGGGGCCTATCTTTTTAAAGGAAAGGACGGGGCAAAACGGGTGGATGATCTGTCCGGAGGTGAAAAAGCAAGGCTGGTGCTGGCAGAACTGCTGCAAAGCCGGCCAAACTTCCTGATCTTAGATGAGCCTACCAACCATATGGATATCCAGGCGAAAGAGACCTTAGAGTCCGCCTTTCAGGCCTATGAAGGCACCATCCTTTTTGTATCCCATGACCGGTATTTTATCCGTCAGGTGGCAAAGTCCGTGCTCATTTTTGAAAATAACGCTGCTTTTTATTATCCTTTTGGATATGAGCATTATCTGGAACGGAAAGAAAAAGAGGCTTCCGGAGAGCCATTGGCAGCCAGGATAAAGGCAGAAGAGCAGGCGCTGATCGAAGGCTTAAAAGCTGTGCCAAGGGCAGAACGTCACAGGCTGCGGGAGATCCCGGAGGAAGAAGCTTATGACCAGTGGAGATTGCGGTTGGCAGCAGAGGCAATAGAAAATGCGGCAGAGCAGGTGGAGGGACTCTGGCAGCAAATTTTGGAAAAAAATGGGAAAAGAGAAGAACGGGAGCTGGAACACTGGGACCATCCGGTAAATGAAATTGCTGATAAGAACGAGGATGCGGCTTGTGGTGAAAAGCAGGAAAAACAGGCAGAAGAGGAACTTTCTGCTTTCACAGAGCAATACGAAAATGCCCAGTCTGCCTGGACCGATGCCTGTCTTTTCTGGTA
>OJMP01002318.1_pt1 | contig 10511 bp, 8 predicted proteins | sample 1597311 | NCBI WGS metagenome assembly OJMP01 (sample SAMEA2452134, study PRJEB22498) | human gut metagenome | biome: human feces; feature: human gut; material: feces | place: Australia | collected 2012 | reverse complement strand
CGCATCATACGGTCAGCATGGCAGGGCTTGCCGGCGGTGGACGAAGTATCCGGCCGGGAGAGATTTCACTGGCACATCATGGTGTGCTTTTTCTGGATGAACTCCCGGAATTTTCCAAATCAACGATGGAAGTGCTGCGTCAGCCGTTGGAGGAACATCAGATTCATTTGACGCGCGCGGTCGGCAGTGTGACCTATCCATCGGATTTTTTACTTCTGGCATCTATGAATCCATGCAATTGCGGATATTATCCGGACCGGAATCGGTGCAGATGCACACAGGCATCCCTGCAGCGGTATTTTGACCGGATTTCCCAGCCGCTCATTGACCGCATGGATCTTTGTGTGGAAGCGCCGATGGTTACTTATGAAGAACTGACGGGAAACGGTAATAATGAGAGTTCAAAGACCATCCGGGACCGGGTGTGTGAGTGTCAGGAACGCCAGATTTTTCGATTCAAAGACGAAAATTTTTCTCACAACAGTGGAATTCCGGCCGCAAAATTAAACCAGTTCTGCCGGCTGGGAGAAAAAGAGCAACGGTATATGGAAAAAATGTTTCATAAACTGTCACTTACTGCGCGCACCTACCATAAAATCCTCCGGGTGGCACGAACAATTGCCGATACACAAAAGGCGGAAAACATCCGTGTCTGTGATCTGACAGAAGCTGTGTGTTACCGGAGTATCGGGGATAAATTCTGGGGAGGTATGGAAGAATGAGTATGTATGCGTACTGGCTTGCAAATACCGGACTGACCGTACATAAACTGACGGGGCTTATGACAGAAGGGATCGGTGCGGAAGAACTGTATGCCTTGCAGGAGTCCAAAATGAAAAAAATCCGGGTTCTGGATGAAAAGGATGTGGAAAAAATCACACAATCCAGACGGCACTGGGATGTACAGGAGCACTGGGGAAAACTGCAGGGGGAAGGAATCGGTTTTGTCTGCGTGGAAGAAGCACGGTACCCGCAAAAGCTCCGCCGGATTTCTGCAACACCTTATGCGCTGTATTATATTGGCAGGCTGCCAGAAGAAACTCGAAAGAGTGTGGCAATTGTCGGGGCGCGGACAAGAAGTGCCTATGGAAGCCAGATTACGGGGAAACTGGCGAGGGTACTTGCGCAGAACCGGATGGATATCATCAGCGGCATGGCGATGGGGATTGATGCTGATGCGCATAGCGGAGCACTGGAAGAAAACGGGGATACCTATGCGGTACTGGGCTGTGGCGTGGATGTGTGTTATCCGAAAAGAAACCGGTATTTATATGAAAAAATGAAGGATCGGGGAGGTATTTTGTCGGAATATCCGCCGGGCACACCGCCGCTGCCGGGATATTTTCCGCAAAGAAACCGTATCATAGCCGGACTTGCGGATTACGTGATTGTGATGGAGGCAAGAAAAAAGAGCGGATCGCTGATTACTGCGGACTATGCCATGGAACAGGGAAAGGAAGTGTATGCCCTTCCCGGGAGAGTTACGGATGCCCTGAGCGAAGGAACCAACCATCTGATCCAGCAGGGCGCCGGCATTTTTGTAAGTGTGGAAGATTTCCTGCAGGAACTGCAATTACAGCCCCAAAATATAACGACACAAATAGACTTTAGGAAAAATCTTCTTGAAAAAGACGAATCGTTGGTGTATGCTTTATTAGATTTTTATCCGGTGGGTCTTGGAACCCTGATCGAAAAAAGTCCCTATGGTCTGGTAGAAATTCTGCCGGTTTTAGAGAGGCTGGAACAGAAAGGGTTCATTCAGGAGACTATTCCGAATTATTATATAAAAACAATTTAGATGATATAAGGAGCACCAAATGGCAAAGTATCTGGTAATCGTGGAGTCACCGGCAAAGGTGAAGACGATTAAAAAATTTCTGGGAAAAAATTATGAGGTCATGGCAAGTAACGGGCATGTGAGAGATCTTCCGAAGAGTCAGCTCGGATTTTCTCCGGAAAATGATTTTGAACCGAAATATATTACGATTCGTGGAAAGGGAGAGATTCTTGCAAAGCTGAGAAAAGAAGTAAAGAAAGCGGATAAAATTTATCTCGCAACTGACCCGGACCGTGAAGGAGAGGCAATTTCCTGGCATTTAACCAAAGCATTGAAGCTGGAGGACAAAGATGTCAGCAGAATCAGTTTTAACGAAATTACAAAAACAGCGGTAAAAGCATCCTTAAAGACACCGCGTGAGATTGATATGGATCTGGTTGATGCACAGCAGGCGAGACGTATGCTGGACCGTATGGTTGGTTACCGGATCAGCCCGTTGTTATGGGCAAAAGTAAAAAGAGGGCTGAGTGCCGGTCGTGTACAATCCGTTGCTTTACGGATTGTGTGTGACCGTGAGGAAGAAATTGATGCATTTATTCCGGAGGAGTACTGGTCTTTAGAGGCAAGCCTCCTGCCGGAAGGTGAGAAAAAACCGATTACAGCAAAGCTGCTGGACAAAGGCGGCGAAAAGTTTGAGATTTCTTCCGAGGAACAGATGAATCAGGTGCTTGCGGAATTAAAAGGCAAAGAATTTAAAGTCTGCGATATGAAAAAGGGAGAGCGCACAAAAAAAGCGCCGCTTCCGTTTACAACCAGTACTTTGCAGCAGGAAGCTTCCAAAGCGCTGAATTTCCCGATCTCGAAGACGATGCGGATTGCACAGCAGCTGTATGAAGGTGTGGATATCAAAGGACAGGGAACGGTCGGTATCATCACCTATCTGCGTACGGATTCCGTTCGTATTTCGGAAGAGGCGGATGAAGCAGCGCGTGCCTTTATTTCCGAAAGCTACGGAGAGGAATATCTGTCTGACGGAGAAGGAAGCAAGAAGAGCAATGCAAAGATTCAGGATGCGCACGAAGCGATCCGTCCGACCGATATTAACCGTATTCCGTCCGAGATTAAAGAGTCGTTAAGCCGGGATCAGTTCCGTTTATACCAGCTGATCTGGAACCGTTTCATGGCAAGCCGTATGGCACCAGCCAAATACGAGAATACATCCGTAAAGATTGCTGCCGGAGATTATCGTTTTAATGCATCCGCAAGCAAGATCGCCTTCGATGGATTCCTATCCGTATACAACATTAACAACGAGAAATCCGAAGGAAATGTAATGTTAAAATCCATCGATGAAGATACCAAACTTACATTGAATGATTTAGAACCAAAACAGCATTTTACACAGCCACCAGCTCATTATACAGAAGCATCTTTAGTTAAGACACTAGAAGAGTTTGGAATTGGACGTCCAAGTACTTACGCACCAACGATCTCAACGATCACAGCAAGACGTTATGTTGTCAAAGAAAAGAAGAACTTATATGTCACAGAGCTTGGAGAAGCAGTCAACAACATGATGAAGAAAGCATTTGCAAGTATCGTCGATGTGAACTTCACAGCGATGATGGAAGGCCTGCTTGATATGGTAGAAGAAGGTAAAGTCCATTGGAAATCCGTCATTGAAAACTTCTACCCAGACTTTGAGATCGCAGTGAAGAATGCAGAAAAAGAATTAGAGAAGATCAAGATCGAAGACGAAGTCACAGACGTTATCTGCGATGAATGTGGAAGAAATATGGTCGTGAAGTACGGACCATATGGGAAATTCCTTGCATGCCCTGGATTCCCAGAATGCAGAAATACAAAACCACATTTTGAAAAAGTCGGAATCCCATGCCCAATGTGCGGCGGAGAAGTTGTCTTAAAGAAAACGAAAAAAGGAAGAAAATATTACGGATGTGAAAATAATCCGGAATGTGAATTTATGTCATGGCAGAAACCATCCACAGTCAAATGTGAAAAATGCGGAAGCTATATGATCGAAAAAGGTAAGAAGCTTGTATGCTCTAGCAAGGAATGTGGATTCGTATGCAGCATGCCAGAAGATGCAAAAGAGAAAGAGACTTCTGGGGAGTCAGTGTCAAAATAAGGAGAAAAAATATAGATGAGTAGTATACAATTACTAGATAAAACAAGAAAGATTAATAAATTACTTCATAATAACAATTCACAGAAAGTTGTATTTAACGATATCTGTAAAGTTCTGACAGAAGTAATGAATTCAAACGTCCTTGTCATCAGTAAAAAAGGAAAGATCTTAGGTAAAAATGAAGCAGACCACATCGAAGTGCTTCATCAGCTGATCTCAGGAAATGTCAAAGATTATGTTGATTTTTCATTAAATGAAAGACTATTAACGATTCTTTCCACCAATGAAAACGTCAGCCTTTCCACACTGGGATTTGAGTCAGACGTTGATGATTACTATGCGATCATCGCACCGATCGATATCGCAGGAGAGAGATTCGGAACATTATTTATGTACCGCCAGAGAGAAAATTATTCCATTGATGATATTATCTTAGCGGAATATGGAACAACCGTTGTCGGACTTGAAATGTTAAGATCTGTAAGCGAAGAAGTGGAACAGGAACGAAGAAAGAAAGGAATCGTTGATTCCGCGATCAGTACATTATCCTTCACAGAACACAAAGCAGTGATCCATATCTTAGAAGAATTAGAAGGCAATGAAGGAGTCTTAGTTGCAAGTAAGATCGCAGATAGATTCGGGATCACAAGATCCGTTGTCGTAAACGCACTAAGGAAACTTGAAAGTGCCGGAGTTGTTGAGACAAGATCCTCTGGTATGAAAGGAACATATATTAAGGTAGTGAATGACTTTATATTTGACGAGATCACAAAGCTTGATTAATTCTTTTAGAATTAAAGAAAAAGTTCTTGCAAAGAAGGACAAGGTTTGATATACTGTCATAGGTAAAAATAAACACGCTATTGGAATTCTGGTAAGTGCCCAAGAGGTTTGTCAGAACGATGAAAATAGCGGAAGCAAAAACTAAAGGAGATTTAAAATGAGCGTTATTTCAATGAAACAGTTACTTGAAGCAGGTGTACATTTCGGACATCAGACAAGAAGATGGAACCCTAAAATGGCACCATACATCTACACAGAGCGTAATGGTATCCATATCATCGACTTACAGAAATCTGTAGGAATGGTTGACGATGCTTACAACGCAGTAAAAGATTGTGTAGCACAGGGTGGAAAGATTCTGTTCGTAGGAACAAAGAAACAGGCTCAGGATTCTATTCAGGCTGAAGCAGAACGTTGCGGAATGTTCTACGTAAACCAGAGATGGTTAGGTGGAATGATGACTAACTTCAAGACAATCGAATCTAGAATCGCTAGACTGAAAAAGATCAAAGAGATGGAAGAAGACGGAACATTTGACGTACTTCCAAAGAGAGAAGTTTTAGAACTTAACAAAGAAAAAGACAAATTACAGAAGAACTTAGGTGGAATCGAAGAAATGGGTGGACTTCCAGACATGATCTTCGTTGTAGACCCTAAGAAAGAAAGCATCTGTGTACAGGAAGCACATACTTTAGGAATTCCTCTTGTTGGAATCGCAGATACAAACAGCGATCCTGAAGAATTAGATTATATCATCCCAGGAAACGATGATGCGATCCGTGCAGTAAAACTGATCACATCTGCTATGGCTGATGCAGTTATCGAAGCAAACCAGGGAATCGATGCAGACTCTGAAGAAGTTGCAGAAGACGCTGAATAATTTATTCACATTTTCATTTTAGGAGGAAAAGAATCATGGCTATCACAGCAGCAATGGTAAAAGAATTAAGAGAAATGACTGGTGCCGGAATGATGGATTGTAAGAAAGCTCTTACAAAGACAGAAGGAGACATGGACGCAGCAGTTGAATTTTTAAGAGAAAACGGTCTTGCAAAAGCAGCAAAGAAAGCTGGACGTATCGCAGCTGAAGGACTTGTTGCAGTAGCATTATCTGATGATGCAAAAGAAGCAGCTATCGTTGAAGTTAACTCTGAAACAGACTTCGTAGCTAAGAATGATACATTCAGAACATACGTAGCAGAAGTAGCTGATCAGGCTCTTACAACAGCAGCAGCAGACATCGAAGGATTCTTAGCAGAAGATTCTAAAGCAGAAGCTGGAAAAACTGTTAAAGAAGCATTAGATGGTAAGATCGCTGTTATCGGAGAGAACTTAAACATCCGTAGATTCGCTAAAGTATCTGCAGCAGACGGATTTGTTGCATCTTACATCCACGCTGGTGGTAAGATCGGTGTATTAGTAGAAGTTGCTACAGACGTAGTTAACGACGAGATCAAAGAGATGGCTAAAAACGTAGCAATGCAGGTTGCAGCTATTTCTCCAAAATACACAAGCAGAGATGAAGTTTCTAAAGATTACATCGAGCATGAAACAGAAATCTTAAAAGTTCAGGCTATGAACGAAAACCCAGACAAACCAGAAAACATCATCGAAAAGATGATCGTTGGACGTCTGAACAAAGAATTAAAAGAAGTATGTCTGTTAGATCAGGCTTATGTTAAAGCTGAAGACGGAAAACAGGCAGTTGGAAAATACGTAGAACAGGTTGCTAAAGCAAACGGAGCTAATGTTACAATCAAAGGATTCGTTCGTTTTGAAACTGGTGAAGGTATTGAAAAGAAAGAAGAAGACTTTGCGGCTGAGGTTGCTGCTCAGTTAAAATAATTTGATTTCTTTGTTTTGGAATTAAATAGAATTTGAATTTTTATGGCACACATCTATTAGGGTGTGTGCCTTTTTAAATATGTGATAAAAATAAGAAAATTGAATATAAATTGTTTGTTTAGGTGATGTAGATTTATGTCAGGGAAAGAACCAAGATTTCATGGAGAAGTAACCGAGAAAAGCCATAAGAATATGAGTAGGATTCGTGCAAAAGATACAAGTATTGAAGTGGCACTTCGTAAAGCCTTGTGGAGTAAAGGATATAGATATCGTAAAAATTATAAAGAATTGCCAGGAAGACCAGATATTGTACTTACAAAGTATAAAATAGTGATTTTTTGTGACAGTGAATTTTTCCATGGAAAAGATTGGGATACATTAAAAAAGAAATTGGAAAAAGGAAAAAATCCGGATTATTGGATTAAGAAGATTGAACGTAATATACAAAGGGATAAAGAGAAAGACCAAGTTTTAAAATTTATGGGTTGGACAGTATTACATTTTTGGGGAAAAGATATTCTAAAAAATCCTGATGAATGTATACGAGTAATAGAAGAAACAATATTTGATCTGAAAATTGGCGAAACAGATGATGAAGAAATATAAAGGTAGATGATAGGATGTTAGAATACGATGAAACAGAACCAATTTCAATTGAAAAATATGGTAAAAAATTGATTGGTATGACATTTGCAGATGTATGTGATCAAGATGACATTAAAAAATCAAATATTGTCAGAGAAACAGCTGATTATGAAATCAAACATGAAAATAAGAAGCGAAAAGGCGGATTAGGTGAAATCATAGAGGAAAGATATTTCCATTATCAATCAAATAATGATGCGCGGCCAGATTTTGATAAAGCAGGTGTCGAATTAAAAGTAACTCCATATAAACAAAATAAAAATGGTTCATTTTCAGCAAAAGAAAGATTGATACTTACAATGATCGACTATTTTAAAGTTGTAGATGAAGATTTTGAAAAAAGTCATATGTGGCAAAAATCAAAATTGATTTTATTGGTTTATTATCTGTATCAAAAAGAAATTAAAAATAGATTGGATTATAAAATCGGACATGTGAATTTGTTTACACCACCAGAAGAAGATATAAAGATTATAAGACAAGATTTTGAAGTAATAAAACGAAAAATTAAAGATGGAAGAGCACACGAATTATCAGAAGCAGATACGCTCTATCTAGGAGCAGCTCCAAAAGCGGCAACGTCTAAAAATAGAAGAAAACAACCATTTAGTGATGAACTTGCAAAACCAAGAGCTTTTTCTTTTAAAACATCGTATATGACATATGTTTTGAATAATTATATTATCCCTGGAAAAAATACATATGAATCTATTATCAAAGAAAAAACAGAAGAATCTTTTGAAGATTATGTAATTAATCGAATTGATAAATATCGTGATTATACAATTAATGAGTTATGTAATAAATTTGAAATTCAATATAAGGAAAGCAAACCTAAGAATTTAGAAGCTATGTTGACTTATCGTATGTTGGGAATTAAAGGAAATCATGCAGAAGAGTTTGAAAAAGCTAATATTGTGATTAAAACAATACGTATTCAAAATAATAATAAAATAAAAGAAAACATGTCATTTCCAACTTTTAAATTTAAAGAATTAATAGAGGAAGAATGGGATGATTCTACGTTTGGAAATTATTTGCGAGAAACAAAATTTTTATTTGTAGTATATAAATTTGATGCCAATAACGAATTAAGATTAAAAGGATGTCAGTTTTGGAATATACCATATAATGACTTAGAACAAGAAGTAAGAATCGTATGGGAAAAAACGAAACAATTGCTTAAAGATGGTTTAAAAATTGAAGTAAGGAATGGAAGAAATCACAATAATCTTCCTAAAGCATCAGAAAATCGTGTATGTCATGTAAGACCACATGGAAAAAATGCAAATGATACATATGAATTACCTGATGGAAGAATGTTTCCAAAGCAATGCTTTTGGTTAAACAATAGTTATATTTTATCACAATTAGATAAACGGTTTATAGAGTAACAAATTGAAAAAATTTTAATATAGATCTTTACAAATAAAGAAAAATGAGTTATTATATAGATAGAACATATGTTCGAATATGGAAGTGAATGAGGTGTAATATAGTGAAGAAAACAGTTTGCGAGTTATTTGCAGGTGTGGGTGGTTTTCGCTGTGGACTCAATAATATTAAAACATTAGATGACTTTGAAAAGAAAGAAAAATGGGATACCGTTTGGTTTAGTCAGTGGGAGCCATCAGAAAAGACTACACAGTATGCGCATGATTGTTATGTGTATCATTTTGGAGAAAGATTAGATAAAAATGGAAAAGATACTACAAATTATAATATTGAAGATGTAGATAAGACAACTCTTCCAGATTTTAATTTGCTAGTAGGTGGATTCCCTTGTCAGGACTATTCTGTAGCCTCTTCTTTGGCAACTTCAAAGGGATTAGAAGGGAAAAAAGGAGTTTTATGGTGGTCTATCCGAGAAACATTAGAAGCTAAAAAGCCACCTTTTGTTTTACTGGAAAATGTTGATCGTTTGTTAAAATCTCCGGCTAAACAGAGGGGAAGAGATTTCGGAGTTATTTTAGCATGTTTTCGTGATGAAGGGTATACAGTTGAATGGAGAGTTATAAATGCAGCTGAATACGGATATCAGCAGAGAAGAAGACGTATTTTTATTTTTGCATATAAAGATGATACAAATTATGCAAAAACAATTATTGATAAAGAAAACTATAGCATCAATGATACAGAAGAAAATAAGCAGGAAGCTATGGAAAAGGTAATATTAACAGATGGCTTTTTCGCAAAGACATTTCCTGTAACTAAAGCTGATGCTAATAGATTACGTACACAGATTCTTCCAAAAGAAGTTGGAGAAGTGTCAGATTCATTCCAGTGTAATTTCGAAAACACAGGAATTATGAAAGATGGAATGATTTATACATTAAAGACTGTACCTAGCTATTATGGAAAACAGATAACTCTTGGAGATGTAATGGAAACAGGTGTTGTTGATGAAGAGTATTTCATTCCAGAAGAAAAATTATATTATACTGATCCATCAGTTACACATAGCGATGAAACAGAAGAAAGACTGCCTAAAAAGTTTAGACAAACATGGCAATATTTAAAAGGCGCAAAGAAATTATTACGTGAAAGTAGAGCTACTGGACACCAGTATGTTTTTTCTGAAGGTGCTATCTCTATGATTGATGAAGAAGATAAGCCAGCACGTACAATGTTGACATCTGAAGGTGGATTTAGTAGAACTACACATATTGTCAAAGATAAACAGACTGGGCGTATCAGATTACTTACAGCAGCAGAAGCTGAAAGAATTCAAGGATTTCCTACAGATCATACAAAATATTGCCTAATGGATGGAAAGATTGTCGAAATGCCATTACGTAAAAGACGTTTTATGATGGGGAATGCGTTGGTAGTAGATTTAGTTGTGGATATGGAAAAAACTTTGAGTGTGATATTTGATAATGAAAATTAAGTAAAAAGGGTTATTGCAGATAATGAAGAAAGTTTGCAATAATCTTTTTTTTCATAGGTTTTAAAGTCAGAAAAATTTATAAATATCAGATTAAGTTAAATGGGAATTACCTATCGCCTATGCGGTCTCAAATGCTTTGCATTTAAGTTTGCCTTGGAGATGTCTTATCAGTTTACTGACATTTAAGGCAGCGACTTTAAAGCCAAAGAATTGTTTTGTTCTTAGTTTTCTGTGGAAACTGTGGGCATCGCATGTCCCATACTTATGCTGGACGACCGAAGTATTATTGTGCAAATCATTATCTGGATAAGACTGATGGAAAATGCAATATCAGTGTGCTGGATGCGGATATGGAAAGCGTTGTGAAGAATGCACTTCAGACGATGATTGATGTGCTGGTAGATTCCAGAAAGGTTGTGGAT
>OJMP01002317.1_pt1 | contig 10516 bp, 7 predicted proteins | sample 1597311 | NCBI WGS metagenome assembly OJMP01 (sample SAMEA2452134, study PRJEB22498) | human gut metagenome | biome: human feces; feature: human gut; material: feces | place: Australia | collected 2012 | reverse complement strand
GGCAGTCCGGTGAGCCGTATTCGCGAAATCTCACAAGCGTATGAGACGGCAGCACATGCTTTTGCTTATCGTTTTCTGGTAGAAGGAAATCAGATTCTGCGATTTGAGCAGATTGATAGAAAGCCGGTTTTGATGGAAAGAGCCGATGGCGAGTATCATGTTGGAAAAATTAATTTTGGCGGACTTGATAAGACTCGGATTGAAGCTTTTTTGCGTGGAGGTGATTCGGAAGAAATTCCGATTTTTGTAGAGGAATATCTTGAAAATGCAGGGGATGCCTGCCAGAATTCATTGATTTTCCGTCAGTATCTTGTGATGGATATGTATGTTGCGGCGAGCCATTTTTTGGAGCAGCTTGGAGATTCAGAGGAGTTTTCCAGAAAGGAGCCGTTTGAAAGCCCAGCACAGATGGAACAGGTTTTACAGCAGTTAGATACAACTATTTCTTATGTGATTTCTTTGTTCCGTGAGGTGATGGAGATACGAGACCGCCACACGAAAGAGCATAACAGCGATATTGTCGAGCTTGCGAAAAAATATATCGACGAAAATTACAGTGATGAGGATTTGTCACTGAATACCGTTGCGGCAGAGGTGAATGTCAGTCCAAATCATCTGAGTGCGATTTTCAGCCAGAAGACAGGACATACTTTTATCCGTTATTTGACGGATGTACGTATGAATAAAGCCAAAGAACTTTTGAAATGCACAACGATGCGGAGCAGTGAAATAAGTGAAAAAGTTGGTTATAAAGATCCACACTATTTTTCACATTTATTTAAGAAAAATCAGGGATGTACCCCAACACAGTACCGAGAGGGAGGGGCAAAAGGATGAAAAAATTATTTTTTCGTATTTTTAGGAAGAAAATAGATGAGTATCGTGATTTTTCGATTCAGAAAAAAATTTCAGTGGCATTTGTACTTCTTTTAGTGCCACTGATTTTGTTCGTCCTGATTTGGTTTGTATGTGCGTTGGATGCAACCAACCGTTATGATAAAGTTGTAAGGAATACGGCCATTATCAGTGAATTCAATTTGGATTTTAAAAAGAATTACGATTATAAAATATATTTGATTACGACCGGAAACCGTACTTATACGGATCAAAATCCGGAACAAGATATCCGTTATGCAAAGGATATTATCAGACGTGTAAAGGCAACGACGGAAAATAGCGAAAACAAGGAATGTATTGTCCAGATTGAACGTTATTTTCAAGTGCTTGAAAAATATACAAAAACGATTCAGGAAAATATGCAAAAAGAAGGAAAATATGATGAAAATCGGGATTTGTGGGAAAATGGCGTGCAATTAGTCACCACAAATATTCAAAATAAGATGCTGCAGCTGCTTTATAATGAAAACAGACAAAGTGCACTTATTTATTCGGATATGCAGCACATCACCCGAAATATGATTATTATAAGTTTGTTCCTTGCTGCTTTTCTTGTTGTGGTTACCACGATGATGATTACAATTATTCCGAGAAGTATTTCTAAACCGGTTCGCTATCTGAGTAGTATTACGAAAGAGGTTGCCGATGGAAATCTTGAGGTGCGGGCACATATGGAACATGGTGTGGATGTAAAATTGTTAGCGGATTCATTAAATGTAATGATTGAAAAAATAAAGACGCTGATTGATAATGTGATGCTGGAACAGATGAGACTTCGAGAAGCTGAATTGGAAATCTTACAGATGCAGATTAATCCTCATTTCTTATACAATACGCTGGATACAATTGTTTGGCTGGCCGAAGCAGGTCAAAAAGAACAGGTTGTTAGTATGGTACAGACGTTGTCTGATTTTTTCCGTGCTTCCTTAAATAGTGGAAAAGACATTGTGTCTTTAGAAGGGGAATGTCGTCATATTACAAGTTATTTGCAGATTCAGCAAGTAAGATATCAGGATATTTTAACATATGATGTGGATATACCGGAGGAGATTGCTAACTGCAAAATACCAAAAATAACGTTACAGCCACTTGTGGAAAATGCACTTTATCATGGAATTAAGAATAAGAGAGGAAAGGGAAGGATAGTAGTTACCGGACGAAGGGAAAAAGACAAATGTGTTATCCGGGTGGAAGATAATGGAATTGGTATGACAAAAGAACGGTTGAATCAGGTTCGTGGCGGCTTGACGACGAAAATTGAAGACAGCAATGATTTTTATGGTTTGTATAATGTGAATGAAAGAATCCGGTTGAAGTTTGGAGAAGAATATGGACTTTCCATCGACAGCGTATTGCAGGAAGGAACATGTGTTGAGGTGTGGCTGCCATGGGAATCGTAAAAAAATCACCCTTGCCGTAATTTTTTCAATCATTTATGAAAAAAAGAATAGAAAAATCAAAAATAACCAAAAGAATATCCATTGGACTTTTGGTTATTTTTTATTATGATGGAGATACAAAAACGAGAACTCATACAGAAAAGGAGGAATTGAGTTATGAGAAAAAATTTCATGAAAAAGGTAGTAGCAGGAATGCTTACTGCAGTAATGGCGTTTTCCCTTACTGCATGTGGAGGTGGTGATGCTTCCACAAATGACACAGCGAAAGAAGAAGGATCTTCCGATGTAATTACGGTTGGATTTTCACAGGTAGGTGCAGAATCTGACTGGCGTACAGCAAACTCTGAATCAATGAAGAGCACATTCAGCGAAAAGAACGGATACAAACTGATCTTTGACGATGCTCAGCAGAAACAGGAGAATCAGATCACAGCAATCCGTAACTTCATCCAGCAGGATGTTGACTACATCGTACTTGCACCTGTAACAGAGACAGGATGGGACACAGTTCTGAAAGAAGCAAAAGATGCTGATATCCCGGTAATCATCGTTGACCGTATGATCGATGTATCTGATGACAGCCTTTACACAGCCTGGGTAGGATCTAACTTCAAGATGGAAGGCCAGAAAGCTTGCGAATGGCTGAACGCTTATGCAGAAGCTAAAGGAATGAAAGAAGTTAACATCGCTCACATTCAGGGAACAATCGGAGCTTCAGCTCAGATTGGACGTACAGAAGGTCTTGAAGAAGCTGCTAAAGAATATGGATGGAACATCGTAGCACAGCAGACAGGTGAATTCACACAGGCTAAAGGACAGGAAGTTATGGAGTCTATGCTGAAACAGCATGATAACATTAACGTAGTTTACTGTGAGAATGATAACGAAGCATTCGGAGCAATCGATGCAATCGAAGCTGCTGGTAAGACAGTAGGACCGGATGGAGACATCCTTGTAATGTCATTCGATACAACAAACGCTGGTCTGACAGATACATTATCTGGAAAGATCATCTGCGATACAGAGTGTAACCCATTACACGGACCACGTGTAGAAGAAATCATCAAGAAGCTGGAAGATGGCAAAGATGTTGACAAGAAAGCATATGTAGAGGAAGAAATGTTCGCATATGATGACACTGTTAAGAGTGTGAAAGTTGATGATAAAGATTATGATGTAACAAAGATTACACAGGAAATTCTTGACAAACGTGCATACTAAAAACAGGCAGAACTTATAGTAACATAAAAAAGAGGTGAAATGGCGCGGCGGAATAAACGGAATGAAAAGCCGGATATGCTGCCGCGCTTTCTATGCCCTTTTGGATATTAAAGAAAGCGGGTGAACATTAGAAATGGAAAATAATGTTGTATTAACAATGAGAGATATCTCAAAGACGTTTCCAGGTGTCAAAGCCTTACAACATGTTGATTTTACTCTCCGTAAAGGAGAAATCCACGCTCTGATGGGAGAAAATGGTGCAGGAAAGTCTACTTTGATCAAAGTACTTACCGGTGTGCATCCATTTGAGTCTGGAGAGATTAAAATGGAAGGAAAAGACGCACCAATCGTTAACAGATCTCCACAGGATGCGCAGGACAATGGGATCAGTACTGTATATCAGGAAGTCAACCTTTGTCCGAACCTTACAGTTGCAGAAAATCTGTTTATCGGACGTGAACCAAGAAAAGCAGGCCTTATCGACTGGAAGACAATGAACAAGAAATCTACAGAGCTGTTAAAGGATCTGCAGATTGATGCAAAAGCTACAGATAAACTGGAAGAGTGTTCACTTGCTAAACAGCAGATGATCGCTATCGCACGTGCGGTTGATATGAACTGTCGTGTACTGATTCTTGATGAGCCTACATCTTCTCTGGATGATGATGAAGTAGAAAAATTATTCGTATTAATGAATCGTTTGAAAGCTCAGGGAGTTGGAATTATCTTCGTTACACATTTCCTGGAGCAGGTATATGCAGTCTGTGACCGTATCACTGTTCTCAGAAATGGTGAACTGGTTGGAGAATATACAACAAAAGACCTTCCAAGAGTTATGCTGGTTGCTAAGATGATGGGTAAAGATTTCGATGATCTTGCTGATATCAAGGGCGAGCATGCAGAACTGAAAGAATTTATTCCGGTTATCGAAGCAGAAGGAATCGGAAGAAAAGGAAGCATCCGTCCATTCAACTTCACTGTTAACAAAGGAGAAGTTGTCGGACTTACAGGACTTCTTGGATCAGGACGTTCCGAACTGGTTCGTGCGATTTATGGTGCAGACAAACCGGATAGCGGAAAAATAAAGGTAAACGGAAAAGAAGTGAAGATCAATTCTCCACTGGATGCCATGAAACTTGGTATGGCATATCTTCCGGAAGACCGTAAGAAAGATGGAATTATTGCTGACCTGTCAGTAAGAGAGAATATCATTATTGCTTTACAGGCAAAAAGAGGTATGTTCCATCCATTGAGTAAGAAAGAAATGGAAGAAGCAGCAGATAAATATATCGAAATGCTGCAGATTAAGACAGCAAGCCGTGAAACTCCGATTAAGAGTCTTTCAGGTGGTAACCAGCAGAAAGTAATCATCGGAAGATGGCTGCTTACAAATCCGGATTATCTGATTCTTGATGAGCCGACACGTGGTATTGATATCGGAACAAAGACAGAGATCCAGAAACTGGTTCTTGATCTTGCTGATCAGGGAATGGCAGTTACATTCATTTCTTCAGAAGTAGAAGAAATGCTCCGTACATGCTCAAGAATGGGTGTATTAAGAGACGGAAAGAAAGTCGGAGAGATCAGTGGAAACGAACTGTCTCAGGAAGGCATTATGAAAGCAATCGCAGGAGGTGGAGATAATGAGTAATACAAAGTCAGGATGGAAAAAGCTTACATCTATGAGACTGTTTCTGCCAATCGTGTGCCTCATAGCTGTACTTTTGGTTAACGTAATCACTACTCCGGGCTTCTTCAAAGTATCAATTAACAACGGAGTTTTGTACGGATATATCGTAGACGTTATTAACCGTGCATCAGAATTAGTAATCCTTGCCGTAGGTATGACGCTGGTTACAGCAGCATCCGGTGGACAGGACATCAGTGTTGGTGCAGTTATGGCGGTTGCAGCAGCTGTATGCTGCCAGATCCTTTCAGGTGGAGAGGTATCTGTTAACTCACTTGCAGCACCAATTATCGTTGCTATGTTAGCAGCACTTGCAGCATCTGCATTATGTGGAGCATTCAATGGTTTCCTTGTAGCAAAGCTGAACATCCAGCCGATGGTAGCTACCTTGATCCTGTATACAGCAGGTCGTGGTATTGCACAGCTGATCACAGACGGACAGATTACATATATCCGTGTAGGCTCTTATAAAGTATACGGTGGATATATCGGAAAATGCCCGGTTCCGACACCAATCTTTATTGCTATTATTGTTGTAGTGATCACATATCTTGTATTAAAGAAAACAGCACTTGGTCTTTACATCGAAAGTGTAGGTATCAACGGTACAGCATCCAGACTGGTAGGTCTTAATTCAACAATGATTAAGTTCCTTACATATGTAATCTGTGGTGTACTGGCAGGTATTGCAGGAATCGTAGCATCCAGCCGAATCTATTCCGCAGATGCCAACAATATTGGTCTGAACCTTGAAATGGACGCCATCCTGGCAGTTGCTCTTGGTGGTAACGCTCTTGGCGGTGGTAAATTCAGCTTAATGGGATCTGTAATCGGAGCATATACGATTCAGGCACTTACAACAACTTTATATGCAATGAATGTATCAGCTGACCAGCTGCCGGTTTACAAGGCAATCGTAGTTATTATCATCGTTACTTTACAGAGCCCTGTATTCCAGAAATTTATGACAAGCCAGAAAATGAAACGTGCAAATAAAGCAGTGGAAGGAGGAAATAACTAATGAAAAAGAAATCATTAAACAAACCGGGAATGAAAATTAACGGAAATAGTTTCCTTCTTATGGTAACTGTTCTTTTGTTCATCGTAATGTATGCAGCAGGTATGGTAATATTTGCTGATAAAGGATTCGCAAAACCACAGATGTTCCTGAACCTGTTCATTTCCAATGCGGGACTTCTGGTCATCGCAATGGGACAGACAATCGTAATGATCACAGGCGGTATCGATATCTCTGTTGGTTCCGTAACAGCGTTGGTATGTATGCTGTGTGCATACGATATGGAAAAGAAAGGAATGAGTGCTTACATGGCAGTTGCCATCGCACTTCTGATCGGACTCCTTTTTGGTATCGTTCAGGGATTCCTGGTATCTTATCTTGAAATCCAGCCATTCATCGTATCACTTGCAGGTATGTTCTTTGGACGTGGTATGACATCAATCATCAGTACTGATATGATTTCTATCAAAAATAAGACATTCCTTGCATGGGCTAATTATAAGATTTATCTCCCAATCGGATCATACAGCCGTCGTGGAAAATTCATTCCGGCATACATATATCCGACTGTTATCATCGCAATACTGATCTTTATTGTCATTGCGATCATCATGAAATATACAAAATTCGGTCGTGAAGTATATGCCATCGGTGGAAATGCACAGAGTGCTATGATGATGGGATTAAATGTAAAGAAAACAAAATTCAAAGCATACGTTCTGGACGGACTGCTTGCAGGATGCGGCGGATTCCTCTTCTGCTTAAACAGCTGTTCCGGATTCGTAGAGCAGGCCAAAGGTCTTGAAATGGATGCGATCTCAGCTTCCGTTATCGGTGGTACACTGTTAAGCGGTGGTGTAGGAACACCATTTGGTACAGTCTTTGGTGTATTGATCAAAGGAACGATCTCAAGTCTTATCACCACACAGGGAACACTTTCCAGCTGGTGGGTACGTATCGCACTTTCCGCATTACTGTGCTTCTTCATTGTATTACAGTCAATCATCGGAAGTATGAAGAAAAAGAATTAGAGATCATACATAAAACTGACAAACCTCAATATGATATATATAAATTAAATCTATGTACAAAAAAGGATTCTGCATTGCAGAATCCTTTTTGTATTGCGTGCGTTATCTTGTATGACGTCTGTAACTTGCAGGTGTCTCTTCGTATTTCTCCTGAAATAATTTGTAGAAATATCCCTTGTTATGATATCCTACCGAATCGGCAATCTCTTCGATACTCTTGTCAGTCGACACAAGCAGATGTTCCGCACGTTCCAGCCGGATCTGCTGGACATAAGCGGAATAGGTAAGTCCGGTCTTTCGTTTGATCAGGCGGTTGAAGTAATCCTCCTGATAGTGGAATTCATCCACCAGATCCTGGATGGTGATATCTCTGAAATGTGCCCGGATATAGTCCGAAATCTCTTCGAATACGATCCAGTTCATCGTCTGCTTCTGCTCTTTGGAAAGAGAAAAATCATACTGTGTACTTAAGATCCGGAAGATCCGGAATAACAGACCTTTTGTAATATATCTGGAACCACTGTCCGGCGAATAAGATTCTTTCAAAAGCAACAAAAGACTGTCGTCCAGAGATTCGCTTGCCCCGTCGGATGGTCGGAAATGCAGAAATTGCTGGACATCCTTTTGCTTTAACAATGCAGACTGCAGGAAGGAAAGAATCTTCTGCGGGGTACTGTTCTCATTCATGATCTCCGTAAACATATCGTTGGCAATTCCGATAAAAAGTACGACCCCAGACTGGTCTGTCAGGCAGTCCTGGTGCAGACAGTTTTTGTCGATCAGGCAGAGATCACCTTTCTGAAAGACTACATCTTTATTCAATATCCGTTGGTGAAATTCTCCTTCCACAACATAGGAAAGTTCCAGATAATCATGCGTGTGAAGCTGCGTATATTTCCCTTCCGAATAGGAATAATGATAGCAGAAATTCTCCGGAGACGGCATCATCGTTGCATACAGGTTACCGGGAGAATCGAAGTTCCAGCATAATAAGAAGCTGCGGTCCTGACCGAGTAACGGATACGTCTTGACTTCCTGAACGGATTTGGAATATTCCGGACAGACAAGTCTTGCGCCTAATTTATGGTTTTCCGGAAGAAGCCGTGTATCGGGTCCTGTGATCCGGCGGCAAAAATCGGATAAATTCATATAAAATACCTCCTTGGATTCTCCTTAGATTATATCATAACAGAGGTCGGAATAGGTAACTATTTTCCCAAAAGTGCAGAGTTAAGAAATTGAGAAAACAAGTCCATATTTTTATAATAGAGACATAATGAAGCTGTAAATGAAACAGAAAATTTGAGCGAAAAGGAGTAATTAAACATGTTAAAAACAAAGAATTATCAGTTTTGGTTCTGCACAGGATCACAGGATCTTTATGGAGATGAGTGTCTTGCACACGTAGCAGAGCATTCAAAGATTATCGTAGATGCATTGAACAAATCAGGAAACCTTCCATATGAAGTAGTATGGAAACCAACCATGATCACAAACGAAGTAATCAGAAAGACATTCAACGAAGCTAACACAGACGAGAACTGTGCCGGTGTTATCACATGGATGCATACATTCTCTCCTGCAAAATCATGGATCTTAGGATTACAGGAATACAGAAAACCATTACTTCACTTACATACACAGTTCAACCGTGAAATCCCATACGACACAATCGACATGGACTTCATGAACGAGAACCAGGCAGCACATGGTGACAGAGAGTACGGACACATCTTCAGCCGTCTGAACATGGAACGCAAAGTTGTTGCAGGATACTGGGAAGACGAAGACGTTCAGAAACAGATCGGATCATGGATGCGTACAGCAGTAGGTGTTGTAGAAAGCAGCCACGTCAGAGTTATGCGTGTAGCTGACAACATGAGAAACGTAGCCGTAACAGAAGGCGACAAAGTAGAAGCTCAGATCAAATTCGGATGGGAAGTAGATGCTTATCCTGTAAATGAAGTTGTAGAAGCTGTTAATGCAGTATCTCAGGCTGATATCGACACATTAGTAGAAGAATACTATGACAAATATGACATCCTTCTTGAAGGAAGAGATGAGAAAGAATTCCGTGAGCATGTAGCAGTACAGGCTGGAATCGAACTTGGATTTGAAAGATTCCTGGATGAGAATAACTATCAGGCAGTTGTAACACACTTCGGAGATCTTGGCGGACTGAAACAGCTTCCAGGACTTGCAATGCAGAGACTGATGGAAAAAGGATACGGATTCGGAGCAGAAGGTGACTGGAAGACAGCTGCTATGGTTCGTGTTATGAAGATCATGACTCAGGGAATGAAGGACGCTAAGGGAACTTCATTCATGGAAGATTACACATACAACCTTGTATCAGGTAAAGAAGGTGTTCTGGAAGCTCACATGCTGGAAGTTTGCCCGACAATCGCAGATGGCAAGATCAGCATCAAAGAGCAGCCACTTAGCATGGGTAACAGAGAAGATCCTGCAAGACTTGTATTCACATCTAAGACAGGTCCGGCTATCGCAACATCTCTGATCGACCTTGGTGACAGATTCCGTCTGATCATCAACGATGTAGACTGCAAGAAGACAGAGAAACCAATGCCAAAACTTCCAGTAGCAACAGCATTCTGGACACCACAGCCGAACTTAAAGGTTGGAACAGAAGCATGGATCCTGGCAGGAGGAGCTCACCACACAGCATTCTCTTATGATTTAACAGCAGAGCAGATGGGTGACTGGGCAGCATGCATGGGAATCGAAGCTGTATACATTGATAAGGATACAACAATCAGACAGTTCAAGAATGAACTCCTGTGGAACAGCGTTGCATACCGCAAATAATCAAATAAAGAATTACGGGTAAAAGATTATATTTGCAGGGGATATCGAAATAGATATTTCCCTGCAAAAATAGTATAATGGGTAGTATATAAAAAGAAAACTTAGAAAAATAATATTAGGAGGAAGCGTACAATGAGCAATGTAAAAGAGATCATTGAAAGCGGAAAAGCATATCTTGGAATCGAATTCGGTTCTACAAGAATTAAAGCAGTACTGATCGATGAGGAGCACAATCCAATTGCATCCGGAAGCCACACATGGGAGAACCGTTACGAGAACGGACTGTGGACTTACTCTCTGGATGATATCTGGACAGGTCTTCAGGACAGTTACCGTGACATGGCAGAAAATGTACAGAAAGAGTACGGAGTAACAATTAAAAAACTCGGAGCAATCGGATTCAGTGCCATGATGCACGGATATATGGCATTTGACA
>OJMP01002313.1_pt1 | contig 10529 bp, 8 predicted proteins | sample 1597311 | NCBI WGS metagenome assembly OJMP01 (sample SAMEA2452134, study PRJEB22498) | human gut metagenome | biome: human feces; feature: human gut; material: feces | place: Australia | collected 2012 | reverse complement strand
AAGAAAAACACGATATATCCCGGAGAATCCGTATCCGGATTTGTTCATGTAGCATGGATTCAAGGAGAGCGTGCCGTGTTCATTATCCGGATTGAAGGTGCCGAATACATTTATGAGTGGGGATTTGACAAGAAAAATGCGTTTTTCTTAAATAAGAACAGCTAAGCTGTATCATTTCTCCTAAAATTTAGTTGAGGAAACAATATCCGCAAGGTCCTGCAAATCGCTATGCGAGTCTTGCGGATATTGTTTCTAAGGTTTATTCCTTTGCGGGAAAGCGAAAAAAATGGGAAGATTTTGTACCTTTACCTAAAATATTCTATACAATGGCAGCGATGAATACAGCCGACATCGGCTTTGAAAAGGAAATATGGAAGGCGGCGGATAAGATGCGCGGAAATATTGATGCATCGGAATATAAATCCGTTGTATTGGGACTTATTTTCCTGAAATACATCTCGGACAAATTCGAAGCTAAATATCAACAGCTTGTTGCCGAAGGAGAGGGCTTTGAGGAAGACAAGGATGAGTATTTGAGTAATAAAAATGAGAAGGGTAGTTATGATCCGGTTTTCTATGTCCCTGCGGAAGCCCGTTGGGAAGCTATTGCCATCCATGCACACTCTCCTGAAATTGGAACGATCATCGACAATGCGATGCGGGCGATTGAGAAGGAGAATAAGCGTCTGAAAGATATTCTTCCGAAAAACTTTGCCCGTCCCGAGCTCGACAAACGCCGCTTGGGTGAAGTTGTCGATTTGTTTACAAATATTCGGATGCATGAGCACGGCGATTCGAAGGATATTTTGGGTCGTGCTTACGAATATTGTCTTTCGAAGTTTGCTGAGGCCGAAGGAAAATTGGCAGGTGAATTTTATACTCCGGCTTGTATCGTTAAGACGTTGGTGAACGTATTACAACCTTATAAAGGTCGTGTTTACGATCCTTGCTGCGGTTCGGGTGGTATGTTTGTACAGTCTGCACAATTCATCGAGAGCCACTCCGGAAATATCAATAATATATCGGTCTATGGTCAAGATTCCAATCCTACGACATGGAAAATGGCGCAGATGAACTTGGCGATTCGAGGTATCGAGGCCGATCTCGGTCGATATAATGCGGATACCTTTTTCAATGATTGCCATCCGACTCTGAAGGCCGATTTCGTGATGGCTAATCCACCGTTCAATTTGAGCGATTGGGGGGCGGATAAGCTGGCGGATGATGTGCGTTGGAAATACGGTACGCCGCCCAACGGCAATGCCAACTTTGCATGGATTCAGCATATCATCCACCATCTTGCCCAGACGGGACGTGCGGGCGTTGTGCTGGCCAACGGCTCGCTGTCAAGCCAGAGTGGCGGTGAGGGTGAAATCCGGCGACGATTGGTCGAAGCGGATTTGGTTGATTGTGTTATCGCTATGCCGCCGCAGCTATTCTATACTACACAGATTCCCGTATCGATTTGGTTTTTCAATAAAAACAAGCCGCAAAAGGGCAAAACGCTCTTTATCGACGCTCGCAACTTGGGTACAATGGTAACGCGCAAACTGCGCGAATTGACCGATAGTGACACGGTCGATCCGATAAAGCGCGGCGATATTCAGCGCATTGCCGACACCTATAATGCCTATGTTGCTGGAAAATTGGAGAATGAAAAAGGATTTTGTGCGGTTACCTCTGTCGCAGAAATTGCCAAGCAGGATTTTATTCTCACGCCCGGTCGCTATGTGGGCATTGCTGCGCAAGAGGAGGACACCGAACCGTTTGAGGAGAAAATGACACGCTTGACGGGCGAGCTTTCTGGACTATTTGAAAAGTCGCACGAGCTGGAGGCAGAGATCAAAAAACAGTTAGGTAGTATTGGGTATAAATTGTAGCAAATATGGGCTTAATTCTTAATGACTTAAAAAATGCATGTGAATTAGAACATGTATGTGACTATGTAAATAATCGCACAACGAGTAGTATGAATTATATCTCTACGGAAAATATGTTACCCAATAAAGGTGGTATAAGTGAATCTACAATAATACCGCCTGGAACCACAACTGAATATAAAATCGGAGATATTTTGATCTCTAATATTCGGCCATATTTCCAAAAAATATGGTGTGCTGATAGGTGCGGTGGGTGCTCTGCGGATGTTTTGTGTATTCGTGCAAAAGAAAATACAGATAGCAAATATTTATACTATCTGTTGAGCCAGCAAGCGTTTTTCGATTACGTAATGTCGGGAGCAAAAGGGTGTAAAATGCCTCGAGGGGACAAAAAACAGATTATGCAATGGCCTGTAAATATCCCCGCAATAGATGTGCAGAAAAAAGTTGTAGCTATATTATCTTCTCTCGATAATAAGATCAGACTCAATCGACGGATAAATGATAATTTAGCAAGCTAATCGAGGGAAACCTCCTCAACGGAGATCTCACCGGACATGAGTTTGGGTAGAAGGGTATCGCGGAGAGATGATAATTTCCTATTTTCAATTCGACAAGTAACCATTCTATTAAAGATGGGAGAAAATAACTTATCTAAATTAACCAAAGCCTGCTTACTTGGGATTTTTACTTTTGATATTTCTAAATCACATCGTTTGATATGCCCCATAGTAACCGCTTTGTCTTTCGCAATGCGAATAAATTTATTCAAATGATGCTTTGTCCAATAAAAAACAAACCATTGAGGATACTTTGCCGAAGATACCTTAAATAAATGTTGGTTGAGCCCACATTTTCCACCACACCAAATATCTACAAGTAGGGTTCCTGACCAAGAAAATATAATGGTTCCATCAGAAATTATATATTCAGGTTTTATTAAAGATGAGCAACGATCACTGTTGGTGTCACATTGTCCTTGTCCAAGTTCTTTAATCTTTAAAACTGGCAATCCTGCCTCATTAGGCATCGCTGGATATTTTTGCATAGCCAATCCATTAAGGTATTGGGCAATGTCAGTCAAAACCCCGTCTTGCCATTCTCCTAAATTCTCTGTATTTTGAATAAAGTAATGATTAAACAGCGCTTTGGCCTGCTCCTCTAAATTATCATTTATCGGTTATCTTTGTGTGTATTTCAATGGACTGCGTAACTTTATCAATTTCAATAATACAAACGCAGCCATGAAAGAAAAACTAATTGACGAAATTAAAACCGCGATGCGTACCGTCATTACGGCAGATCAAATGAGCATCTTATGTAACGTGCTGAATCGCACATTGCAAAATATTGTCATCGCAGAAAAGCTTCCGGATAGCGAAGCGCGAGTCAAGGCTAATTCTCAACTGCAAACGCTATTTATATCAGCCAAACGCGTCGAGGGATGCTCTGAGAAAACATTAAAATATTATGCTTCGACTATTGAATATATGTTACGGCAGATCGACAAGAATATCGTCGATATAACAACGACCGATCTACGATGTTATCTTGCATCATACCAATCGAATAACCAATCGTCAAAAGTTACCATAGACAATATCCGCAGAATTTTCTCAAGCTTTTTCGCATGGCTCGAAGACGAAGATTATATTCTTAAAAGCCCGGTGAGACGCATCCATAAAGTTAAAACCGGCTCTTTAATTAAAGAGGTGCTATCCGATGAAAATCTTGAAATTTTGCGTGACAACTGCACCCATATACGAGATCTGGCAATCATAGACATGCTATCGTCTACCGGTATCCGCGTCGGCGAACTGGTAAAAATTAATCGAGAAGATATAGACTTTCACGAACGCGAGTGCGTCGTTTTCGGTAAAGGCAACAAAGAACGGGAAGTCTATTTCAACGCCCGCACAAAAATTCATCTGAAACAATACCTCGAAAGCCGGACAGATGACAATCCGGCACTCTTCGTATCCATTGCCAAGCCGCATAATCGGCTTAAAATTAGCGGAGTAGAGTTACGTCTCCGCCAACTCGGCCGCAAAGTTTCGATTCACAAAGTTCATCCGCATAAATTCCGCCGAACACTTGCTACAATGGCCATTGATAAAGGGATGCCGGTCGAACAGGTACAAAAGCTATTGGGGCACGTCAAAATCGACACGACAATGCACTATGCAATGGTTAATCAAAGCAATGTCAAAATCTCACATCGGAAATATATAAATTAGGTATGACACGAGTAACCTGCAAAATAAAGGATGTAATATCAGAAGTCAAAAGTGGTGATTGGGGCAAAGGCTCCCCCACAGAGAACTATACAACAGAAGTATTATGTGTGAGAGGGGCTGACATTCCCGAACTTTGCAAAGGCAATGTCGGCAAAATGCCACAACGTTTTATCCATAATAAAAAAGCGACATCAAAGATTTTATCTGCTAATAATTTAATAATTGAAATATCCGGCGGGAGTCCAACGCAGTCAACGGGGCGCATTGCGCTAATATCCGATAAAATATTATCCCGATATAGTAAGCCTTTGATATGTTCTAACTTCTGTAAAGCCATCACAGCAACGGGCATCCAACCTGAATATCTTTTTAATTACTGGCTTTATCTGTACAATAAAGATGCTATGTTCCCCTATGAGAATGGCACAACCGGCATTAAGAATTTAGATTTCAACAGTTTTATTCAGGAACAAGATATATCAATTCCTGATATTAAAACTCAACAAAAAATAGTCTCTATTCTTTCTTCAATTGACGAAAAAATAGAGACCAATAAGCGTATAAATGATAATTTAGCAAGCTAATCGAAGGAAACCTCCTCGACGGAGAGCTCGCCGGACATGAGTTTGGGTAGAAGGGTATCACGGAGAGTGGATAATTTTATGTTTTCTTTTTTATTAGATTCAATTTGACTAAATAAAGGATCAGCAATAGAGTTAAATTGCTTCAATTTAGTGTCAGAGGGTATTGATATTGGAGTTTTTCTGAAAATCGGAACAGTCAATTGTTGCTGAGTCGTCCCCGTTCCTGTAATATTCTGAGTTAATGCCCACAAGTATAAATATTTTGCAGACAACTCTTTTTTATTAGGGATTATTGAAATTAGCCGGACAATAGGAACATATGGTTCTAATCTCAAACAGACATAACCTATAGTTCCTCTTGCAGAAATAGTTATACTTTCCTCGTGAATTTTTGCAACATTTGTATAACCATATAATCCTTCATTATCTATTCCATTAGAATATATAGGAACATGACACTCAATAGTCTTTTTATTAGTATATTTTGAAGGCCTATCACCTCCAGCAGTAATAAGTGTGATATCTCCTAATTCACAGTGAACCCATTCGTTTCGATCGAAATCCACAAACCACGACTTAAACAACGCTTTGGCCTGCTCCTCTAAATTATCATTTATCAAAGTTACTATTGTAATTTCTATTTTTGTTATATTTGTATTAAACTGGGATTTCTAATGGAATTAGATCTTAATATTGATTCAAATGGCAATGTAATCGTCAATACATTGTCGGAATATGTTGCATATATTTCTCAGTTGCAAGCTGCCAATGAAGGTAGCAATGAGCGATTCTTTTTCAGGGGCCAATCCAATAAAAATTGGGATGTGCGCCCGTGTTTATTTAGAGAGAATAACCTGACGATTGAATCCGATATTATATCCGAAGCTTGTGCTCGTGCTCCTTTTGAATTTGGTGGCCGAAGCGCATTTGAACGACTGACAAAATTACAACATTATGGACTGCCAACCAGAATGTTGGATGTAACGCTAAACCCTTTAGTCGCGTTGTATTTTGCGTGTGCGAAATGTGAAGATAAAGAAAACTACGACAAGAATTATAAAGAATCTGATACTATTGATGTCGATTCCGATCATCCATTTGATAATGAATATGATGTCGATGGGGCTGTTTATTATAGACGGGCTTATGGACATAAGCATAATTCAGATGATATTGATCTGTTGGCCCGAATCGCGGAAATGGATTTCAGCGGAGATATTGTATTGCATCAATTGGTCGAGAAATTAGGACTACGCAGTCAAATAAAACAAGCCGAGGATTTTGAGGAACTGGCAAAGGTGATGCAAAATGCTTACTTTGTTATATCGACATTCAACAATGAACGTTTGATTCGGCAGAGCGGAGCTTTTTTGCTTTCTGGTAGCATTAATATTCAACTCAATAAATCTGATTACGGCGCCAGTCGGATCGAGAAGAGCAGTTGTTCTTTAAATAGCCAGTTTGCGAGCGAAAGGATAATCATACCGGCCGGAAGCAAGGAAAGCCTTTTAGAAGAATTGAATTTCTACAATATAAACCAAGGGGCTTTATTTCCGGAGTTGGAGCATCAGATGGCATATATCAAATATAGTATGTGTAAATCTAATGTCAGAAGCGCTTCATCTTTTGAAAAGATAGATTTTGATGCAATAAAAGCTGAAGAATCTAAGGAAAGTGTTGAGATAGCTGAATCCGTAGTGAGAGAAGAGTTAGTTGATAAGGCTATTTATGATATCATATCACAATATATTTCAGATGATGCTATAAAACAGAATGTTCTTCGAATTATTACACGGCAAACCGAATATATAGATTGGGCCAATAAGGAAGCGACCATTAGTGATTTGAGGCGTAAAATCAAACGAAGCCTGTCTTTACAATCTATTAGTTCTGATGTCGCAACGCAATCTGCGCGTAATATGGTATCACAACTTGTTAACTTGTATGTGAAAAAATAACAATTATATGCACTTCACCGAAGATGATTTTGAAAACGCTATTCTCGAGTTGTTTCGAGAGCAATTAGGCTATGATTATGTGTACGGTCCCAATGTAATGCGCGACTATGCAGAACCGCTTTACGTGGAGGTGCTGGAGGCTGTGTTGCCGCAGATCAATCGTGGACTGCCACAGGCCGCTATTGACGAAGCTATGGTGAAAATTCGGACCTATGAGGGCGGAACGTTGGTACAGAAGAATGAATTGTTCACGGATTATTTGCAAAATGGCGTAGCTGTCAATTATTTCGATGGCCGCGAGCAATGTTCCGCAAATGTCCGGCTTGTCGATTACGATTCACCGTTACATAATCGGTTTACGATCGCTAATCAATGGACGGTCGATGGGCACTCGGTAAGGCGTGCGGATATGATCGTATTTGTCAATGGATTGCCGCTGGTGGTGGTCGAACTCAAATCGCCATCGCGTGAGAATACAGACGTGTCGGAAGCTTATGCACAATTGCGTAACTATATGCAGGAGATTCCGTCACTCTTTATCTATAACGCTTTTTGTGTGATGAGCGATCAGGCGATGACTAAGGCGGGGACGATCACAGCGGGTGAAGACCGTTTTATGCAGTGGAAAACGGTAGATGGGAGTTATGAAGATACCCATAGCGCGAATTTCGATGTGCTTTTCGCGGGAATGTTCGAAAAAACGCGGTTTGTTGAATTGTTGCGGAATTTTATTTGTTACTCGAAAGACGGTAAACAGCGCGTTAAGATATTAAGTGCCTATCATCAGTTTTATGCCGTACACAAGGCTGTGCTTTCGACGGTTAAAGCAGCTGAGACAGATGGTCGGGGTGGCGTGTTTTGGCATACGCAGGGCAGCGGAAAGTCATTGTCGATGGTCTTTTTCGCCAAGCAGTTGCAGCAGGCGATGTCGTCGCCGACGATTGTCGTGCTGACAGACCGTAACGATTTGGACGGCCAGTTGTACCGGCAGTTCGCTTGTTGCAGGGATTTTTTGCGTCAGACACCCGTGCAAGCCGAAAGTCGGGCTCATCTTCGGGGATTATTGGCGGGACGCGAAGCGAACGGTATCTTTTTCTCGACGATGCAGAAATTCGAGGAGAGCGAAGAACCGCTTTCGATACGACGAAACATAGTCGTTATGGCCGACGAGGCGCATCGCAGTCAATATGGATTGGAGGAGAGGGTCCGAATGGTTACGGATGCTGACGGGGTAACGCAAGCCAAAGTTGTAATCGGCGCGGCGCGTCTGGTGCGTAATGCGTTGCCGAATGCTACCTATATCGGGTTTACCGGAACGCCTATTTCGCAAAAAGATCGGTCGACACGCGAAGTGTTTGGAGATTACATCGACGTGTACGATATGACGCAGTCGGTGGATGACGGTGCGACACGGCCGGTATTTTACGAGAGCCGTGTAATCAATCTGAAACTCGACGAGCAGACCTTGCGACGTATTGATGCGGAGTATGATGCGATGGCCGAGGAAGCGGAAGAGTATGTCATTGAGAAAAGCAAGCGTGAATTGGGGCGGATCGATTCGATCTTTGGAGCTGACGCGACGGTGGCATCATTGTGCGAGGACATCGTAAAACACTATGAGGAATTCCGGCAATACGAGCAGACGGGTAAGGCGATGATAGTAGCCTATTCGCGGCCAATAGCGATCAAGATTTACCGTCGGATTCTCGAAATGCGCCCGGTATGGGGTGACAAGCTGGCTGTTGTGATGACTTCCGGTAATAAAGATCCGGAAGACTGGCGGGCGATTATCGGAAATGATTCCCACAAGAAAGAGTTGGAGAAGCGGTTCAAAGACAACGATAGCTCGTTGAAAATCGTCATCGTAGTTGATATGTGGCTTACGGGTTTCGACGTACCTTCGCTTTCGACGATGTATGTCTATAAACCGATGTCCGGACACAATCTAATGCAGGCTATTGCTCGTGTGAATCGTGTGTTTGGGGATAAACAAGGTGGTTTGGTTGTGGATTATGTGGGTATCGCTTCGGCGTTGAAGACGGCGATGAACGATTATACATACCGTGACCGCAAAAATTATGGTGATACGGATGTGGCTAAAACCGCCTATCCGGAGTTTCAGAAGAAACTGGACGTTTGCCGTGATCTGATGTATGGATTCGATTATGGTGCTTTCTTCGGTAAGTCTGATTTGGAGCGGGCGAAAGCCATCAGCGGAGGTGTCGATTTCATGCAGTCCCCTGAGCGGATGGAAACGAAAAAACTCTATATCAAAGAGGCGCTGCTGCTGCGGCAGGCATTGTCGCTTTGTCAGAGTTTACTGAATTATGAGCAACGTATCGAAGCTGCCTATTTTGAGGCGGTTCGCACATTACTGACGCGCGTGGAAGCCAAGGGCAAGATTTCGTTCCGTGAGATTAACGGGCGTATTAATGAATTGCTCAAGCAGAGTATCAAGAGCGAAGGGGTAATTAATCTTTTCTCCGATATTAAGGAGGAGTTCTCTTTGTTCGATTCGAAATTCCTGGAAGAGGTTGCCCGGATGAAGGAACGGAACTTCGCCGTAGAATTATTGCGTAGGTTGATTGCAGAGCAGGTACAACTATATCAGCGAACGAATACGGTACGAGCCGAGAAGTTTTCGGAAATTCTGGCCGATGCCATGAGCCGCTATTTGAAAGGGATGCTGACGAACGAAGAGGTTATCGAAGAACTGCTGAAAATAGCCCGTGAGATCGTTCACGGCGAAAAGGCCGGCAAGTCGCTTAATCTGAACAGCGAAGAACTTGCCTTTTATGATGCGTTGACCAAGCCTGAGGCTGTAAAAGATTTCTATTCCAACGATCAGTTGGTCGCTATTACGCGAGAGTTGACAGATGCGCTTCGGCGAAACAAGACGATTGACTGGAATATGAAGGAGAGTGCTCGTGCCGGAATGCGGCGTATTGTCAAACGATTGTTGAAAAAGTATAATTATCCGCCTGCTGGGCAGGAAGATGCTTTGAATACGATTATGGAGCAGTGTAAGAAGTGGAACGAAAATAATTGAATGGGATAGCTATGGGTAAGTTGGAAGAGTCGTATAGAAGAGTTGCATAATGATTTTGCAAGATAAGTAATACGCGCCTGTTAACTCTGATTAGATAACAGGCGCGTATGATTATTTTGTAATGTCTAATTCCTTTTGGAACTGCTTTGCTTTTTGCCGGATATCTTCTGCTTCCTGCTTTCGGATAACGCTACGTTGTTGATTCTCGATTGCTTCCCGGACGGCTGTTTCGTAACGCTCAACTTGTTGCCGGAGCGAGCGACGGTCTGCGCGGCGTTCGGAATCGTAGAAGAGGGCGTTCAGGTTGCGCAATTTTTGCTCGTCGATGTCGCCCATCATTTGAACGTAACGGTATTTCAATTCCGTATCACGCAGGTTGGCAATACGGTCGTATAATTTAGTAATATGGATGCCGCCGCAGAGAATCACGATGAAAGAGATCGCCATATAGAGTAGTGCCCACGAGGTGTTGAAGTCGATGACGTGGATATGCCGTTGGGCTGCGGGTTGCGCAGGATGAGCGACGGCCGCAATAATTTTCTCGGTATGGTTTTCAGTCTCTTTTCCGATAGTTGTAATGCGGTCTGCAAGTTCCATGCGTACCCGTTCGACATTCGTGCGGGTGAATTGGGCCGTTTCGAGCAGTCGGGCGATTTTATCATCCGTTGTTACTGGAGCTGGGGCGGATATGTTGCGGTCGTCTATTCTGCGGCTGAGGGAGGTGAGTTGTTTTCTCAGTTCTTCGAAAAGTTCGATAATCGTGTTCGTGTCCATAAATAATAGGTATTGTCGATTAAAGTCGGTGTTGTTTTCTCTTTTTG
>OJMP01002308.1_pt1 | contig 10558 bp, 7 predicted proteins | sample 1597311 | NCBI WGS metagenome assembly OJMP01 (sample SAMEA2452134, study PRJEB22498) | human gut metagenome | biome: human feces; feature: human gut; material: feces | place: Australia | collected 2012 | reverse complement strand
GGAGGACCCGCCGATAAAGGCATGTGTCGGAACAGGCAGTTCCACCATCGCTTCCGGTGCAGTACCAGGCACGATCTCCAGATTGTCTGTGGCAAATTTCCGCCTGTTCTCCTTCAGAAGAGCAAGGGCATCTTCCTTTTTCTCGATGGCATAGACCTGCCCCTTCCAGGCACGAAGCGCCATCTCAACAGAAACCGAGCCTGTGCCCGCTCCCACATCATAGCAGACAGAATCCTCCTGAAGACGAAGCTTGGACAGAGAAACCGTACGCACCTCTTCCTTTGTCATAGGCGCCTTCCCACGGAGAAATTCCTCATCACAGATTCCGTGAACTGCGGGCAAAGGTAGTGCCTTTTCATTGCACGCAGTTACCACGCTTAACGCATCTCCCCGGTATTCTGTAAGCTCTGCCGCACTGGCATGAAAGATCTTTTCATTTTCGTAGGAAAGATTTTCTCCCACATAAAGGGTCACATCACCCATTCCATACGCAACCAGACGAGAAGCCAGACGAGCTACCCCATCCTCTGTTCCCAGAATGGAAAAAACCTTGGGGTTATGCCGGATCAGGGCAATCAGATTGCAGTCTCTTCCATGAGCGCTGACGATTCTGGCATCATCCCAGGAAAGACCGATCTTCGCCATAAAATAAACAACGGAAGAAATCCCGCAGATCACCTGGACATCGCCATCCAGAAGATCGATCAGCTTCCTTGCGCCGCTGTAGAAGCCCACATCGCCGGAAAGGGCAATGGCAACGGTACGGTACTGTGGATGTGTCTTGATATACTCCACGATCTTATCACTGCGGTACTCATGGAGAATCATCTGCCCCGGCCTCTGTACGGCATCTGTCATACGCTTTGCACCGATCAGAAGCTCCGCCTCATCAAAGGCCTTCTTTCCTTCCAGGGTCAGGGTTTTTTCCGCACCCATGCCGATGCCTACAAGAGAAACCCTCTGTGACAGGGTAAGGCCGAACAGCTTTGCCAGAAATACCCTTGCTTCCGGCAGGGACAGCCCCTCCTCCTGCAATGGTCTTCCGATGATCACAGGTGTGACGCCGCAGCGCTGACAGGCCTCCATCTTTTCCGGGAATCCACCTGCCAGACCGGTATCCTTGGTGACCAGATAGCTGCACTGAAACTGTCGAAGCATGGCTTCGTTGATCTCTGTAGAAAATGGCCCCTGCATACCGATGAGATGCTTTCCCTCGATCCCCAGCTCCGCGCAGGAGCTGATCACGGAAGGGATGGACAGCACCCGGGCAAAAAGCCTCTCCTGGTAATCCGGGATCACTGTAAATTTAGACAGCTCCTTGCTTCCTGTGGTAAGAAAAATGTTCCCCTCTGTACCAGAAAGAAGCTCTGCCGCCTTCTCCGTGCTTTCCACATAGATGGCTTCCCTGTTCTTCTCCCCCTCCGGGCGAAGGACACGCTGATAGCGGATGCTTCCGTTCTCACAGGCTGTCCGGATATTTTTTGTCACCTCTGCTGCATAGGGATGAGTGGCGTCCAGAACGATCTCCGGCGCTTCCCTCCGGAAAAGCTCCTCCATATCTTCGGTTTTCAGCCTTCCGGCGCTGACATGGAGAAATTCATTTTCCTTCAGAAGAGAGCCGCCATATTCCGTGGCTGCACAGGCATAGACCGAAACATGATTTTCCGCAAGGAACTCACAGAGTGCATAGCCCTCGGTGGTTCCTGCAAAAACAATGGCTTTATACATTCTTATATCCCCTTGGTGTTACCATCTTGCCGTTTACATTCTTAGTCTGTGAATTTCCCACAAATACGGTAGTAAACATATCCACTTCTGTATCACGGAGCTCCTTCAGTGTCATAACCTGTGCAGTCTCGCCGTCACGTGCAATCTGGGCAACCGTGCCGCAGACAGTATCCGGGGACTTGTATTTCATCATCAGATCACAGGCCTTCTGAAGATAATCCTTACGTTTTCTGCTGGACGGATTGTAAAGGCATACCACAAAATCCGCCTGTGCTGCTGCCAGAAGCCTTGCCTCGATCTTCTCCCACGGAGTCAGAAGATCACTTAAGCTGATCAGGCAGAAATCATGGATCAGCGGTGCCCCAAGTACTGCCGCCCCTCCAAGAGCTGCTGTGACACCCGGAACGATCTCAAGTTCAACATCCGAATAATTCACTCCAACCTCATACATAAGACCGGCCATACCATAAACACCGGCATCGCCGCTGCAGATCATCGCAACGGTATAACCTTTGTTTGCTTCTTCAAATGCCAGACGGCAGCGTTCGATCTCTTTTTTCATCGGCGTTGTCAGGAAACGTTTGTTTGCAAAATATTCCTTTACAAGCTCCACATAAACGGTATAGCCCACGATCACATCACACCTGCGAAGTGCTTCTGCCGCCCGCATCGTCATCTGCTCATAAGCTCCTGGTCCAATTCCTACCACATATATCTTATTATCCAAAATCCACACTCCAATCTTTGAGAGCCAGTGCGACGGTCACGCCGTTTGCCGCCCGCTTTTTCAGAAGCAGCTCTGCACCGCCTCCTGCAAGAATGGCACTTCGTTCACAGACACAGTCCACACCGGTTGTCTCTTTTACAAATGCTGATGCCGTGAAATCTCCTTCGAGATCCATCAGTTCCTCTTTCGTATAAGTATAAAATAGAATCGCATGCTTTTCACAGAATGCAAGGATTCCCGCTTCTTCTTTTTTCAGATCAATGCTGGCTGCCGCAAAAATGCTGTGTATCGACACATGACAGCTTTGCAGTGCTTTTAAAACTTCCTGCTCGACCGTCTCCTGCGGTGTACCTTTTTTGCAGCCGATCCCAAGGCTTACGATCCGTGGGATCAGGTGCAGCGTCACGGCAAACGGGTTCTTTTCTTCGTTCAAGGAAAGCACCATACCGCAGTTTCCCTCAAATCGCTCTCCATCCGCAAGTCTTTGCAGTTCGCATGGGATTTCGCCTGTCACCGGAAATTCACTGAAAAATCCGACCGGCTCTTCATCGAGCACCGCCGCAGAAACTGCTTTTGCCGCTTTCAGATCTGAGATCCACAGATTCTGCTTTTTTGCAAACACATCGACCGCAAAACGTCCGTTGATATCGGTTGCTGTCGTAATGACCGGAATCGCACCGGTCAGATTTGCGAGCACCGCTGTCAGCTCATTTGCCCCGCCCAGATGCCCGGAAAGCAGGGAAATCGCAAAAATCCCCCTCTCATCGAGAACAACAACGGCCGGATCTTTGTCTTTTCCCTGAAGATAAGGTGCTATGCTCCGCACCGCAATGCCGCACGCACCGATAAAAAGCAAAGCATCCATGCTTTGGAACATTTTTTCTGTCCACGCTTTTGCGGAAACCTTCAGTGGAAACAGATGATATTTTCCTGCATATTTTTCCGCTGCATAGGACTCGCATACATATCCGGAACGCTCCAGCATTTCCCGCAGCCGCTCATTTAACTGACTGCCATGCTCCGTAAAACTGACGATCCCAAGTTTCTGTCCCATTTTCCTGTCATCTCTCTTTCGTTGCCTGACGAAATTCTGTTGTAAAGGCCGGATTGTAAAGCTCCGAACGTTCATAATGGCTGTGCGTTACCGCATCTCCGATGATCATCAGTGCAGTCTTCGTGATGTTGTTTTCTTCTGCTGCCTTTGCTAATGTTCCTACGGTGCAGATCACCGCTTTCTCATCTTCCCAGGTTGCTTTATAGACAATCGCTGCCGGCGTATTTTCCGAATAACCTCCTGCAATCAGACGCTTGGATAATTTTTCTGCCATACCAGTGCTTAAAAAGATTACCATCGTTGCCTGATGTGCCGCAAAGGAAGCGATCTCTTCTTTTTCCGGCACCGGTGTACGGCCTGCCATGCGTGTGATGATCACGCTCTGTGATACACCCGGAAGCGTGTATTCCATATTTAAAGCAGAGGCTGCCCCACAGAAGGAACTGACACCTGGGCAATAATCATAAGAAATATTTTCTGCATCCAGTACATCCATCTGCTCACGAATTGCACCGTAAATGCACGGATCTCCGGTATGCAGACGCACCGTCGTCTGTCCGTCTTTTTCTGCCTGACGCATCACATCCAATACTTCCTCCAGCGTCATCTTTGCACTGTCATAAATCTTGCACGCCTCTTTTGCATAATTTAAAAGCTCCGGATTGACCAGAGAACCGGCATAGATGATCACGTCCGCTTCTTCCAGAAATTTTCTGCCTCGAACAGTGATCAGATCTGCCGCTCCGGAACCGGCTCCGACAAAATGTATCATACTAATTCTCCTTTACGATAATAAGCGAATAATATCCGGCATTTTCCGGAATCTCATCCACCGTTTGATAAATTTTTTCATTTTCCATACCGCAGTTTTCGATCATCATCGCCTGCATACCGGCTTTTTTCAGAAGCTCTTTCACCTGTCCGATCTTTCTTCCTGCTTTCATCAGGACTTTTGTTCCGGGCAATTTCAGGGCATCTTCGATCTGATAGGATGCCGGTATCACATGAAGCTCTTCTGCCTTTTCTACAAGACCGATATTGAGCTTTGCCGCTACTGCACAAAATGAAGTGATCCCGCTTGTCAGTTCCGTCCTGTAACCACGCTGTGCAATCCGTTTATGTACATAAAGATAAGTGGAATACACAGTCGGATCTCCAAGTGTTAAAAATACTACATTCTGTCCTTTTTGCAGACACTCCTCCACGCGGTCTGCCGCCTCTTCATGACTTTTTTCCAACAATTCCCTGTCTTTTGTCATCGGCATCGGCAGTTCCAGAAACGTTTTCTGTTTTAATTCTTCTACTGTCTGCACGGCGATCTGGTATGCCACGGTTTCTTCTGCTTTTTCTCCGGGCAGGGCAATGATCTCATTGTCACGGATCAGTTCCGCCGCCCGGAAGGTCATCAGTTTCGGATCTCCCGGTCCGATCCCGACGCCATATAAGATACCTGTATTCATTGTTGCGTATACTCCTTCTGTTTTTCCATTTAATACATTTTCAGTGTTCAGCGTGTCAATAAGTCTAAAGTGCTCATTTGTTTAAGCACAATCACACTTTCGTCTTCTGACACTTAATCATATTATTTTATAAGTCATATTTGAATTTTTCGGCAAGTTTTTCGGCTCCTTTTGTCTCACCAAGATAGCCAAAACGGTTGGAAAAGAGGATCGCCTCTGTCTGGATTGCACCCTCTACCCGGTGCTGCATATACTGATGCACCTTTTCTGCCATCTGCTCCATCACCGCATCCTGAAGTCCGTGCATCCTGATAATCTCCATGGCTTCTTCTGTAGTGATGGTCTCAAGGATCGCTTTTGCCGTCTCAAGATCAGCTCCGGATCGCAGGGCATGTGCACACATCAGCTCTGCCCTTGCATCTGAATGTCTGGAATGCGTGTTCATAATGCCACCGGAAACCTTGACGAATTTCCCGATGTGTGCCACAAACAACACGCCCAGAAATCCTAATTCCACTGCCATATCCAGCGTCTCACCGACATAATTGCTGCACTTCATCGAGCTTTCCACATCAAGCTTTGTGTTTTCTTTCACAAAATCGGCACCGTAATTACCAGGTGTCAGAAGCAGATACTTGGCACCGTTTTTTCGCTTCATCTCCATCTCCAGACGGATGCTGGCAATCAGAGCCTTTTCACTCATCGGCACGACAATTCCGCTTGTGCCAAGCACCGACAAGCCACCTTCGATCCCAAGTCTTGGATTGAACGTTTTTTTTGCCACTTCTTCGCCGCCCGGTATGGAAATGCAGACCTGTATTCCTTCTGTATACTCACACATTTCGCATACTTCACGCACTGCTTCCGTGATCATCTCTCTGGGAACACGGTTGATCGCTGCCGCTCCGACCGGCTGCTCAAGCCCCGGCTTTGTGATCCGCCCGACACCTTTTCCGCCGTCAATAAAAACCTGCTCCTCTTTTGTTTTTCCGCATTTTGATACGACTGCATAAACCAGCAACCCATCTGTCGCATCCGGATCGTCTCCGCCATCTTTCCGAATCGCACAGGAAGCCTGCTGTTCATCAAAGCAGACATCCAGCGGCATCAGATGTAATAAAATGCCGCGTGGCGTCAGAAGATCGATTTTTTCAATCTTTTTCTGTGACAGAAGCATCCAGGTTGCCGCTTTTGCCGCTGCTGCTGCACAGGATCCGGTTGTATAGCCATATCTGAGCTTTTTACTGCCTTTTGTCACGAAATAACCTTCCAGTCCATTCTTCTGTTCTGCCACTGCATTTCCTCCTTCTTAATGCCGTTTCCGACATACTTTGCAGTAAATAATTATAAACTTTTGCTTATATCATGTCAACGTTTACAGTCCCTGCACGCATGCAAAATTTCCTCACATCACTTTTTTCTGTCATGAAAAAGCAAGATCCATTCCGGTAAAATACAGGTAGCACTGGATTTTTCAGAAAAAACGTACTACAATGGCGTTGCGGTACATAAATTCAGGAATGCCTCCGGCATTCTTGCCCTGCTATTTTGAAAGAAGGTGTTTGTATGACTCGTTACTATGTCTCTCACTATTTTGATTTTAAGAATATCGGCATTTTTCTGCTGGTTTCGCTGATCGGACTGATCGCCGTGCTTGCCATCGTACTGTTCACGGCCAAACTTCAGGTTCACAGGCGGCTGAACTATGAAGGGCTGGATGAATGCGATGTGGCAGAGATCACAAGAAGACACCGGTTCCGTGAGATCGGCATGATTGAAAGCTTTTACGAAATGACATTCTCCAGTACCTCGGTTCTTCTGTTTCTTTCCCTTTACTATATCATTGACGCAAGGATCCCTCAGGCATTTTTCTACTGGAGTAAATATCAGGATTTTATCCTGTTGCTTTTTCTGATCCTGTCAGTATTTTTCACCGGATGGCTGGATCGTTTTTTAGTTCCGCTTGAGTATCTGCCGCCGGATCAGAAATCTTCCGTAAGACTGGTGTCGTCCTTTTATATTATTTTAATTCTTATGTACATAAAATTTATTTACGACGATTCCAACTACGACGCCCTGATCCTGTATTTTGTTTCTCTGGCGATCGGCCGATTCGTCTACTTTGATTTTACGGCAGAAGATTTTATAAGCACCATCTCAAAACTGTTGAAAAATCTCTACCTGCTGATCCTGATGGGCTGCTATTCCGGCTTTGTCTGCTGGTTTGGCTTCCACGTCGGTTTTCTGCTAACTTCAAACGGCGTGATTGTCAGCACACTGCTCGCCCATCTGTTTATGGATGCCTCGATCTTTGTACTCGACAGAACCCGTCTGATCCGGTTTGTCCTCTGAAAAAAACAGATATCACAAAAGACACAAAAAGATCCCCTGTAAAGAGCATGGCATTAAACTCTTGCAGGGGATTTATCCTTCGGTATCGATCGATACGATCAGCGATTCAATGTCTTTTAATCGATCAGATCATTCTGGAAACGTGACAGGTGCTCATACGGCAGAATCAGTCTGCCATGGTACAGTCCGCAGCCATCGTTGATCAGGCTCTTACTCATCGCCGTGAACATATTAACGTCTATTTTTGTCAGATCCAGATTCAGAAGCTTCATGCCTCTTTCATATGCTTCATCAAAATAAATGCATTCACCTTTCGGGATCGTGTCTCGCTGGATACGTTCCTTTTCCTGGCGTTTTTCGTATTCCAGATGGTTCGCCGGTCCGATCTCGGCAATATCATCCATCCGCTTGGTACGCAGCTGTAGTTCCATATAGCTTCTGGAACTGTTGTCGTAAAATGTAATATGAAGGGACTGATATCCATTGTGGCTTTTGTTGCATACATAATCGCGATAATACGGCTTTACATCGTCATTTAAGAGTGGGGAAGTGCTCAGTTTGACTCCTTTTGCATCTTCTGCATCAAAGCCACGCTCTTCAAGAAATCCCGGCAGAGCATTGGCGATCTCATAGAGGCACTTCAGCTCCTCCGTTTCCAGATCTTCTCCCTGTTTCAGGTGACATTTCGGCATACAGATCACGATGCGGTATGCGATAAAATCACGAAAACAGCTCAGGCGGCTCTTAAGCTTGTTCACTGACGGGTACTTACCGTATTTTGTATAGTAGTCATAAATATAAGAGACAATATAACCGTTGAATTTTTCTTCTGCACGGATCAGCGATTTGATCCTTCCTTTAAAAGTAAAAGCAAGGTACGGATACTGTTTTGCCATATATTTATAAAATTCCCGGATTTGCTGTGACTGAGCAGTCAGGAAATCATTGTGCTCCAGCAGTCCCTTAATCAGAATCAGAAAATTGCTGTGTGCCATGTCAATCTCATTGTGACTTTTTCTTGCCTCTTTTCGCAGTGCATCGGTATACTGCTGCAGAATACGGAAGATCGTATCTCCGGAATATAAATAGTCATTTAAAGTAATCATTTGTTTCTCCTGAATGTTAAAAAGTTACTTTGTAACGAAGCAATTCGCAGGCATCTTCTGGTGTCTGGTAATGTGCTTTGGCATTTTAATTTTATTCTAACAGAATTTTTTCATCCGGTCAAAGAAATTCGCTTGTCAGGAAGAAGAACAGGGCGTATAATAAGATGTCGCATATCTGGATTCATACAAATGAGGAGGATTTCTATGGAACAAAATAAGGAAAACACATCTTCCGTTTCCCGTACTTTAAAAGAATACTTTATTATTACCGTTGCCGTACTCATTATGGATATCGGCATCTATGTTTTTAAATTTCCAAATAATTTTTCTTTCGGCGGAGTATCCGGAATGGCTGTTGTTTTTGCAAAATTTCTTCCCTTTACTGCCTCTGTAATCAACCTGGTCATCAACCTGGTTCTTTTGGTGGTCGGTTTCGCTTTTCTTGGAAGAAACTTCGGACTGAAAACAGCCTACGTCACCGTTCTCTCTTCGGTACTATTAAATGTTTTTGAGCATCTTTTCCCGATGTCAGGACCGCTGACCGATCAGATTTCGCTGGAGCTTTGCTTTGCGATCTTGCTGCCGGCAATCGCAGCTGCCCTGCTCTTTTTCGAGAACGCCTCCGGAGGCGGGACAGACATCATCGCCATGATCATCAAAAAGTACTCCACGATGAACATTTCCACCGCTTTGCTGCTCTGCGACCTGCTCATTGTAGTTATGGCATTCTTCGTTTTTGACACTCTGACCGGACTTTGTTCCATCCTTGGGCTGATGGCAAAGACACTGGTCATCGACAAAGTGATCGAACGCATGAAGCTGAACAAGTTCTTTACTATTGTATGTGATTATCCAGAACCAATTTGTGATTTCATTACAGAAGAACTCGGTCACACTGCAACCACTTATCATGCCGAGGGAGCCTACTCTCATACACAAAGAACCGTTATTTTGACCGTTGTCGATGTCAATCAGGCAATTCTGCTGCAGCGTTTTATCAAAAAAAATGAACCCACTGCTTTTATTACCGTTACCAAAAGCAGTGAGATCATCGGAAAGGGATTTTCCAATTACATCTGAGTTCCCTTATTTGGGCATATTCGCCTGAGAGTAGAATTCTTCATAATATTAAGTCCTCCCTGCACCAGAAGATATTCTTTTCCATTTACCGATACTTCCTGATACAGGTAAAGTGGACATTCACAATCCGCTTCGCTACTTGCTCATGAACGCAGTCGCTTCGCGACCTGTCAGTGTGAGCTTTCAATTCCCACTGACATAAGCATCCCCCTCACTCACCGCTTAGTGCTCTGCACACTTGAAGCGGGGGAATGCTTCTCTGCGTTCAAATCAAATATATGCGAGACTGAAATACCATTTGGCTTAATGCTTCTGGTATTTTGAAAAGAAATCGTCACCTGAGAGCAGGTGGCGATTTCTTTGTCGGATTAATGGTCAGTCAGGCTGATCAAGATTGAGTGTAGATCTTGCATGCGTTTGACTTTAAACATTACCATAAGAAAATATTGACAAACTGATATTAAAATGATATCATTTTAATAAACAGAAAAGATGTTTTAAAACTAAATGATGCCTGCGAATTGCTCCGTTATAAAATAACTCCCGCAATTCTATAAACATTCGGAATCCGCAGATTTACTGCGTAAATAGCTACTTCCTCGTGTTTAGCGGGTTTCAAGTTCGAATGTCTTATCTCGCAAGCAAAAACGGCATTTTGACCTTTTAACCCTGGCATCACAAAAATAATTAAAGGAGGAAAGGATTATGGATATCAAGGAAAAAGTTTTGAACAACAGGAAAAATGGCATGGCAATGATGTTGCTGTTTATCATTTTTTATGCAGCAGCTGCAGGCATCATGCTTGTCAGTGCGATTACCGAGTTGATTCCGCTTATGCTACTGGCGATCATCTGGATTTCCATCGGCTGGATCCCGTTTCTGGGACTTAAAGTTCTGAAACCGCAGGAAGCTCTGGTACTTACTCTGTTCGGTAAGTATGTCGGCACTTTGAAAGATGCAGGATTTTACTGGGTAAATCCATTCTGCAGCAGTGTGAACCCGGCAGCAAAGACCAAACTGAACCAGAGCGGGGATGTGGATGGCGGAAACA
>OJMP01002298.1_pt1 | contig 10581 bp, 15 predicted proteins | sample 1597311 | NCBI WGS metagenome assembly OJMP01 (sample SAMEA2452134, study PRJEB22498) | human gut metagenome | biome: human feces; feature: human gut; material: feces | place: Australia | collected 2012 | reverse complement strand
CTCAGTTGGCTAGAGCATGCGGTTCATACCCGCAGTGTCGAGGGTTCGAATCCCCCTCTCGCTATTAGGTTAAAAGGGTCGGAAATGCTGATAAATACAGCGTTTCCGATTTTTTTGATTTCTCAAAGTATCAAATAATATGTTTACTTTTGTTTACTTCTGGATTTCTGACGGTGATAATGGTTAAACCAGAGTTTAAAATGCGCCGGTTTTCTCCTCTTAAAACCAGGGTTAAGAAGCCTAAAACAAAAGGTACGAAAGCTGACTCCGTGGAAAAAGTTACGGTTGCCGAACTTCTTCCCTCTTTGGAAAATACGGTTTTAAATAAAAATTAAACTTTAGCATCACCGCTTTCAGCATTCTGATAGACAAAGGAATTAGTGGTCATGGTGATTTCATCTAATATAGCCAGATTTCCGCTTTTCTTTATGCACATTGTTATTTAATAATTTGGACTTGCACACCGCCAAACCCGTTACTGTTCCAAAACAAACTGCTCTGTCTCAGGGTTCCACTTTAATACTGCTACGATTTCTTCAGAACTTATCAATTTATCCTCAGATGCCACAATAATCAAATCATCTACTATATCCATATAATAAAAAGATTCATCTCCAATGATCTTTAGCGCATCTATCGGAATTTCTACCCATTGACTGCCTTCGACAGCTAAAAGCTGAATTTCCTGTGTTGATATTCCTTGATATGTTGTGGTTTTTGATACCAATATTCTGCTTTGTCCGTCACTCGCTTGAATACAGTTTATAACTACTTTATCAGCCGCAAACTCCTTATATGCTACCATTTCTAATGAATCAGCATCTAAAAGGATACCCACCGTTTTATCCAATCCTGCAACATGAGGGGTATTCAAAATCTTGCATAACACGAATATTTCACTGGCATTATCTTGCGAGAAAGAACCAAAATCAATCCGAACTATAACAATATCTAATGCACTGATGTTACCTTCTTCGTAATTCTCTGCTACCTTTTCTATAATCCTGTTATTAAGCTCTGAGACCATATCAGCACTATCCCTGGATTTCGATATTCCACACGCATTGATGCACATCAGCATAAACAACACAAGAACAGAGACCGGCAAAACCTTATTTTTCATCTTACCCATACTCGTCTTAATCTCTTTCTGGCACATTTTCTATTTTAATGTGCAGGATATGATCCTGCAATCAGTGTAATAATACAACAAAATATTCGATGCGGAATCACCATTTTTTGCACGCAATGCGGCACCCATTTGACATAGCCCGTAACGATGTCCTCCCGCACCAGTTGCAATATCTGTGCAACTTACAGCTTTCAAAGCAGGCTGCGTAGAATGATCTTTTGTTCCATTACCACTACAGCTTGAGAAAAAGGCACCCCAAATATAATCATAAGTTGTAGATGATGGTTTATACATTACAATATCCGTTTTAGATTTACCTCCAGAAGTATAAAAAATATTTGCCGTTGCATCTATTGCCTCCTCGGTAACCTTAGTAGGATCATATACCTGACAACAAGAAGATGAGCAAACCTTATAATCTTTACCCGAATGATTCGAATAAACACTCAGCGCATACTCTAAGAAGGTGTTTGCCGCCACTGCCTGTGCTTCATACAATTCACTAACCTGTGTTGAAGTTAGTCCTTTACCAGTGTAATAACTTTTTCCGTAAAGTTCCGAAGATAATACAGTATAGATATATGTCTCTCTATCAACAGTTTTTGTTTGATTATTATAGTAAACCGCAATAGAATTGCTTACATCCGGAACAGAACTCATTGCTCTGGCAACAGATGATGTTGCAAAATTTCCTCTATCTATAATAGAAGGCAGTACAGTTTGTCCTCCTATATCATGCATTATTTCTTCTCTATCCTGCGAAACAGAAAAGTCATCATTTATATAGAATGTAAAAATTGTAGTTCCATCCGCACTGTCAACATCATAATTACTATAATTTGCCGCAAAATACCCTGCTGCATTTATTTCCCAATCGTATGTTCCTGAAGGGAGATTTTTTATTTGAAAACGTCCATCTTCACCCGTAATGACCGCAACTTCCCCATCTACAGAAATTGTAGCATTTGGAATAAAGGCTTCTGTATCATAATCTCTTACAACACCGACAACATTTGCCAAATTATTGTTGGAAAAAGTGTGCATACTTACTGCCAAGTCTACTGTTGCTGCAGAAAGGGCATAATTTTGGAATCCTTCGTCATAATCTTTTTGTGTTATTACCTCTGTCTCATAAAGTAAAGTTCCCTTGCTCACAGTATCCGTTTCTCCACATGCTTCTTCTGCATATGTAGTAATAGCAGAAGTATAAATAGAGCATCCGAACATAACAGCAATTGCCAAAGATATTATTCTTTTCTTCATATTTCACCCTCCCATTTTTTATAGGTAGTGTCAACTTTATACGCTCAAAATCACCCCAACTCCAGTAAAATCAAGTGTTCCAAGGCTGTGCCTTTACCTCCCCTTTCTTTGGCTTGGGTGACCAAAATTTTGCATCGGAAGATCAGTCAAGACCGGACTGAAAGCCGTTAAATTCAACCTTGACGGGGCTTTCGTAAGCAAAATATAATCGTTCACCCCAATGGAAAGGAATACGATTTTTTCATAATTCGGTTTACATTACCTTTTATAATCTGCTCAATATAACCAAGTTCTTTCTCCTTGTGCTACTTTAATGTCAAATATTTATGTTTAATAAATCGGGCTTGCAAATCCTATAAGACTGCTATCTGTTAAATTGTACGTATGTCTCGAAACCTTATCACTCCAGTTTCCATCCACAACAGTAATCTGTGTGCTTGACACCTCAACTACAATGCCAGTGTGGCTACTAGATGTTGTACTCGTGCCCGTAAAGAAAATATCGCCGACCTCAGGTGTATAGCTTCCGTTATAAGCAGAACTGTAATAAAAACAATCCATGTCTTTGAAATTCTTCATTCCTGTCGAGCAGGAAGAATACTTAGGAATAACGGATGTTGATACGCCCGCTTCACTTGCGCACCAACTAACAAATATTGCACACCATGCTGCGGGGTTAAGCCCATACCATTGACCATATTTGGTGTAGTTTGCAGAACCGGCGTTCGCTGTGAAACTATCCAAGTCTGAATTGGAAGCCTTTTCTTTATACCCAACCTGGGATTCTGCAACTCTGACAATTTCAGCACAATAATCAGTATTTATGGAATTCAAGCTGTATAATGCTTCACTAACAGCTTGAATTTCTTCAGAAACATAAGAACAGGATTGGAATCCTGACACAGTCTCCCTATAACTGTCAGACACTACTTTGGCTACATCATATGCCTCATCGTACATGATAGTCAGGTTGTGTTCAATGTCTGCAGTCTTCACAACACCGTCATCTACATATTCCATGCTCTCATATAATGTCACAAAAGTTATTGTATCCTCTATGTCAATCCCAGAAATTTGAAAAGACATATCAGAAACGCTGACGTTATTTTCGGACAATGTAATTCTGTGAGCATTTTCATCGTTCACGATGCCGTTGACAGCCACTGTTCTCAAGCTTTCCGTGTCCCCGGTCATGACTGCTGTTTCCCGACTATCCATGTAGCTTTCTACCAACTCAAGTATCTCCACCCTTTCTGTATCTTCCAGGCCAGCCGCCTCTGCGGGCAAAATCGGAACCATAACAAAGATCATACAAATAGCTAAAAAACTCGCAATATACTTTTTCATTGCTTCCTCTTTTCTCTTCATAAAATACCTCTCTTTCTCGTCTGAACTTGTTTAATCTGCCTTCTGGTTAGAAATAAACAAATAACCATCATCCGTCTTTTGTAAAATGACCACCCATTGCCCCCCCTCATACTCTTTTTCGTATTTCAGTATGAGTTTGTTATTTGACTCCCAAGTTCCGGAAGTAACCATACACCAATCAAAATTCGAGTCTCCCATAATCAGATAGTAACTGTCATATTGCTCCAAATAATAGAAACTGTCCAAGCCTGTCTTTTTTGTCTCCGCCAGACTTATTCCCATTTTTTCCTGCAAAAAAGCATCCATTTCATTTGCTGTGATTTTTATGATATCCAAATACGGGGCATCACTACATAACTCTGTCAGCATTGACAGTTCATCCTCCGATACTTCGCCAAACGCTCCTCCAACGCCATTATAAAATAACTCAAACAAGTTAATTTCATCTGGTTGACTATACTCGCTGGATAACAGCATATTGTTCATGTTCGTTATGTCACCATTGAAAAATTCTGTGTTAAACACAGTAATTTCCTTTTCGGAAAGAGTACCGGAAGCCATCTGGCATCCTGAAAACATCAAAATCATAAAAGACAAGATAACCGATAATGCAAGTAAATCCATAACTTTTGTCAATATTTTCATTCAAAATCTCCTCCGTTTCACTTCTCAAATTTCTCGCCATTATAGACTCTTCATGGGCACCACTCCCATCCATAGTTGCAAAGCAGATTTCCCCACCTGCAATACACATTACATTTTTCTACAAACTGATAATTCTTTTCTGCCGATGTTGCCGTTTTAATTTCTCCATTAACACTACACGTCATTGTAACTCGATATGTACCTCTGGAAACCAGATATATTTCCAAGCCAGATGCTGTTATGGTATTGCTCGAATCTTCCCATGATTCCACATTGACCCAGCTACCAGAGACCTTTTCCTGGAACATAGCTTTTACATACATTTTTCAAATGATTTCTGCATTTCCCTATCAGCATTGTGATTACAACTATTAAAAATATTATATTTAGCTCCAAGAAGTAGCTATCCTTTTCAAATATAGTGCAAACTATTCCGATAAAAAAATCCAAGCATAAATATTTCATCAGCTTTATTTTAAAACACTTGTTCTCTTCTTCGTTTATCTCCCTGTTTCTGTTCTCAACTGGATATAACACATACACAAATACTTCCAGGGCGAATAATACAATAAGTGAAACAAATTCATGTAAACAGAGATTCTTAACTACAAGCAGAGTAGTAATATATGTTAAGCATGACAAAACAAAGCATATCCAGAATTTTTCCAAATGCAAACCACCTGCATAGGAACGCAATGGTGAGAAAATCACAAAGAAAAATATCCCTTCTAAGACCATATCGAGTTTCAGTGCGATGAACAAGCTTGCAACCAAAAATAACCCAACTTCCAAGGTTATGACAAATCCATATTCATAGACTTCCCGATCTGCTTCATCAACCATGCTCTTTTTGATAACATAATCTGTCAACAACTTTGCTACTTTTCTCATTTATTTGTTTTTCCTGAATTTCCTCACTTCTTCCGGCTGTTTAGGCTGATGGTATATGAGTGCACATCTGCTGTTTGCAGCTTTTGATAACATTCCATCAGCAACGGATGTTAATGCTTTTGCTAATACAGTTTTCTTTTCATTTTTCTTCATTATGTATACCCCCTTAATGAACTATTTTTGTAATCATATCATATTCCCCGCAAGATAATCACTAATATGTCAAAAATACGGCAATAGCTGTCAATTTTCCGGCAAATTCATAACAACGGTCAGGCAAAATACAGAATCCTGTGCTTCCACTAGAATTTCGCCCTGGTACTTTTCTGCAATTCTTGCTATGGAATTTAATCCATATCCATGTCTGCCGCTTTCTGTTTTTGTGGATTGATATTTTCCGCTTCTGTCGTTTTTTAAGACATGCTCATATGGATTCTTTATCAGCATGACCAGCGCCTGCTTTTTCACTCCCATGGATATTTCTATCACCTTTTGGTGCTGCCTGCAGTCCCGGACAGCTTCTATTGCATTATCCAGTGCATTTCCCAGTGCTATGCCAATATCACATGGTTCCATGGAAAGCTCCTCTGGAATAAATATTTTTAACTGAAATGTAATCCCGTATTCCTTAGCAACGGCATATTTGAAATTAATCAGACAATCAATGGTACTGTTGCCGGTATTGGAAATGTTTTCGGAAATATTGCTGTTTTTGATAATCTGATTCAGGTTTCTGATTACAGACTCTTTATCACTGTTTTCAACGCTGTTTTTTAAAACAATAAGTTTATTCAGCAGATTGTGCCTGTCCTCATAAAATTCCTCCAACATCTTTTTTTGCGATACCGTAATTTTTTCGATCATATCAAATTGCTGGGCATAAACTGTATGTTCTTTTTCATAAGCAAAAACTTTATTTATTTTTACATACAATTCAAAAATAATGACATTAAATAAGATAAGAATGCTGATAGTGATAACAGCAAAAAAGGACTTTCCTTCTGAGCAAAATTCATTGATTGCAATGACTATGCTTCCCACTGGCACCAACAGGAGAAAAAAATAATATTTTCCCGGTACCGGACTCTCCTTTCTTTTTTCTGCCACCATCGACAGTGCATATACAGAAAGGATCATCAGGATGTTCGATAATACCAACCCAATAATATCCCTTTGCTGGCTTTCCCCTATGTCAAAGCTATTGATTAGGGAAAAGACAAAGACCTCAATCAACGACCAGCCTGCATAGAATGTAGCCAATAAAAAGTATTTTTCCTTTCCACGGCTTTGGTAGGCAACCATCGCTATGGACAGAATCAGTAAAATGTTCAGAATGGTTGCAAAAATTTGCAGGCGCCCATTATGATAACCAAAGAAAAATTGGAATATGCAATAAACAATCCACAGAGAAACAGAAAGTATACTATTCTGCTTTTCTTCAAAAAAGCTTCCCCAAAATCTTTTTACAATCCATACGGTTGCGATAACAATAGAAATATTTAATAGAATATCTTCTATTTGATTATACATTGATTTCCCCTCCCAGAAGATGGCTGTATTGTTGGTTAAAGTATTTCTGCCGTTCTTCGCTTATAGGCAGTTTCTTCCCATTTACCAACGTTATTTCTATTTTTGTCCTTGATCTAATCAAATAATAATTTACCAGATAAGACTGATGTACTCTCAAAAAAGGTATTTTTCTATCTGACATTTTTTGTTCTATCTCTGACAGTTTCCCGTTAAATGTGTAATGCTCCCCGTTTTGCGTATATATTGTAACTTTCCTGGCATTGCTTTCAAAGTATAAAATCTCTTTACATAGAATTTTATATTCTTCATGCTTATAAGAAAAGGTAAAATAGACCATTTTACTGCAGACTCTCTGATAAGTTTCCAGAAATGTCTTTGTCAATATCTCCTCATCGATTGGTTTCTTTATAAATCCAAATACATCCAACCGGAACAATTCCATCATATATTTATCATAGCCTGATACATAAATCAGAAGTACATTATCATCCACCTTCCGTATATTTTCAGCCGCAGTGATGCCATCGCCACCCTTCATCTGAATATCCAAAAAGATGATGTCATACTTTGTTCCTGATGTAACCTGCCTTTTGAGTTCCCTACCACTGTAAAAAACATCAATATTCACGGGAATGCTTTCCCGCTTGCATACTTCAGAAATTATATGCTCTATCTGATTCACAATTACATTTTCATCATCACAAACAGCAATTCTTATCATGTGTACTACCTGCATTATACTTATAAAAGTGGACACATTGGTTAAATAGACTTACTATTAACATAGACACCAAAAGGAGGTATCTTTTATGTCCACAAAACAACATTACGATGAGGATTTCAAACGAACCCTCGTTGAGCTTTACCACAATGGTAAAACTCAGGCCTCTCTTATCAAAGAGTACGGCGTATCTCAAACTGCTCTTTCCAGATGGGTCAAACAGTATTCAACTGTTGAAACTGATGACGGTGAAGTTCTTACTGCAAAGCAGGTGAAAGAGCTTCAAAAACGTATGGCTCAGCTGGAAGAAGAAAACCAAATACTAAAAAAAGCGATTGCCATATTCACGCCACACTCAAGCAACGATTAGATGCCGTGCATAAGCTGCGTCATCAATACGATATCAAAACTCTTTGTCGAGTTCTTCGCATAAATCGCAGTACTTATTACAAGCACTTTTATTCAGATTTAGCACCTCGTACAAAAGAAAATCCGTTGATTCGTAAGCACCTTTTACAAATCTATACTGATTACGATAACTCTCTTGGTGCTTACAAGATCCGTCGTGTATTAGAACGTGATTATGGCATAAACATCAGTCTCGGCAGAGTGGACCGCCTGATGAACACTATGAATCTACCAAAACGTTCCACAGAAAAACCAAAATGGAAAGGTGCCTGGAAAGACAATGGTCCTTGTGAGTAACACTCCCTTTTGAAATCGAGACAGATTCACGTCCCCTCTCGCTTTTAAAATTTCTTACCGCACTTTGGGCAATACTCAAAATTTTCTGCTGTCTCATACCCACAGTAATTGCAATGTTTATAGTTATACCCATAGGTCACTTTTGAAATTCTCTGCAAATGCTCCGGGCGAATCAGTACCTGCTCTCCCCGGGCAATGGCCTTTCCCATCTCCGGATCCAGTTCATACAGCGTATTACAGCAGCTTGTCCGCACATAATAGTGCTTATTCCACTTAATACACGGTATGAAAAACATAGCCCGTCTCCTATCTCACCAGTCCCATGTTGCTTCTGTATTCCTCATTCAGCTGCCGCAGTTCCTTCTCCCCGTTAATGTACGGTTCATAAAATGTATCCACGGAACCACCGCCCAGATTATCACAACCGTTGCAGAAGTCACAGGCTCCACCGCACTGGTTCAAACCCTCCTGTATAATGCGGATCCGCTCTTCTCTCGTTGTATCTTTGATCAGTATACTTTTGATCTCCATATGCCATCACCTTTCCTGATTTATCAATACTATATATCAATAATAATGAAACTGCCTGATATGCGATAACTTTATTTTACCACACATCAGGCAGTCTGTTATCATTTTATTTCTTTACCCCGGCAATATCATCCGGATCCCGGCCTTGATAATTCCGATCCCTACCGGTATTAAAATGATTGTACAGCAGAAGATCACTCCCACGCCCGACAGGATGAGGCCGATGGGCAACAGGATCAGCAGCCACACACAGGCCTTTAAAATTGCCCCGGTAATCTTATATGCGATTCCGAATAAAATGGTTAACAGCAACAGACACAATATAAATGAAATCATAATTTTTCTCCTTTCCATAATGTAGGCCACATGCTTCACAGAAAAAACTCCTGTCTTTGTAGCTATTATATCCGGTTGTCCCACCATTTTCAGTACGTAATGTTGCACGATAAGTCATCCTAATATAGGAAAAGGACAGAGGATATCCTCTGCCCTTTTCTAGGCTGTTTCTATGCTGTTTCTTCAGGAATGGTCCCGGAACATAATGCATTCCTTCACTGTTTTCAACAGCTTCTTTTCATCCATCGGCTGTTGATAATGTCTTCCGCAAAGGCATTGGCGCTCATGGCAATGATGGGGACATTTCCGGCATCCGACCGTTTCATGGACCGGATCCTGCGGGGGGCATCCCAGCCATTTAGCTTCGGCATCATAATGTCCATCAGCACCAGATGTACCTCTTTCGTCTCCACCACATGCACGGCTTCTTCACCGTCAAAAGCCTCCAGAAAATGATAATTGGTGTCATTTAAGTATATCTTTAACGCGTTTACGATATCCTTCTCATCATCACAGATCAATATATTGTACATACTCTCCCTCATTTCCATACCGGCCATTGCCGCCCGGCACCTTTTCCGCAAGGGCTTCCCTTACGCTAAAATCATTGTAACAGAATCCAGATTAATAAAAAACAGGAAAAACCTTTAAGATTTGTTTAAGACGTCTTTACATAAAACACCCTCTGCCATGCCCAGCAGGGCGGCGCGGCGCACCTCGCCCGAAGAAAGGCCCAGCGCGCTTCTTGCCGCGCGGGCGGCTTCCAGGATCTCCTGTGTCGTCATGGATCAGCCCTCCTTTCTGCCCGCAAAGCGGGTGCCTGCGGGTCTGCCGTCTGCAATGTCGTAGAGCAGCTCCGGGTGGGAGCCGTTGGCGATCACCATGTCCGCGCCCTCTGCCGTTACCATCTGGGCGGCACGGAGCTTGGTGGACATGCCGCCAGTGCCCAATGCGGAGCCTGCCCCGTCTGCCAGCGCCAGCACCTCCGGAGTGATGCGCTCTACCAGCGGGATGAGCTTTGCGTCCGGGTGGGTGTGGGGGTTGGCGGTGTACAGGCCGTCGATGTCGCTCAGCAGCACCAGCAGATCCGCATGGATGCAGCAGGTGACGATGGCGGCCAGCGTGTCATTGTCGCCGATGGAGGTGATCTCATCAGTGGCAACGGTGTCGTTCTCGTTGATGATGGGCAGCGCACCCAGCTCCAGCAGCCGGGTCAGGGTGTTCTGGAAATTCAACCGCCGTCCCTCGTGCTCCACATCCACGCCGGTGAGCAGGATCTGCGCCACGGTGTGATTGTAGGCGTTGAACAGCCGGTCGTAGGTGTACATCAGCTCACACTGGCCCACAGCGGCGCAGGCCTGCTTGGTGGTGGTGTCCTTTGGACGGGTTGGCAGTGAGAGCTTGCCCACGCCCATGCCAATGGCACCGGAGGACACCAGAATGACCTCATGACCCTCGT
>OJMP01002294.1_pt1 | contig 10605 bp, 9 predicted proteins | sample 1597311 | NCBI WGS metagenome assembly OJMP01 (sample SAMEA2452134, study PRJEB22498) | human gut metagenome | biome: human feces; feature: human gut; material: feces | place: Australia | collected 2012 | reverse complement strand
GGCGTTGCCAATCCGCAGTACGATTACGATCATCGTCAGGACAGTGCATTGTTCCTGGATGGGGATTTTGTTCAGCGAAAACTTCGGGCTATGCAGACTTCCTATGAGAAGTACAGAGAACTGGCAGAAGTACATGGCGGTCCGGCCTGCATTGATACATTTGGAGAAAATCCTTTCTCTCCGGTAAGTAAGCCGGAAGCTTATGCATTAAGCGAGATGCAGCAGAAGCTTCAGACGGAGCTTGACAATGAATCCGGACAGATCGTAAACCGATACATCAAAGGTGATGAGAGAAGTTTTACGATCATTGCATATCCGGTTCCTGAGATTGGTGGAAATTATGAGGAAATTTTCCGTGAGATCGTAAAGATCAATACATTGGATTACCATCTCTATCAGGAAATCCAGCAGACGATCATCAATACCCTGGATACCTGTGAGTGGGTGGAAGTCAAAGGACGTGGAGACAATGAGACGGATCTTCTGATTCATCTTCATGAACTGACAGATCCGAAGAAACAGACGAATTTTGAGAACTGTGTGGCAGACGTGAATATTCCGGTGGGCGAAGTCTTTACATCTCCACAGCTGGCAGGCACAGGCGGAATCCTTCATGTGAAAAAAGTATATCTGAACGGTCTTCAGTTCCGGGATCTGAAGCTGGTATTTGACTGCGGCCAGGTTATTGATTACACCTGTTCGAATTTTAAAACCGAAGAAGAGAACCGGAAATATATTGAAGATAATATCCTCCACCACCATCCGAAGATCCCCATGGGAGAGTTTGCTATCGGTACAAATACCACAGCCTATGTGGCGGCGCTGAAATACGGAATTGCGGATAAGCTTCCGATCCTGATCGCAGAAAAAATGGGACCGCATTTTGCTGTGGGCGATACCTGTTACAGCTGGGCAGAGGATACACCGGTATATAATCCGGATGGAAAAGAGATCATCGCCAGGGATAATGAGATTTCCGAGATGCGAAAGGATGACGTAAGCCTTGCTTATTATGGCTGTCATACAGATATTACCATTCCCTATGATGAGCTTGGAAGCATCCGTGTGATCGATGATGAGGGAGAAATGCTTTCCATTATCGAAAACGGAAGGTTTGTTCTTCCGGGAACAGAGGAATTAAACCGTCCTTTTGAGAATCTTCCATTAATTAATAATATAAGTTAATTAGTAAATTTACAGTTTTTCTGATCGTATTGACAGAAAGTGAGAATATACGTAGAATAACCATAACAATAGTCAAACGACACAGGTTAATATTCAGTTAGTGTATCATGAAAGGAGAACACAATGGCAAAAGTAGGAATTGTAATGGGTAGTGATTCAGATATGCCGGTTATGAGCAAAGCAGCAGATATCCTGGAGAAACTGGGAATTGATTATGAGATGAAGATCATTTCCGCACACAGAGAACCGGATGTATTTTTCGAGTATGCAAAGACAGCAGAAGAAAAAGGCTTCAAAGTTATCATCGCAGGCGCAGGAATGGCAGCTCATCTTCCAGGAATGTGCGCAGCGATCTTTCCAATGCCGGTGATCGGTATTCCGATGCATACAACATCTCTGGGAGGAAGAGATTCCCTTTACTCAATCGTACAGATGCCAAGCGGTATCCCGGTTGCCACAGTAGCGATCAATGGTGGTGCCAATGCGGGACTTCTTGCTGCCAAGATCCTTGCAACTTCTGACGCAGAGCTTCTTTCCAGACTGAAAGCCTACAGTCAGGATCTGAAAGAGCAGGTCGAGAAGAAAGACGCAAGGCTTCAGGAAGTTGGATACAAAAATTACTAAATAGATCTTTTACCATAAAAATAAAAAAAGTGTTGTCATAAGGAGGACATTATGGATTACAAGACTTCAGGCGTAGATATTGAGGCAGGATACAAATCAGTAGAGCTGATGAAAAAGCACATTGCCAAGACGATGAGACCGGAGGTACTTGGAGGAATCGGCGGATTCTCAGGTGCATTTTCCATGGAGAAATTCAAAGATATGGAAGAGCCTACTCTGGTTTCCGGAACAGACGGATGTGGAACCAAGGTTAAGGTAGCCATGGTTATGGACAAGCATGATACCATAGGAATTGATGCCGTAGCCATGTGCGTAAATGATATTGCGTGTGCAGGTGGCGAGCCATTGTTTTTCCTGGACTACATTGCCTGCGGCAAAAATTATCCGGAAAAGATCGCAGAGATCGTAAAAGGCGTTGCAGAGGGCTGTGTACAGTCTGAGGCAGCTCTGATCGGTGGTGAGACAGCAGAGCATCCTGGCCTTATGCCGGAAGATGAGTACGACCTTGCCGGATTTGCGGTAGGAGTCGTTGACAAAAAAGATCTTCTTACAGGAGAGGCCCTGAAACCAGGAGATGTCCTGATCGGTATGGCTTCCACAGGTGTTCATAGCAATGGATTTTCTCTTGTACGTAAAGTATTTGACATGACAAAAGAGTCTCTTGATACTTATTATGAAGAGCTTGGAACAACTCTGGGAGAGGCGCTGATCGCACCGACTAGAATCTATGTAAAAGCACTGAAGAGCATTCGAGAGTCTGGCGTGCAGATTCATGCATGCAGTCATATCACAGGTGGCGGCTTCTATGAGAATATCCCACGTATGCTGAAAGACGGAACCAGAGCCGTTGTCAAAAAAGACAGCTATCCGGTACTTCCGATCTTCAAGCTCCTTGCTGAAAAAGGAAATATTGATGAGCATATGATGTATAATACATATAATATGGGTCTTGGAATGATCCTGGCAGTAGATCCTGCAGATGTTGACAAAACAATGGAAGCTATCCGTAAAACCGGTGACAAGCCATATGTGGTAGGAACCATTGAAGAGGGAGAAAAGGGAGTGACCTTATGTTAAAGATCGGTGTTCTTGTTTCCGGTGGGGGAACGAATCTTCAGGCGATCCTGGATGCTATTGATGCGGGAGAGATCACAAATGCAAAAGTAGATATTGTGATCAGTAATAATGCCTCCGCTTATGCTCTGGAAAGAGCCAGAAAGCATGATATAGAGGCGGTATGCATCGCACCGAAAGACTATCCGGACCGAGAAGCTTTCCATAAAGCATTACTGGCGAAGCTTCAGGAAAAAGAGGTAGACCTGATCGTTCTTGCAGGATATCTGGTTGCGATCCCTCCGATGATGGTGGAAGCGTATCCCAACAAAATCATCAATATCCATCCATCCCTGATCCCGTCTTTCTGCGGAAAAGGTTTTTATGGACTTAAGGTTCATGATGCAGTTCTTGCAAGAGGAGTGAAAGTAACAGGCGCTACGGTTCATTTCGTAGATGCCGGAACGGATACAGGTCCGATCATTCTTCAGAAAGCAGTAAAGGTAAAAGACGGGGATACATCCAAGGAGCTTCAGAGACGCGTAATGGAAAAAGCAGAGTGGAAGATCCTTCCGGAAGCAATCAATCTTATCGCCAATGACAAGATCACAGTGACAGATGGAATTGTTTCTTTAAAGTAATCAGCAGACAGATGAAACAAAGGAGTAAACAGATGAAAGTATTAATCGTAGGAAGCGGCGGAAGAGAACATGCAATTGCATGGAGTGTTGCAAAAAGCTCGAAAGTTGACAAGATCTACTGTGCACCCGGAAATGCAGGAATCGCAGAGTATGCGGAATGTGCAGATATCGGAGCAATGGAGTTTGAAAAACTGGCAGCCTTTGCCAAAGAAAAAGAGATCGACCTTACTATCGTGGGAATGGATGATCCTCTTGTGGGCGGAATCGTAGATGTGTTTGAGGCAGAGGGACTGCGTGTGTTCGGACCGCGCAAAAATGCTGCTATTCTGGAAGGCTCCAAGGCTTTTTCCAAGGATCTTATGAAAAAATATGATATTCCTACAGCTGCTTATGAGAATTTTGATGATCCGGAAAAAGCTCTGGAATATTTAAGAACCGAGGCAAAATTCCCGATCGTTTTGAAGGCAGATGGCCTTGCTCTTGGAAAAGGTGTTCTGATCTGCCAGGATCTTGCAGAGGCAGAAGCTGGTGTAAAAGAGATCATGGAAGATAAAAAATTCGGAAATGCCGGAAATACCATGGTAATTGAAGAATTTATGACAGGCCGTGAGGTTTCCGTACTTTCTTTTGTTGATGGAAAGACAATCCGTACCATGACATCTGCACAGGATCATAAGCGTGCAAAAGATGGAGATCAGGGACTGAATACAGGTGGAATGGGAACATTTTCTCCAAGTCCGTTCTATACTCCGGAAGTAGATGAATTTTGTAAGAAATATGTTTATCAGAAGACAGTAGATGCCATGGCAGCAGAGGGACGTCCGTTTAAGGGAATCATTTTCTTCGGACTGATGCTTACTGCAGATGGCCCGAAGGTTCTGGAATACAATGCAAGATTTGGTGATCCGGAAGCACAGGTTGTTCTTCCGCGTATGGAGAATGATATCATTGAAGTAATGGAAGCCTGTGTAGATGGCAAACTTGATCAGATTGATCTGAAATTTGAGGACAATGCAGCAGTTTGTGTTGTTCTTGCAAGTGATGGATATCCTGTAAAATACGAAAAAGGTATTCCAATCCATGGATTTGAGAATTTTAAGGACAAAGACGGATATTACTGTTTCCATGCGGGAACTAAATTTAAAGATGGAGAGATCGTTACAAACGGTGGACGTGTTCTTGGCATCACTGCCAAAGGAGAGACATTAAAAGAAGCCAGAAAGAATGCATATGCTGCTACAGAGTGGATCAGTTTTGCAAACAAGTATATGCGTCACGATATCGGAAAAGCCATCGACGAGGCTTAAGTTGGTCATTTTTCACAGGCACAGCTTGACGAAAACAGGGATTTCATTGTACAATAGTAACAACTATGAAACGCAGTGAGTAGTTACGAACATGAAAAGCTGGATGCTGACAGGGCACAACAGGAACCAACCATTTTCCTTGATGAAGTGTCGCATCCAAGTGATGAGGCAGAGAGGACAGAAAAATGGGAATCAGTGTAGAAGAAGCAATCCATGAGCTCAGAAACAGGGAGGAAGTATTTGTTGCATATTCACAGGCAACCAGACTTCCATATGTGACCTGTGATGAAGAAACATTTAATGACCAGGCAAGGATTTTTGCCACAGAAGAAGAGATTAAAGAATATGGTAAACAGCTCCTTGAGGATAAGATCCTTCTTATGGGCATGAAATATGAAAAAAAAGACTATCCAAGACTGTATGGTACGCTGTATGCGATCGGAGTGAACAGTGTGCTCTGGATCGACGGAGAAGAAAAGATCGAGATTGAGATCGGAAAGATCGCAAACCAGAGAGATATGAGTAAGATCGAGCCGTCTAAGAGACCGCTTCTGAATCCGTCGCTTGAACTTTCCGGAATTTATTTTATGCAGGAATTGCGTCGTCCGGTAAAACAGGAAGAGCACAAGAATATCCGTGAGCTGGAAGAAGAGCTGATAGCTAACCTGCGTAAGGCAGAATTCCTGATCGCGATCAATGCAGAGCAGGAAGAAGATGGAAAGCTCCATATTCCGTATCTGAAAAATAAAGAGGATAAGATCATGCAGCCTGTGTTTACAGATGTTATGGAATTTGAGAAATTTGGAAGAGGCAAGAATCTCCGTGTTGCGAAAGTGACTATAGATAAACTTCCGAACCTGATGATTCCGCAGGCAAACGCTTATGTGGTAAATCCAATGGGATTTAATCTGGTTCTTAACAAAGAACAGATAGAGAAGATTGCAGGGATCAGTAAATAAAAACAAAAATCACAGCAGGCTGCCAGGATGAAACTGTGCAGCCTTTTGCTGTTGTAGAGGAGAGATTACCCTATGGTGATAGAAATCGATTTTAACAGTGATGAGGCAATCTATATGCAGATCACCAATCAGATCATAATGGGGATCGCTACATCAAGGCTTCATGAAGGGGATACTCTGCCTTCTGTACGGCAGCTTGCAAGCATTGCAGGAATCAATATGCATACTGTGAATAAGGCATATGCGCTGCTTCGTCAGGAAGGCTTTGTGACTATTGACAGGCGAAAGGGAGCGGTGATCTCCATAGATGCAGATAAGGTCAGAGCACTGGAAGAAATGAAACAGAATCTGACAGTAGCAATGGCATGGGGATGCTGTAAAAATGTAACAAGAGAAGAAGTTCATCAACTGGTGGACGAGATTTTTGACGAGTATGACACAGACAGATAGGAGGAGACATCATGCAGGAACGATATACAAAACAGGCAGAGAATGTTCTTGCTCTGGCAAAAGAGGCAGCCAGCTCCTGCGGACATAGTTATATCGGCACGGAGCATCTGCTGGTCGGGCTTGTAGAAGAAAAGGAGGGCACAGCAGGAAGAGTTCTGGAGGAGTTTGGGATCCAGGCTGATAAAGCAATAGCCCTGATCGATAAACTGATCGCACCGCCGGGAAATACGGCCGTTTCACAGAGACCGGGATTCAGTCCGAGAACCAGAAGAGTTCTGGAGGGTGCATATGCAGAAGCAGAATCCATGCGTTTTGAGGAAGTCGGGACAGAACATATTCTGCTGGCAATGTTGAAAGAAACAGACTGTGTGGGTACCAGACTGCTGTACACAATGGGTGCCAATATCCAGAAGCTTTATGCGGCAGTACTGACGGCAATGGGAATGGACAGCGATACCATTGCGGAAGAATTTCAGGCTGTAAAAGCTTCAAAGGGAAGAAACAGCAGTGTAACACCAACTCTGGATCAGTATAGCCGAGATCTGACGGCCATGGCAGAAGAAGGTAAGCTGGATCCTGTAGTGGGAAGGGATAAAGAGATTGCCAGACTGATCCAGATCCTGAGCAGAAGAACAAAGAACAATCCCTGCCTGACTGGAGAGCCGGGAGTAGGAAAAACGGCTATCGTAGAGGGACTTGCACAGCGGATCGTCACAGGAATGGTACCGGATACTGTGAAGGATAAGCGGGTCGTAGTTCTGGATCTTTCCGGAATGGTCGCAGGAAGTAAATATCGTGGTGAGTTTGAGGAACGTATCCGAAATGTGATCGATGAGGTAAGCGAACAGCAGGGAATATTGCTCTTTATTGATGAAATCCATACGATCATCGGAGCAGGTGGAGCGGAAGGTGCACTGGATGCTTCCAATATCCTGAAACCGTCTCTTTCCCGCGGAGAGATCCAGCTGATCGGAGCAACGACACTGGAAGAATATCGGAAATACATTGAAAAGGATGCGGCGCTTGAACGGCGTTTTCAGCCTATCATCGTGGAAGAGCCTACAGAAGAGGAGGCTGTTGAAATCCTGAAGGGGCTGCGCCCGTATTATGAAAAACATCATGGTGTAGAGATTCTGGATGAGGCGATTGAGGCTGCTGTAAAAATGTCCGTTCGTTATATCAATGACCGGTTTCTTCCGGATAAGGCCATTGACATTATTGATGAGGCAGCGTCGAAAGTACAACTGGCGGGATATAGTCCGTCTCCGAAAGCAGAAGCACTGGAAAGAGAAATCCACGATATTCTGAAACAAAAAGAACAGGCAGTCATAAATGCAGATCTCGAAGGTGCAAAAGCAGCACAGGCAAAGCAGAATGAAGCGGAAGCAGAATTGGAAAAGATCCGAAGAAAGGCGGAGCGGAAAAATCGGAAAAATCCACTTGCGGTTGATGAAGAGGCAGTTGCCGGTATTGTATCTGACTGGACCAAAATACCTGTACAGCGTCTGACAGAGGGGGAATCCCGTAGGCTTGCAAATTTGGAAAAGGTTCTGAAAAAACGTGTGATCGGACAGGATGAGGCAGTTTCTGCAGTTGCCCGTGCGGTAAAAAGGGGAAGAGTAGGATTAAAGGATCCCGCAAGGCCTATAGGTTCTTTCTTGTTCCTGGGACCTACCGGAGTGGGAAAAACGGAGCTTTCCAAAGCACTGGCGGAAGCTGTATTTGGAAGTGAGCAGGCAATGATCCGTGTAGATATGTCCGAATATATGGAAAAACATAGTGTTTCTAAAATGATCGGATCGCCTCCCGGATATGTAGGATATGAAGAAGGTGGACAGCTCAGCGAAAAAGTGCGCAGAAATCCATACAGTGTCATTCTTTTTGACGAGATTGAAAAGGCTCATCCGGATGTGTTTAATATTCTTCTGCAGGTACTTGATGATGGTCATATTACAGATGCTCAAGGCAGAAAAGTGGATTTTAAGCAGACGATCATTATCATGACTTCCAATGCAGGTGCGCAGATGATCATGGAACCGAAACATCTTGGATTTATGTCCGGAGATACGGAAAAGCGTGATTATGAACGGATGAAGTCCGGAGTGATGGAAGAAGTGCGGCGGATGTTTAAGCCGGAATTTCTGAACCGGATCGATGAGATCATGGTATTCCATTCTCTGAATAAAGAAAATATCAGGAAGATCGTTACTATTCTTTTGAAAAACCTGGAAAAACGCTGTCAGGAACAGCTGGATATCATACTGAAAGTTACCGGAGCAGCTAAAGATATTATCGCAGATGCAGGCTTTGACAGTAAATACGGTGCAAGACCGCTTCGTCGTGCGATCCAAACAAAGATCGAGGATGAGATGGCAACAGAAATCCTTGCAGGTCAGATCAAAGCCGGTGATACCGTACAGGTGAAGGTCAAAGACAAGAAAATCTGCTTTGAAGTAAAAGATGCGGAGAAAGCGTAAGAATTTTATTACTTTCTATAGCCAAAAAAACAGAAATAAGTTATAATTAACAAAATTAAAACTATACAACGAAAGATTTCAGGAGGACATAAGATCATGGCAGTGGTACAGGAATTGATCCGCACAGAAGATAATGGGACTATCAGTTTTGGAAATTATGAATTAAATCAGAAATCCAAATTGTCGGATTATCAGTATCAGGGAGATATGTATAAAGTAAAAACATATAAGGAGATCACCAAACTTGAGCGTAATGGAATGTTCGTATATGAGTCTGTTCCGGGAACCAGTGTGTTCCATCTTCAGCAGGATGGAACAGCAATGAGGTTTGAGGTTCAGGGCTTTGAGGATTCTCAGATCACTGTTGAACTGGAAGCTGAGACAGAGTATCAGGTATTTATTGACGATGTAAGTACAGGTACAATGACCACAAACCTGGGCGGCAAGCTTTCTTTCAGTGTTGAACTGGATGCGAACACCAAAGCAGAAGTTAAAATTGTAAAATGCTAAAAAATAAAAAAACGGTTTATTTCTGTCAGGAATGCGGGTATGAATCAGCCAAGTGGATGGGACAGTGCCCGGCATGTAAGGCATGGAATACTTTTGTGGAGGAAACGGTTTCTTCCAAAAAATCTTCCTCAGGGAGTATTAAAACTACACAAAAGAAAACGGAGCCTGTAGTTCTGAAAGATATCAGTCTTTCTTCAGATGAACGTCAGAGTTGCGGAATCAGTGAACTTGACAGGGTGCTGGGAGGCGGAATCGTCCCCGGCTCCCTTGTTTTGGTAGGTGGAGATCCTGGTATTGGCAAGTCTACATTGTTGTTGCAGGTGTGCAGAAATTTATCTTCACAGGGGATTTCTGTTTTGTATATTTCTGGTGAGGAGTCTCTCAGACAGATCAAGCTCCGGGCAGATCGTCTTGGAACGTTTAATGATAAATTGAAACTGCTCTGTGAGACGAATCTCGAAAATATCCGGGAGATCATTGAGCGGACGAAGCCAGATGTAGCTGTTGTGGATTCTATCCAGACGATGTTTCATGAAGATATTTCGTCTGCACCGGGAAGTGTTTCTCAGGTGAGGGAATCTACCAATGTACTGATGCAGATCGCTAAGGGTATGGGTGTGTCCATTTTTATCGTGGGTCATGTGACTAAGGAGGGAAATGTGGCAGGTCCTCGTGTACTGGAACATATGGTAGATACTGTGCTTTACTTTGAGGGGGACAGGCATGCGTCTTACCGGATCTTGCGTGCGGTGAAAAATCGTTTTGGTTCTACCAATGAAATTGGTGTTTTTGAGATGCAGAATTCCGGACTTGAAGAAGTGAAGAATCCTTCCGAGTTCCTTTTGAATGGAAGACCGGAGAATGCTTCGGGATCTGTTGTTGCATGTTCTATGGAGGGGACGAGACCGATTTTGGTGGAGATTCAGGCTCTGGTGTGTCAGAGTAATTTTGGAATTCCGAGAAGAACAGCAGTTGGTACGGATTTTAATCGTGTGAATCTTTTGATGGCGGTTCTGGAGAAGAAGGCGGGAGTTCATCTTGCTGCTTCGGATGCTTATGTGAATATTGCGGGTGGTATGAAAATGACAGAGCCGGCGATTGACCTGGGTATTTGTCTTGCTATTATTTCCAGTGCGAAGGAGATCGTGATCCCGGATTCTGTGATGGCGTTTGGTGAAATTGGTCTGAGTGGTGAGGTTCGTGCAGTGAGTATGGCCGGACAGCGTGTGCAGGAAGCGAAAAAGCTTGGGTTTGAGACGGTGATACTTCCTAAGGTGAACCGGACAGCTACAGAGAGTATTAAAGGAATTAAATTGGTTTATGTGGCTGGGATCCGGGATGCGATTTCTTTTATCAGAGAGTTGTGAGTTCCCGGCAGGTTGTTTTGAATATGATCATG